>Ga0315274_10002566_pt1 | contig 27329 bp, 24 predicted proteins | sample YL17G02_20_MG_FD_203700 | JGI IMG/M metagenome (GOLD analysis project Ga0315274, IMG submission 203700) | Sediment microbial communities from Yellowstone Lake, YNP, Wyoming, USA - YL17G02_20 | ecosystem: Environmental > Aquatic > Freshwater > Lake > Sediment | place: USA: Wyoming | collected...
GCGATGATGCCTTCACTCATAAGGGCGGGATTCACGTCTCAGGCTTAATAAAATGGGAAGATAGCTACCAGCATATAAAGCCGAGTCTAGTAGGCAACCGCCCGCATGTTGTTGTTTCCGAGCTAGCAGGGAAGGGAAGTATTATCTTTAAAGCTAAAGAGCGTAGACTACCTGTCCCTAAAGGTAGGAAAGTTGAAGAGGTGTTGGAGCAAATTAAGTTATTGGAGAAGCAGGGTTTTCAATATGATGTTGCCGAGGCGTCCTTCGACCTTCTGCTCCGCCGGGTTCAGCCCGACTATCGGCCACCTTTCGAGTTAGTTGACTTCATGGTGGTGGTGGAGAAACGACGCCGCCCACCCACCAGAGGAAATCAAGAAGAGCCATTGTCAGAAGCCACTATCAAGGTCAAGGTAGATAATAGGGTAGTGCATACAGCTGCTGAAGGCGATGGCCCGGTCGACGCCCTCGACCAGGCTCTGCGCAAAGCTTTACTCCAGTTCTATCCTGACCTGACTGTTGTAAAACTTATTGATTATAAGGTACGCATCCTCGAAGAAACCGCAGGCACTGCTTCGCAGGTCCGGGTGCTCATCGAGTCCAGCGACGGCAGGGAAAATTGGCGAACGGTAGGTAGCTCCACTAACATCATCGAAGCTAGCTGGTTGGCTTTAGCCGACAGCATTGAATATTGGCTGACAAAGCAGGCTGAGACTGCAAAGGGCTGACCTCTATTACAACGATGTAATTGGCTCTTGGTTGCTACTTTTATGTCCTTCAAGGCTGCCTTGATTTTTTGCAGTTGCTTGATTCATTGAGCACAATCGCCTAATAAATTGGGCAACTACAATTTTTGAACGGTTTAGCACCGCGCCTTTAGCCAGTCCAGAACAAAAGCCATTGCTGCCTTTTCCAGGCGCATTTTGTGCTGGGCACCGGATATTATTTTTAACTCTTTGGGCTCTTTAGCTTTCTGGTAGAGCTTATATGCGTGCTCCAGGGGGATTAATTCGTCGGCATCTCCATGAACCAAAAGCAGAGGACGGGGGGAAATTTTATCGATCCAGTTGATGGGAGAGACGGTCTCAAATCCTCTTTGCCATTCTTCTATTGAAGATGGGAAATCCTTATCCCTGATGGCCCCGATTTGGCGAAACCGTTGGATGGTGTCCAGAGGCGTTTCTCTTTGAGGGAGAGAGCGAAAGTCCGCAGGGCAGGCACATGTTACCACTGAAGATATTCTAGGGTCATGGGCTGCGGTATAAACGGAAACCGCTGCCCCTCCGCTAAATCCCAATAAGCAAAAACGGGTCTTATCCGTCTCCTTCAGGTTGTATAGGAAATCAAGAGCGGCTTGTAAATCTCGACTCCAGCCCAGGATGTCTAAGTTACCTTCACTCTTTCCCGTCCCCCGGAAGTTAAAAATTAAGGTGATGAAGCCAGCAAGGCAGAAGCGCTGCGCCAGCAGTGTATAGCCCCTGTCGGTGGGGTCATGGGGAGCAGCCGGAATGCCATGGCAGATGCACAAGGCAGGGTGAACCTTATCCCTTGGCGGAATATGAAGCTCGCCGGCAAGCTCGAGTCCATCGGCTTTCAATCGAATTTCTTTTATCTCCATCTTTCAAAGGGTCAAAGATAATAGATTTGCCTTCTTCTCTTAAAAATGAAACCCGCTACAAGCCCCAGCAACAAACCCCCAAGGTGAGCTTGCCAGGCTATCCCGGGAAGGAAAGAAAGGAAGAAGAAGATCAGGATTGCTACCCAGAGGGGCACGGGGACAGGGATGAAAAATATAAAGACTGGCACCCTGGGGACCATTGCCGCCAGCGCTCCACCAAGGGCAAAAATGGCTCCGGAGGCTCCTATCCCTGTTGAAAGTGGATTAGCCAGAAGGATGAAGAGAATATTCCCCGCCAGCCCGCCCAGAAAAAATACTGCCAGGAAACTTTTTTCTCCAGCTGCCCGGAGGAAGAAGCTTCCCAGAAAATACAGACTTATCATATTGAATAGTATGTGCCAAATACTGCCGTGGACAAACATGCTGGTTATGATGGTCCAGGGTTGTTGTGAGAGCAACGCGGGTGTCAAGCCCAGAAAATAGATTGTTTCTTCTGGTCTTAGCAGAGTGATTATGAAGATTAAGACATTTAGAGCTATTAAAAACCACAGGGCATTTAAATTGACGGCGCGATAAGTTCGCATTGTGCAATTATAGGTTAAATCTGGCTTCTGGTTCAACAAACTATTTCAGGGGCTGGTGATTTAAGGGATGTATTGTAATATCTGGCGTGGTAGGTTTATAATAGGGGCGATATTTAGGGTAGCAAGATATTTTTCTTGAGGGAATTTTAAGTGAGCGAGCAAAGTCCAGAGCAGAAACGAAAACTTCCCCCAATAGTCATAGTGGGCATAATTCTGGCAGCTCTCTGCGGCTTGTCATTGTACATACGCATAGCCTTGCCTTATCACCAAATTTTTGTCAATGACTGGGTCTGGTTTCGAGAGACTGATGCCTATTATTACATACGCAACATAGAAGCTCTGGTTCATAACTTTCCCCACTACAATACCTTTGACCCCTACATGCTCTACCCCGGTAGTGGTGGAGGACTTGGTCGGCCATTCTTCGCCTGGCTTGTCGCTGGCATTATTCTGCTTGTTAGGGGGGCATCAACTCTGCATACCATGGAAGTGGTGGCTGCTTACATACCCGCTATTCTGGGCACTTTGACGCTCATCCCCGTGTACTTTATTGGCAAGGAACTGTTTAACCGCTGGGCGGGCGTAATTTCAGCCGCCCTGGTTGCCATCGTGCCCGGCGAATTTCTGCATCGTTCCCTGCTTGGCTTTACCGACCACCATGTAGCTGAGGTTTTGTTTAGCACCGTGTGCATACTCTTTCTAATCATGGCCATTAAGCGGGCTCGAGAAAGAGACATTTCCTTCAGCCACATTCTAAGTAGAGACTGGTCGACTATCACCAAGCCTCTCGTCTATACCCTGCTCGCTGGCATCTTCCTGGGTATTTATCTCCTTACCTGGCAAGGTGGGCTGCTGCTTGTCTTTATTATATTTGTTTACCTGGTGATTCAGTTCATCGTGGACCACTTAAGGCATAAATCGAGTGACTATCTGTGTATTGTGGGCACTCCTGTTTTCCTTATTGCCTTCCTCATGCTTCTTCCCATATTGGGCAAGGGCGGCCTGGATACCATTTCTCGTGTATCTCTGACAATTGCCATAGTGGTACCCGTAGTCTTGAGTATTATCTCGCGGCTCATGGCAGGCAAGGCTTGGAAGCCTGTTTACTATCCTTTGACCTTAGTGGGATTGGCTGGAATCGGGCTGGCTGCTTTGCATGCCATCAATCCCTCGCTGCTGCAGTCCATGCTTGGCAAATTCAGCATCTTCACCCCGGGTGGCGCTATGCTGACTGTCATGGAGGTGTCTCCCCTTCTTTTCCCCAATGGCCAATTTTCTTTTCAAATGGCCTGGTATAACTTTACCACCTCCTTCTTCATCGCATTTGTTTCCATTGCCATGCTTATTTATGTCGCTATTAAGGGAAAAAGTGCTGACAAAACTTTGTTCCTGGTATGGAGCATAATAATGTTGATAGCAGTCCTTGGGCAGCGCCGCTTCGGTTATTACTATGCCGTAAACGCTGCCTTGCTCACAGGGTATTTCTCCTGGAAAATGCTGGACCTTGCTGGCCTACGCAAATTACTAGCTAAGCCTAAAGAAGTGGTGGGAGCAGTTAAAAAATTCAGGAGGAAGGAGAAGAAAGCCAAGGAGAAAGCGAAACCAAAAACATTTATGCAACCCAGAGGTGCCTGGGTGAGGGTCATCGTTGTCGGAATAGTCATCTTTTTCGTGGCCTTTTTCCCCAATATTCCCATGGCCAAAGCACTTGCCGGGTCACCAAATTATGTTATTGACGAGGGGTGGTATACCTCGCTTCTGTGGTTGAGGGATAACAGCCCCGACCCCTTTAGTGATCTTGGTGACCCCGATTTCTATTATGAGCAATACAAGACTCCGTTCCAATACCCTGAATCTGCCTATGGCGTGATGTCCTGGTGGGACTATGGCTACTTTATAATGCAAATTGCCCATCGCATACCCAATGCCAATCCTGGCCAGGCTAACGCTGACAAGGCTGGCCAATTCTTTACCGCCCAGAACGAAAGTTCAGCCAATATTTTAGCCGACGAGTTAGGTACGAAATATGTGGTGATTGACTATATGATGCCAACTTCAAAGTTCTATGCCATGGCGGAATGGGCTGGTAAGAGCGTGGATGAGTTTTACGAATATTATTACTTGCCTCCATCGAGTAGCGGAAGTAGCGGGCAATGGGCAATGTTATACTACCCCGCTTACTACAACTCTACTGTGGTCAGGCTCTACAACTTTGACGGCAAAGCCGTGACTCCCACGCAACCGATAGTCATATCTTATGAAGAGACAGAATATCAAGGACAGAAGTATAAGCAAGTCACCAGTGGGCAATATTTCCCCACCTATGAAGATGCTCAAGCTTATGCCGCAAACCAGACGTCGGGAAATTATAGAATAGTGGGTGATAATCCTTTTAACAGCATCGTGCCTCTCGAGGAATTGAGCAGCTATGAGCTCGTATATCAATCCAACGCTACGGTAACAATGTATGGACAGACAGTGCCCAGTGTGAAGATTTTTAACTATACCTTGGCTCGAGTCAGTCCTGAGTAAAAACACAGTCATCATTACCGGTGAGGCGGGAAATGTGTAAAAGGCATGGTTGAGCAATTTCGAGCTAATTTACTAAAACCGCTTGACAAATTTGATGACGTAAGGTTCACCAAAGAGAAAGAAAATGAAATAAGAAAGCTGCGAGCTGAATTTTTCCCATACGAACCAGAAAACCCTCCGTGTGGATCGTTAGGTATCATACTAGCTTTCCCAGTCGTACCAAGAACTTGAATGCGATTTCTCACTCCTACCGCCGCCGACGCCACACACTATTTCGCAACCAATTTCTTTACATACTTCAATTTCCTCTTCTGGTAAGTTAGTTAAATTCCTGTCTCCGCCTTTGGCGAAGATGTGCGGTTTGACTATCTTGAGCGTTTCCGATATTCCCCTACCGGTGTCTATCGATACAACGACAACGTCTACTGTACGTAATTCGCTTAGTATTAATGCCCTGTCCATAAGGGGGTATCTTATCCGCCCTTCAAGTCTGGTCCCCTTTCTTTTCATTAGAAGCTGGGCATCATTATTTAGCAGTACCACGAGTAAGTCTCCCAGCTTTCTTGCCGCTTGAAAGTAAACAAGATGAGTTGGTGTTGGTGGATCGAAATATCCAGATACGGTTACCACCTTCCCCTTTTCCTTCAAGGCTTCAAAAAATTTGATGCGTTTATCCGGATGCAGTATAATCATGGACTTGCAGAAGCTCTCCCATAGTCATCCTCGACTCGCACCACGTCTTCCGCTTCGGGAGTGGAAACTTCAACGAGAGTCGTATCTTCTGTCGCCTCTAGTCGGTGAATAGTCATCGGTTCTATGTGGTAAGTGGAGTCTGGCACCAAAGGGAGAATATTGGTCGTATTGCCATTCTTAATGACCAAACTAGCTCTCCCCTTCAAGCAATAGAAGGTCTCGTCTTTTTGTTTGTGATATTGCAGACTTAGTCGATGGCCCTTTTTTATGAACAGAATCTTGCCTATGTATTTCTCGGTAACGGCAAACAGAATTTCATGGCCCCAAGGTTTTTCTATTCTTTCCAATTCACTACAACTCCTCTCTTAATTTTCTATTTATTTGTCCCCTCTTTTTCCATTTTACCATAAAATCCTCAATAGCTAGATTATTTCAATTTCAGGCAACAGAAATATAAATCTTCCTCCTCCCAAGAGAAAAGCCTTGTCCCTTTCGATAAACTCACGCCGGAAATGCCAGGGCCGGACAAGGAAATAATCCGGCTTTGCTTTCCGGGCCTCCTCCTCAGCTTCAAAGCCTATAGCTCAAGGCCAGCCTGCATAGTAAATAGGTTACCCAGCCCCATAATCATAAAGAGCCCGGTGAATTCCGCATCGACCCCTCCGACAACGACATACCCTATGACTGGGCATTGAAGCAAGGATAAACTATATCTATGAGCACCGTTCAGAGAATCGCCAAAAATACCACAGCATTACTCGTAGCTCAAGGTGCCAGTTATCTCTTGGCTTTTTTCTACATGATGTACACCGCCCGTTACTTGGGTGCTGCTGGTTTTGGCATCCTCTCCCTTTGCCCAGCGGTTCATGCGTGGACTAGCCAGGGCTTTATTTGAGCGCTATGGGTTGAAGTCAGGAGACTCGGTAGTTGAGATGGCGATGGAGAGGGAGCATTTTTGATTTTTTATTTTGTCCACTGCGAGCGAAGCGCGGCAATCTCATACTCCTCCCCCTAGATTGCTTCGTCGCCCCGATTCAGCGGGGCTCCTCGCAATGACAGAAAGGGGATGTGCCGCGCAATGACGGTTTGCGTTGCCAAACGCTCTTCTGATAAAGTAAAGGAAATGGTTGCTATGCAACCAAGTATTATAGGGGCTTCAGAGTTGAGTACTCCATTGAGTAACACTTCGTGAGTGTCTTGGTCAACTTTCAGGAGAGTATAGGAGGGAGCTAGTGATTGTAGTTCAGACTCCTCTGCGAATAAGCTTTGTGGGGGGTGGTACCGATTTTGAGGATTTCTATTTGGACAATGGAGGAGCTGTCCTTAGTACTGCTATTGACAAGTATGTCTTTGTCATTGTAAAGGAGAGATTTGATGATCTAATTTGCCTGAACTACACGCAGAGAGAGCGAGTGGAAAGGGTAGATGACCTCGGCCATGAACTTGTCAGAGAAGCTATGAGAATAACGGGAGTAAGTAAAGGGATAGAGATTACGACCCTTGCTGATGTGCCTGCGGAGGGCACTGGCCTTGGTTCATCGAGTAGTGTTACTGTAGGGTTGCTTCAAGCCCTCTATGCTTACCAGGGTGCACTCAGGACAGCCGAGACTTTAGCTCAGGAAGCATGCCGCATCGAGATAGACATACTGAAGCACCCCATAGGAAGACAAGATCAATACATCGCAGCATACGGCAATCTTCGCTTCATCACCTTCAGCGATGCTGGCGTTGAAGTTGAGAAAGTCGAGCTTCCCCTCGAAGAGAAGAGAAGGCTAAACGATACGCTCCTTTGCTTCTATACAGGCATGACTAGAAAAGCAAGCGAAATTTTGGAGGAGCAGAAAGCCAACATAAATGACCACCTTAACGTGCTGGGTGAAATGAAAAAACTTGCCCTCCGGGCGAAAGATGCTATCATGCAAGGTGCTTTTGATGAATTGGGAGAGATTTTGCACTCAAGTTGGGAATTGAAAAAGACCCTTGCCAGCAAGATAACCAATCCCCAAATAGACGAAAGGTATGAAGCTGCTCGGAAAGCGGGAGCCATCGGCGGCAAGATTACCGGAGCTGGTGGGGGTGGTTTTTTGCTCCTATATTGTCCGAAGGAAAAACAGGATGCAGTCAGAAAAACCCTCAAACTTCGAGAGCTTCCTTTCCGCTTTGAGCCAGACGGAAGCAAAGTAATTTTTAACTATAGGAGAGGGAGTTGAACGTCTTGGACACCATAAGGAGATACATCTCTGATATCAATTTAGCATTGGAAGGGCTTCCGATAGACAAGATTGCTGAAGCTATTGATTTACTAGAAAAAGCACGACTTGAAGGCAATAAAGTTTTCATTTTTGGCAACGGAGGTTCAGCAGCTACCGCCTCACATTTCGCCAGTGACCTTTCAAAAGGAGCTATCCGCGAGGGAAAGCCAAGGATAACGGCTTTTGCCTTGACTGACAACATACCCCTGCTTACAGCTTGGGCGAATGACACCTCTTATGAAAATGTTTTCGCTGAACAGTTGGAAAACTGTGTTGACCCTGGAGACATTGTGATTGGTATCAGTGGTAGTGGCAATTCACCGAATGTACTTAAAGGTGTAAAGGTGGCGAAGAACAAGGGAGCTACTGCCGTCGGCTTTATCGGCTTTGACGGTGGAAAGCTTAAGAGCCTTGTGGATATTGCCATTATAGTCCCTAGCCATAATATGGAGCAGGTCGAGGATATCCATCTCCTCTTGGAGCACATTATCACCACCTGCCTAAGAGAGGCATCTTAAGATGAATGTTCTGGTTACTGGCGGGGCAGGATACGTGGGGAGTATTGTTACTGAACGACTACTGAGAGAAGGACACAAAGTCATTGTGCTTGACAACCTCCAGCAAGGTCATAAGGAAGCTGTCCTGCCTCCGGCTGAGTTCGTTTTGACTGATATCTGTGATACTGCAAGCCTCGAGAGCGTCTTCTGCCGGTTCAAGATTGATGCTGTAATGCACATGGCAGCCGAGACGGTGGTGGAATATTCCATGACCGACCCCAAAAGATACTTTCACAACAACCTCGTCGGTGGAATTGACCTGCTAAATGCCATGCTGAAGCACGGTGTGGATAAGATTATCTATTCCTCTACGGCTGCTGTCTATGGCGAACCTCGCAGTATTCCCATAGAGGAAAACCATCCTGAAGCTCCGATAAACAGCTACGGGGAATCGAAGTTGATGTTCGAGCGTATTCTGGAGTGGTATGGTAGAGCCTATGGGCTAAGGCATATATTCTTCAGGTATTTTTGTGCTGCTGGGGCTACGGAGCTTCTGGGCGAAGACCATCGTCCTGAGACCCACCTCATCCCAAACGTCCTTAAAGCAGCCTTGGACGGAAACAATCCGGTTTCTGTATTTGGCACAGACTACCCGACGAAAGATGGAAGCTGCATCCGAGACTATGTCCATGTGGTGGACATTGCCCAAGCCCATCTCTTAGCTCTAGAAATGATAGGTGACCTGAGCGGGAACATTTATAACTTAGGAAACGGCAAGGGGTATTCGGTGCTCGAGGTCATCAAAACTGCAGAAGAAGTTGCAGGTGTGAAAATCCCGGTCAAATTTTGCCCTCGCCGTCTTGGAGATCCCGCGACCCTTGTAGCGAGTTCAGAACGAGCCAAGCGAGAATTAGGCTGGAAGCCTCAATTTTCTAAACTCGGAAGTGTCATTGAAAGCGCCTGGCGCTGGCTGAAAGGCCATCCTGATGGATACAAGCAATAGCCGCACCACCAAGGCAATGATACTTGCCGCAGGAGAAGGCACTAGGCTAAGGCCACTCACGTTGGAAACTCCGAAGGTGCTTTTACCTGTAGCGGGTGTCCCACTGATTTGCTACACCCTTACTTGGCTCAGAAGCCATGGCATAAGAGAAGTATGCATCAATCTCCACCACCTGGGTAACCGGATAAAGGAGTCGCTCGGCGATGGCTCTCGGTTGGGAGTTGAAATCCGTTACTCTGATGAGGATGCACTTCTGGGGACTGCCGGTGGCGTGAAAAAAGTGGAACACTTTTTTGATACCACGTTCGTTGTTGTCTATGGCGATGTCCTTACTGACTTTAATCTCTCAGCCATGATGGAATTTCATCAAGAGCAGAAGGCTATAGCAACACTGGCGGTCACCAAAGTATCCAATCCTTGTGAGACAGGCATTGTTCAGATGAAAGAAGAGGGGAGGATTATTTCCTTTATCGAGAAACCCTCTAAGGGAACCGAAATGGGGAATATGACAAATGGTGGGGTCTACGTCCTGGAAAGACAAGTTCTTGACTTCATTCCAAATCAGGGCTTTTGCGATTTCGCCTACGACATCTTTCCTAAACTTATAAGAGCGAACTTTCCTGTTTGTGGGTATGTACTTAGACACGAAGATTACCTCATTGACATTGGCACTGTTGATAAATATCTTAAAGCAAATGAGGATGTGAGGTTGGGAAAGGTGAAAATAAAAAATGGCGAACAGAGCAGTATTCTTAGATAGGGACGGCACCATTGCCCATGATGTTCACTATTGCCGGCGACCGGAGGATTTCGAGCTGCTTTCCACCGTTCCCGAGGCAATAAAGCTTCTAAATGACAGCGGTTTCAAGGTTATAGTCATCACCAACCAGTCAGGTATTGCTAGAGGCTATTTCACCGAAGAGGTGCTGGCTCTAATTCACCAAAAAATGGAAGAGGAACTTGCCAAGCATAGTGCTAAAGTGGATGCGATATATTATTGCCCGCATCATCCTGATGACGGCTGCGACTGTCGGAAGCCTAAGACTGCTCTTTTTCTCTTAGCTGCTGAGAAAATGGACGTTGATTTTAGCTTGTCCTATGTGGTTGGGGATTTGCCCATGGATATAGAAGCTGGCGAAGCTTTAGGCTGTAAGACGGTTCTTGTAACCACTGGACCTAAGGCAGGAGAAGATATCCTTGACCCACCTGACTACACTGCGAACAGCCTTATTAAAGCAGCCCTGTGGATAACAAAAGATGCCAATGTAGAAAATTCAGGATTGTAATTCCGTTGGTTTGAGTTTTAAGATACTATCAGGCAAGATATTACTTTCATTTAAAAATTGAAGTCTAATATATGAGATGCTGTCGACGCCATAATCGTTCCATGCATTATTAAAATAAAGGATATATATGGAGGTAAGCTAAACGTGAAAAAAGCATTGATCACAGGCATAACGGGGCAAGACGGCTCTTACTTAGCTGAGTTTTTGCTGAATAAAGGATACGAAGTCCATGGCATTATTAGGAGGGCATCTACTTTTAATACCGGTAGAATAGACCATATTTATATTGACCCCCATGACCCTAATGCCAGATTGATTCTGCATTACGGCGACCTTTCCGATTCTGAGCAGATTTCAAATATAATCTTCAACATCAAGCCTGACGAGGTATACCATCTGGGAGCGCAAAGTCATGTGCGGGTGAGTTTTGATATTCCCGAATATTCAGGCAATGTTACTGCCCTGGGCACGACCAGGCTGTTAGAGGCGATAAGGAGAAGCGGGAATAGGGCCAGGTTTTATCAGGCTTCTAGCAGTGAGATGTTTGGGGCATCCCCACCACCGCAAAATGAGGAGACGCCTTTCAGGCCAAGAAGCCCTTATGCTTGCGCTAAGGTCTACGCTTACTGGATGGCGAAGAATTATCGTGACGGATATGGGGTATTTGCTTGCAATGGCATCCTTTTTAACCACGAATCTCCCAGAAGGGGCGAGACCTTTGTGACCAGGAAAATCACCAGAGCTATGGCAAGAATTCTTGGTGGAAAGGAGAGGTATCTCTACCTGGGGAATTTAGATGCCAGAAGGGATTGGGGATATGCCCCGGAATATGTGGAGTGTATGTGGCGCATGCTCCAGAATGAGCATCCCGATGATTTTGTTGTTGGAGTGGGGGAATCTCATTCAGTCAGGGAATTCTTAGAAGAGGCGTTCTCCTATGCGAATTTGGATATGGCGGACCACATTAGAATTGACCCCAGGTATTTCAGGCCAACGGAACCTGAGGAATTGCTCCCTGATCCGGCTAAAGCCAGGGCAAAACTAAATTGGAATCCGAAAGTTAAATTTAAGGACCTGGTCAAAATTATGGTGGATGCTGATTTGAGGGCAGCAGGCTTAGAGCCCATAGGCGAAGGGGATAAGATTATTGAACAGAAGTTTGCGAATAAATGGTGGGGGGTAGATTAAATGGCATTTTGGAATAATAAGAAGATTCTGGTCACAGGTGGTGCGGGATTTTTAGGCTCCTTTTTGGTGGAGAAGTTAAGGGGAAGAGGCGTGAGGGAAGAGAATATAAGGATACCTCGGAGTAAAGCCACAGATTTAAGGCGCTGGGAGAATTGTGTTAAAGCGGTCAAGGACATGGATATCATCATCCACTTAGCTGCCAGGAGTGGAGGCATTGCGTACAATCAAGCCTATCCTGCCTCGCTTTTTTATGATAACGCTATTATGGGCATTCAGATGATGGAGGCAGCCAGACAGGAAGGCATAGAGAAATTTGTCGCCGTGGGAACTGTTTGTGCCTACCCAAAATTCACACGAGTGCCATTCAAGGAAGAAGACTTGTGGAATGGATACCCGGAAGAGACGAATGCTCCCTACGGCTTAGCCAAGAAGATGTTATTGGTGCAGTCACAGGCATACCGGCAACAGTATGGCTTCAATGCCATTTTTCTCTTGCCGGTCAACCTTTACGGGCCAGGCGATAATTTCGACCTGCAGTCCTCTCATGTTATTCCCGCCTTGATAAGAAAATTCACAGAGGCGGTGCAAAACAACCAAAGAGAGGTTGAGATTTGGGGAACCGGGGAGGCGTCGCGGGAATTCTTGTACGTGGAAGATGCGGCGGAGGCTATTGTTTTAGCTACAGAAAGATACAATAAGCCTGAGCCGGTGAATATCGGAGCGGGTTCTGAGATAAAAATTAAAGATTTGGTGAAATTGATAGCAGAGCTTACCGGATTTAGCGGTGAAATAAGGTGGGATACGAGTAAACCCGACGGGCAGCCAAGAAGACGCCTGGATACCTCCAAAGCTAAACAGGAGTTTGGTTTTCAGGCAAAGGTAGATTTTAGAGAGGGGCTTAAGAGGACGATTGAGTGGTATCTGGGTAACAAAAACGAGGGCAGCGCGCCATAGTTTGTGGACTTCTTAAGGAGCTAGAGGAGGGAAGGGGAATACCAATTGACGAATGGTAAGTCCTACCAAGAAAAGACACGCTATCGAATTGCCTATCGGGTTATCGAGGATAGAAATCAAATCGAGATTGTCCTGGTAAAATCTAGAGAAGGTTTTTATCAAGCTTTAAGATGAATTGTGAGATGAATTCCGCATCGACCCCTTCGATAACGATATTCCCTATGACTGGGCCAAGCTATTGCACGAAGGAGCCGAGTTTATTGACTTTGTAGGGTTTATGGAGTTTATGGTGACATTTTACCTTCAAGCCAACAGGAGGTTTGATAAACGAGGGCAAATGCAATAAAATTGATAAATATATGAAAGACACCTTCAAATGGTTTAAAAATTCTTCGAAATTTCTTTAAGATTTGGTTTTGCTTGAGTAGCAAGCTCGAATCACAAGAAATAATGAGAGAGAGTAACACAAGGCAAGTAACAAATATAAATTCGACTCCCACTATTGTAATTCGCCCCCCGAGGGGATGGATGCCTATCAACCTGCGTGAGCTGTGGGCATATCGGGAGCTGCTCTACTTCTTCACCTGGCGCGACATCAAAGTGCGCTACAAGCAGACACTGTTTGGCTTCGCCTGGGCCATCATCCAGCCCATCTTTATGATGATAGTATTCAGTCTCTTCTTCGGCACACTGGCCAAGATTCCCTCAGAAAATATCCCTTACCCTCTTTTCAGTTATGCAGGCGTGCTTCCTTGGACCCTGTTCGCTGAGGGATTGACGCGCTCGAGTAACAGCCTTGTGCAGGATGCCAACCTTCTGCAGAAGGTATATTTCCCTCGGCTGCTTATGCCAATCTCGGGCATTCTCTCTCCGGTGGTGGACTTTGCTATTGCCTTTGTGGTCCTGATTGGCTTGATGCTCTACTATAGGTACTATCCCGGCGTAATGATGTTCTTGATATTGCCCTTCCTCATATTGGAGTTGATGCTTGCCACAGGTGTAGGGTTGTGGCTTTCGGCAATCAATGTTGAGTATCGCGATGTCCGCTATGCCATACCGTTCCTAATTCAGCTCTGGTTATTTGCCTCACCGGTAGTGTATCCAGTAACATTCGTGCCCGAGCGTTTTCAGGCCGCATACGGATTGATAAATCCCATGGCGGGCATAATCGAGGGTTTTCGCTGGGCTATCCTGGGCACGAAGCCACCCAGCTACTTATTGATTGCCTCGGTGGCGATAATTCTAGTCGTACTGATTTCCGGCGCCTTCTACTTCCGCCGCCGCGAAAAAGCATTCGCAGATGTTGTATGATAGTATGAACGACGTTGCTGTTCGAGTGGAAAACCTAGGCAAGCTCTACCGCATCGGTCAACTTGTGGGCTATAAGACCCTGCGGGAGAGCCTGATGAGTGTCGCAACCACCCCGTTGCGATGCTTGCGCTCCACCAGCCATGAGCTATCAGCTATGAGCCATCAGCCAAACTACATCTGGGCTCTTAAAGACGTCTCGTTCGAAGTCAAGCAAGGCGAAGCGGTGGGAATCATTGGCAGAAATGGCTCTGGCAAGACCACTTTACTCAAAATCCTCTCCCGTATCATGGCACCCACTGAGGGATATGCCGAAATTCATGGTCGTGCCGGCTCACTCCTGGAAGTGGGCACTGGCTTCCACCCTGAGCTTACCGGCAGGGAGAATATCTATCTTAATGGCGCTATTATAGGAATGAAGAAAGCTGAAGTGGAGCGCAAATTCGACGAGATTGTCGCCTTTGCCGAAATCGAAAAGTTTTTGGACACCCCGGTGAAGCGCTACTCCAGCGGCATGTATGTGCGGCTTGCCTTCTCCGTGGCTGCCCACCTGGACCCGGACATTTTGCTGGTTGACGAGGTGCTGGCTGTGGGGGATGCTGAATTCCAGAAGAAGTGCTTGGGGAAGATGAGGGAAGCGGGGAAAGAGGGACGGACGGTCCTGTTTGTCAGCCATAACATGGTTGCAGTCAGAGCCCTCTGTCAGAAGACAATTCTTCTCGAGAACGCCCGGGTTGCAGCGATTGGTGAAACCTCTGATATTGTCAATCACTATTTGATGGCCAAGGACGTAGCGAGTGGCGGTGAGGTGAGTATTGTCCCGCGATCAGGTGCAGAGGTGGCCTTTACTAGAGTTTGGATAACGGACGCTAAAGGAACTACTACAAGTCATATCGATGTGAAAGACCAATTCAGAATATGGTTAGAATTTGTTGTAAGTCAGCCAACTGACAGAGCTGAAATTAGCATCTGTCTAAGGAATTCTTCCGCCGTCAATGTTCTCTTTACCAGTTTATCCGAGTCCTATGATGGGAAGACCGTTGCCTTTAGAGCCGGTAGGTACGTTGCCTCTGTATTGATCGACGGGAATTTCCTGATGCCAGATAGTTACCTGTTAAGGGTTTCTGCACATTATCGAGGTGTGCGCGATATTGATCTCCGTGAGGATGTCCTCAGCTTTACAATTGTTGAGACCGGTTCGGCTATGGCCCCCTACGGTGCAGCCGGCAGATATTGGAGTTGTGTGCTTGGTGGAGGAAAATGGCAGTTGATTGGCGGCGAGACGCCTGAATCTGCCGTATCACAGGGGTTACCGTAACCGGTACAAGGAGTGATGGGACTATGATGCAAGAGCAAATGAATGAAATGAAACGAACGATCATAAAGGCTGCTACCTCCGCTGGAGAGGGGCATATTCCATCTGCATTTTCCGTTCTGGATATTCTTTGGGTACTCTATGACCGTGTGCTGCAAATAGATCCGCAGAACCCGAGGAGCGATGGGCGGGATCGATTTATTTTGAGCAAGGGACACGGAGCACTGGCGCTGTATGCGGTTTTGGCTGAAAAGGGTTTCTTCCCCGCATCCGAACTAGAGCGCTTTGCAACCTTCGACAGCCCTCTTGGTGGGCATCCAGACTGCAATAAAGTACCGGGGGTCGAGGCGTCTACGGGTTCTCTTGGACACGGGTTACCTATGGGAATCGGAATGTCGTTGGGTATGCGTATCCGCATGATAGATCGTCGCGTCATTGTGTTGGTTGGGGATGCTGAGTGCAACGAGGGTTCAATTTGGGAATCAGCACTTTTAGCGGCTCACCACCGATTGTCAAAGCTTACCTGTATTGTGGATTACAATCACTCTACAGATCGTGCGCTATTACTTGGAGACATTGCTGCCAAGTTTGCGGCTTTCGGTTGGGCCGCCGCTCTTATCAATGGTCACGATCACGAGGCAATTTATAACGCCTTGATTCGAACTGACACAGACCTTCCCACAGCCATCGTGGCCGAGACGGTGAAAGGTTTCGGTTGCAAGCAAATGGAGAACAACCCTGCGTGGCACCACCGTGCGCCAACCCAAGATGAGCTCCCCGTCATCCTGGAGGAGTTGGCATGAGGAAGCAATTCGTAAGGACTATCGAAGACCTAATGGCGCAGGACAAGCGCTTAGTACTGCTATTAGGTGACATTGGTGTATTCGGTTTTAGAAATGCCTTCAAGCTGTACCCCGAGCGCATCTATAACATTGGTGTGTGCGAGCAGGCTATGACCAGCCTCGCAGCCGGGTTGGCAAAGGAAGGGCTCATTCCTGTGCTTCATAGCATCGCTCCTTTTGTCGTAGAGCGTTGCTTGGAGCAACTCAAGATTGATCTATGCTACCAGAACCTGCCCGCTAGTATTGTCAGCGTCGGGGCCTCGTACGATTACGCGGCGTTGGGTTGCACTCATCACTGTCCTGGTGACGTGGCTGTTCTTCAGGCCTTGCCGGGGATGGGAATTGTTATTCCGGGAATGCCAGCAGAGTTTGACCGGTTGTTTCGTGCTGCCTACGCCGACAGCCATCCAACCTACTTTCGGTTGAGTGAACGAAGTAACCAGCACAGTTGCAACGTGGAATTTGGTCGGGCCGAGGTTATTCAGCGCGGCGTTTTGGCGACTGTAATAGCAGTGGGCCCAACACTGACCTGGGTGCTACAGGCCACCCAGGAGCTTGACGTGACAGTATTGTACTACACCACAGTCGTTCCGTTCGATGGGGACACGTTGAGGAAGAACTGCCCGTCTGGTAAAATAGCCGTCGTTGAGCCTTTTTATGAAGGCACACTGGCACACGAAGTTACGTACGCGATGAAGGACAGGGGTATTAGGTTGCTTTCAGTTGGAGTGCCGCGCGAGTTCCTCACCAACTACGGACACGCTGTCGACCATGATCAGGCCTGTGGACTAACTCCAGAACAGATCAAAGCGCGGTTGGAGCAGTTTCTCCATGAATAGGCTTGATTTATTGGAAGAGGATGCCCGCCGCAGCCTGCGGGGGATTCCGACTTCGAGGCTGGCCGACAAGACCGTCTTAATAACAGGGGCATCGGGAATTATCGGAACACACTTTTTGTTTGGACTCTTGCACTGTCAAAGGCAGTTGGGATTGCGGCTGAAGGTCGTGGCAGTAGTCCAGCGAGGTGTCCCAGACCATCTAAAGCAGTTAGAACAGAAAGGATACGCTCGCTTTCTAAAGGGAGACATGACCGACATCAGTTTTTTGGAAAGCCTGCCGCAGGCGCATGTCATCGTTCACGCCGCAACTTACGGACAACCGAGCCTGTTCATGGAAAACGCCGTAGCAACGCTGAAGCTGAATACAACTGCCACTTTCGCTCTGCTGGAAAGGCTTTTGCCAGAGGGACAATTTCTTTTTCTCAGTAGCAGCGAGGTGTATAGCGGCTTAACCAATCCACCTTTTTCTGAAAACCAGATAGGAACAACCAATACTACACACCTTCGTTCTTGTTACATCGAAGCGAAGCGTTGCGGTGAGGCCATTTGCAACGCCTATCGAGCCAGGGGTATCGATGCCAAATCCGCAAGGCTCTGTTTGCTCTATGGACCAGGAACTAGAGCTGAAGACAAGAGGGTGATGTATTCCTTCATCGAAAAAGCATTGCGGGAGAAAGTGATTCGCCTGCTGGATAAGGGCGAAGCCAAAAGAACCTATTGCTACATCGCGGATGCTGTCTATATGATGTGGCGGATTCTGCTCGAAGGAAAGGACCCCATCTACAATGTCGGTGGAATCTCAAGTACAATAATTGCAGATCTCGCCCAACTCATTGGCGAACTGTTAGATGTGCCCCTGCATATCCCTCTGGAAACGGGTGCGGGAATGGTGGGTGCACCGGACGACGTTCGCTTGGATCTCACTAAGTTCATAAACGAGTTTGGTCCAATTTCCTTTGTCGATTTCCAGGAGGGTGTGGCACGCACTGTAGAATGGCAAAAGGCTCTTTACAGAAAGTAAACGCAAAGTGATCGAGCGCAAAGGTGGGTTACCGTCAACTATGAAGCAGCCGCGAGTTATTTCTGTTCCAGAAGTCGAAGAAGTTCTTCAGACATCTCTTAGTCCAGCTTTGCGAGAGCAATGTCTTAACACGGATTTGCGATATGAAGAACTGACCGAGGAAGAACGTGACAGCTACATTCTTGAGGTTGTGGAAGTACTTACCAGCAATGATTTATCCGCCGCCGGCGAACATCGGCTTCCAGAATGGGAAGAGGGGTGGGCGGAGAACCTCGAAGCTTTCAAAAGGGTACAAAATCTTGAATCGCTTGTTCCGGGCTATCATGGCAAGCACAGACTTTTACACTGGAAACAGCGCATTATTCGGCCGCTTGTTCCTTATTTCGATTACCGCATTCATTGCTTGGTTGTAGATTGGGCAATTGAAACCTACCTTTCTCACGTGAACGCTCTGTATGACTTCGGTTGCGGCCCCGCCTACCATCTTCTGCGGGCACGCCGCTACAATCCCGAGGCGCGTCTTGTAGGGTTGGACTGGGCGAACGCTTCCCAAAACACAATCTCCGAAATTGTGGCCTCCGGGATCGAAAGAAACCTAAAAGGGCGTAACTTCAATTTTTATGAGCCCGACTATTCTCTGGACTTCGCGCCGGACAGCGGGGTTCTAACTGTGGCAGCCCTAGAACAAGTCGGCGAGCGCTTTGAACCGTTTCTGCAATTTCTACTACAAAAAAAACCGGCGATTTGTGTCCATCTAGAACCAATCGATGAGTTAATGGATCAAAAACACTTGATTGACAGGCTCTCTGTCTTATATTGCCGCAAGCGCAATTATCTGAAGGGTTTCTTGACAAGACTGCGTCAACTTCAAGACCAAAACAAGGTGAAGATTCACCGAGAGCAGCGTACCTACACTGGCAGTTTTTTCATCGAGGGACATTCGCTAGTAGTTTGGTCCCCGCGGTAGGAACATCCCAAACATAATGCCGTTTAATGGGGCACGTTCTTAAGAAGAAACAGAAAGGGCTACAAAATGAAGACAATGAAAATATTAGTCACCGGGGGTGCGGGTTATAAAGGCGTAATCCTGGTTAAAAAGCTCCTGGAGAGGGGATGTAAAGTCACATTGCTTGACAACTTCATGTATGGTTACGATTCCGTTCTTCATCTGGTAACCGAGCCCAACCTTAGAATTGTTCAATTAGACATCCGTAATCTAGATGAAAAGCTTCTCGCTGAATTTGATGCTATTTACCATCTGGCTGGTATCAGCGGCATGCCCGCGTGCGCAGCCAACCCATATGCGGCGGAAGTGATCAATGTGGAGGCAACGCGTAAGCTCGTCTCTTGCTTACACAAGGATCAGCTACTCATCTATGCGTCAACAACTTCCATTTACGGCGCATCTGACATTGAATGTAACGAATCTGTTCCTGTGGAACCTCCCAGTCTGTACGCAAAGACGAAATACGCGGCCGAGAAGATCGTCATGGATCGGCAGAATTCCATTACCCTACGATTCGCGACGATTTTTGGAACAAGCCCCAGGATGCGCGTTGACCTGCTCGTCAATGATTTTGCCTACAGGGCAGTTCATGAGCGGGCAATCGTCCTTTTTTCCGGTCGCTCGAAGCGGACGTTTGTCCACATACTGGATGCCATTGAGGGTTATTTGTTCGCGTTCGACCATGCCGATGCCATGCGCGGAAAAATCTTTAACGTCGGCGAGGAAAAACTCAACTTTTCAAAGCTGGACATTGCCAACGCCATTCGCAAATATGTTAAGTTTGAGATTATTGATTCTTCACTGCCAGACGTTGATGTCCGTGACTTTCTGGTGACGTTTAAGAGAATTCAAGATTTAGGGTTCAGCGTAAAGTTCTCGTTGGACGATGGTATAAAGGAATTACTAAAACTTTATAGTTTTTATAAAAGCTATTCGCCTTTCAAGGTTATCTAATCTTTGATGGACGATTCAGAAAATCCATACTTTGTCAGGGATCCTGAGCAATTACTGGGAGAGGAGACCTCGAGCTAGAGAAAGAGAAGGTGCTGGTCGAATTGGAGACAGGGAAGATGCCGCAGATTCCAGTTAGAACCGCTAATAGGCAAGATGAGAGACTGGGTGAAGAACCCAAGCTTTCTGTGATTTCGGCTTCTATGAATCTAGGGCGGTTTCTAGATGATACCATAAAGTCGGTGGCGAATCAGACCTTTAGGGGCTTCGAGCATATTGTAATTGATGGAGGTTCCACGGATGATACGCTAGCCATCCTGAAGCGTTATCCTCATATCAAGTGGATTTCGGAAAAAGATAGCGGCTATCTGGAGGCTCTGAGAAAAGGCCTAGCTCTTGCGAGGGGAAAATATGTCATGCAATGTGCTGTGTCAGATGGTTACATTGACAGCGGGTGGTTTCAGAGATGTGTCGACGTGCTTGATGCTGATCCGGAGGTTTCGCTAGTATGGGGATTCCCTCAATACATGACTGAGGATGGCAAACTCGGGGATATTTCCTATCCGCAATTCCATCATGCTCTTCCGCCGCAAAAATATGATTTCTTTTCATATTGGTTGAAGACATGCTTTTGGCTTCCAGAGGGAAATTTCTGCGTTCGTAAGGAAGTTCTAGATAAATGCTTTCCGCCTTTCCCTGGTTTTCCCAGGGATCTGGAGCCCTGGCTTGAATTCAATTATAACTTCAATTCACTCGGCTACTTGCCTTACCACGTTCCGGTCGTGGCAAATTTTGGCCGCACTCACGAAAACCAGCTTGGCCGAAGGGAAAGGGAAAGCGGGGTGGCGCGGAGAAAATTGGAAGCCTATTTCAAAAAGGTAAGGCGCTATCGCTGGAAATTGATGACCAAGATGGCGACTCACGTTTACAGAGATGGAGCACATAGGATCCTGCCTGTGAAGTTTTCTGTCGAACGATTCCGATGGGCATATCTAGGATTTCTATTCGCAGAGGCGTGGAGTACCGCACGAAGGACTAGAAATATGACAATTCACGTTGTTACTCGTTACAGGCGAATGCGCATTCGTTTTATACAACCTTCCATAGTGTGCATTGCTATTTCATTGATGAGACGCTATCTATCGAGACAATCAATAGGTCTGCTGCCGCCTATTCCGGATGGCCTTCGTTTGCATGTGGGTGCTGGGCAAAATATCCTTGAAGGATACGAGAACCTCGATGGCTATGATAACGAGCACCGGCCCGAGCATTTTCAAACACAGGTCACCAAGTTCATTCGTGCCGAAGTTCTCGATACAGTATACCAACCAGAATCCGTGGCCGAAATTCGCTGCCACCACGTTTTTGAGCATATCAGCATGCTGGACGTAGGCCGCACTTTGCAGGGATGGAACCGTATACTAAAGCCAGGTGGGTTGGTTTGGATCGAAGTCCCTGACTTTGAAGGCTGCGCCCGTCAAATATTGAAACTACCGCGTGAGGAGGACAAAGAAATTTTCTACCGGCACATTTTTGGCAGTCAAATGGGGCCAGGTGAGTTTCATTACAATGGATTGACAGCCAGAAGGCTAATCAAATTGTTACAGGACTATGGTTTTGAGGTTAAATTGGCATATGTCATATGGACTCGCCGTCTCCCACACAAGCCAGACATGTTCTATCCCTCAGACGTTCCCTTGCCCGACCTGACAGTGAAGGCTATCAAGATTAGCCCACCCAAGTTAGAGGTTATAAATGCCGAATGGACTCACATCGCATACCGTAAGCAGTATCCAAATCCAGAGTTAGAGAATCTGTCTTCCAGTAGTGGGAGCAACGATTGTGGGCATTGATATCGCGCAAATCATTGGTTTTAACCAGATTAACCGCGACAAATGGGTTGCTGGCATAGCGAAACGATTACCCCCAGGCACAAAGGTGCTGGATGTGGGAGCTGGTGATTGCCGATACAGAGATTTATTTGCCCACTGCGAATACAGGACCCAGGATTTCTCACAGTATGAAGGCACTCGAGAAGGCGTACTCAAGGACAATTGGAAGTATGGTCAAATCGACTACGTAAGCGATGTTACTTCTATTCCAGTTTCTGATAGCAGCTTTGACTGCGTGCTTTGTACAGAGGTGCTGGAACACGTTCCTGAGCCGATCCTTGCCATCAAGGAATTCAATCGTATTCTCACAATCAGGGGGTATCTCTTCTTGTCCGCGCCTCTTGGCTCAGGCCTTCATCAACAGCCGTATCACTATTATGGAGGATTCACGCCACACTTTTATCGTAAATTTCTAGACAAATTCGGCTTTGAGATTATCAAAATTGAGCCTAACGGGGGATTCTTCCGCCATTGCTTGCAGGAAATCAATCGTGCGTGGGGCATAATTCAGTCACATCGCAACTACAGAAGATGGCATCCCATGTATTGGGTGCTGAGCCTGGCATTCAGCTGTTTCATCCCTAAGTGGTTCTCTCGCTTGGACGATGAGATTTTTATTGAGGAGTTCACCGTTGGCTATCATGTTGAAGCGCAGAAGGTAAGAGGGGCAACGGAGAAGTAAAGCCTGAATCTTTGTACATCCGTTTTATGAATAACGAGCAAACATGAGAATCTTTTACGCCTCTGATACCACACCGAACTCTGCCTTCCAGTCGAACCTGTGGCGCAACAATCTGTACATGCCTCTAGTGGACCTGGGGCATGATGTGGTGGAGTTTCAATACGATCTGAGGAAAACTTTCCAGAACGTTAACCCAGCAGACCCTATACACAGAGCTTTCATTAAGAAGAATAGGCCCAAGGTAAGCAGGGAGTTGCTGCACCAGATAACGGCTGCCCATGCCATCAGACCCGTTGACCTCTTCTTCAGCTATTTCTACGATGCCTGCATCCTGCCTGAGGCAATTGATGAAATAAAAGCCATGGGAATAAGAACAGTCAACTGGTACTGCAACGGTTCGTACCAGTTGCACCTTGTTTCGGAAATCGCTCCACATTACGACTGGTGCCTCGTGCCGGAAAAGTTCCGTCTCAAGGATTATGCGGCTATGGGGGCGCGGCCTATTTACTGCCAGGAGGCCGCTAATCCAAATATCTATAAACCATACGACTTGGCAGTTGAATATGATGTAACCTTTGTCGGGCAGGCATATGGTGACCGCCCGGTGTATATCAATTATTTGCTGGAGCAGGGAATCGATGTGCATGTCTGGGGCTGGGGCTGGCACAATTTCTCCACAGAAGGAAAGGCAGCGCGCTGGTCTAATTTGCTGAGACGGGCCTTACTTGGGGCGCGGCTGCTGATGAGCGAAAGCGGCCGACAGGTGCTGCGGCAGTATTTCCGCCGTCAGCCTCCTGAAAACATCCGAAATACAGAGCCTCGTGCCGTTTTGCCCGCTTCAATCATAGGCGGTGCATTGTCGGACCTGGAGTTGATCCAGATGTATAGCCGCTCCAAAATAAACCTGGGATTTTCTTCATGCGGCGACACTCACAAGACTGGAGAACGTATTCTACAGGTGCGTCTAAGGGATTTCGAAGTCCCCATGAGCGGCGGTTTCTATATTGTGGAGCACATGGAGGAACTGGAAGAATTCTTCAACATAGGCAAGGAGATTGTCTGTTATACTGATAAAGAAGACCTGGCTGACAAAATCAAGTACTATTTAGGACACGATGATGAGCGCGAGCGCATTCGCAAGGCAGGGCATGAGCGCTGCCTGCGTGACCATAGCTGGCACAAACGGTTCCAGAAAGCATTTAAGGAGATGGGGTTAGCTTGAATTCAGATTCGCCTAAAGTCACAGTCCTTATGCCAGTGTATAATGGCGAAAAGTATCTGGAGAAAGCCATTGAAAGCATCCTCAATCAGACTTTTCGCGACTTCGAGTTTATCATCGTCGACGATGGCTCAACGGATAGCACGAGCAGCATCATCGCTTGTTATCAGCAGAAAGATGCCCGAATCCGCATCTACAATCAGGAAAACCGAGGATTGGTCGCTTCGCTGAATGTGGGATGTCAACTTTCTCGAGGAAAGTATATTGCACGGATGGACGCAGATGATGTAAGTTTGCCTGAAAGACTGGCTAAACAAGTAGCGTATTTGGATGCACATCCTGAGGTCGGTGTGCTTGGTGGTTGGATGGAGGTGATTGACGAGAGTGGTGGACCTCAAAATAAGGTGCGTGTGCCAACAACACCAAGTCTGATAAAATGGTCCCTTCTCTTTGGATGTCCTGTGGTTCATCCCTCCGTCATGATGCGGCGTGATATCATCGAACCGCTGGGGTTCTACCGTCCCGAGGCTCTTCACGCAGAGGATTATGACCTCTGGGCTCGCGCTTGTTTTACCACCCAAATCGCAAATATTCCGGAGATACTGGTTAGACACCGAGTCTGGCAAGGTGGTTCCACCACGCGTCATTCTGAAGCAATAGAGCAATATACTGTCAGGGTGATGCACTCACTAATCGTACGATTGCTGGGCTCCGATGTCTCCCTTGAGACAGTTTCAAGGCTCCATCGAGGGGTAATCGGCCTGCCCTTAGCTAACCTTCAGCAAATTGACCAGGTAGCCACTCTAGTAAAGCAACTGCATCGAGCTTACTTGAATACCACTTCTCTAAACCGTGCGGAGACTAGGGAAGTCGCTCAAGACGCCGGGATGAGACTCTTGGCTCTAGCTGCATCAGCCAGCAAGATTTCCGTGGTGAAACGCTTCCGTATTCTGGCTCAAGCACTGAGATTAAGCCCTCGTCTGTTCTGGTCTAAACAGGTTATCACGAAAGGCTTGAAAAAGGGCTTTCGCATGCTATTGGGAAGGGCTTGAAAGGGGAGGCTATGAAGAAGCACTTATCACCGGCATCAGTGGCCAGGACGGCTCATACTTAGCTGAGTTTTTGCTGAATAAAGGATATGAAGTCCATGGCATTATTAGGAGGGCATCTACTTTTAATACCGGGAGAATAGACCACATCTATGTTGACCCTAACGCCAGATTGATTCTGCATTACGGCGATCTTTCCGATTCTGAGCAGATTTCAAGTATAATCTTCAACATGAAGCCTGACGAGGTATACCAGTTCCGTTGTCTCACAAGGGGGCTTGCGGGAACCTGGATTGCCACCCACGTCAGTTGCAACATGCTATCTCCTCTAGCTTAGTCTCTCTGCCTCAGGTTCTCCAGTATTCTTCTATACCTCTCCACTGCTGCCTCATGGGTGAACTCCCTCTCCACCAGGGTGTGGGCATTGCGGGCGATTTGCTCCAGGTCGGGGCCATTCAATGCACTGAGGTCTCACTCATAAGCGATTGAACACTTCCAAGTATCTTTCAACGATGCTGGTCATATCGTGTTCCCGTTCCACATATTGCCTGCCATTTTCACCCATTTCTTTTCGGAGATGTTCGTTTCTAAGCAGGGTTTTTGCGTCTTCAACCAACTGTTCAAATGTCTTTGAGTGAAATCCCAGGTTGTATCTAGACAGAAGTTCCTCTGTATTGTCGTGGAGGCTTACTACAGGAGTGTAGTTCATCCATGCCTGGATAAATGCAAATGGTGGGTAAGCTTCAACTCTGGAGGTATTCACCAAAATCGCTGCCCGGCTGAAGTAATCGTTGATTTCATTAAAAGGGATGACACCTAAAAAATCAAAATTAGGCATTCTTTGGGCACTCTCTTGTATCTGGTCGTAAAGTCGCTTATCGCTTGGGAAGTAGCCCCCTATCATTTGGAACCTTGCTTGTGGTACCGCCTCAGCTAACTTGAGAAATAGCTTCGGCTGCTTCACCTCGCATATTGTGCCTACCCATAGTGCAACGGGCGGGTTTGTTTTTTCCGGCCTCCCTTTCTTGGTAATCGGGACATGATGTTTAATCAGTACGCCATCTTTATGAAAATTCCTCTTCAGCAACTTTCTCTGGAGTTCATTCATAACAATGACCACATTTGCTAGCCTGATGTCCAGTCCGTAGAAAAATCTCCCTACAAGCCCGAAACCAAAACCCTTAAATTTCCCCTTGAACCAGTCACCCCAGCTACTAACCCAGGCGTCGGAACCAACGCTAACCACAAACCGCTTCTTCTTCAAGCGGCAGAAGAGCCCCATCACACTCAGAACTCCGCCTTGCTGAAAATAAACATCTGCCTTAGCTCTGCTTAGAGCCTTCCATAAGCCAATTGCTAGACGAATTTGGTTAGAGGCTCTTCGAGCAAAGCTATGATGCGGATTCTCTGGGGTAGTCTTTATTAACTCTATACCCCCGACATGTTCAACTGGCGAACCACCATCGCTAAAGGTAATCACGGACACCTTCAGGTTGCGCCTGGCTAGTTCTATAGCTAAAAGTGCTTGCAGAACGTCGGGCCCTATCACATATGTAGAATGCCCGCCAGTTAATAGCGGATACGCTCCCAGGGCAAGGAGGCAAACCTTAATATTCTTGTCGGTGTGCCTGACTTCACCCGTTGTCATGTCTTCCCAATTCCCTCTTAAGCCTTTCCAGTCAGTTCATCATAAAGATTCAGAAGGCGCTGCTCCATGATGTGCCAGCCATATTTTTGCTCATAGGCTTTTCTGGCATTGGCGCCAAGTTCTTGGCATAGCGCTGGATTATCTCGCAGCTTTATTATCGCTTCTCTTATCTCCTCAATGTTATTAACATCTATTACCAAACCACAATTCTCCTCGGAAACTTTCCTTGCTGTTGAAGTTCCTTTGTTTACCAAGATAGGTTTGCCACATACCATTGCCTCAAGTAGTTTACTTCCGCAGATATATTTGTTTGTAAGTGGAGTAGGGCTACGAAGCATGAATAGAAGGTCGGCCTCAATAGCTCTCCGGAGGACTTCGGCATGACTAATTGCTCCGATAAACTGTATCGTATCGGGCACCTGGCGTGACCATCCCTTGATCTCTTCAACCAAATCACCCCACCCGGCAATAACTACCCTTATGTCCTGAATACTCTTGACGGCTGCAAACAACTTATCTAAATTCAATGCCCTCCCCGAAGAAAGAATACCACCATAAAATAGCGTGAAGGTGCTGTTCCTTCGGTGAGCTATGCTTATTTCACCCAAAACATCTGCCGGCGAGTCGTAAGCTACAACTACCTTAGAATTAGGAATCCCGTTAAACGCCTCGATCTGCATTTCATCAACAATGACTATGGCATTAGCAAGCCGCATAAAAAGCTTATCCACCTTGACGCAGGCGTCTCTAATTAGCTTTGGTAGTAGTAGCGCATCCTCATAGCCATCCACTATCTCATAGATGGCCGGCTTTCTCTTCAACTTAGCGGCAATCACGGTGGGGGGAATTGAGTCGAGGTTTACTGCATGCGCTATGTCCCACTTTCTTAATATCAGTGAGAAAAACACAAAGCACCACCACAAGGGGTAGAAGAGAACTATTTTACTACCTAG
>Ga0315274_10002568_pt1 | contig 27314 bp, 28 predicted proteins | sample YL17G02_20_MG_FD_203700 | JGI IMG/M metagenome (GOLD analysis project Ga0315274, IMG submission 203700) | Sediment microbial communities from Yellowstone Lake, YNP, Wyoming, USA - YL17G02_20 | ecosystem: Environmental > Aquatic > Freshwater > Lake > Sediment | place: USA: Wyoming | collected...
TGTTGTTCAGAAAAAACCGAATGCCGGGACCGGAGACGCTTTTCTTACAGCCAAGGATTACATAAAAGAAAAATATTTCCTCGGAATTACTGGCGATGAGTTGAAGGATGCCACTGTGCTGGATGCAATACTAAAAAATAAAGATGTTGATGGTGTGATTACTGCGATACGAGTTAAAAATCCTGAGAGATATGGTGTGCTGGAAGTTGATGGCAAGCGTGTGGTTAGAATAAGAGAGAAAGAGCAGAATGCTGTTTCAAATTTGGTCAACATATCATTGTACAAATTCCCTGCAGAGATTTTTGATGCATTGGAGAAAATAAATCTTTCACCGCGCGGCGAGTTGGAAGTTACCGATGCCATCAACAAGCTGATTGATGATGGTTTTAATTTCCAATTTGTAGAATCAAAATATTATTTCGACGTCAGCTCGCTGGAGAGTTTAGAAGAAGCTAGAAAATTTTTTGCTAAAAAATAATAAATAATTTATCGCAGCTCTTCCTTTTTCCACTGCTCGGCTTTACCTTTCTCCACTGCAGCCTTGCCAAGCACGCCATGCTCCTCCTCTGGTATCATCATCAATCCTTTGAGCGGGTCACGTGCATGGTCCTCAATAATCTGCCACTGCCTCTCATACGAAGCAACCTCTCCTGCTGCCACGCCGAAAAATTTAGGAGGCAAATTTTCTGGCGGCGTACCTTTGCTCAAAAATTCGGCGATGAGCTTTAACGATATCATAGATTCTATAAAAGTTTCTGGTCCGGCTCTTTCGAAAACAATATATTGGTCATTGTTTGGATCTGTGCCAAACCCCTTTTCCCGCAGCTTGTAATACATTTTGTACAAATAGAGCTGCTGGTCTGAGCCAAGTTGGATCGGAAAGTGGGCAGGAGCAAGAGTGCCTGGCCAACCCGCATGTATTACTTTGACAAATCTTCCAGCGTCTTCTGGGAATAAGCTAATTATAGTTTCTGGATCTAGCCTGATGCTAAGCATATGCTCAAAATCTAGCGCCAGCTGCATGCAATCAAACCCAACCTCTTTGCAGAGAAAATAATATTGATAAGGATTTGCAAGTCGCAACCACTCCTCGATTCCTCTCCCCCCCATTGGGCTTTCCAAAACAAATGGCATCTTTGCATTTCTTATATTTTTTTTTGGATCAGGAAATCTTTCTTCCTTAGGATTAAAATGCCCCCAAATATATTTTGCTGAAACAGCTGGAACCCAGATTTCATGCATGCTTCTGAAATTTTCATCATCTATAGAATAGCTAGTTATCTTTTTTTCAGTCTTCCATTGTTCGATTGTCATTCCCGCTCTTTTTGCAAAAAATGCAATCGAAGCATTAACAATTTGTATCCAAAGCGGGTCATTGTTTTTTTCCATCCACTTTGCTATCAAAAAGTAAGCCCACCTCTCAGGACCGTAATGCAACTGCTTAGATGTCGTTTCATCTAAAAGCATTCTTTTCAATCTTTTCTCATGCAGTTTTCTTCTTGCCTCTACAGCTTCAGGAGGAGGTGTTTTTTGATATTCCATTTTCCAAGCTTCTACATAATCCTCAGCTTCTCGTTCTAAATAGGTGTCGTAATCCATACGTATAACCTCAAGCCAAATAAACTTCCCACCTTTTTTACCATGCCATTCGCCCTCTCCCGTAATCCAGTCTATTAGCCAGCTATTCTCTTTTTCTAAAAATTCTTTGAATGGTCTTCCATAGAAATCTACTAAATCCGATGGCTGGGTTTTTAATGACAACAATGGAAACGGGTCTGACTCTGAAGCATGAACTAGAACATACTTTGATCCAATCTCAGCTGATTTTTCCAATATGTCAATTATTCTTTTGTGCGCCCGCTCATACTCAATTCCTATCGCAGAGTCAAGCTCAGCAGCTTCTACACCAGCAGCTTTAGTTTCGCTATGAACGCCAAATGTTATCCCGAGTTTTTTTTTGATGTTATTCTCCATGTTCATCTTGAGGTTGGGCTCTTCGAATTCTGCCACAGATTCCAAGTCAAGCTGGACGAATGTAACTCCTTTTGTTATGCTAGACTGCGCTTTTTTGAAAAGTCCGAACAAGTGTATTTTTTCTTCTTGTGTTGTCACAGAAAAGTATCCACTTGAAGCCCCGACCACGTACGCCAACAAATCACCAATCCTACATTACACCCTTTGCTCTCTTTCCAGGCACCTTGAACCCACCTTTCAAATAATCAATAATAGGATTCCAAAAACTGCTGCCCAACTCAGTAAAGTACGGCCCGTTTATTCTATCCTCAAACGTAGTCTCGTATGGTCCTGGTTTTATAAAACCAAATGTGAATCCCATTTTTTTCATCGCATCCTTTACCTTGTCATCCTTACCTTTCTTTTTGCTCTCCTCTTCTTTTGGAATCTCTTTTCCAAACACGCCTGGAAATTCACCACCAGCAATGTCATCTATTGATTTTATGCTCGCCACAAGGTTGCCCTCCAACTTCCTATCGCAACCTCACCAAGCATCTCACCAATGTAATTCTCCATGTCCTTTTCTTTTGCCATCTTTTCAAAAAATCTGGCGAGCATGACGTTGAGCGTGTCCATGTAAGAAGTGATAGTGTTTAGCATCAAATTTTCAATCTCAGAACCGTCAGGCATGCGTATGACAGTCCTGTCCACCTTCATGTCTATTACAGCAAAATACGGAGAATACCATCTCTTCTCATCACACATCTTGCAAAATTCTTCTCTTGCCTTGAGTATGTCGACCGTGGAAAATTTTATTTTATATTCATCCTCTATACATTTCAAAAACACAAGCGCCCATTTGTCTAGAGGCTCGATGCCGCTTGGATGTATTTTTACCTTGTCCAACTTTGCTGCCTTCACTGCTTCCTTATCTTTTCTCAACCTCTCCTTGAATTCTGGCGGGAACGGCATTCTTAGCACATCCACATCCTCTATCAGTGCTTGAGTGACTGGTGCTTTGAACAAGTCGCTTGGGTGCAGTGGTTTGAAAGACCAGAGTGTTGAGTATTCAACAGAAACAGCCTGACCTTTTGTGTGTATTGTAGAAAGGCCGTCTAGTTTTGCCCTGCCCTCTGGAGTCGACCCAAGTTCTTTTATGCTCCTGTATCTCATTATGTATGGCTTTAGCATATTCCTGTATTCATCAATGGATTTTTTCCTCGCGCGCACCAAACCCATAATTCTCGCGTATCTGCCTTTCACAGTTTCCACAAAAACATTTTTCCATTGTTTGTAGAGTTTGTTTTTTGTTGAGAGGACAACACCCTCTGCCTCCGACACTTGTAATTTTTTCCCAATCTTGCCCGGATCCACGTCTTCATCATCCAACTTCATAAAATCAGCAATAATTGTCGGCCACCTCGGAGCAATCGATCGCAATGATATTCCCTCTCCTGTGTGCGCGTCAACCTCGTCAATAAATATCGCCTTCAAACTCTGCTCACCTTCCATCATCAAATCATTTTTCTTCTCCCGCTTGCCTTTCTCGATTTTCTCGAAAATTTCCAAGAAATCCTTATATTTTCTTAGGTCGTGCTCGAGCAATTCGAAATCAGACACGGCTGTGGTTATGCCTGCCAATCCAGATTTTATTTGAGTCTCGAGCTGCTGCTTCTGGCCGATTGTAAGCTGATAATACTGCGAATGCACAGGCGATATCTCCATGTTTTCATCAATCTTAATTGTATGACATCCGAATCTACCAAGCCAGAATATAAAACCAATGAAAACACCAGAGGCCACACCATGCGGTGTTGTGAAATCAAGTATTAGATGCTGGTTATAGGGCGCGACATGGTAGCACTCACCCTCTATTATAATACCTTCTTTAGTATCGCGTGTTACAGCTGCATCAATCTCTGGAAGTTTCCAAAATTTGTCTATTGCCGCTGCCATTTTTCACCACACAATTCCAAAATTTATTTATTTTTTTCCTTCTCGCCTTCTCATCACTTACTTCACTCAACTTCTGAAAAGGTAAACACCAAGCAATATAAAAAACAAACCTATTATCATGCCGGTTTTTGTGAATGCTTTAGGCTGGAGAATCTCCCAGTCTGGAAACACGAACATAAAGAAAAATCCGACTAGCATCGACAGCACGCCAAGTATCTGGTTCCACACCATTTTTTCACATCCCCCAAATATGTCCTCCTAAATAAATATTGCAATCACGACATTAAGAGTTTTATTCCGAAAAATACCATAGGAAACCCTATTACCAACTCTGCTTGGAATATTATCATGTCATCCACATTACTGGCCATCACAAGCATCAACCCACCTATAAAAGCTATCACCAGCCCAATCACCCTCATCATACTATTCATATTAATATTGGTTTTAATAAAATTTCTTTATAGAGGTTCAAAATCTACAAAGGTGTTGTAAATGCCAGTATTCGCAAGAACAAAACTGATGATGGAGGAGAGGTGCATAACTCTGCGGCCAAGGCTCGAGCTCAGCTTCAAAGGACCAAACCCGCAGAATGCGTACAACAAGCTTTTGGACATACTGACGCATGACATACAAATACCAAGGGAAAACATACAGGAAAAAGAATTTAATTGGGAGAGGGGCAGCGAAAACGAAAAGTTTACAGCCAAGTTCGAGATAATCAAGGATTTTGACAAGTATTCCTACATGTTTCTTGAGATAGAGATGAAGGGCAACATAAAACCCAGCAAGGAATTTGGCAAAGAGGGCGATATGAATATTGTTGTCGAGGGCATGGTGAGGACCGAGTATCCGCAAGACACAACTTGGGAGAGGAGCTTTTTGTACGAGATATTCCGCATGTTCTACCACAAAGTTTTTTATCAGGACCAGCGGAAAAAATACATAGAGAACTGCAGGGACTGGATGCTCAGCATACAGAGCGAGTTAAAAGCATTTTTCAACTTGCTGCCCAAAAGCGGTTAGGCAATCAAGATTGAGTTTGCAATAAAAATAAATAATAGAAATAAAAATGTTTGTCGTATTTGAAGGTGAAACAGCTTGGGAGATTATGTTATAATTGATGATATACTAGCGCCGAAAGGCAAAGAAGTGATGGAGTTAATCGTGCCCGACCCCTTCTCTCTTGTCAGCGCCCTATCTGCTATGATGCAAACTATTTTTCATGGCCGAGGAGTAAATTTTTATGAGGACAGGCTGAACTGGGATGTCACAGCAGATCCGAGGCCCTTTTATTATCAAGTCAAATTCAAAAAGGGCTTTGATAGGTTCACAGAGTTTTTCATATTTGTAAAAATAAATGGCAGGCAGCCCTCTGATGAAAAAAAATCAGGCGTAATTTTCATAGAGGTCAACGCCACACTCAACACAGAGTTCCCTGCCGAATCACCATTGGAGAAGTTGATCCTGCTGCCGTTCATGTACATGTACAACATCCTTGTCTACAACAAAACCAGAAGGAGCTACATAAACATATGTAAAACTTATATTGAAGAGTTCCAAAATGAAATTAGAGAGAAGTTTGGAGCCCCGATGAGGGAGAGGCTACGATAAATAAAATTGCGATAAAATTAGTTGGCAAGATGTAAAATTGTGATCATAATGGGTTTGTTGGATATTTTCAAGCGCAAGAAAAAAGATTCTTTGCTAGAGCCGTCGCCGCAAGAGATTGCGCTCCAGTCCAAACCAAACATAAGCAGGGAAGTAAGCACAGAAGAAAATCTAAAAGCAAAGATGGATTTGGTGGCTACACATCTCGAGAGTATAAAAGTTCAGCAGGCCATGCTCAACGAACGCTTGGAGAGGATGGACAAGGTCTTGCAAGAAATATATGTGATCGCAAAGCGGAGCTCTTAAATTCCAAATCAATTCTTAATCTTTCAAAATTCCCTTCTTATTCAAAAATTCTTTTATCATCTTAACAGGCACAACCTTTGCTTGCTCCAGGCTCAATTTCTGGTTGTCGATTATCAGATGGTAAATTGACTTGTCAAACATATCCACGCCGTAAAGCTGCCTGTATTTTTTATTGTCTTCCTCGTCTCGCTGCGCCACAACTTTTTTTGCTTCATCAATTGTCAAGTTGTCTCGCCTCATCAGCCTGCTGGCCCTAGTTTGCAATGGACAATCATAAAACACCCTGACATCGGCCCAATCACCAGCCACAAACCCAGACAGCCTGCCGTCGATGACACAGCCGCCACGGATTGCATGCTCCAAACTTTTTCTATCAATTTCATGATCAATTTCTTTTTCTCTGGTTGCAGAAAATTCTTGTAATGACACCCCACGCTCCTCTGCAAGTTTGCGAAATATTTTACCACTGCTTACATATTTCAACCCCAAAACATTTGCGAAGATTTTTGCTCCAGTACTTTTTCCAGAACCAGCAGACCCAGACACAGCTATAGTCAAACCTTTCTTTTTTATTTTCTTCAGCAACTCCTGCTCGTATGGCTCTAGAAATTTAATAAATGTTTTCGCCATCTCAATTCATTCTCCTTTGACTTTTATTGAAACTTATACATAAAAGTATTTGTTGTTCTCTTTCTGCTCGCGGTCAAGCTGCGAGTCTAGCTTGTTAGCTCTCGGCCTGCCAGTCTGCGGATCTTTTCTGAAGGTGACACCAACTTGCTTCAAAAATTCATTGAACGCATCAGATAAATTGGAAATCTCTTTTACATAGCCACGAACACCGGATTCACCAAGAAAAACCATTCCCCTCGCACCAATCTGGCTCAGGAAAAGCAAATCATGATCAATAATCAGCGCAGACTTTTCCTTTACATCAACCATTCTGCTTAGCAACTTTGCAAGCGCCAACCTCTGCTCCACATCCAAAAAAGCAGAGGGCTCGTCGAGCAAATATAAATCAGCTTCTTTAGACAAACAAATGGCAATCGCAACCCTCTGCAACTCACCGCCTGATAACTCGTTAATATTTTTGTCAACAAGTTTTGTCAGCTCAAGCGGCCGTATGATCTCAGCCTTGTACGCATCACTCTCTATGCTTGTTATCTTGCTCAGAACTTCGCGCACAGTTTTTTTCTCAACATTCAGATACTGCGGCTTGTAAGAAATCTCTATATTTTTGTCAACATCGCCCTCAGCACTAATCTCTCCTGCCAATATTTTTGCCAGTGTGGTTTTGCCTAGAGCATTCGCACCAAATACAGCCAGTGCTTCCTGCTTCCTTATATCACCGCTCTCTATGTCAAGCTCGAATCCGTCAACCCCAGTAAACTTCTTTTTCAAATTTTTGAACGACACCAAAATATTTTGCGAAACTTTTTTGTCGATGATTGACACAAAGAATGCTATGGGCTCGCTGCGAATTCTCACATTGTCCTCTTTGATGTAGCCATCTAGAAAAGTATTGATTCCCACCCGAACACCATATGGCTTTGACACAATTCCATAAACACTCGGCACACCATAGAGAATATGTATCTTGTCTGCTAGGAAATCAAGTGTAGCAAGGTCATGGTCAACCACAATTATTGATTTATTCACAACACAGGTTCTGATTACCTTGGCAACAGCCAGCCGCTGGAAAACATCCAGAAAACTCGTGGGCTCATCAATGTAATAAATATCCGCATCTTTTGCCAAGCACGCAGCAATCGCAACCCTCTGCAACTCACCGCCTGAGACTTCGTTAATTTTTTTGTCCATCAAATCCTCTATCCTCAAACTCTTCAGCAGCTCATTCAGTATTCTCCGTTCGTCTGTTTTCTCCAGAAGATTTTTTACCTTACCTTTGTAGTATTTTGGAATTTCATCCACACGCTGCAGCTTGTATGAAGTTTTGATCTCCTTGTTCGCAAATTTTTCCATGTACGTCTGCAGCTCCGTGCCCCTGAAAATTTTTATCAACTCAGAGACTTCAGCTTCCTTGCCAACTCCGGTCTCGCCCAAATTTGGTTTCACCTCGCCAGATAGAATTCTCAGCGCAGTAGTCTTGCCAACACCATTCGGTCCGATCAGACCAACGATCTCGTTTTTTACAGGAAATGGCAGCCTGAACAATGTAAATCCGTTCACTCCAAATCTATGTATTGGTTTTTCTTCTAACTCATGTGGCAAATTCACCACACTCAGCGCATTAAACCCTGCCCGCTCGCACGCCTTCACACACAGCCCGCAGCCTATGCACAAACCCTCATCGATTACCGGAAATCCACTTTCATCATCAACAACAACACAATTTTCTCCAGCTCTATTCTTTGGGCATACCTTTGCACACAAGTAGCCACACTTTTTTTTCTTGCACAGCTCCCTGTCAATTACCGCTATTCTTTTTTTTGTTTCTGTTTTAGTTTCAGCCATAAGATTTAGTTGTTGCGCCGTTATTTATAAAAGTTTATACACACAAGTAAAAACTATGCTGGAAATCGGTCTGGTGGGCAAACCATCATCGGGCAAATCAAGCTTCTTCAAAGCAGCGACTATGATTGATGTAAAAATCTCGCCAGTGCCGTTTACAACCATCAAACCAAACCGCGGCACAGCATTTTTGATAACAGACTGCGTGTGCAAAGAATTTGGCCTGCAATGCAAACCCAAGCACGGCAAATGTGAGAATGGGAAGAGACATATACCGATTGTACTCTGGGACGTGGCGGGGCTTGTGCCAGGTGCGCACGAGGGCAGAGGCTTGGGCAACCAGTTTTTGGATGACATCCGGCAATCCTCTGTATTGATACAGATCGTAGATTTTTCAGGACTGACAGATGAGGAAGGTAAAGTCACAGAAGGGTATGATCCAAGTAAAGACATTGAATTTTTAGAGCGCGAGTTTGACCTATGGTTCGAGGATGTGATAAAAAAAGCAATGCAAAAGTTTCAGAGGAGTTTGGCTACAGCCACGCGCGCAGACATAGTGCAGATTCTCTCAGAGCAGTTGAGCGGGCTCGAAGTTAGCAAGAGCCACATAGACCAAGCTCTCAGCCAGTCCAGCATAAATGATTTAGACACATTCTCACCAATTCTTAGGAAACTATCCAAGCCAATCATAATCGCTGCCAACAAGATTGACATAAAATCTTCGCATGAAAACTTTGCGCGGCTCAAAGACAAATACAATTTGGCAATTCCCACATCAGCAGACGGCGAGATTGCACTCAAGAAAGCAGCGGAAAAAAATTTGATAAAATACACAGAAGGTGACGGATTCGAAATCACAAGCAGCACTCTGGTGGACGCGCAAAAAAATGTTTTAAACAAAATCAAAACAGAAGTTGTGGAAAAGTATGGCAGCACAGGCATACAGAGCTGCCTAAACACAGCAGTGTTCAAACTTTTAAACTACATAGCAGTCTACCCAGTTGCAGACAGCAAACATATGACAGACAAGGATGGCAACGTGCTACCTGATGTTTTCCTCATCCCAGCAGGCACATCAGTCAAAGAATTTGCATTCAGAATCCACACCACTCTGGGCGAAAAATTTATCTGCGGAATTGATGCACGTAGCAAGCGCAGGCTGGCTGCAGACCATCAGTTGAAAAATAATGATGTTGTCGAGATTATGTTTGCCAAGTAGCGGCCAAGCAACAAATTAATACGCATCTCAACCAAAAATTAATAAGGTGCATCAAGCTTGTATTCTAAAGACGTGGAAGCTCTGCTCAATGCCAAAAAAATAAAAGTCGGCGACAGAGTGAAAATTACGAAAGCCGGCGCGGCCTACGAAGGCTTGCTTATGCCTAGGATTGAGCTCGGCGATACGTCTTCTTTTGTTGTCAAGCTTGACAATGGCTACAACATGGGAATAAAATTTGAGCGCGGTGTCAAAATAAAAAAATTGGGAGGCGGACAAAAGATTATGCAAGAGCAAGAAAAAGAAAAAACATCCAAGGAAATTATTTTTACCAAGTCGCTACCAACAATTGCAATCTTGGGGACAGGCGGGACTATTGCCAGCAAGGTTGACTATCGGACTGGTGGTGTTTATGCTTCATTTTCTCCCAAGGATATTGCAATCAAAATACCTGAACTAAAAGAAATTGCCAACATTCGAGCTGAAGAAATAATGAACATAATGAGCGAGGACATGACTCCAGAGTGCTGGAAAAAAATTGCTGGCGCTGTTGCCAAAGAAATAAATTCTGGTGAGCGAGGCGTCATAGTAACACATGGAACAGACACTTTGCATTATACAGCAGCAGCGTTGAGTTTTATGTTGAGAAATTTACCTTGTCCGGTTGCAGTTGTCGGCTCGCAGCGAAGCAGTGATAGAGGATCATCTGATGCCGTGGTTAACGTGGCGTGCGCAGCAAATTTTGTGGCGAACTCAGACGTGGCAGAAGTATGCAGCGTGATGCATGGCAGCACTGAGGATGATTACTGCTTGGCAATCAGAGGGACAAAAGTTAGGAAAATGCACACAAGCAGACGAGATGCGTTCAAGCCAATAAATGATTTGCCAATTGCAAAAGTCTGGTGGAAAAATAAAAAAATCGAAATCACAAATCAAAATTATCGAAAGCGAGCAGCAGGCAAAGTCAAGGTTGATGACAAGTTCGAGCCAAAGGTCGCGCTGATAAAATGTTATCCTGCAGCAGATCCAGCAATTATCGATTTCTATCTCAAAAATGGTTACAAAGGATTTGTTATAGAAGGCACAGGTCTGGGTCACACTCCAACACTCGGCAAATTCTCTTTCCTGCCAAAAATCGAGCAAGCAATCAAAAACAATGTGCCAGTTGTTATGACTTCGCAATGCATATACGGCAGAGTTCATCCCACAGTTTATCACAACCTGCGCGAGCTGTCAAAGCGCGGAGTAATTTTTGCTGAGGATATGCTGCCAGAGACTGCCTACGTCAAGCTGGGTTGGGTTCTTGGTCATACAAAAGACATAAAAAAAATCAAAGAGCTGATGCTGACAAATATTGCCGGCGAGATTTCTGAAAGGACTGAGGTTGAAGCTTTTGAGTGAAGAAGTAATCAATTACAAAAAATTAAAATTATTGTGCGGACTCGAAATACACCAGCAACTCAACACAAACAAAAAATTATTCTGCGATTGCTCCACGGCGATGCAAGAGCGCGAGCCCACAGCAGTGATAAAACGCAAGCTGCATCCTGTTGCGAGCGAGCTGGGCGCGGTGGACGTAGCAGCGCAATATGAATTCTTGCGAGACAGAACTTTCAATTATCAAATTTTTAAAAATGAAGTTTGCTTGGTTGAACTAGATGAAGAGCCGCCCCATCCGTTAAATCAGGAAGCATTAGAGGTTGCGTTGCAGATTGCGATGATGCTGAATTGCGAAATACCGAATGAGATTCACATAATGCGCAAGACTGTGATTGATGGCAGCAACACAGGTGGGTTTCAACGTACGACCATAGTTGGATTGAACGGCCGCATGAAGTACAAAGATAGAGAGATTGCGATTACCAGTATTAGCCTCGAGGAGGATGCAGCGGCGATTGTGAAAGATGAAAATGGCAATATAACTTACAGGCTGAATAGGTTAGGAATTCCACTGGTTGAGATTGGGACTGGCTTGCTCGAAAATTTTTCACCAGAGGAAGTGCAAGACATTGCGTTCAACATTGGTATGCTCTGCCGCAGTACAGGCAAAGTCAAACGTGGCATCGGAACAATCAGGCAAGACGTAAACATAAGCGTGCGTGGCGGCAAGCGTGTGGAAATAAAAGGTGTGCAAGAGTTAGGTTTGCTTGCGCGAGTGGTCGAGCTCGAGGTCAAGCGACAGCTGAGTTTGCCAAAAGTTGTGGAAGAGACTAGGACAGTGAATGAGGACGGCACAACAAAATACACGCGACCATTGCCAGGCTCAGCGCGAATGTACCCAGAGACTGACATCCAGCCAATCGTTGTGCAAAAAGAATTTTTAGGCAAGCTAAAAAAGAATTTGCCAGAGCTGTGGACAAAAAAACTCGTGAGGCTGCAAAAAAATTACAAACTCTCCGAGGATTTGGCCAACCAGATGATACGATCAGACTACTTGGAGCTGTTTGAAAAAATTGTAGGTAAAACAAGAGCGCCGGCATCAATCGTGGCGAGCACATTTATCAGCACACTAAAAGATTTGGAGAAGAGGGAGAGGGTTGACGCAAGCAAGCTAACCGACGCGCACTATGCTGACCTGTTCGTAAACGTGGCAAAAGGAAAAATTGTGAAGGAAGCAATTCCAAAAATAATAAAATTCTTGTCAGAAAAACCGCATGCTACAGCCACTGCCGCGATAAAATATCTGGATTTAGAGACGTTGAGTGCAGTGGAATTGAAAAAAATTATTGACGACATTTTGAAAACTCCAGGATTGACATATGAAAAGTCAGTGGGCATCGTGATGAGCAAAGTCAGAGGCAGAGTTGAAGCAGAGGTTGTAATGAGAGAAGTCAAAAGAATGTTGAAAAAATAATTGGCTTAACTCATCACACCAAGATAAAAATATATTTTATTTCGCAAGCAAGCAGTTGGTTGTAACACCCATAATTTCTACATCAATAATTCTCCCAAGAATATTTTCGTCTGTTTTAATCACAATCGGTCTGTAAGCAAAATTTCTCGCTACAAAACCATTTTTTATCCTCTCGTCCACCAAGCAGCTGCCTCTCCATCCAACCCACTTCTCATTATTCTTTCTACTAATCTCATTCACAATTCTCATAGTCTTCGCGCTTCTTTCATTCACCACACTTACATCCAGTTGCTCCATTTTTGCAGCCTCTGTTCCTGGCCGTGCGCCGAATTTTGAGATGTTAACTATGTCTGGTTCGACTTTGCTGATCAAATCCAATGTTTTTTCAAAATCCTGCTCTTGCTCACCAGGAAATCCCACTATTACATCTGTTGATAATGTGAGTTGCGGAAAACTTTTTCTGAATTTTTCCACAATGTGTATAAAATCTTTTACAGAATAATCGCGATTCATGACTTTCAAAATTTTATCGCTGCCTGATTGCACTGGCAGATGTAGGAATTTGAATATCCTTTCATCTTCATAGGTTTTGACCAGCTCGTTGAGAATTGTTTTCGCATGCGACGGATTCATCATCCCAACACGAACAAAAAATTTGCCAGAAATATTTGTTATGCTGTCTAGGAGCTGAGGCAAACTGCTGCCTATGTCAGCGCCGTAGCAAGAGTTGTCCTGCGAGGTGAGCCATAATTCCTTGCAGCTGTCTGCGATAGCTTGCTTTGCTTCCTTCACAATCATTTCAATCGGATAGCTGAGCAGCTTGCCTTTTGCATATTTCACACCACAGTACGTGCAGTTGCCAAGGCAGCCAGTGCTGGTCTCGATTATGTCTATGATTGGATTTTTTCTAACTCGCGGCATGCAGATTTTTGGTTTTCTGAGATCTTTTGTAAAAATAAATTTCTTGCCTTCGATTGCAGCCTGCACAACTTCACTAATTTTTTCTATCGAGTCTGGACCCAGCATGCTCGCCGCGGGATTTATTTTTTTTATTGTTTGCTGAGAAGTTTTAGCCATACAACCAGCTACTATCAATGGTTTGCCCAGTTTGCTGAGTTCGCGAATTCTGTAGATCATGCGCTGCTCGGTGGGCGATTTGACTATGCACGTGTTTATTATGCAGACATCTGCCTTCTGTGGTGAATCGACAATCTCGAATTTTTTCTGCGCAAGCAGGCCGGCAATAATTTCCGAGTCAGACTGGTTGCTGCTGCAGCCGTACGTCTCAATAAAAAATTTGAAATATTTTAAATTTTTCGGCGTTGTTTTTTGCATGCGACCACTTTTATTTCGTATGTATCTCCACGATGTCCAAGTCCTTGAGCACAAACTCCAGTCCAACCTTCTGCCCGCTGAATCTTGTTGTGTCAAAAATCCTGGCATACGCAAAATTTTGGAGGAGGTCTTTGTGAACCTTTCTCGCCACATCCTGCACAATTGATTCAAATGGCAGGGCAATAGCAGGCACAATCTTTGGTTTGCCAGGAGATTTTGTGTAAACTCTTATCATGCCCAATTTTTCCCACAGCTCCTCCTTCAATTTGTCTATACCACTATTGTTTTTTGCAGAGATGTTGATCTTGTCTACGTCGCGCACGATGTTGTCTGCTTTGTTCACCACCCACAACTGCTTCTTGTCTGCGAGTCTATGGTCTTTCAAAATTTTATTTAGCTCAACCTCTTGCGAAAAAATATTTTTCTCACCATCCAGCAGGACCACAATCTCATCACAACCCTGCACGATGCTCATAAAATCTGCATCGAACGTAGACGGAATTTCCACGATTTGGAGCTGCACGTCGCCATAACTCATCATCCCAACCTCTGGCAGCTTTGTTGTGTATGGATAATCTGCGATTTCGGCGTCCACGCCAGTCAGCATCTGCAGCAAGCTACTCTTACCGCAATTTGTCAGGCCAAGTATGCAAATCTGCGCGTCGCCTTCTTTTCGTATGGAGAATCTGGGTTTAGAGGAAGCTTTGATCGTGGTTTCCTTTTTCAACTTGGCAAGCCGAGATTTGAGTTGGGCGAGGTGGTGATCAGTACCTTTGTGTTTGGGCAGCGTGCGAATCATTTCTTCCAGAGCTGCGATTCTCTCCTCCCTGCTCCTTGCCTCTGAATATTTTTTCTCCGCAGCAAAATACTCTGGACCAGCATTGATTGGCATGAATAAATCTATGTCAGGAAAAGTTTAAACATTATGTTTTTTATATTTTTCTGACACCGCATTTTATTTTCTATTTTTTTCTTTCTCACCGATTACCGCGCCGCGCATTAGGCTGACCTTGTTTTGTATGACGTTAAAAACTACCTCAGGATTTGCCATACCTTTCATCTCTATTACTAGATTGCCAAGTCCCACAACAAGCACATCACCAAAATTAAAAATTCTGCCAACTATGCCTTTGTCGAGTTTTATGTCAGCAACACTCTGATATGGAATTGAAATCCTTTTCTTTGTGAGTATGCCTTCCATTTTTATTATCTCATTGTTTTTCACAATATAATATCTCACCCATCTCTCGAATGTTGGCTCTTCAATTAAGAATGTGATTGCGATTATGAAAACAAAAACAAAAATTGTTGATGTAAACTGCTCAATTGTTTTTGGTAGCAGGCTGAAATTTTTTGCCATCGGCGACAGTATTGCAAACAGCACCAAGACTAGTGCGATCAATATGTAGTTCCAGAAGTACGCCCGCCTGGATATTTTGTACACCACTCCCTGTTCAGGCAGTTTTTTCATAAAAATCTTATAATAATAATTTGGTGCATTATCGATAAAAATTCGTTACGAATAATAAATATTATCAAAAATAAAAAAATCAGAAAGTCAAACCAGCAATTTTATATTTGGCTATTTTTGTTCTACTCTTCTTCCTCTTCCTCAGTTTCCTCTTTCGCTTCCTCTGTTTCAGATTCTGTTTCTTCGCTTGCCACCACTTCAGCCTTAACTTCAGCTTCAGCTGGGGCTGCTTCGGTTGTCCCTTCAGCTTCTTTTTCGCTTGAAGCTACTTCGCCTTGAGCAGGACCTATTTTTTCGCCTATTGCGAACCTCTCTCTAACTTCTTTGATCTTTATGCGTACTTTCTCGTTCTGCTTGCTGTCAGCAACGAATACCACAAAGTTTTTCACTCTGGCAATTCCATCGCCACGAGATCCAACTTCACTAATTTCAACATCGTATTCCTCACCGACATTAACTGGTTTTGGCTCATTGCTAGATCTGTCAAATCTAGGCCCGCCAAAACTCCTTCCTCCTCCACCGAATCCTCCTCTGCGAGGACCTCTTCCTCCGAATCCACGTCCGTTCATTTTAAAACCTCCTTTGATAACAACTACCCCAAAATTTTCCATTTGCACTTGCTGAGCATAATTTGCAAAAATCAAGCATAGCCTTTGCAATCGATAATTTAGAGTAGTTTGAATTTAGAATCAGTCTTTTCGACTAATCTCACCCAATTTTTGAGTAAATTTCATGCCTCCGTATGTTTTTCGTATGCTCTTTGCGAGCTATAGAATAGTTTCAACCGCTAAATATTTAAGCTTATACTAGCACATAAAAGAAGTAATATTAGGCTGATGAAATATGTAAATAGAAGGTGTCAAACCAAAAAGCAAAAAATCTAGTTCCAGTTATGTCAGACGCCAATAATGTTTTATAAGCCGCATACCAAATTTTCTTTATGCCCGATGAAAAAAATAACAGCAACGTGGAAGAAGTATACCTAGAGTCAGCCAAAAAGTTGCGATCCAGCCTGCCAAAGTTCGCCATCTCGCTGGTGGCTGTGACTCTGATCTGGCTATTCGGCAGCATGATCTTTGTACCTCTGGGCAAAGGCATGACCATAGGCAACATCGAGGTCTCACAAATAATCAGCATAATCATTGTGATAACCGTAGTGATACTGATAATCGACTGCTTTAACGAGATAAGAAATACAGCTGATGCAATATCTGGGTTTATCGCCTATTTCGTGGGCAGCGAGCACAATGGAATCAGCGTGACGAGAATCAAAAAGTGGAAGAAAGCGCTGCGTATGCTTGCCTACATAATACTGGTGTCAGTCTTCTTCATACTGTTCAAACCAATAATGGAGCAGATACATCCGGTGCTGCCTGGCATAGTGCTAATCCTAATCGTGATAGCTGCTGTGATAATTATATTGCTGCTTGTCATGGTGATGGGTACGGAGATTGAAGAGGCAGCAAAAGAATTCGCGATGAGATTTGAAAAACCACCCCAGCGCAGGCAAAAAACGCGACACAGTCAAAAAACGCGAAGACGTAAAAGATAATTCATTCTTAACTACAAGTAAGCCAAAATTATTCTTATGCTCACTGTACTCGAGGCGTTGCTGCTTGGCATAATCCAAGGCATAACCGAGTGGCTGCCTGTGTCGAGCTCTGGTCATCTTGTCATTGCTCAGCAGCTTCTAGGCATTCAGCAGCCAATTGTTTTTGACGTCATGCTGCATGTTGGCACGCTAGTTGTAGTGCTCGTCGTGTTCTGGCGAGATATTGTAAAAATTCTACGTGCGATTGCAAAACTCGATTTCAAATCCGAGCATGGCAAGCTGGGATTGTTCGTAGCTCTGGCTAGCATACCTACTGCTGTAATCGGTTATGCGTTTCACGACTTGTTTGCAGCAGCCTTCTCGAGTTTATTTGCTGTGGCTGTTGCCTTGCTTGTGACTGGCTTTGTGCTATTTGTGTCGGAAAAAAATTTTGGCAAGACGCAAGTGCCAAATAAAAAAATTGGTGCTGCCGACTCTGTGTTGGTTGGTATTGCGCAGGCAATTGCAATAATCCCTGGCATCTCACGTAGCGGCCTAACAATTTCTACAGCTCTGCTGCGTGGCGTGAAAAAAGAAATGGCTGCAAAATTCTCTTTCTTACTGCTTGTGCCTGCTGTGGTCGGTGCGCTGGCTCTCGAATCAAAAGACTTGGGTGCGGCGAGCATTGACTGGTTTGTGTTAAGCATCGGAACGACTGCTGCGGCTGTGGTCGGATATTTTGCGCTGAAATTTTTGCTGCGAATTGTGCTACAAAAAAAGCTGCACATGTTCGCCTACTACTGCTGGATTGTTGGGTTGATTTTGATTATTGTTAGTATTGTCTGAAAAAAAATCAGCGCCGAGGCTGAGTGTCAAACCTAGGGTAGAAAATTATCGGCTCAAATACTTTTCATTCTTCTCATAACATTTAGGACTGATTTGTATCTGTCTTCTGGACTTCTTTTGTCTCTAAGAATTTTATTCCAATATGATAGTTTTTTAAAAACATGTTCAATATATTTATCCGACTTTCTAATCTTCCCTGTATTTTTCATTTTAATTTTTATTCTTTTTTCAAAATCTTTATTCTTACTCTTGAGAAATAATTGTAAATATTCAGTTAGGCCCTCATCAAAATTCCAATAATTCGATTTAATTTTCTGGAAAAATATGTTATTATGATGTAAAAGAACGTGAATCCATTCATGAAATACAATAGTACTAAATAATTTTTTTTCTCTTTTATTTGTTGATTTTGTTATAACAGTAGTCGGAACAGAATTGTTTAGTCTAAGTTTACCTATTATTTTTTTAAACTCTTTCCTCAGTTTTTTGTCGTCAATCCTTTTCATAACTCCCATGCAGAATTCTTTAGGTACTACAGAGCCACTAGGTTTTTTTATTTCTTTATGAAATTCTTTAGAACATATAAATTCATCATAATTTTTTATTCTTTCTTTAATTGTCTTACCAAATAAAACATAGGGTTTAGCAGGACAACCAAGAAGATAGATTAATTTCACAAAATCTTTTTTTGATATAATTGATACTCTAAATATTTTCTGGTTATATTTTAAACCAAATTCTAATGCTAACTCTTTAATATCTGTTTTTGTTTTTTCAATAACCTCTTTCATAATAAAAGTTTAGAAAAGATAACGATAAAGTTTAGCAGATATGATAGTTGTCTCTATTCAAAGCATATACTTTTCTTCCTAGGGTTTAGCGCCGAGGATGGGATTTGAACCCATATGAGCTTGCGCTCGCCAGTTTTCGAGATTCACCCATTCTGTCTGGTGCACTACCTGATTATGCGACCTCGGCAATTCTACAGCAGTATATTTAATAATTAACCTTATATTAATTTCTAGTGTTCACTATGAAATTATTCAGAAAAACAATTGTCGTGCCAACATCCGAGCCGAACCAGGTCATAAACATCACTGAGCAAATACAGAAGGTTGCGAGTGATTCGAAAATAAAAAGCGGCATGATGTTTGTGAATTCTTTGCATGATACAGCTTCCGTCATTATTCAAGAAGGTGACGAGTCGATATACGAGGACATGTTCAATTTTTTTGACAGGATTTCGCCGTTGAAAGAAAAATACGCGCATGATTACGAGGGCAACATCAACGCCGTGGCTCATCTGAAATGCAGCTTGCTTGGGACGTCCATTAATCTACCTCTGGAAAACAGTAAGCTTGTGTTGGGAACTTGGCAGCAAATAATTTTCATCGAATTCCTCGAGACTAGACAGAGAAAGTTAGTGGTTACAATTATCGGAGAATGATTTAAAATATAAAAACAAAATCTGAGTAGTATGGAGCTTTCGGAATTATTAAATAAAGAATCATTCGAATTGAGAGATTACCAGAGAAATATAGCAGAGCAAGCCACTGAAAAAAATACTCTGGTTGTGCTCCCAACTGGTACAGGTAAAACTCTGATTGCAGTGTTTGTGGCTGCGCACATGCTGAGTGAGCATCCAGACAGCAAAGTTTTAATCACTAGTCCGACCCGTCCGCTCAATGCCCAGCATAAAAAAAGTTTTGAGAAATTTACGTATATAGAACCAGACGAGATCCAACTGATAACAGGCAAAATTCTTCCGGACGACAGAAAAGAGTTGTACAAGCGAGCCAGGATCATAGTATCCACCCCACAGTGTATAAAAAATGATTTGGAAAATGGCAGAATCAGCTTAGCAAATTTTTCTTTTATCACGTTTGACGAAGCACACCGCTGCGTGAAGGATTATGCGTATACATACATTGCGAAAAAATACGTGGAGCAGGCTGCGCACCCGCTTATACTGGGGTTGACTGCTTCGCCTGGTGGCAGCAGGGAGAAAATAAACGAGATAAAAGAGAACCTTTTCATCCGCGCCGTAGAGATCAGGAGTGAGACGGATGATGACATGAAGCCGTATACAAAAGAAATCGAAAAGGAATGCGTCTATGTGGATTTTCCAGAGGAGTTCAAGCCAATCAAAGAATTATTCGAGCAGTGCCTGCGCGATGACGTGTTCTGGCTGCGCGACCATCACTTTTTGCAGACGCTGCGGCCATCTCGGAAGGCTTTACTGATGCTACAAAAAAGATTTGGCTCGATATTTTCCCGCGGCAAGAATTATGCATACTTCTGGGCAATAATGAAGGTTGCACGTGCGATAAAATTGGAATACATACTCGAGTTGATAGAGACGCAGGACACATCCACGCTGTTTGAGTATATGCAAAAGGTTGCGCAGAGCACAAAGAAGACGGACAAAAATCTTGCCAAGGACAGAAGATTTGTTGAGGCGTACGATGCTGTGAAAAATCTGCTGGAGGCCGGGTTCGAGCATCCAAAGATGACAAAGGTGCAAGAGATTGTGGACAGGCTTGTAAAGGAAAAATCGAATGTGAAAATAATTATTTTTGCAAACTACAGGTCAACAGTGGAGAAAATAAAAAATGTTTTGCTGAGAAGAGGCATAAGTGCGGAGCAGTTCATTGGTCAGGCGACACGCGAGCGCAAGGGACTAAGCCAAGAAAAACAAATCGAAACTTTGAATCGTTTTAGATGCGAGGAGTTCAACGTGCTAGTGGCAACCAGTATTGGCGAGGAGGGGTTGGATGTGCCTGCTGTGGATTATGCGATGTTCTACGAGGCTGTGCCGAGTGAGATTAGGACGATACAACGCAGGGGCAGGGTTGGCAGGCAAGTGGCTGGTAAAATAATTTTCTTGCTCACGAAGGAGACGCGCGACGAGGCGTACTATTGGTCTGCGGCTCGCAAGGAGCGCACGATGAAAGGTGTGTTGTATGATATGAAAAATGTGCACAGCGCAAAAGATTCTAGTTTAAAGACGCAAAAGAAAAAAGAAAGCAAGAAAATATTGAGTGATTGGTTTGAGTGAGCGGTGAGTTAGGGGCTGGTGAAAAAAAATGGAAAAACAAAAAATTTTGCGGCCAGAGAACAAGGTGGTTGTAGTATGCGATTACAGAGAAAAGGAAGTGATAGACTGCTTGAAAAATCTGGGCGCGATTGTGAATGATCAAGCATTGGATGTGGGAGATTTTATATGCTCGGAGCGGGCTTGCATCGAGCGTAAGGCACACTCGGATTTTGTGGGTTCAATCATAGACGGGAGAATTTTCGAGCAGGTCGCGAACTTGAAAGAAAATTTTGAGGTGCCAGTGGTAATAATCGAGGGCTACTCGGACAACAGAATAAATGATAATGCGCTGAAGGCCGCGATAGCCAGCCTGCTTGTTAACTATGGTGTGTCGCTGATCGCGTCGAAAAATCCTGCGGACACTGCAAAAATAATTTTTTGGATTGCAAAAAAAGAGCAGGCAGCAGGTAAAGAACTGGTGATAAAATTCGGCAGAAAACCAAAGGATGTGAAGAGGCTGAAGGAGAGTGTGGTGGGCAGTTTGCCTGGTGTGTCGGTTGTGCTTGCCAAGCGGCTGCTGGAAAAATTCGGCAACGTGGAAAAAGTTTTTGCTGCCAGCGAGAGCGAGCTGCAGTTAGTGGACGGCATAGGCGAGAAGCTTGCGAAAAAAATTAAAAAGACGTTGACAGATAATTATTAGGTAAAAGATTAGGCAAAAGGTGTTCGTCTGGAAAAAAATTCAGAAAAAAATTTAAATAATAATTTAAACCAAAATTTAAATCGTGGTTTGATTGTTGGTCTTGATCCCGGGACAAATGTGGGCATAGCAATTCTTGATGTGCATGGCCGCGTGCTCTCAATCTTCAGCAAGCGCGGGATGAAGAGGAGCGACATAATCAATTACATACTGGGATTCGGCAGGCCGCTGATTATTGCATCAGATGTGACACCGGCTCCTAGGAGTGTGGAGAAAATTGCCAGCAGCTTTGGGAGCAAGCTTTACTATCCAGAGTTTTCGCTGATGAACACAAAAAAATTTTCAGTTGTCAGAGAGCATGCGGAGGAGTTGTATGACGGACATCAGAGAGATGCGTTGGCAGCAGCGCTGAAAGCTTGGAAAAAATATCGCAGTATGCTGAGCAGGGTGGATGAGAAGTTGGCAAGCATGGGCAGGCAGGAGATTTTCGAGGACGTGGTGAAAAAGCTGCTGATAGGCAATGATGTTGGTATAATGAACGCTGTAAATGATATTTGCGGAGGTTTTGTGAAAAGTGGGAATAAAAATTAAAAAGTCGGGAAAAATGGAAAAGAAATTTAAGAAAATCGAGAGACAGAAATTGCTGGGAATAGAAATTTTTTTGCTGAAGATGATTCTGCTTGCCATACCGCTTTTTGCGATTGCAGAGTTTGGCATGCCGCTGCTCTCTGTATTACTGCAACCTGTACAAAACTTTTTGGCTTGGGCCACATACTCGTTGCTGGCTGCGGCTGGGTTTCAAGTTGCTTGGAACGGTGTTTACATTGTGATGCTGTCTGGTGCTGAGTTGTTCACTGTGGAAATTAGTGCTGACTGCACTGCTTGGAAGAGTTTGTATGCGCTGGCTGCGTTGGTTGTTGCCACACCAATTTCGAATTTGGCTGGCAAGGCAAAATTTCTGGCAGTGTGGATGCCTGTGGTGTTTGTTGTGAATTTTGCCAGGATTGCAAGTACTGTGATGATTGGCCTGCTGTTTGGGTTTAGGTATTTGGAGGTTGTGCATACTGTGCTTTGGCGGGAGGGCCTGATTGCTTTAATAATAATAATCTGGTATTTATGGTTTAGGGGCAAAATATAATATAGTTAAAAAAACAGATTTTTTATAGGTGGATTTGAGATAAGTTTGGATGCGCAAAAGGTGTGAAATTGTCTGGAACGCCGGAATATTTCGAAAAATTGGATGTAAAATACAAGATGACACTGTTGCAGATGGAAAAACGTTTTGTAGACTTAGAGACATCTATTTCTGACTTGAATCAACGTATGAAGGATATAAACTTTGACGCGGTCACAGCTGTTCAGCAGCATGTGGACGACATAGAGGATTTGCTGATGGTGGAGCAGGCTGGTATAATGGAGCTGAAAAAGATGATGGAAGCTGCCAGCCAAAAATTCGATTCACAGATTAGCTCGGATACTATCGGAAGAATTGAGCAGAGCATCGCGCGGTTGCAAAAAGAATTGGCTGCTAAGAAAGTAGAGTTGCCTGTTGATTTGCTAGCAAAAGTTGACAAGCTGCAGAGGAATGTGGTTGAGCTGTCTGTGGCCAAGCAGCCAGATATGCCGAGTGTGAATTTAGATTCAGTTGAGGGTAAGCTCGCTGCCATATCAAATGAAGTAATGGATTTGAAATCTTCTATTGATTTGAGAATTAAGAGGTTGGGTGATAAGGTTACAGAGATTGCGAACAAGCAGCCAGAAAAGCCGGGCATGGATTTTGATTTCTTGGCTGCGAAGATAGAGTCTGTAAAATCTGGTATTGATATATTGTCAGATAAAAAAGTCGAGACTGAACTGAAAATCGGCGGTATAGAAGAAAAAATAAAGCTGCTTGAAAATAGGTTGCGCGAGGCTGTATCGCAGAAAATTTTTGATGAGATAAAGTCTAACAAGCGAGATATAATGACTGCGAATATAAGGATGGATATTGTAGAGAAAATACTGAAAGAAGTGAATTTTGAGATGCAAGAGCTTGGCAAGACAGTGAAAAAGTTTGAGAGTTTCGAGAAATTGTCGCTGCTGAGTAAGGATGTAGAAGAAAAGTTGGAAAGGTTCAAGTTTATCGAGGACGAGATTAGAAGATTGTCGCAGAGGGTTGAGATGATTTATGATGGCATCGACAAAGATTTGGTCAAACTAAAATCTAGTGATAGGAATTACGAAAAAATCAGCGCCTCAATTTCTGAATTAAGAAAAGAGTTTGAAAGAAATAGAATGGATTTGCATAGAAAAGCTGATGCGGATAATATTAACGAGTTGAGCAGAAAGGTTGATCAGGCTACTACAACTATGAACGAGCGTGTTGGCATAATAGAAGATCATTTGAAAAGCAAAACAACCGATGCATCTAACGAAGAAATCATTAACAGAATAAACAACATAAACAGAAAGTTGGAGAATGATTTTGAGAAATTCAAAGACATTGAAAAAAATATTGATGAAATGAAGAAGGAGGTTGGAAAGAAGGTTGGCGAGGCAATAAGCAGAAGCACAAAAAATATTCCGCAGCATGCCAGGCTAGATGGTGGTGTTGCAGTTGATTTTAAAAAAGTTTTGGATGAGCTGAAAGCAACTGAGGATCAGATTGGCATACTATCCAAGCAGCTTGCGAACATGGAAGGCCGTATGCGGGGCATGCAGGTTGAAATGGAAAAAAGAATTGGAAAGGTCCAACAAATAGCTTCAACAAAAACTGATATCGACACACAGATAGGGGAGATGATCAATAAAATAGTTTTCTTAGAGAGCAGGCTTGGAGCAGTCGAAGGCGTTATGCAAAAGACCCAGGAGAGCGTGCAGAGCGTCAAAAATATTGAAGCATCAATACAGAAAACAATACGTAAAGTGCAGGAAGCTACCAACGTCCAGCCAGTGATATTAGAATAGTTGCAGCTTGTAAATACTTTTTCAAATTTTTGAACGGAAAATTTTTGAATGGATAATGAATTATTAGCAAGTGTTTAGAATATAAAAATATTTGATAATTATGCCACGAAAAAAATCAGAAAAATATCAGACTGGATTGTGCACTGTGATAATAACAGAAAAGCCAGATGCAGCCACGCGTATTGCTCAAGCTCTCGCAGAGGGCATGCCAATGAAAAAAGAAAAGCGGGGCGCGTATTGGTATGAATTCAAGCGTGGCAAACAGAATTTTGTGGTTGTGCCAGCAGTGGGTCACATATTCTCGCTCGACACAATAAAAGATCGCAGCGGTTGGAAGTATCCGGCGTTTGATGTTGAGTGGTCGCCATCTTTCAATAAAAAAGGCTCAGAGTTCTCGAAAAAATATTTTTACAACATAGAAGAAGCAGTAAAGTGCGCAAAAGATTTCGTAATCGCAACAGACTATGATACGGAAGGAAGTGTGATTGGTTACAATGTGCTGAGATTTTTATGCAAGACAGAAGATGCCAAACGTATGAAGTTTTCTACGCTCACGCGCGACGAGCTTGTAAAATCCTTTGAAAATATTTCTCAGCATTTGGACTACGGCCAGGTTGAATCAGGTCTAACTCGGCATTACTTGGATTTTTTCTGGGGAATAAATCTTACAAGAGCTCTAACACTGGCAATGAAAAGTCAGCAGCAGCATGGATTCGCACTTTTGTCCACTGGCCGCGTGCAAGGTCCAACCCTGGCCATGCTGTTTGAAAAGGAAACTGAGATAAAAAGTTTTAAATCTAAGACATATTGGCAAATACAAACATTGTGTAAAGCAGACAGCAGCGAAATTCTTGCAGAGTATGAAAAATCTAGGATTTGGGACGAGGGCGAAGCAAAAAATATTTTTGAGAGTAGCAAGCAGGCAGAGTTCGCAGAAGTAAAGGACGTAAAGAAGAGACAGTACAGACAGCCTCCACCCCCACCATTCAACACAACCGAGCTTCAAGCAGAAGCATACTCCCAGTTCAAATTCTCGCCCACACAGACCATGCAGATTGCAGAGAGCTTGTATCAGGCTGGAATTATTTCATACCCACGCTCCTCGTCTCAGAAGCTGCCACCTGAAATTGGCTGGGAAAAAATTATAAAATCCCTTGCCAGATTAAAAAACTACGCGCAGCTTTGCCACGAGCTACTCAAAAGCAGCTTGCAGCCAGTTGAAGGCAGCCGAACAGATCCAGCCCATCCAGCAATTTATCCAACCGCAGAAGTCGCAGACTCGAGCAGGCTAACAGCGCAGCAGAAAAAAATTTACGACCTTGTCGTGCGAAGATTTTTGGCAGTGTTTGCGGACGATGCAGTGCGCGAGAGTGTGAATGTGTCACTCGATGTCAATGGAAATAATTTTGTTGTGGTTGGCAAGAGCACAGTCGAGGCAGGATGGATTGACTTTTACAAGCCATATGCAGCATTCGATGAGCAGTTGCTGCCAGAATTAAAAATTGGCCAGCGACTTGCAATTATAAAAATTGAGATGTTGACAAAACAAACCGAGCCACCTGCACGCTACAGCCAAGGCAGCATTGTCAAAGAAATGGAAAAGCGAAACCTCGGCACCCGCGCAACTCGCGCAGAGATTTTGCAGACGCTGTATGATCGTGGCTACATAATTGGCAAAAGCATCCAAGTTACAAAACTTGGTGAAACTGTGACAAAGGTGCTGAAAGATTTCTGTCCAAACATAATTAGCGAGGAGCTCACTCGGCATTTCGAAAAAGAGATGGAGGAAGTTTACGAAGACAAAAAAAAGCGCGAGGAAGTTGTGGAAGAAGCAAAAAAAATTTTGGTCGAGCTGCTCGAAGATTTCAAAACAAATGAAGAGAAAATCGGCAAAAAGTTGCTGAATGGTTTGCTCGAATCTAGAAAGGACCAGTATAGATTAGGCAAATGCCCAAACTGTGGTGGTGAGTTGCGAGTTATAAAGTCTGCCAAGAGTGGTAAGAGGTTTGCTGGATGTGGTGGTTATCCGAAATGCAGGACTGCTTTCCCTTTGCCTCAATTTGGTTTCATCACACCGCTCGGCAAAGAATGTCCAGTATGCAGCTTGCCAACTGTGCGAATAAGCGGCAAGGGCAGGCGGCCGTTCATTATGTGCATCAATCACAAATGCAAGACAAAAGAAGAGTGGGGCAGCAAAAAAGAAAAAATTGGCAGCGAGTCATAACTATTTTTTTAGGTCGTTTAAACACTAAATATTTAAATACTCTTCGGTACATAATATAGAACATGAAAACTGAAAAGAAGGGTGTGCTGATTGCATTCAGCGTGCGCAGCAGTAAGTTTGAGAGCGTGTCTGAGCGTAACAAGTTTTTCAAGCAGCTTTACGGCTGGAAGCAGATGATCCGCAAGGAAGTGCACACTGAAGGCAAGAGGTCAAAGATTAGTCAGCAGGAAAAGTTTTACACTTATCATCGGGAGGGTGTGCTTGATGAGATACCGCATAAAAAAGTTGGCCAGTCCAGCTTCCTAATACCTGAGAATGATTTTGATCGCGTGGAGAAATTTTTCAACGAGTGGCAAAAAAAAGTTATGTGGCAGACATTCCGCGTTCTGCTGGATAACGACATGAAAAGTTTTTTCGAGCGCGCCCAGAGAGAGTTTGATGAAGAGAAGGATGAAGACGAAAATGAGGATGGGGAAGAAACAGAGGAAGAGATGAAGGAGGAAGAAGCATGATGCTTGGTGGTAAGGATAAGGATGACAACAATAATGAGACAAGAATAAAAGTTGGAGAGCTTACAGCGCGTGAAGAGGCAGGTCGTGGTATTGTTAGGATTGATTCGAACATTATGAAAAAACTTGACATCAAAGAGGGAGATGTGATTGAAGTTGAGGGCAGTCGTAAGACTGGGGCAATTGCAGTAAGGGCTTATCCCGCTGATGTGGGATTGAATTTGGTGCGTATGGATGGTATTGTGAGGCGAAATTGTGGCAGTGGTGTGGGTGAGTTTGTAAAAATACGAAAGGCAGACGCAAAGGAAGCAAAGAAAATTTCCATCGCGCCTGCGGAGAAAGGTTTGATTATT
>Ga0315274_10002569_pt1 | contig 27310 bp, 35 predicted proteins | sample YL17G02_20_MG_FD_203700 | JGI IMG/M metagenome (GOLD analysis project Ga0315274, IMG submission 203700) | Sediment microbial communities from Yellowstone Lake, YNP, Wyoming, USA - YL17G02_20 | ecosystem: Environmental > Aquatic > Freshwater > Lake > Sediment | place: USA: Wyoming | collected...
ATTGTATCAGTAATAACTTGTATCGTATCATTCATCTTTTAAACTTTAATTATTTTTATTTGCATCACTGTTGCCCATTAAAAATTCGAATCTTAACTCTAGCCTTCAAAGGGCTATGTGCTAACCATTACACCAATGGGCAATTTGCTACTTTAAAGCAAGTAGCCATGCTTTAAATTATCGTGTTGGTGGATTTGCATTTACTTTAAAATCTTGATTAGATTCAATAAATTTAATATCATTTAAATCTGTTACTTTCTTTTTATTAATCGTAATAGTAAACTCTGTAGTTTTACATTGACCAACATAAGAATTCCAATAAGCTTCTCCTGTTATAGGATCATATTCATATACTGTAACACTTCCTACACTAACATTGGTAAATGTTGCTGAACCATGTGGCCCAATAGTTCTTTCACCAAACCAGCCATATCCATCATCAATGTCTACTATCATTGCATAGATAGAATTGTTGATAATTACAAAAGTTCCAGTATTGTTCTTTTCACAAGCTGGTCTGTTATCTACAGATTCACAAGAATTAAATGTTAATGACACTAAAGTCATCATTATTAACATTATAAATTTTAAAAAATTTGATTTTTTCATAGTTAAATTTATTTATTATTAAATAAAGAATACCCTAATACAACTTCGAAAGTCCAAGCTTCACCACTAGGACACCATCCATAACCTACACCTGCTTTAAATGTCCAGTTATTTGAATAGCCTTTAAAACCTACCATTACTATTGTCATTGCTTCTGAATATTCATATCCATTACTGTCTTCATATCGAAAACCATTTGTTGCAGTTCCCAAAGATACATAACTTATAAATGGTTCATCAAAATCCCCAGTATAATAAGTAGCTGCAAAACCAATAGAATTAATTTTATCTCCAGATAAAGGCATTACGGTTGGCATCCAACCTCCACTAAGACCAATATGACCAACTTGTAAATCTCCTCCAACTACTCCATTAATCCAAGAATAGCCTCCTTGAACACTAAGAGATGTTGGATACTTTTGTGCATGTGAAATTAATGGTACTAGTACAATTAATGTTAATAAAAGAATTTTTTTCAAATTCATAATTTTTTGATTGTTAAATTAATAATAGAATTAAAGGTTAAATATATAAAAATTAAAATTATCAAAAAAAGGATTTTTGTTAATTATAAGTTAAAATCTTTTAATAATTTTATATTGTGTCGTAAGTTACAGGTCATTAACCATATTTTGGTTCTCCACCATCTTAATAATCTTATGTGCCATGAATCTTTAGACATAGCATCAAATAACTCATCCATTATTTTACTATTATATTCTTCTGCTTTCATATTTTTGATATAGTTTGTTTCATACTTATTATTTTTGTGCCTTCAAAGGGATTCGAACCCTTACATAATAGTTTTTGAAACTATTTCCTCTACCATTTGGGATACAAAGGCAAATTTTTATATGATATTCGGAATAACTTATGAGAACACGTATAGTTCCGATTTACCGTCTCTCTCCATATAAAAATTTTATGAATTATATTAATTTTACATTAATTGCTGATTCTCCACGAGGGCCGGCTTTTAATTCAAATTCTACTTCATCATTTTCGTTAATTGTTTGTAAACACCCCGTCGCATGTACAAAATACTCTTTTGTGGATTCATTATCTTTAATAAATCCGAAACCTTTTTGGGAATTCATGAACTTTACTTTGCCGTTCAATTTTGTTGTTGTTTTTTCACTCATAATAATTTATTTAATTTATTTTAATTCGCTTAGACAATATATCTAAGTTGTCTTTAGAGAGTTTCCTCTCTATATTTTTATTCTATTCTTTAATTCTTCTATTTGTTTGTATAATTTTTCTTTATTATTTTCATTAGTTTTATATTTATGAACTAAAATTCTTAACGTCGGGTAACCTGGATTCGAACCAGGGAAAACACTTGTTCCCAAAACAAGGCAGGTGGCCACTCCTGAATTACCCGTGGATCTGGATAATTATAGTCCTCCAGTTATGAGACTTTTATGCTTAAGGTACATAAATTGAGATCATATGATCAACCGAATCCTCCCATCCATTTTTTTACATCTAAGAAATGGAAAACTTATGCTTTTACTTTTTTAATAAATTATTAACATAAACACCATAATTATCTCTGCTTGTCTTCGTTACCATTATATTTTCTACGATGGGTTCTTTAGATTTATTAGCAGCTGTTTTGCAAACTAATTCTGAAAAATCTACTGCTGAGAGACCAGTAGGGTTTTCTTTACTCTTAGTAATTTCAGGAGACAATGTGTTAAATGCTTCTATGTTGATAGAATCTGCTGCCTGGCATATCTCTCGTTGTATAAGCATAGTATTATCAAAACATTCATGAATCTCTTCTCGGTTCTTCTCCATTCCCGGAGAATTCAACACGTTCTTAAAGATCTTATCATCAACTTCGATGTTAGTTATTCCAGCATCTTCAAGAACTTCTGTTAGTAAATCTTCATAACCTGTAGCTTTCAAGAAGACTACAATTTGTGCGAGGTCTTCAGCTTTACTTTGAATTACACCCCTACTTGTAGAGAATGGCCACCCACCTCTGTAGTAAATAGCTCTACGAACGACGTAGGCAAAGTTCATCAAAGATCTTTGCTGCTTCTTTTCGCAGCCTGAGAGCTTAACAATCTTATGCATTTCATCTTTCATTTGTTTCCATAAGATCTTATTAATATGTGTCCTTATGGGAACACACTCATCTACTTTGCCCTTTACTTCGGGTACGTCAATTTTAGATGTGAATTTTTTCATATGTTAAATGTTTTTAGTATGAATTAATAATATAATCATTTTCTTTGATATAAAAAATTATTTATCATTAATTTTAAATTTTTTATCTAATGATGAAACTCTTCCATTCTGATCCATTTTTAAATTTTCATAAGGTGCAGCAATTACTCTATACAATTCTAATTTTGCACATTCTAAAGCTCCGATTAAATCATTTATGCATTGATAATTTAATCCACTATCTTCTAATTCTAAATGAATTAATGAAGTAATAATGTAATTTAAATCTCCTTCACACGTAATTTGTTCTGATAATAAGCCTATAGCTTTATCAAATTTTTCTCGATTTTCTTTTTTAATGTACGGCATACTTTTAAAATTTAATTGTGTCCAGGAGGGGAGTCGAACCCCTAAATCATTTCTGATACAAGCTCCTTGGGCTTGCGCGTTTGCCTATTCCGCCACCTGGGCATAATTATTTAAATCAAAAATTGTTATACTATTAAGTATTTTATATTCTTTTTTATGTTCATTAATAACATTATTCATTTTAATAATATCATTTTCTCTTAACCATCCCTTAACTTCTAAATACCAATCATGTTCACTTAAATAAAAATCTGGAGTATATCTTCTATAATTATTATATTTTAACGTTCTTCTTTCCCATTTAATGTTTTGTTTATTTAACCATTCTGCTACATCTTTTTCCCATTTTCCTTGTACTTTTATATCTTTTTTCCGTTATTAACGGTATACCATATAATGTGTGGATTGTTTTTTAATTGTAATAATCTATTAATAGAAAATTTATTTCTAGTTTCATCAGAAAACCCTATTTCTTTATGCCATTTATGATTTCTTTCACTAATTTCACTTTTAAATTTTTCTGCTCTTTCTTTTCCCATTACTTCTTCATAAGTTTTTCCTTTCCAAGATGATCTAGAACTACCAAATTTATCTTGTACAGGTTTTCCTTTGCGATGTATTTTACAATAACAATAATGAGCATTTAAAGAATTGGATTTTTCAAAATTTCTTCCGCATTCACACGTATACATAACTATTTTATTTTATATATTCATGAAATTGGCAAACATGCTACTTTTATTATTTTGTACCCCTGGAGGGAGTCGAACCCTCAAAAGATCTGGGTTTAAGCCAGTTAGCTGTGCCAGTTTGCCTAATCCACAGGGGCATTTAAGTAGAGAAAAATCGGCAGAGATAACAGGCGGATTTGAACCGCTGGGTTTGTTCTTAAGACAAAAGTGTAACTAATACACGCGAAGTAACTCTAATCCATCACTACTACTTGTACCCCTAATCGGATTCGAACCGATACGTCTTTCGACACTAGTTCCTAAAACTAGCGAGTCTACATTCCTCCATAAGGGCATGTTAAAGTAACCGGAGTTCTACCGGACCCCTCCCTCCAAAGAAGAAGGACTGCTATCTCGATAAATTAGTTTTTTAAAAAAATATACGTACTCTCTAATTAAAATTCTAATCTATCGGAAAAAATTGATTCGTTAATTACTCGAGTCTCTTTCTTCGGCTTCTTACACCATTACTTTGTAGCGCATACCAGGATCGAACTGGTGACTCCGCCTTGAAGGGGCGGCGACTTAAACCACTTGTCGAATGCGCCAAATAGCGATCAACGAGGATTTGAACCCATACCCTCCGTCCTTATCTGACGGTGTGCTGCCCCTACACCATTTGATCTACCAAGTCTTTTACTATTAAGTGACCAACTTTTCGTATACAAAACTTGGTTTTCGAAATCACGAATGTCTCAGGATTAGGTTATCATCTTAACATTCCCTTTAAGGAACTAAGTCCAGATTTCAATAGTCGGGCAGGAGGGATTCGAACCCCCGAACACCTGTCTCCAAAACAGGTCCGTATAGCCATCTGCTGGAACTACCCGATATAGTGAAGAGGCAAGGATTCGAACCCAAATACGGCCTTTATACCGCCTCTTCGGAAACAGGGAGTAGCTACTCTCCCTGAACTTTCGTTTTTATGTCATCGTGGTTGCAATCCCTAAAGACGGATGTTTCTGGGCGCCTTCAAACCTTAAGTGGATTTGATACTGAAAAGTTTTGCTTAAAAAACTCTCCAAAACTAGTTATTGGCTCATAACTGAGGTCATCTTACGTAGATGACAACGTGCATCTATAAAGTGCCGCCGGTGGGAATCGAACCCACGAGAATCGGTTTTACAGACCTGACTAAACCCTGTATCGTCGGCTTATTGAAGGATTCTCTCCCCTCTGTCACAATCGCTATTAACTAGACATTTAAGTCCTTGCATGTCGCTAATCTGTTCTACATGCTGTATTATAATCAGTTTCACTCTCCCAGTTATGAACTTATTTTTCTCCAGAAAGATAGTGCTTTAGGGCTTAATCCCTCGGAAGGCATTTTTACACTATCTGATTGTGAAATAGAAGATATCGAAATCTTACCAAAAGTTCTTCAAACTTTCGTGCAACCATTACACCACTACTCCATTTGCCCATGTGATCCATTAGAATCACTACGTTCAGGACCGGAACATGTTCCATATAGAGGACTACTCTAATTCATATCATGCAGGGAAGGCACTAGTCAGTAGTGAACTGACACGTATTTTAATTTCATTAACTTAATGCGTTGTTTGAATCCGTTACATGCTCCATGCACCATTAAGTTTTTTTAGTAGCCTTATTAGGATTCCAACCTAAAATCTTACGGATCAAAGCCGTACGTGATAAGCATTACACTATAAGGCTATTTTTCTTTTAAAGCACTTTTTATTATAAAAATCTAACATATATTTCTTCATCCATCTATTTACTAACTGTGATTTACAACCTATTATAACAGAAGCATAATTAACCCACCCAAATTTATTAAAATTAATCTTAGATTCTATTAAATTATATGTAATTATTTTAATCTGTAATTCGTTTGATTTTAATTTTTGCTCTAATTTTTTAAATATTTGTTTTTCTTTATACTCTTTATATTTCAATAAATATGTAGTTTTATCTTCAGTTTTTTTCTTAGAATCTCCTATAAAATTTATTAAATTTTCAATTATATATTCAAATAAACCTTAAGTTTTATATCTTTTTCTAAAGAACAAAATTTTAGTTGTTCTGAAGGGATTCGAACCCTTAATCTTCAGTTTCAGAGACTAACGAGATACGCGATTACTCTACAGAACAATTTATCTATGTCATCATTTAAGATGGCTCTGCCTAAGATTCGAGGCAACTCTTACAGTGTTAACTGTTACTTCCAGAGTTGGATGACCACTTGTAGTAGCAAACTACTTCTCGTTCGTATAGGGTAATACTATTCAGAACAACGCCTGACTGGATATTTTAAGTTGAGAAATTTGAAAAGAATCTGTTTTGAAACCAATTTTCGAGGAAATTCTTTTTCTTACTACAACTTATTTCACGGTTCAAAGAGCTTCACTTCGAGTTGTACTAGCACCATTTACGCCTGATACTAACCGATAAATTTTTAAAATAGACTCTAGTTAGATCAATGATACGCGATGCTACATTGACTTAATTATTCCGTACAGCCGAGCGTTCACGGAAGCTAGTTTATCTATTGCATTTGAGGCACCACTGGGATTCGAACCCAGGTATCCGGTTTTGCAGACCGGCGTTTAACCATTCGACCATGGTGCCAAATAACAATATGTCAAAGACCTTATTTCTTTATAAATCAAATATAATAAAAATTCTTGAAATAAAAAAATTTTTATGCATTTATTTTTAAAATATTTTCAACCATCACTAATAAAAAACCCTCCGTATAAAGGAGGGTTTTGAGAGGTGTATATAAAATGATCATTAACTACACTTGTGCTCATTTCCTCCGCTAAAAAATTCAAATAACGGTAGTTCACAATAACATTGTGGGAGTTGTGATAAAAAATATGTATAGTTGCTGATCATCTTACTTTTATCTTTAATTTATTTATATATTTATTATAGTCAATTATATAAAAAGTTTTACTTAATGCATCATTTATTTTTACACTTTTCATTATCTTTTTCTATAAATATAATTATGAATAAATAAAATAAAAATATGCATTTTATAGACTATAATTCATATTTAGATGAAAGTGATATCACTGATAATAAAAAGAAAGTAACAAAAAATGGAAGAATAGAATCTGAATTTGGATGGCTTGATTATTACTATGAGATTTCTGATATATATCCAAACGGTCTCTTAGTTGATCTAGGTGGCCACGTTGATATGAAACATAGAAATAAAGGGGTATTAAAAGACCTTCTTAAACAACTTTTCTCATCCGTTCCAGAAGGAACAATTGTTCAAATGGTTATTACTAATCATAAACTCATTCATATGTTTAAAAGATTAGGATTTAAACAAGTTAAACGAATTGAATATTGGGGCGAAAACAAACACGCAATAGAAGCTATAATTACTAAAGAACTAATAAATTCAATCTAAATATTATCACCTTCTTCTTTATGATACATATTTATTGATATATTACGTAATATTTTTTTTGCTTCTTTAGATATTGCTTTATCTATCATCATATATACTTCATTCCACAATGTTTCATCGGTTGAAATTTTTCTTGCTTGTGTGATAAGTTCTTTATCAGACTCAGGCATTTCATTTATAGATTCTCTAACTAATTTCATATTTTTTATTATTTTTACTTAAATCATATGCATTTCTATAATAAGGATTTTGAAACTCTTTTTTAGATACACAATTTTTAGATGTACTTAAATCATAGGGTTTTAATTCAGGGTTAGTAGTTTTTTTTATTTTCATAATTTATCTAAATTTATTTTTCCATATCATAAACCATTTTCCATTTTTATGATATTTATTTATTTTATCATTTAATCCTTGAGGATTTGAATCTGCATCAATTGCTGTCCAAATTTCCCAATGACAACCAAAATCAGTAAAAGAATAATATGTATATCCATTATCACCCCACTGAGTACTCCACGAATTTCTAATAATGAATTCATTTTCGAGATACCCGACTATACATACTGCATGTCCTCCTAATGCTTGTTGACCTTTATAATCCGGAATCCAAAAATTCTTTTTTTCAGCATTATACACAGGAAATGCTATATAACAAGGCCCATTAGCAAATAAAGCCTTTTTTGTTGAATCAATAGTATTAACTTGAGCATATCCTTGAATTTTATATTTTTCAGCTTTTAATTTTAAATCATTTGAAATAGATTTAAAATTATTATAAGGATAATCCTTCTCAGAAACAATACCAATAGTAAAAAGAATTTTCATTGTATCTCTGGCTGACATTCCTTCATTACCCTGATTTTCCCGTAAATTATAAATAAATTGAGGTGACATGTATTCATTAAGTGCTACATCAGAATATTCTTGCCATTCTTTCATAGCGCTAACAGCTTGACCGGAACAAGTTCCCTGGGTACCTTGATCTCTTATAGGTTGCATTTCTTTTCTTAAATCCCAAGTTTTTGGAAGAGTTACAGTTTCAGGATAAATTGATTCTAACATAAAATCTCGAGGATCAACTAAAGATTTTTGTAGATTAAATTTATAATTATTAGGATTCATTCATATAAATTATTTTATTTAAATATATTTTATATATTTATATTCAAATACAATTTTATAAGAAGAAAAGGTTATTAACCACCCATTTCACCCCAACCGGGTCGCCCCCATTTATCTTCATCACTATAAGATACAGGATCCATATCACCCTTTGGAGGAGGTGTATTTAATTTTTCTTTTTTAACAATTAATTTAAATATATTTTGACTTATTTTTTTAAATAATCCATCTTTTACAGCCATATTACACAATAATCTTGCAAATATATTGGTTGAAGTTATAATATTATCATTAACTTTTACACCTAATTTACTGAAGGCTTTGTCGATTTCTAATTGATAATCATTATTAAAAGATTTTTTTAATACTTTTTTCATATCTTTATTTTATGAGTTTTTAAGATTTTTTTGTTCTTCAATAGTTAATGATAACATATCTGCACAATGAATGAGACGGACTAGAGGATGATTAATAGCTTGATTATATGAATATGATTGTGTTGAACCCTGAATATTAACACTTACTTCTGTTGCGCCCATATGCCATTTGATTGCTAATGCCTCGGCATCAGTAAGTTTAATGAATTTAGATACAAGATAAACACTTTTTTCACCATGCCCAAAAGGAAATTTATCTTCAACTGCATAAGCTTCATACTGTTTCCATTTATCATTCTCATCTTTTGTCCACTTTTGTTTCTTGATATAGTAATTTGTTTTACAAACATCATGAAATAAAGCACAAATAACTACAGATTCTCGAAGATATTCAAGATCAGGATTAACTTTAACAATATAATTAAAATTATGAAGCGCAAATTGTAGAACATATAATGTATGATCTACTAATCCACCGTTATGATTTCCATGAAAAATAGTTGAGGCTGGAGCTGTAAAAAAATCAGTTGTTTTTAACCACGTTACTAACTCTTCAACACCATCTCTTTTTATAAATGATACGGCTTTGTCAAAATTTTCTATTGTATTCATATTTTTCTTTATTAATTTTCATCTTAATTATCACTTTCACTCCAATAACTACAAGGAAGTATATCATTACAATATACTTTACTAGTAGCTTTTAGTTGTTGCCCACATCTATTTAAGTATGTACATATTTTATTTATATGCATATTACCTACATTGTTTTCTTTTTTTGCCAATTCAGAATCCAATTCAGAATACAATTCAGACAATTCAGAATCCAATTCAGAATCCAATTCAGAACATAATTCAGACCATAATTCAGAACACAATTCAGAATCCAATTCAGAATACAATTCAGAATCCAATTCAAACTTCAATTTATTCAATTCAGATCTTAATTCAGAACGTAATTCAGATATTTCAAATATATTCATCTTATTCATATTATAATTCAAAACCTAATTCAGAACACGAACTCAATTCAAAATTCAATTCAGATTCTAATTCAGATTCTAATTCAGAATACAATCATCATCCCATTTTATTTTTACTCCCCAAATTCCATCGAATGGTGTTCCTTCAACAAGAATTTTATCTCCTGTAACCCAAACGTTCTTCTTGTTTGCCTTTACGCATAGGATGTATAATAAATGATTCTTTAATTAAAACATCATTTTCATCTATTACAAAAATAGAAGAACAAGCCGGACATTCAATTGTTTTTGGATAATCCGGCTTTGGCTCTACATACTTATTTTTAATTATTTTCATTTTACTTCATATTGTATGTAAGTAATTTTGTACTATCTAACATTACACTATCTGGCACAGGCCCAAAATATGCTAAAATCTTTTCATCAGATAAATTTATAACATCTTGATACATACTTATTTGACTATGCATATTTACATGAATAATCATAGTTCTTAAACGCGCTTCATATCCTAAATAAGATGCATATCTATAACCTTTTAAAGTTTTATATCCACCATCTTTAATCAAATCGGTAATATTTTTTTTATCACCTAAATATTTATCTTTTATTAATATTAAAAATGGCTCGATTGCATGATTTACTGTTTTATATGTATATCTAATTTGACCATCATCATATGTTCCTACATTAAACAAAGATTTTGTAGTTACAGCTTTACCTTTAGTTCCTAAAGTTGATTCAATCATTCCCTGTGCCAATACAAATGAAATATCCATATTATGTTTTTGACACAATGTTACTAATTTTTCTGCATCTAATTTAGATGTAGGCGCTACGTTATATATATAAGTTTCAACTTCATTTACTAAATCTTGATGAAGTCTTGAACGTACTATATATGGATACATTTTTACTTCTATAGAATTAGTTACAGTAGTTTCACTTGAAAGTGTTTCGCCTGAAACAGGGTATTTAGCTCCGATATTTAAAAATAATAGTGTTATAACAATTAAAAAAACTTTAAGTTTACTAAATTTTTGAAATAAATTTTTAAAAAATAGCAAATAACTTGTAGAGATTTGATTTTTTATGTCTTTCTCTATAGACATTTGTTTAATTTTTTTCATAATTATAATTTATTTAATCTCAATCACTCAGTAAAGAGTGATATGCTGCCGATGTGATGATTAATATCATCCTCTTGCGTTATTTTATTGGATGCCACCATAAAAATAGTATCTTCTTCGGTGGCTTCCTTTTCTGCCAAATATCTAAGGGTACTTGTAAGGCCTTCACCATCTTTAATATTTTTTAATATCATATATGGACGATCTTTAATTTGACCATCAACAAGTTTTAGTGTTTTAAAATTTAATTCTTCTTCTTCAGAAATTAATCGTACAATACAATTAAATTCTTTACTTTTAATTTGTACATATTTTCCCGCAGGTCTATTAAGAGAAACATTTAATACATCTTTTGAATATACTCCGCCTTTACCTTTATACCAATTTCTAAATTGAGTTCCTGTAATATTTAAGGGAAGGAATATGGTGTGATGGCCTTCGAATATTGTAACCAAAAAATTATCAATAACATTTGGGATTATTTGATTGATATTGATATCAGATATTGTATTAATTTCTTCGATAGGTTCTTGAATATTTTTAGTTTTAGCCATGATTTATAATTTTATAAATTTATATGCTGTTAATTCAATTATTTTTTTTGCTGTTTGAAATTGTTTCGCTTCAATTGTTTTTTTAAGTTGCCCTGCCCAAGTTGATGGATCTACTATCATTTCATTTTGAGTAAGATAATCATATACATTTTGTATATTACCCTTTTGATATTTTTTAATGATGTCTATTACTCTTGGTTCTTTTAACATGTCGCCATTAGGATTTAATATCCTTTTCATTTATTTTTGTTTTAACATTATTTCAAATTGTTTTAATTCAGTTACCATTTCTTTTTCAAAAAATTCTAATGCATCTCTTACAGATTTTGAATCAATTTTAAAATATTTACAATATTCTCTTATTAATTCATTACTAACTGTAAGTTTTTTTTCTTTAATATCTTGTGTTTTTTTAACTCCTTTCGTATACATCCATCCGGGCACAAATGTATATTTCTTTCTTAAAAATGTTTGCCAAAAATCTATAACTGCTGATTGATTTATTTTTAAGTGCTGCAGTGCATTTGTTTCCATTGGAAACTGAATTGCAAATCTTCTGTTTAAAATAAAATAATTTTTTTGTTTTTCTCCCTTAGATATAGTTTTATATTTTATAGGATCAGTAAATATTATTTTTATTATATCAAAGAATTCTGTCATATCTTTATATATATTTTCTTTATGTATTAATATATTACCTCTTATTCTTATTTTTTTTTAAGTATTAATATATTACCTCTTATTCTTATTTTTTAGCTCTTATAATAAAATTTAAATTATTTAAAATAATGAGGTGTGATTAATTCTATCAATTTCTTTAAAAATACTAGCCTCATTTTTACTTTTTTTCTCAGTAACATAACGAGTTCCTTCCAGTAAATTTTTCATATTAATACTACTGTAATTGACTTTAGACTTAGCTAATTCATTTTCTTTTATTTTGTTAAATTGCTCAACTAATTCAGTTGGAAAAAAATGTGAATCAAGTATGACAAGTTTGATTTGTCTCACAAGACGTGAATAGATTTCAAATGGCGGGTTTTGCTTTGTAACCATTTTTAAGGCTTCCATAACTTTGGAACTTCTTTTTAATAAATCGTAATGATCCATTAACTCTATCGGAGAAGTAAGAAGCATTTCATATATTTTCTCGAATTTGGTGTTAGTTACTCGAACCTCAACACCTTTTTCATTAAGCCAAGAGTAAATTGCCGGCACATTATCACCATCATCACCACAAAATATTTTACGAAGTCCAACCATACGTCCATTAATGTGCTCAATTTTGGTTCTTTCACTAGTGATAATTTTCTTAAAATCATCTTTGTCTACGTTCATAGTTGCTTTCATATTCATAAAATCAACGTCATCAAAAGTTGTAATCCATTCTTCAAAATAATCAGGAATAAAAAGTTTACGTGAAGCATTTTTACCTTGCATAAAGGGGTTAAAGACTGTGCAAAATGCGAATTTTTTATTAGGGGCATCATAAGGATGAAAATGAACAAGCTGACGCATATCCTCATCACCAGAAACAATTACAACATGTTGATTTTGATTAAATTGTAATTCATGAGACCATAAAGCACATATATCATCTGCTTCTAAGCTTTCAATTTTAGTTAGAATCATTCCATCATTCTGCATTATTTCTGTGAATTCGTCTAATGCATTATAAATATTTTCCCAATTAATTACACCAGATTTAACTCGTTGTGCTTTATATCCTTCATTTTCATCGATAGGAATTGATTTACGCCAAGATTTAGAATCCTGAGCAAATATAATACGAGAAGGATTAATAAGTCGTATAATATATGCAATGTCCATTGCCATTTTTCTAACTAACTGTTGTACCTCTGCATCTGTATTAAAGGTAAATGAATTTTTTCCATAACCCGAGACAGTGAAAAGACTCCTAAAACATATGTTATTTAAATCAAATATTAAATTAATCATTTTATTTATTTTTAAAACATATCAAAGAATCAACTATCGATATTATGAATAATAATATTCCCATTATTATATTTCCATTCATCATAGATTTAATTCCCGCTATAATCAACATTATGACTAACAATATGAGTAACAATATTAAAAGTTTATTTGCCATTTTTATTAAGTTTTTTAATTATCTGATCGCGCTTTCCTGATTGTTTTACCCCTTCCATATAAAAACGAAGATGAACAAAATTTTCTTTTGGTATCCATGTGCTTAAATCTAAATCATCAATTGCAACCCATGATTCTGGTTTATGTTCATTAACATGTTTTAGAATTTCTTTTGCCCGATGTTCTGCTAATGTTAATGGTGTTGCACCTGGAATGTGTGGAGTATAATCTATAGGTGGTTTAGTTATTTTAGCCCATTCTAAGAATATCTCTCCAAATTGTTCTAGTGTAAAGTGATGTCGCCAATCACTTGATATTATTGGTTCAGCTCCTGTTTTAAGAAGTATATCATTATACACCTTAACTGCTTTATCATTAAATTTATGAATTAATCCCCATTTTGTTTCATGTTTATGAATTTCACATCCTAATGATAATACATAATCTATGTCTGTATATAAAAATTTCATAATTAAATATAATCATTATTTCTGACATAAAAAAATTTTAATGATTAAAAAAATGTTAAATTTTAATGCTGCTCTTCTTTATAAATAATTGATGTGTATAAATAACCACAGTTAAAAATAGTTGTATGAGAAATTACTATAAAAGAAGGATTTTCTTTAAACCATTCATTAATAGCATCTGACGAATTTTCTGACCCATGTTCCCGAAAAATTTTAATCTGATATGTGGCAAATAGTATCTGATTCATAATATTATAATTTAATTTTGATTAATTTTTAATTCATTTATTTATATTCATTATTGCCAGAAAAAATTACCCTTAAAATAATTTATTCCAATTATATCATATCTTATTCTTTGAACACTAAATCTAAAAAGAAAATCTTCAAAATCTTTTTTTGATGTACAAGTCCACCCAACTTCAGCTATAGCAAACATTCTTGGATAAGCCATATATTCCATTTGTTCAGGTGTAGGCATATATTCTGTCCATACATTTCCCTGAACACCAAGAATATGTTTCTGTTCTTCATTATTCAAGTCAATAAATTGAGGATTAAATGAATAAACTTTTTCAAGAGGAAGATATCCACCTATTGCTAAAGGTTCCATATAGGGGTCATCCTGATAATAATCAAAATATACGTATGTATTAGGTGTCATAATAACATCATGACCTTGTTTTGCGGCTTCTATTCCTCCATTTATACCACGCCATGACATAACAGTTGCTTCAGGAGCCAATCCTCCTTCAAGAATTTCATCCCAACCAATAAGACTTTTATCTTTTGAAATAAGAAATTTTTCTATTCGTTTAATAAAATAACTCTGTAATTCTTTTTCATCTTTTAAATTTTCATCTTTAATTCTTTTTTGACAAAGAGGACATATTTTCCATTGTGATTTTAAACATTCATCTCCTCCGATATGAATATATTTACTAGGAAAAAGCTCTATTACCTCAGAAAGCACATCTTCAATAAATTTAAAAGTTCCTTCTTTTCCTGCGCAAAATACATTATCCGTTATACCCCATGTTTGACTGACTTCAAATGGACCTTTTGAACAAGATAATTCGGGGTATGTTGCAAGAGCAGAAAGAGAATGACCCGGCATTTCAATCTCTGGAATTATTGTAACGAATTGGGATTTAGCATATAAAACTATTTCTTTAATTTCTTCTTGAGAATAAAATCCTCCGTATGCTGTTTTATCAAAATAATGCGGTCTTTTTGTAACATGACCAAAAACTGTTCCTTTTCTAAAAGCTCCAATTTCAGTTAACTTGGGATATTTTTTTATTTCAATTCTCCATCCCTGATCATCAGTAAGATGCCAATGAAATATATTCATTTTATGAAGAGCAATCATATCAATGTATCTTTTAATATATTTAACAGGAAACATATGACGGCTAACATCAAGATGCATACCTCTATACCCAAATCGAGGTTCATCTATTATTTCACATAAAGGAAGCAATAGTGTTGTTGTATTAATCGAGTTATTTTCCACATTTTTGGGAAATAATTGTCGTAGTGTTTGAATTGCATAGAAAAAACCAACCGGAGTTTTGGCTTTAATAATAATTTTTTCATAGGATATTGTAAGGATATAACCCTCATTATTAGTAATAGAAGTATCTATTTTCATAAATACGGAATCATTTTTTCCTTGATCTCCCTGAATAATAGGAATAGAAAATTCGATTGCATTGTATATTAATTTAGCAAGAAAATTAGCTACCGATTTTGTTTCATCATTAATTTCTGATAAAATAATTTGGCTTTTTGTAGTAAAAGCAAAATTCCCAAACATCCTCTTAATTGAAAGAGGCAACGGAATTATTGCATATATATTTTCTTTATCTTCTTTTATTTTTTTCATTGATTGAATATTATCTGGATTTTATAAACTAACGAAAGCAATGTAACTAATTTATCAATGACAAATTGTAACTGATATTGATGTTCAGCCATGGAGATAAATGTAAATTTAAGAATTAATTATTATTTGTATCTTAAAAACTAATGAAAGCAATGTAACTAATTTATCAATGACAAATTGTAATTGATATTGATGTTCAGCTACAGCAATTATAATCATGGGAATTTTGTCAATTTTAGTTGGTGCATTTTGTTTAAGATATTCAATAAAATCTTGTCCAAGAGAAAAAATGGCGTCATCATGATTAGTAACAAAATTTCCAACTATATATTTATAGTTTTCGTATGGTTTATCGGGTTTAGTCAAACAAAGTTTAAAAAGATCTTCATAATTATAATTTATATTATAATTCTTTTCACTAAGTTCTTTAATTCCTTGAAGATATAGAGATTGAATTTTATTCATTAATCTTCTCATATCCGGAAATTCATTTTTGACGAACTTATGAAGTATTTCTTCAGTAAAGGAAATTTTTGCAGCATTTAATATTAGTGTAATTCTTTTCTTATATTCAGTCATTAAATATAATTCTTCTTCATTATTAATAGGATCAAATGATATATTATTAAAACGAGAAAAAACTCCTTCCGGTATTTTTTGTATATAATTGGTTGCAACTATAAATCTTGCTAAATTAGAATACTTTTCAATAGGTACCTTTATTGCATCAAAAAATGCTGAACTTGCGCCATCAACTTCATCAATTAAAACACACTTAAGTTTTTCCTTTCCATCATCAAGTGAAATGGTTGAACAAAATCTTGATAACTGATTTCCTACAACTTCTACTTTTGCATCTTTGCCATTTATGTATAATGTAGAGTGTCCTTTAGCCATAATCCACATTGCACTTGTTTTTCCAGTACCTGGACTACCATAAAATAATGTATTTAATATTAAGCCCTTTGATAATTCTCTCTTAATTCTATCTGGAGCTATTAAACTTGAAAAATCTTTAGGACGAAACTTTTCTGTAAATAATTGATTAGTTATCATTATTTTAATATTATTAATAAGACATAAAGTTTTTTAAGAAAATGTTAATTTAACACTCAATAGTTTTTTCCGTGCCATCATCCATTACTACTATAGCAATATTATCATTCCATTGTTTTATGACACCTTCAAAATACTCATCTTTCATATTTTTCCAATGAACGCGTTGACCAATTTTACATTCATAATCAATATAAAATATTTTTCTTTCAATTTTATTTTTTTTCATTTATATTAAATATTTTGCGAATTTAGTAATAGCTTTTTCTATAATTTTATCATGACCAAATGCCCATATATATTGAGGTTTAAAAATATTTATTATTGGCATCCATTTTACAAAAGCAATTTCTTCATTTTTATATGAATCTACATCAGGTAAACTTTTCCTAGTAAAATCATAAATAAAAACAAAAAACATAGATAAATTTTGTCTATTTTGTGAAGAGCTTGTATCTACATAAAATGGTTGAATATCGCCATCGCCTTCATCATTATTAAATATAAGATTATCTTTGTATTCAGGCAAATATAAACCAGTTTCTTGATATGTTTCTCGAATAACAGCTTCACACCCATTTTCATCCCAATCAAAATATCCACAGGGGATACATAGCTTACCAGGTTCATCCCTCATAGTATCTGAACGTTTTTCAATAAGCACAAACACATTATCATTATGTATGGCAAGTATTATGCCATTGACTGATCCGGATCTACTTATCCAAATCTCTTCATCATTATGTTTAATAAGTCTATTTGGACGACTTTTAAAAATTAGGTTAACCATATTATTATTATATTTCACGATTTTTAAATACTGGTTGCAGTTTCATACACCTTTATAAATTATAATATATTTTTCTTATCTCCAATAATAGCTTATTTGCAAATTCTTTATCAACTTCTTTTGGTAATTTACTTAACATACATTTTTCATCTAATGTAGATATTTTATCTTCTGCCATTCTTAAAAGATCTTCATATTCCTTCTCACCTCTTTTTATACTCATTAAAAGTTTTACATGTTCAGGTGGTCTTCTTACTATTATTTCTCCAGTATCTAACATTTCCGCAACCATATCCAATAATCTAACACAGTGTGCCATGTTTTTCGAATCGTAGTTCTTACCATGTTCTTTGTTCATCTTAACACGATTAGGATTACGTTCTTTAAGCCAGGTTTGATATTCCTTATACATTTTACAATGAGTCGAGTAAGCATCCTTATTAAAAGTAAGATATCCTGAAATGGGAACATTTTTTGGTATTGATATAAGTTGAACATCATTAGCAGTTTCTTCATCTGAAACGATTCCCCAAAGAGGTTCTTTATTATAAAACATAGCATATAAATTATGGCTATGATCTATTGCCGAAAGGCCAAAATTTTTCTGAGAAACCCAAGTTTTTTTCGGAATATCACCTATTATCCATTCTTTTACTGGTTGTGATCCTGCGTCTTTAACAACATAACAAAAATCAAGAACTGTTTTGCGTTTCATTTCTGCTGCTTCCCAATTCATTTTCTTATTATATCCTCGAGCTTTCTGTATCTGGTCTATTGCATATCCCGCAAAAGTCCAACGAACTTTTTTAGTAAGAAACTTATCTCTAAAACCTTTAAGATATTGAAATTCTGGTTTTTCTAAAATAATACAATCTTCAGGTAAATTTAACAATTCCATAATATTTGGATTATTTGCTATTAAAAGATGTATAAATCGTCCAAGTTCATAAAAAATAATATCGTTTTTTTCATCAGATACTTGATCTATAAAACCATATTTTAAAATATGATCTAACGGTTGCACAAATATTCCTCGTATATCTTTATCAGATTCTGGAGTATTTGTTCCATAAGCATGTGAACCAGATATAGCAGAAAAAATAATGTAAGGTTTTATGTTATCAATTGTATAATTAAATCCCATATGCGTAAATATATTATAATTAAAGTACTAATATAATCAATTTTTTGACACTAAAAAATTTTTAATGAATAAAATTAATTTATTACCCCATAATCTTCAGGATAATCTTTAATCATTTTACCTTGTAATTCAGTAAGTTTTTTTATTATTTCGTTATTTGCTTTCCAAAGCCCCTCAATAACTCCTTTACGAAATGCTTTCTTTTGTTCAAACATTTCCTTTAATTGTTCTTCTGGTGTCATGTTAAATTATTTTTTATTAGAGTAAATGTTTAAAATATCTTCCAATATACTAAAATTATTATCTTCACATTTAATAGTTAAAAACTTTAAGATGAACATGATATGATTTTGAAGTTTCAGACATGTTTATAAAGATTTTATAAGTTCAATAATTTCTGCATACGCAGTAAGTTTTCCATGAATGAAATTAGCTAACAATTTTTCTTCGCCTTTAAGATTATTTAATTCAATGCGCATCTCATCATCAAGATTTTTTATAATATCAATTATAGTAGTAATAAGTTTTTCACTTTCAATCTCACTATAAGGTTTACTAAAATCAACTTTTGCTAAAATGGCATCAGTAAGACACTGGGGAGTTACATTTGTATAAGGTTTTAATTGACCAATTAAAGCATTTTGTAAAGTAGTAACCACAATTTGACGAGCTACATTAACATTCATATCTTTTATTTTATAGTACTAATATAATCAATTTCTTTGACATAAAAAATATTTTTATAAATTAATTTAAATAATAACTCCTACGCAAGGTTTCTGGTTTGATTAACTTAATATAAACCTTTTTTCAACTATATACAGAAAATATCAATTGAATGAATTTTAACTATTAAACTGTATATGTTAACCCTAACAGTTGAACTTCACGAGTTTTGTAGGAGTTATTAATATTTAACTAATTTATAATTATAAAAATTATTGTCATTTTTAATTTTAATTATATAAATTCCGTTTGATAAATTAAATATATCTATAGAATTTTGATTTATTGCATTAATTATTATTTTTCCTTTTAGATCAAAAATTTGTATATCACTTATACAAGATAAATAAACTTTATCTTTGGCTGGATTAGGGTAGAATAAAATTTCTTTTTCAACCTCATTAGAAATTGATTCATTAAGATTAGTAGATTTTAAAGTGGAAAATGGAAAACTTGCTCCATTATTTAAAAGTAAAACTTCAGCAGGAGTTAATGGTCTATTCCATATTCCAACTTCATCTATAGTTCCTCTAAAACTTTTTCCATTAAAGCCTATTTGTGATAAAGTTAGACTGTTAGAATTAGAAATTGTGGAACTTCCTATATTAGTTCCATTTCTATAAAACTTAATATTATCGTTATCTCTAACTAAAGTTATATGATACCATAATCCTGTTGAAAAACTATTATAAAATGCAAATTCTTGTCCATTTGTATTAGTTTCTATTTTTAAGTTATTATTAACTCCTATAAATATTCTTGAATAATACGGGTTATTTCCCATTATTAAAAGATCATCATATATAGACAATATTTTTATCCAAAAAGAATAAGTTCCTGTTTTTTGAGTTATAATGGATGCTAACGAGATATAATCAGTATTACTATCAAAATAATATGCACCGTTTATTTTTCCTGATACACGAGTTATATTACTTGAAGCTATCCCATAATTAGAACTAACTTCATCTTTTGCATTTCCAGAAACTTCATCCAATTTATAATATGCGATAATCCCTGTCATTAAAGAAGAGGAATTATTATTAGGAAGAACTGTTATCATACATGAACTTGTTTTAGAACCATCTTGTGTGGTAACTGTAATAATTGCATTACCAGCAGATTGTCCTGTTACTATACCCAAAGAACTTACAGTTGCTATACTGGTATTATTTGAATTCCATGAAATATTTTTATTTGTAGCATTTTCGGGATAAATAGTTGCAGCTAAAGTAATTGTAGAGCTTATTGTTAAAGATACAGTTGAAGGCAAAACAGAAACACTTGAAACTGGAATATTTATAGGTATTGATGAAAATGGGTAACTACTATTGAATACAACTGAAACTTCAGTAGGAGTTAATGGTCTATTCCATATTCCGACTTCATCTATAGTTCCTCTAAAACTTCTTCCATTAAAACCTATTTGTGATAGAGTTAAACTGTTAGAATTAGAAATTGTGGAACTTCCTATATTAATTCCATTTCTGTAAAAAGTGACTGTATTATTATCTCTAACTAAAGCTATATGATACCATAATCCTGTTGAAAAACTATTATAAAATGCATATTCTTGTCCATTTGTATTAGTTTCTAATTTTAAGTTATTGTTACTTCCTATAAAAATTCTTGAGTAATATTGATCATTGCCCATTATTAAAAGATCAGTACTTATAGATAATATTTTTATCCAAAAGGAATAAGTAGCATTTTTTAATGTTATTAATTTTGAAAGATTAATATAATCACTATTACTATCAAAATAATAGGCTCCATTTATTTTACCTATTGTTCTAGTAATTCCTGTAGAAATTGTGCCTGGGTTAGAACCAGTTTCATCCTTAACATTTCCAGATGTTTCATCAAATTTATAATAAGATTGTAATCCAGTTAATATATTACTTGTTACAACTTGATTAGAAATAATAATAATAAATGTTCCATAAACATTTGATCCATCTGTAGAAGTAGCTCTAGCAGTTACAGCACCATCAGTTGTAGCAGTAACTAATCCATTAATACTTATGGATGCTTGTCCTGTCCCGTTTTGAATAGACCATACAACAGTTTTATTGGTAGCGTTATTAGGTAATATAGATGCAGATAATTGTAATGTGCCGCTTTTTGTAGTAATAGTATTAGCTCCGCCTGCACCAGATATAACAATATTTGTTATTTTAATTGGTTGATTTGTATAACCCAATAATTCTAATAATTTTGGATATACATAATGTTCTGCTAAATAATTACAACCAGTTGTACTTAAATGAACATTATCTCTGTAATATACAGTATTTGTGTAATCCTCAAATACACCACCAGTTTCTCTACAATTAACAAAAATATCAGAAATATCATTATTTTGCCCAGCATACATATTATTTATAACCGATATTCCGGTTCTATTGGTTCCATCTGGTAAATTAATCATTAAAACTTTAAATCCTGCAGATTTAAGAGTATTATAATATGTAACAAGTCTATTATGTAAAGTAACTGCATCTACGGAACTTCCTGCCCAAGTATCATTATATCCAATATAATATAATACAAGATTTTCATTATAATTAGAATTATATCTTGGGACAATTTGTGATGTCACATCATTAACCATTTGAGAAGTAGTTTGTCCAGATACTGCATAATTTGCACTTCTAATATCAGTATATCCTTCAGATCGAAGTAATTCTATTATTTTTGCCGGCCAAATATCTGAAGATGTTTGAGAATCTCCATCAAACACAATATTTATGGAACTGGTAGAAGATTCAAATATATATTTTTCTAAATTTGTGACTCCATTAATTTTTAAATGGGGATTATCGGGTAAAATATAATTCAAATTTATTTCGGGATAAGTAATATCATCAGGTGGTACATCTTTCCAAGTTGCTGAAGTCCCAAAATCATTTATTAACCTTTTATCCACAACATCTCTATCCCAATACCATGCTCCTACATTTTCTAATACATAGTTTTTAACAAGTTCTTTGTTTATTGGTATAACTCCAGAATTTATTGGTGCAACATTTACCCTTATATAGGATTCTTTTAAATATCTGTCATCTATTAACTCCCAGTCATTTACAGAAGATGTATTACCAGATAAATAAACTTTAGATAGATTATTAATGTTTAAAATCTTTACAGATTCTGAACTTGTTTCATTAACTCCTCTAAGATATACATTATTTATAATACTAGTTTGTAATGGAAAGGTGGCATAATCATTTAGCATTATTTGATTACCGCCATTATAAATAAGATTATTAATAACTTCGGTATTTGTTTTTCCTTGCATCAATGGATTCCGGTCTGCGTTATTAATAAAATAATTTTTTATTACAGACACAGAATCACAATCAGTTCCAATTAACAATCCTTTAGAATGTGCTCCTTCTGGATGAATTGAATTATTTAATCCTTCTGCAATAATGCAATTACTAATTGTTACTTTTTTAATAGGAGTATCAGCCCATAAACTTACATTTTCATCTATTGCCCATGCAACAGAACAATGATCTATTATTACATTATAAGCTCCTCTACGTATTTCTATGCCGTCTATTCCACCTGCAGCAGTTGTTGTATTGTCGTCACCTGGACGTACTATTATATGTTGTAAAATAACATCATGTGTTCGTATATCAATTCCTTCGCCTTTTACAAGTAATTTTCCTGTCTGTCCAAAAAAAGAAATATAGGGGTCTCGAACTTGTATATGACTAGTAAGTATAATTGTGCCGGATTTTTTAACAAGTATTATTCGTGGATAAGTTTGTTCAAGACACCATCTTAAAGAACCTGAATTACTCGATGTTTGCTCAGATAACTCATTAAGACTATTTACATATAAAATTGTAGGATTAGTACTGCCTGAATATGCCCCCTTTGTTTTACTACCAAAACCTTCAGCACCAGGAAAAGCATTTTTACCATCCCAAGGAATATCTATAGCAGTATTAGAATATTCTATTGCACTCGTATCAGAAGTATTCAAGTTAATATCTTTTTCATTTGGTAAAACATAAAATGCTGTTGTAAACAATAACATCAGCAATAAAGAAATAATTTTAGTTTTTTTCATAATTTTTTATTTTATTTAGTACACACAACAACATTAAAATCGTCGCCATAAAAATCACAAATTTATTTTATCCAAAGTTTAAAGTCATCATAATAAATTGATATATCAGTTCCTATATAATTTGCTAATACAGCTGGCATATAAAGTTTCATAGGTTGATACCAACCAACGGGTAAATGATTTCCTGGATAAGTTGTATTACCGGTAATATCAAACAATACTGAAGTCACCCCATCCACTGTTAAAGTTATTTTAACATGTCCGGAAGTACCTTCACCAGGGTGAAAAGTATAATCCAAAACAGCCCATTTGCCAAATGGAATGGGAATAGTAGAATTAATTTGGCGAGGTAAAAGAAGCCTGTTATTCATTGACTCTGGTTGTTTATAATACCCATCGTAAAACCATGTTAATGGGTTTGTCCGTAGTCCAAATCTCCAATATGCCTGACCTGCCGTATTACCATCCCAAGCATCATTATGTTCCTCCCAAATTTCTGAAAACTTTAAATACTCTACACCAGTAGTGTATAATTTTAGTTTTTCAATATTCTTTGAAATGTAGAATTTATATTGACTCCTGTATTCTTTTATTGTGTCTACATTGAACGAGAATGAACCCTGAACACGAGCTTTATCACCGACTGGTTTAAGTATAACGAAATGTAATTTCTTATTCCCTTCAAAATTTATAATTTCAGGATATGCAGCAGTAAGATTATAAGCCTCTGTTACTATATTATAATCTCCAATGATAGGATTTGCTGTAAAAATATTCCATGAATTTCCAATTATGTGGGTACCGTTCAACGTTGCGTCCTCAAAATCAGATTGAAAAAATGGTTTATCCACCACGGGCGCATTAACACAATTTGCTAATTGAGTTGTTAATTCAATAATTTTATTTGATTGAGATACATTTACTTGCGTAAGAGATGTTACTGTAGCATTTAGGCCAGGAATTGTAGCCACTTGACTTTCCAATGCAGTTACTGTAGCATTTAGGCCAGGAATTGTAGCCACTTGACTTTCCAATGCAGTTACTATAGCATTTAGGCCAGGAATTGTAGCCACTTGATTTTCTAGTGCAGTTATTGTAGCATTTAGACTAGGAATTATAATCACTTGATTTTCCAGTGTAGTTACATAATTAGTTACATCAATTTCTTTTACATAAATCTGTGATTGTGGTTGTGGTTGTGCCCATAAAAGTTGTGTTACGAATAGCAACAAAAGAATTAATAAGTTTTTCATCGTTTTTTATTTTTATTTTAATATAATTTTATACTGAGTTGTTTATTTAAAGATATAGAGACTGCTACAATTGCTATTACATAAATCGATAAGAACATTGCCAGCAAACAACTTGCTCGTTAAAGGGGAGCAACCTACTTTGAAATTTGACATTTTATTTATGTTTTAAATTAATAATAAGATTTTTTTATTCATGGGTTTTATAAGTTCCTGTACGAGTTTTTAATTCATTAATTAACCTAAAATCTACATTATCTCTACTCCAATTAAATGCACCTACATTACCAATTAAATAATTTTCTAAATCATTGGCTTTTAATAAAATATAATTTTTACTATCCACTATAGGAATTGTTAATATTCTACACATTCCCGATTCATTTAAGAATCCACTTATAGAAATATTATCCTGTAAATATACACTTTGAATAGTTGAACCACTTCTCGCCCTTGCTATATAACCGTTTCCCCAAGCCGCATTAATCCCATTTATTTTTACACAGCCTTTTATAGAAACGTCTGCATTTTTAAAATCAATACCTTGATATTTGTTGTCATAAATCAGACAATTAATTACTTCTGCTGAACTTGCATCACCAATAAGTGGATTTCTGTTTAAATTATGAATATCTAGATTTTTAATCAACGAAAGATTTTTTACGTTTTCTTCGATTAACATCCCAAAAGAATAACCAGGAGACCATAGTAAAGCCTCACCAATAATACAATTTGAAATTGTAATATCATAAGGTGGTGGAGTTCCATGAATATCCACATTTTCATCACATCCCCAGCTAATTGAACAATGATCTATAACCACTTTGAAGGCTCCATTGTAAATTCGTAAAGCATCCCTATCACCAAGCGCCTGTCCTGGCATTTCAGAACCAACTCTTAATTTTAAATTCTGTATAACGACATGATGAGTTTGTATTTCTAAAGGATTCCTTTTTAATGTTATTCCAGAGGGTGAAGTTTGCCCTAAAATTGTCACATAAGGGTTAGAAACACGAAGAAACGACGTCAGATCAATTACTCCGGATACTGTAAATTTAATCACTCGTGGATAAGTTTGACTTATACACCAACGTAAAGAACCTGTATTAACCCCTGTTTGAACACTTCCTTGATCAAGAATATTAACAATTAATATAGTAGGTGTATTAGTTGTTTCATATGCCCCTTTGTTATTACCAAAACCCTCAAAGATTGTTGTAATAGGAGGTTTTAGAGAATCACATTTAATTAATTGTTTGTTTAAATCATTAATTTGAAAAGCTTGCAGTATATTTGCTTGCGTTAAAGATGCTACATTGCTGTTTAAGTTAGATATAATACTATTTAGACTTAATACCGTAGCATTTAGGCCAGGAATTGTAGCCACTTGACTTTCCAATGCAGTTATTGTAGCATTTAAACTAGGAATTATAACCACTTGATTTTCTAGTGTAGTTACATAATTAGTTACATCAGTTCCTTTTACGTAAACTTGTGGTTGTGCCCATAAAAGTTGTGTTGCGAATAGCAACAATAGTAATAGTTTTAATTTTTTCATTTTTTATTATATATATTTTTTACATTTTATAAACAAAAACAAAACAATCTTTATATTTTTTTAAAGTACATTCTTCTAAAGCTAAATCGGGGTTATTTATACTTTTAAACCTATCATCGTTAATATACATTTGTATTAATATATCTCCTTTTAATACAATTGGTTCATCAGTTGGTCCGATAGTTCCATCATTTTTATGAATAATTGGATGATAATCTTTCACACATTTATATTTCTTCACTGTATTTTCCATTATTTTAAAATATAATAATTTATTTATTCACAAATCTTTAATAGTAAAGATTTCTAACACCAAGTAGGATTAGTCTTTGGGAGTTTTAGTTCTTGGTTCTTCTTCGTATTCTTTAAATTTAGGAAGAGTAAATATCATCCACAAGAATGTTATAATAGCTACAATGTCACAAATTATTATTATCCAAATAGTTAAAGTCATTTTTTTAAAAATTAATAAAAACTTAAAAAAGTAACATAAAAAGATTATCTGTTTTTATTTTTCTATTTTATTCAAGTATTAAACCAATTCCAGATATATTTTTAATTGTAAGTTTGATTTTATTGGCTTTTAACGTATTTCTTAGATATGTTACATAAACATCACAAGATCTTCTTTTAAAGTAATCTGTAGCATGCCATACTTTTTCAAGTATAACGTCTTTATTTACAATCTTACCATAGTTACTTGCAAGAATTTCAAGAATTCCTCCTTCTTTAATAGAAAGTCTTTTAATTTCTTTATCTTTATAATATAAAAGTCTCTG
>Ga0315274_10002571_pt1 | contig 27296 bp, 19 predicted proteins | sample YL17G02_20_MG_FD_203700 | JGI IMG/M metagenome (GOLD analysis project Ga0315274, IMG submission 203700) | Sediment microbial communities from Yellowstone Lake, YNP, Wyoming, USA - YL17G02_20 | ecosystem: Environmental > Aquatic > Freshwater > Lake > Sediment | place: USA: Wyoming | collected...
GGGCCACCCATCATCGGTCGCACTGCCACTGAGGGTCGCACCAGCCGGCAGACTGATCGTCTGATCCGCGCCGGCATTGACTACCGGCGGTTGGTTCATGGGGTTGCTGGTGATCTGGACGTCGGCAGTGCCGCTCAGACTGCCGTCATTGGCCGTCAGGCGGAGCAGGTAGGTTCCGGCTGTGGAGAAGGTCGCGCTGGTGGACAGCGCGTTGGGGTTGCCAAAGGCAACGGTGCCCGGACCACTGACCTTGCTCCAGGTGAGCGCCAGGGCACCCGGCGGGTTGGGCCACCCATCATCGGTCGCACTGCCACTGAGGGTCGCACCAGCCGGCAGACTGATCGTCTGATCCGCGCCGGCATTGACCACCGGCGGTTGGTTCATGGGGTTGCTGGTGATCTGGACGTCGGCACTGCCGCTCAAAGCGCCGTCATGGGCCGTGAGGCGCAGGATATAAGTCCCGGGCGCGGAGAAGCTGGCCGTGGTCGTCAGCGTGTTGGCGTTGGCGAGGGTCACCGTGCCTGGACCGCTGACTTTGGACCAGACCGTCGCCACGGCACCGGGCGGATTCGGCAAGCCGTCGTCGCTCACGCTGGCGCTCAACGTGGCGGCGCCAGGCAGCGTGATCGCCTGGTTGGGACCAGCCGACACCACTGGCGGCTGGTTGGCGGGATTCACCGCCACGGTCAGGTTAGCACTGCCACTCAGCGCGCCGTCATTGGCCGTTAACCGGAGGACATAGGTCCCGGGTGTGGAGAAGATCGCGCTGGTGGCCAGGGCGTTGGGGTTGGCAAAGGCAACGGTGCCCGGACCACTGACCTTGCTCCAGGTGAGCGCCAGGGCACCCGGCGGGTTGGGCCACCCATCATCGGTCGCACTGCCACTGAGGGTCACACCAGCCGGCAGACTGATCGTCTGATCCGCACCGGCATTGACCACCGGCGGTTGGTTCATGGGGTTGCTGGTGATCTGGACGTCGGCAGTGCCGCTCAGACTGCCGTCATTGGCCGTCAGGCGGAGCAGGTAGGTTCCGGCTGTGGAGAAGGTCGCGCTGGTGGACAGGGCGTTGGGGTTGGCAAAGGCAACGGTGCCCGGACCACTGACCTTGCTCCAGGTGAGCGCCAGGGCACCCGGCGGGTTGGGCCAGCCATCGTCGGTCGCCGTGCCCCTGAGCGACGCGTTGGCGGGGAGACTGATGGTTTGATCCGAACCCGCGTTGACCACAGGTGCTTGATTCGCCGGGTTCACTGTAACCTGCGTGTCGTTGCTGCTGCTCAGACTGCCGTCGCTGGCGGTCAGGCGCAGGACATACGTGCCGGGTTCAGAGAAAGCGGCACTCGTCGTCCATGCGTTGGCGTTGGCGAAGCTGACGGTGCCGGGGCCGCTGAGTTTGCGCCACGTGGTCGTCAGCGTGCCAGGGGGCTTAGGCCAGCCGTCATCGGTCGCCATGCCCGACAAGGCCGCATTGGCCGGAAGGCTAATGGTCTGGGCCGGACCCGCCACAACCACCGGGGCTTGGTTGAGCGGATTCACAGTGACGGTCAACTCGGAGGAATTGGTGAGGCTGCCATCGTTGGCGGTGAGGCGCAGCAGATAGGTGCCAGCCTGGGAGAAACTGGCGCTGGTCACTAAGGCACTGGGGTTACCAAAGACCACTTGGCCAGGGCCACTGGCCTTGGTCCAAACGGTGCTGAGCTTCCCTGGCGGCTTGGGCAGTCCATCATCGGTGGCGCTCCCATGCAGGACGGCATTGTCCGGGAGCGTGACCGTCAGGTCAACGCCGGCATCGGCCACAGGCGGTTGGTTGCCAGCGGCAACGGTGATGTTGACCTGGTCGGAGCTGGTGAGCTCGCCGTCATCCGCGATCAGTTGGAGCACATAGGCGCCGGCCACGGCAAACCGGGCGGTGGTTAGCGGGACATTGGGATCTGAGAACGTCACTGCGCCTGGACCGCTCAGCTCGCGCCACATCGCGGTCGTCGCGCCGGGCGGATTCGGCAACCCATCGTCGCGGACCACGCCTCGCAGTGTGGCAACCTGGTCAGTGCTCAGCGTCTGGCTGGCGCCGGCACTAACCGATGGGGGCCGGTTGTTGCTCAACTCGCCGGCGATGGTGACTGTGGCGCTGCCTGGCGCCCCCACCAGGTATCCGGACGCAGGTGCCAGGGTGAGGACAACGGTCTTGCTCGGTTTGGCGCGCTTGGTCGGGACCGGGGTGACCGTGAGAGTGGCTTCCGAGGCTCCAGCCGGAATGGTGATGCCGGCCGGCAGCGCCAGGTAATCATTGCCAATCTGTGCGGAGCCGCTGACCGTGCAGGCAACCGACAGGGGTTGGGTGTTGTCGCCCGTGCGCGAAACCAGGAACCGGCCAGTGTCTCCTTCGAGTTCCGAAGCGTCAGGATCGGCCGCTTCGATGATGACCAGAGTCTGTTCTGGCTGGACCGGCGGCGCTGTCTGCTCCGGGCTTACCTGATAAAATCGGCGGGTGAAGAAGGTGGCCTTCTCGTCCACAACGTCGAAGGTCCCGCTGGGGGAATTGGAGGTAGCGAGCGTGGTCCAGTTCTCGCGATCGCTGGAAGCCTGGACCCGGTACGTAACATCGGGCTCTCCGGTAACGCGCAGGATCACCCGATCGCCATCATGACCCACGATCTTCAGGTCCGGGGCCATGCCTTGAGCGGCGTAGGCAAAACCGTTCTCCAAGATCAGTATGACGCATAACCACGTGAAGAATGCCTTCGTCCGCCGAAAGAATGACTTGCCCATATGCATACGACCCTGCGCACCGGCTCAGTAGCAATCGCGATACCGCCTTGCGTTTATGGGCTCTAAAGCCTGCAAATCAGCATTCCGTGCCGCAGTTCCCTCCAGAAATGGGACAGCCGTTGACTTCCTGTTGCCTCGGAAGCTGACAATCCGCCGGATCTGCTGGCCGTGTGCGGAAACGCGCCGCTCTTCCAGGGCATTGAAAATCCGGGAGCCTTCTCCTATATTTGGGTCATGCCGGACACAGCGACACCGTCGATCATGCCTGACCTGGAGCAGGACGAGCAGTCCAAGCCCAAGGCCGATCTGGATCCGGGCTATCTGGTGATTTGCTGGGACGACCCGGTCAACCTGATGGATTACGTGACGCACGTCTTTCAGATCGTCTTTGGCTGGCCCAAACCCAAGGCGGAGTACCACATGCTGCAGGTGCACCGACAGGGCAAGAGCGTGTTGACGCGCGAGGGCCTCGAGCGGGCCGAGTATTACGTCCATCAACTCCAGAAATACAGCCTGCATGCCACGATGGAGCACGAGCAGTGAGACTCACCAAGGTGGACGGCGAGCGCCTTTGGCTGCAGGTCAGCCCCCGCGAGAAACGCCTGCTGCTGGAGATCTTCCAGCTTTACCCGCTCATCGACACGACCTATCACCGCGCCACGCGGTCGGCCGACCCGCGGGTCGATCAAAAGTTGCTGGAGGAAGCACTGGCCGCGTTAAACCGGGAGAACCGGGAGCGGCTCGACGCCTTCGTCCAGGATCCGCAACGGTTCGCACAAACCAAGGAAGGTTGCTGTTTGGTGGTCGAGTTCCAGAACCTGGAGTGGCTCCTCCAGGTCGTCAACGATATCCGCGTGGGAAGCTGGCTCAAGCTGGGGATGCCTGACCAGAAATCCGAGAAGCGGCTGGTCTTGAATCTGGCCAATGTGCCTTATATCGTCGCGCTGGAGCTGTGCGGTTTGTTGGAGGCAATCCTGTTGGACGCCGGCTCAAGGCGGCCGGCGACGTGATCGCACCCTTGGCTGCGGCTGAAGCGGAGTTCAGCTAAGCAAACCCATGAGCATCCTGCCACCAGCGCTTGATTGCCGTCTGTGGTTCCCGGACCCAAAGACCGCGGACCATGACGGGCTGGTGGCCTTTGGCGGCGATCTGTCGGTCGGACGGCTGTTGCTGGCGTACCGCAGTGGCATCTTTCCATGGACGGTGCAGCCGATCACCTGGTGGTCACCCGATCCTCGTGCCATTTTCGAGTTCGACCAGTTTCACGTGCCTCGGAGCTTGATGAGCGTCATCCGCCACGGAGCCTTCCGGGTTACGCGCGATCAAGCCTTTCGCGAGGTCATGCTCGGCTGCGCCATGGCGCCGGGCCGGGGCAGCACGTGGATCAGCCACGGGTTCATCGACGCTTATGTGCGCCTCCATGAGCACGGCCATGCGCACAGCGTCGAGTGCTGGCTGAGCGGCGAGTTGGCGGGCGGCATTTACGGGGTGGCGGTCGGCAGACTGTTCGCGGGCGAATCCATGTTTCATCGTGTCAGCAACGCCTCGAAGGTCGCGCTCTATCACCTGGTGCACTACCTGCGAGAGCGCGGGTTCACCCTGTTCGATATTCAGATGCTCACGCCGGTCACCCGCCAACTGGGCGCCGTGGCCATCCCCCGTGAAGAGTATTTGCGCCGGTTGGCCCAGGCCATTCAACGCCGCTGTGTTTTCACTGGCTGAGAGCTCGTCTCGTTCGCTACGCCGGTTCCGGGCATGAATAAGGCGGTGCGGTGATCGTCCCGCTCGAGGTTACCACTTTTCCTGCTCGAGATACCGCAGGCTCTGCGGGATCTGCTGAACAACGCTGGGGGATTCGTCCTCGATGAAATACCACTCCACGCCGGCGGCTTTCGCCGCGCGCAAAATGGCGGGCATGTCCATCTGACCCGCGCCGAGGGCCACGTCGTTGGCCACGTCGGAGTGACCGCTCGGATCGCCGGTCTTGACGCCCTTTTTCATGTCTTTCAAGTGCGCCAACTCCCACCGCTTGCCGTACTTCTGGAACAGCTTCACCGGGTCCTGGCCCGGAAACACGACCCAGAAGATGTCCATTTCGTAGGCAACGTACTTGGGTTTGGTCTCGCTCATCATCAAGTCGAACAAGGTGCCTTGGCCAAAGGGCTGGAACTCGTAGCCGTGCTGGTGGTAGTAGAACTTGAGGCCGTGCCTGGCCAGCGCTTCCCCGGCGCGGTTGAACACCGCGATGGCTTCCCGGCACCCCTTTTCATCAAAGGCCCCCTCGTGGGGGATCCACGCCACACCGGCATACCGCAGTCCGAGTGCCTTCGCGTCCCGGGCCACCCCTTCGACGTCGTCGCGGAATCGTTCGTAGGGGAAATGGCCTGCGACCGGTTTCAAACCGTGATCGTCAAGCATCTTCTTGAAGTCTGCGGACGCAAGGTTGTACGTGCCGGCCAGTTCGACGTACTTGAAGCCGAAATCGCGCGTTTGCGCCAGGGCGGCCGGCACGTCCTTGGCGAACAGGTCGCGCAAGCTGTAGAGTTGCAGGCCGACGGGACCTTTGAAACTGGGGCCGATTCCGGTCTGGGCGGCAGCCAAGTCCGCCGTCGAGGCGGCCAGGGCAACCAATGCCAGTGAACCAACGAGAGCGAGCAGAGAACCTGTGAATGCTTTCATGGCTGGGATTTTACCTCACCCGACCGCTGATGAAAAGACCATTCCCGCGAGCGCGCGCGGGGGGGTGTGGTTGAACCGAGCCGCACCCGTCCCACCTTCGCGGGGCTTGCGCATGCTCGGCTCATGGCGCCGGAGGCGCCTTAGTTCCTGCTCAACGCCCTTCAGCCAAAAGCCCATCCACCGGCGCATAGTCGTCGGTGAGAACCGGACTGCGTTGGTAGTTCGAGAGCGGCTCGGCATGGAACGCGGCAACACGCTGCCCGAAGCTCGGCATGAGCACGCGTCGGCTTCGGATCAGCGCAATGGCCCGCTGGCGTAGCAGGTTGTAGTCGGCGCATTGCGCCTCTTTGGTCCCAATCAGCACCACGTTGTAACTCTCGCTGGCCGGAAAGAGATAGACCTGCGGGAAAACCGAGCGCATCGTGCGGTAGATGGCTCCCACCATGTCCGCGCGCCAGCCGCGCAGCGTGCCAATCACATTGAAAGCCAGCACCCCGTTCGTGCCCAGATGCTGGCTGGCCAGTTCAAAAAACTCCCGGGTCGCCAAATGATAAGGGATTGAGGCTCCATAGCGGCTCTGCACGTAGGCGTCCAGGATGATCGCGCCGTATTTCGTCTCGCTGCGCCGCAGGAACACACGCCCGTCTTCGAGGTGGACCTGCTGCGCCGGCGATTCTTTGAAGTAGAAGTACCGCTTCGCGACCTGGAGGACGACTGGGTCGATCTCCGCCGTCTCCACGGTGACGTTCGAGTAGTAGTGTTGGTAAGCCCGTTGCGTGCTGCCGCCGCCCAGGCCGATCATCAGGACGTTGGTCAGTCGCCCATTCCACAGCCACGGCATGTGGAAAAACTCCGTGTATTCGAAATGCCCTTGGAACGGGTTCAGCAGCGACATCCGCGTTTCCTGTGAGCCGTTGAAGCTCAACAAACGAATGCCCTGCTCGTCAACGACACGAATGTGATGGTAAGCCGACGTGGCTTCAAAGACCACCGCCGCGCCCGCCGGCTCCGACCCCGGAGCGCAGGCCAGAATCACCAGCACCATTTGCCAACATCTACTCATACGCTTTCGGATCGCCCGCTTCGGATTTTGCTAACCCCAGCCAGCGATCCAGGCCCAGCGACAGCAAACCCAACACCACCGTAAGGCCGCCCATCGTCCGGAAGATATGCGAGAGGCCCATCTGATCAATCAGAATGTAGCCCGCCACAAACACGCCAGCGATACTGCCCACCGTGCTGGCGGCAATGATCAGTCCGCTGGCTCGACCGACGTGGGCCAGGCTGCGGGTGGCTGAGCGGATCATGTACGGGGGGAGCGTCGCCAGCGCCAGGCACGGGAACAGAAAGATCAGCGAACTGCCGATCACCGGATCCAGCTTCCGCCATACCAGCGGGATCGGCTGGTCGGCCGGATGACGGGTGATGATCGCCTGGATCAACTGGCTGGCAAAATCCGGGACGAAGAAGGTGAAAACCCCCGCCGGCACCAGCAGCCAGACCAGGGACGAAACGCGTTGCCAGCGGTCGGCCAAGGCACCGCCCAGGTAGTAGCCCAGCGCCAAGGCAATCAGGATGACGCCGATCTGACTGACCCACACGTAGAAAGACCCGCCAAAGTCCTTCGCGAGGTAACGCGCGCCAATGATCTCCAAAACCATCACCACGAACCCCCCGACAAAAACCACGACTATGGCCAGCGCACTGCGCACAATCGACAGAGGGTCAGTGTGTTAAACGGTTAAGTCCCGCCGGAGGTGTTCGTGCTTGAACCGGGTGATCCCTCTGCTCATTTCGCCGCCAAAAACGTCACGCACACGGGCGCAGCCACTTCGAGGACTTGCCCGGTGGCGGTCAACCGCCCGGTCCGGGGATTGATTCGGAAAGCCACGACGTTGTCTGAGCTCTGGTTGGCCGCCAGCAGCCATTGACCGGTCGGGTCAATGCCGAAGTTGCGCGGCGATTTGCCTTGGGTTGAGACGTGCTCCACCAGTTTGAGCGCACCCTTGTCAGGGTCGATGGCAAAGACCGCCAGGCTGTCATGGCCACGGTTTGATCCGTAGAGGAACTTGCCGGAGGGATGAACCGCCACCTCGGCCGTGGTGTTCTCGCCATGAAACTGCCCGGGCAGCGTTGGCAGCGTCTGGACCTCTGTCAGCGCGCCCCTCCGGGCGTCGTACGCAAAGGCGGTGATCGTGGAATCGAGCTCGTTGATCACAAAAGCGAACCGGCTGTTGGGATGAAAAGCGAGATGGCGCGGCCCGGCGCCGGCCTTGACCGAGGCGAACGGAGGTTCGTTCGCCGTCAATGTCCCTCGGTCGGCGTCGAGCCGATAAGCCAGCACCCTATCGAGTCCCAGGTCCGCCACGAACGCCAACCGGTTGGCGGCGTCCAGGCAGATGCCATGCGCGTGCGGTCCTTCCTGGCGCTGCCGGTTGACGCTGGATCCCCGATGTTGGATGAAGGCGGTCGGCTGACCCACCTTGCCATCCTCGCCGACAGGTAACACCTCGACGCTCCCACCCCCGTAGTTTGCCACGAGCAGGTACTTGCCTGTCTGGTCCACGACCAGATGGCAGGGGCCACCGCCACCGGACGATTCCTGGTTCAGCATTGTCAGTTTGCCCGTCTGCGGATCGATCGCAAAAGCGCTGACGGCGCCGTTGTTCTTCCGGTTGGCGAACTGGCCGATTTCGTTGGCGGCATAGAGAAAACGCTGGTTGGGGTGAATCGCCAGAAACGTCGGATGCGCGGTCTCGGCGGCCAACTGGGGACGTGTCAGTTCCCCCGTGGACGCATTGAGGCGCATGACATAGATGCCGTGGCTTTTGGTTCCGGTATAGGTGCCGATATAAACCAGGAATTGACTGGCGGTGGCTGCGCGGCTGGGCTGAGCGTCCAGGGCGGTGACACCGATGAAGAGAAGGGCCAGCAGACCGACGCAGAGAGTTCCGACGGTTGGGAAGACATTCATGCGGACAGGTAACAACAAAGGCATGGTCCTTGGCAAGCCACCATCCAGGGGCGCATAAGCAGACACCTCTCACCATCCCCGAGGCGTGGACCTGCGTCGCAACGAGGGCAACCGCTGGGCATCGCGTGCCTGCCTGTCAGTCAAAAGCATGGCCCGCATTGCACAGCACGGTCTTTACCTTGTGACGAACGAGTTCCCTGACCTTGGCGCGAGCTGGGCCGAGGTACTTGCGAGGATCAAACTCCTTCGGGTTCTCAGAGAAGGCCTTGCGGATCCCGGCGGTCAACGCCAGACGCAGGTCCGTGTCGATGTTCACCTTGGCGCAGCCGACACGCCGGGCGACCTCGATGTCAGCTTCGGGCACCCCCGCCGTGTCCTCGCCCAGTTTGCCGCCGTATCTGTTAATTTCCTGGACCAGGTCTTTGGGAACGCTGGAAGCTCCGTGCAGGACCAGCGGATAATCGCCCATGCCGGCGTCCATCAGGGCTTTCTTGATCGCTTTAAGCCGCTCCAAGTCGAGGTGTTGTTCGCCTTTGAATTTGTAGGCGCCATGGGAGTTGCCAATGGCCACCGCGAGCGAATCCACCCCGGTCAGCTTCACAAACTGCACGGCTTCATCAGGGTGCGTATAGACACCCCCCTTGGAATAGCCGCCTCCCGCCTCACCGTCGTCGTGCTGGGCCCCCACCAACTTGCCCAACTCGCCTTCCACTACGCAATTGTGCTTATGCGCGTAGTCCACCACCTTCTTGCATAGCTCGGCGTTCTTCTCGAATGGCTCATGGCTCCCGTCGATCATGACGCTGGTGAAACCTTCGTCGATGCACTCCTTGCACAGTTCATACGTGTCACCGTGGTCCAGATGGACGGCGATGGGAATGGTGGACAGACTGACGGCGGCTTCAATGAGCTTCTTGAGATAAACCGGGTTGGCGTATTGGCGAGCTCCGCGGGAAATCTGGAGGATCACAGGGGCCTTCTCTTCTTCGCAGGCTTCGACGATTGCCTGGAGCAACTCCATGTTGTTGACGTTGAATGCGCCCAGAGCGTATTTGCCTTTGATGGCCTTGGCGAACAAGTCACGAGTGTGTGTGAGTGGCATAATCAGTCAATGTCTTCAGATTCGAGTTTCGAGCTTCGCTGGGTGTGTCAATCCAGCCAAGCGGGGGAGTATTACGCCATCGCTGGCTAAAAAAAACAAAAATCTCTGGCGCGGCGCTGCCTCAGACCGCACCGTCACCAAGCCGCAGGCGGGCATGACCAGCAGCGGTTGGTTGATCTCGAGACCAAGTCGGGCGGCCTGAGCAGCGTCGAGGCTGCCCGCCGCCGGCTTTTGCTACTTGAGTTCGAGCTCGTCTTTGGCGGGCAGTTTCGGGAACGACTTGTGCGGCTCGGTCTGATACCAGAACGCGGCGGAAGCGATGTCGTCCTGCAAGGGCAGGTAACGTCCGTCCTTCATCCAGCCGAGCGCCTGGATCGTAACCTTGAGGTCTTTCTCGAACCGGATCGGGTCCGCAATATGCCAGCGATAGAGTCCGAACCGTGTCTGCGAGTCATACAGCCCGTCGGGACGGATGACCTGCGCCAGGCCGCTGTAAGGCGTGGAAAACTCCGTGTACCGACGCTTCCCGTCCGGTCCGGCAGTGTCGAAGTTGTAGGACCCGCAGAAGTAATCCTCGGTGCCGGTGCCGCAGATGGTCGGGAAATCCTTGTCGCCATCCAGGTAGAACTTGATCTCGCCTTCGCCCCACCACCCGGTGTTGTGGATCCCCCAAGCCAGGTAGGTGCCGACGTATTGGCCCTGGCCTTCCACGCCGTCGAGGATGGTATAGAGGCCCTTGGTTTTCAGCGGGTTTTCGCGGCGGAACTGGGCGTGCAGACAGGCCGCATCGGCTGGCACTTCCGTCAAGGTGTAATCGATCTGGTAGTAGATCGTCATCTGCTGGTCGTCGAGGTTCTCGATCGTGATCCTGGCTTTCTTTCGGAACGGCATGGGCCAGTAGCAATTGAAGGCGCTGCCTGGGTTCACGCAGATCGCCTGCGAGTTGATCTGGCAGTAGCGTGCCCAGCCACAGGCAAAGAAGTCGCCCAACGGGCACTCGATGGACGGTTCCGTCTCACCGTCCCAGTAGAACCGCAAGATGTTCCAGCGCGTGCGGTCCAAGGGGGCGGGCGTCAGCCAGATGTGCTGGATCGCGCCGGGGCCTTCGATCTCGGCCAGCGTGAAGGTGCTCTTCGCCTTGACATGGACGTAGGGCGACACCTTCCAGCCCTGTCCCAGATCACGGGCAGCGCCCTTGGCCGGGCCGTCGGTGGACATGCCGGCCTTGCCTTTCTCGCCGGTGAAGTTCTCGGGACTGATCGAGCGGGATTTGGCTTTGGAGGTCCGGTAGAGATTCCCGAGATTCTGGTCCAGCCCGTTGAAGGGTGTATCGGCCGCAATGACCGTGGCAGCGCCGCAGCCAAGCAGCGCCAGTAGCGCGATGCCGTAACGATTGATCCTTTTCATACTGTGTTAGCTGTTGTTCTTCTACCCGGACAGCCCGACTTGTGTCCGGACGGCGCGCGGCTCTGGTGAGGGCCAACCGGACCGGGCTGCGTTGAGACTGGGAATTAGCGCATCGGGGCGTGGTTGGCCAGCTTTTCCTGAGATGCGTATTGATTCTGTGGATTCCGCTTGGCAAATCGCGGCTGAGGATTACCTTCTACACCAGTTTTGGATTGTATCATGAAAGTTCTCCTGGTATCGCCACAAACGCCGGACACGTTTTGGAGTTTCAAGCACGTCTTGCGCTTTGTCTCCAAGCGCGCCGCGTTTCCTCCGCTGGGGCTGCTCACGGTGGCGGCCATGCTGCCCGCCGGCTGGCCCCTCAAGCTGGTGGACCTGAATGTCGAACGGCTGACAGACGAGGACCTGCGTTGGGCCGATTATGTAATGATCGGCGCCATGATCGTGCACAAGGAGTCGGTCCGCGAAATCGTCGCGCGTTGCCGCGCCCTCGACAAAACCATCATCGCCGGCGGGCCGCTTTTCGCGACCGGCCACGCGGCGTTTCCCGAGATCCCGCATTTCGTACTGGGCGAGGCCGAAGGTGTGATGCCGCAGCTCGTGGCCGATATGGAACGCGGGACCGTCCAAGGGCAATATCGCTCGTCGGAGTGGCCCGACATCACGACCGTTCCCGTGCCGCGCTGGGACCTCATCAATCTCCGGCACTACGCGACCATGGCTGTTCAGTTCTCGCGCGGTTGTCCCTATGACTGCGAGTTTTGCGACATCATTGTGATGAACGGGCGGGTGCCGCGCACCAAGGCGCCGGCGCAACTGGTGGCGGAGCTCGACGCGTTACGTCAACACGGCTGGAGCGAAATGGTTTTCATCGTCGATGACAATTTTATCGGCGACAAGAAACGCACCAAAGCTCTGTTGCGGGAGTTGATCGCGTGGATCAGCCGGACCAGGGCAACGATGGGTTTCCTCACCGAGGCCTCGGTTAACCTGGCCGATGACGCGGAGCTGTGCGAGCTGATGGTCAAGGCCGGGTTCACCAAGGTGTTCGTGGGCATCGAGACCTCGTCGGTGGAAGCCCTGGAGGAATGCCGCAAATTGCAGAACAAGGGCCGGGACCTCGTGCAGACCGTCCAGACGTTGCAGCGCGCCGGGCTGGAGGTCATGGGCGGTTTCATCGTCGGGTTTGACAGCGACAAGCAGGACGTCTTCAAGCGGCAGTTCGAGTTCATCCAGCGGTCGGGCGTGGTGACGGCCATGGTAGGCTTGCTCACTGCCTTGCCGCAAACGCGTCTGTATCAGCGCCTGAAGAAGGAAGGGCGTCTGGAAACCGAGCCGACCGGCGACAACACGCAAGCCGTGTTGAACTTCCGGCCGAAGCTGAACCGGGAGTATCTGGTCAACGGCTATCGCGAACTGATGAGGAAGCTCTACGAGCCGCGCAATTACTACAAACGGATCCGCACGTTCCTGGATCAACATAAATCGTGCGGCCCCCGGCTGCCGCTGTCGCGCGCCGACATTCAGGCGTTTGTGAAATCCTTCTGGTTCCTGGGCGTCTGGCATCGGGGGCGCCGGGCCTACTGGCAATTCTTTCTGACTACGCTGCTCAAGCGCCCGCACCAGTTCCGGTGCGCGATGGAGTTGGCCATCGTCGGACATCACTTCCGGCGCGTCGCGAACGTGTTGTGAGGCCGCGGACGGTCTCGCGGTCTCCGCCCCCCTGGCCGCTCAACCGGTTCAGGGGAAGCTCTGACGGCAGAATTGGCGCCCATTGGGACCATGGACCTTTGCGGCTTTCGGTAGGGCGAGACTCCGTCGAGCCCTGGAATCTCCTGCGGCCGGGGAAGTCAGGGCTCGACGGAGTCTCGCCCTGCCGATGGGGGAGGTTCAGGGAAAGCCGCCTTGGCCTTGTGGTCATGCTCACCGGCCGTGAACCGGGCGCCGCCGGTAGCGCGGACTTCCAATCCAGTGCCCGCCTGCGGTGCCGATTCGCGGATGAGTGAACTCGTTCAGATCGAGCTTCTGCCTCTGGGCCTGACCCTCACGGTCGAGCGGGGCACGTCTTTGCAGGACGTACTGTTCGCACAAGGCGTCGAGTTCCCCTGTGGCGGACGCGGGCGGTGTCGTGGTTGCCGTGTCAAAGTGCTCGAAGGGGCGTTGCCAGCGACCGCAGACGACCGGCGGTTGCTCTCAGCCGCTGATCTCGCTGACGGCTGGCGCCTGGCCTGTCGCGCCGCGGCGAACGGCGATTTGAAGATCGACCTCGCGCAATGGGAAGCCACAATCCTGGCGGACGATTCGGTCTTCGCCTTCTCTCCGCAAGAGGGATTTGGCGTAGCCGTGGACCTCGGCACCACGACGGTCGTGGCGCAACTGCTTGATTTGCGCACGGGCCGTGTCCTGGCGGTGCGCATGGGCCTCAACGCGCAGGCCAAATATGGCGCCGACATTATGAGCCGCGTGGAGTTCGGGGCGCACGGCGGCGGCCAACTCGAGCTGCAACAGCTCATCCGGGGGCAAATCGGGGGGCTCATCGGCGAGTTGTTGGATGCGGTTCCCGCAGTGACGAATCTGAGAGACATCGTCCTGGTAGGGAACACCGTCATGCATCATCTCTTTTGCGGGATCAGCGTCGAGCCGTTATCGCATCATCCGTTTGAGCCGCCCGACGACGGATTACAGGTGTTCCCAGCCGACGCGCTGGGCGGGAGGTTGCCGGGGAATCCTCGCGTGCGGTTTCTGCCCTGCCTGGGCGGCTTCGTGGGCAGCGACATCCTGGCGGGTGTGCTGGCGACCAAGCTGGATGAAAGCGAAGCACTGGTCAGTCTGGTGGATTTGGGCACTAATGGCGAGATCGTCATTGGCAATCGCAAGCGGTTGCTGTGTGCGTCCACGGCGGCCGGACCGGCTTTTGAGGGGGCGCGGATTTCGATGGGGATGAGAGCCGCCACCGGTGCCATCTCCGCGGTGAACGTGCGTGACGGCCGACTCCATTGCCGTGTGCTGGGCCACGTCACGCCGCGCGGGGTTTGCGGAAGCGGCCTGGTGGACGCTGTCGCCGGAGGGTTGGACCTCGGCTGGATCAAGCCCAGCGGCCGACTGGCCAAAGGCAGTTCCTTCCCTTTGAAGCCGCCTGTCGTGATCACCCAAGGCGACGTGCGGGAGTTGCAACTGGCCAAAGGCGCGATTGCCGCCGGCTTGAGCCTCCTCCTGCAGCGATGGGGTGCGCGCGCGGAAGACCTCGCGCGGATCTACCTGGCCGGCGCGTTCGGCAATTACATCAACCGGGCCAGTGCCCGCCGGATTGGACTGCTGGATTTCCCGCGCGAGAAGGTCCACCCTGCCGGCAACACGGCGTTACTCGGCGCCAAACTGGCATTATTCGCCTTGCCCGAACAGGATGGTTCCTGCGCCGAACTCCGGTCGAAGATCGCGCACGTCCCGCTCAACGAAGACCCGCAGTTCCAGGACGTTTACGTGGACGAGATGGCGTTCCCGGAATCATGAATCCAGCCTCAGGAAATTCCGCATAATCGTCCGCCCGTTTTCGGTGAGAATGCTTTCCGGATGGAACTGGACGCCCCAGATCGGGTACTGCTTGTGGCGGACTCCCATGATCTCGCCTTGCTCGCTTTCGGCGGTGATGGCGAGGCAATCGGGCAACGTGTCGCGCTTGATCACGAGGGAGTGATAGCGGGTGGCCAGAAACGGGTTGGGCATTCCGCGAAACAGGCCGTGGCCGTTGTGCGTGATGGGCGAGGTCTTGCCGTGCATCATCCGATAGTTCACCACCACCTCGGCCCCGAAGGTGTGGCCGATACACTGGTGGCCCAGGCATACCCCAAAGACCGGCACGTGCGGGCCGAACCTGCGGATGATCTCGTTCGACAGTCCGGACTCGCGCGGCGAACAAGGACCGGGCGAGACCAGGATCCGCTCCGGCTTCAGTTCGCCGATCTGTTCGAGCGTAATCTGGTCGTTGCGGTGGACTCGGAGGGCCACGCCCAGCTCACCCAGATACTGGACGAGGTTGTAGGTGAACGAGTCATAGTTGTCGATGACCAGGACCATAACGTGTCGCGCGGCCGCAGGGTATCGGCTCACCGCGTCGCTGCAAACTGTAATTGGCGGCAAGTTGCCTGGGACAGATGGCGGCCGCAGAAAGACCGGTGAACTTCTGCCTCAACCAGAGAATCCAGGTTCAGGCTCGTTCGTTTTGGCTCCGGCTCGCTTGCGCAGGACGAGCACCAGGTTGTCCGCGAGTCGCAGCCGCCCGAGTCCACGTTCGACCACCGAGTAGAGGGCCTTGAGCGGTTTGAGACATGGCTTCTGCTTCCAGCCGGTGGTGCGCTTGAGCAGGCGGGCACGTTCGGCGTCAGCTACTCGTTCGACGCCACCGCGGATGTCTTGCCAGATGACAATTGGGTTGAAGTGCGTGGAGCCCAAGGCGAGGACCTCGAAGGCGGGTTCTCTCGCCGCAAACGCCCGCAGCGTCGTGGCGGAGAAGTAGTTCACATGATCGGGCATGATATAGCGGTATCTGGCGCCAAGGATCCGCACGGCCAGCGAACCCAGGTTCGGCGCCAGCAGCATGCAAAGGCCGCCGGGCAACAACAGCGTCGCGGCTTTGCGGAGGAAGCGCCCCGGTTCGACGACGTGCTCAAGCATTGCCCAGAACGTGACCGCAGCGAAGCGGGTGTCGCCGAAATCGTGTTGGAGAAACGGGCGGCGCAGGACCGGGACACCGCGGCTTTCGGCATGGTCGAGCGCCGCGCCGGCAACGTCCAGGCCCAAGACCGTGTAGTCGTCCGGCCACCGGGTCGTGAGTTGGAACAGGAACGCACCCGTCGAGCAACCCACGTCCAGCACGCGGCCGCCGGGGCAGAATCGGCGGAACAGGCGCAGCTCCCGTTCAAAGCGCACAGGGGCGTAGTCGCTCTGGAGTTTGTCTGCGGAAAGGTAAAACGGCACCGCGAGACGGTCATAGAACCGGCCGGAGGCGAGCTCGGTCTCGACCGGGTCGGCATAAACCATCGAGCAGGCGCCACAGCGCACCAGTTGCAGCGCGCCTTTGTGCAGCCAAGGCTGCCCCTTGCGCGCCTCGCAAAGCGGGCAGGCACGGGCGGGCAAAACGGCGGGCGACGGGCCTGGAATGCTCATGAAGGACAATCCGTCACACAATCGCCGTGACCAAGCCACTGCGGGCCAGCAGGCGACCCACATCATCGCACCGGTACCGCGCTCACACCTTCCACGGGCCGCGTTTGACCCGATCGAGCCATTTGTTGTCGCCGGCGCTGCCGACGAACTTTTCTTTGGCCGGGTCCCACTTGAGTGGGCGTTTGTTCCAGTAGGCCAGATTGCCCAGGTGACAGACGGTTACCGAACGCGCCCCGATCTCCACATCACAGATCGGCAGCTTGCGGCTGCGCACACATTTGAGCCAGTCAGCCAAGTGGTTGTCGCTCTTGTAGAGCCTGGCGGGCAGTTCCTCGTACTTGGTTTGTTCGAGGGATTCCGGTTCGAACTTATGCTTGCCGCGGTCCACGCTGACTTTGCCGTTGGTGCCGACGAAAACGACCCCGAACGGATAGCCCTCGAGGCCGCCGTGGTACATCACGGTGCCGTTGGCGTATCTGTAGGTGAGCCGCTTGAAGTCTTTGCCGTCCGGCGGGTTGATTTCCACGGGGCCACTCGCGTCCATCCCCAGGCCCCACTGGGCGATGTCGAAGTGATGCGCGCCCCAGTCCGTCATCATGCCGCCGGAATACTCGCGGTAGTTCCGCCAATCAGGGAAATGCTTGTGAACGCCCCGCGGACTAAGGATGGAATTGTAGGGTCGGGCTGGGGCTGGTCCCAGCCACATGTCCCAGTTCAGGCCGGGCTCCATGGGTTCCTCGGGCAGGTCACAGTATTTGCTGGGGCCGCCGACCGACACATAGATCTCCTTGATGTCGCCGATGAGCCCGTTTCGGACTATGGAGCAGCCTTTGTAGAAGTCGCTCATCGAGCGCTGCATGGAGCCGGTTTGGAAGATCCGCTTGTTCTTGCGCGCCGCTTTGACCATCGCGCGGGCCTCATGGATGGTCAGCGAGAGGGGTTTCTCACAGTAGATGTCTTTGCCGGAGTTGGCGGCCAGAATCGAGATGTAGCCATGCCAATGGTCCGGCGTGGCGATCACCACCGCGTCAATGTCCTTCCGGGCAATGAGCTCGCGGAAGTCCTTGTACTCTGCGCAACCCAGGTAAGAGCCCTTGCCGGCCTGTTTGGCGTAATGATCGTTCACGGTCTTCCTGCTGTGTTCGCGGCGTGTCGTATCGACATCGCACACGGCCAACACCTGGATGTCCGGGGCGTTGAGGAAGCCGTTCAGGAGGCCGCGGTTCTGCGTGCCCATGCCAATGTGGCCGAGAGTGATGCGGTCGTTCGGTCCCTTCGGCGCGGACCAGACCGACGACGGCAAAATGAAGGGCGCGGTCGCCGTTGCGACGGCGGCGGTTTTCAGGAAGTGGCGTCGAGTGCGAACTTGGTGATCGGACATAGTATGGGGCTGAGGGTTGATGGCGCGTCAGCTTCGGCGGCGGGTTCGGCGAATACTTTTTGCGCTCACGGTTGCGGACCAGGTCTGCGACAACCGAGTGTCAGCCCGACACCCCGGGCTTCCCGGGTCTGCCACTGATCACGCGGTGTCTCAAGACGCTGATTCGACGCACTGCGGGCGGGGAAATTCAGGCATGGCCAGGGGGTGCCTGGGCGGTGGATGCGCGGCCCCGGAGTGGGCACCCCTGTTCGTTCGCACCCTGCGGCCGCACAGTTCGCAGACTGGACCAGTGTCTGGCGCGGATTCAGCCAGTGGACAAGCCGCGGCGTTGGTCTTGGCCTGATTTGCCTTTCGCGCTCGCGGATCGTCCGGCATGTTGGAGACATGTCGGGTTTGATCGCCATCGTCGGGCGTCCCAATGTGGGCAAGTCCGCCCTGTTCAACCGCATCGTCGGCAGACGCATCGCCATCGTGCACGACGAGCCGGGAGTCACTCGCGACCGGATCAGTGCCGAGGCGGAGTGGCGGGGACGCCCGTTCACGCTGGTGGATACGGGCGGCATCGGTTTGCTGCGCGGCGAGAAGGCTCATGACCTGATCGCGAAGGCGGTTTTCGAGCAGGTGCAGATTGCGATCGACGCCGCCCACGTCATCATCCTGGTGGTGGATGTGCGCGATGGGATGACCCCCTTGGACCACGAGATCGCTGGCCGCCTCCGGGAGTCGGGCAAGCCGGTACTGGTCGCCGTGAACAAGGTCGATGACCGGCCAGCCGAGGGCGGCGCCGACGAGTTTGCGGAACTGGGTTTTGGACACGTCTTCCCCGCCTCGGCCATCCATGGGCGCGGGATCGACCCGATCCTGAAGGTGGCCCTCGCGCTGCTGCCACCTGCCCATGCGGACAAGTCTCCTGCTTCGTCCTCTACGGCGGAGGCGGGGAAAGACCAACTGGCGCGTCCGCTCAAGCTGGCGATCGTCGGCCGACCCAATGTGGGCAAGTCGTCTTTGGTCAACGCTCTCACCCACTCCAAGCGGGTCATCGTCAGTCCGTTCCCCGGCACCACGCGCGATTCTGTGGACGTTCCGTTTGCGGTCGAGACCGACGGCATTCGTCAGGAATACATCCTCATTGACACCGCCGGGTTGAGGAAGCCGCGGCGCATCGCGGATTCGGTCGAGTTCTTCAGTGTCAAACGGGCCGAGGAATCCATTGCCCGGTGCGACATGGCGATCCTCGTCCTCGATGCCGAGACGGGCGTCACTGAACAAGACAAGAAAGTCGCTGACCGAATCCTGGAGGCGCATAGAGCCTGCATCATCGTGGTCACCAAATGGGACCTGGTAGCCGAGGCGGTGCGCCAGGCACAACATGAAGAACTCCACAGCCGCCAACACAAGCAGCGCCACCAAGGCCAAGGCCCCCCTTCACTGCTGACTCTCGGCGATTTCGGGCAGTGGGTACAGAGCCAGCTCTTCTTCCTGGATTACGCGCCGGTCCTCTTCACTTCAGCGGTGTCCGGTTTCCACCTGGAGAAGGTGCTCGAGAGCGTGCGCTATGTGGCGGCCCAATTGCGTCAGACGATCCCTACCGCGCTGCTGAACCGCGCGCTGAATGACGCGATCGAGCGTCAGCAGCCAATCAGCGCCGCTGGCCACCGGCTGAGGTTCTTTTATGCCACGCAGACCAACCAGACACCCCCGACTTTTCTCCTCTTCGTCAACCGGAACGAGTTGTTCTCGCCACCCTATGCCAGATACCTGGCCAACAAAATCCGTCGCGCCTTCGGCTACGAGGGATGTCCGATTGTGCTGATCGCCAAACCGCGGCCCAAATCCATCAACCCCATCCGCAAGCTCCCAGGGCGGGGTTCAAGGACGCGCCGGATCCGGCATTGAAGTTGTCCACAGGCCGCCAATGAACTTATTAACCAGGGCCGGCAACAAGCCCTCATTCACAGGGTTTGGCCGTGGCTTGGCCTGGCGATAACACATTAATAACTTTTTGAGTTTTTGCTTGCTGCCCCAATATATAGTGCTACTTTCCCACTCGCTCCACTACTAAATGGGGTAAGCCGCTCACCAGGGGAGGTGGCGGTGTCCCATGAAATGGTGAGACTGGCTCTTTTTTCGGCTGTGTTCTAGAGTGAGGCATGGCCGACGAAGGCGCGCGAGATTCTAAAGATTTAGGCGAACCTGAAAGGCAAGCCATGATTGATGCTCAGGATCAACTGTTGTCCCCTGCTCTGGCGCGGGTCCGGCGCCGTGGAAGCCCGGCGTCGAACCGGCGTGGCGTGCTGAACGGCACGCAACCGAGGAAGAAGACGCTGGAGATCGAGCGGGTTTTCAGCGACCCCAGGATCGATCCGTTCGACCAACTGGAGTGGGAGAAGCGGACCGCCGAGATCACTGATGATGCTGGCAAGGTCATTTTCAAGCAGGAAGACGTTGAAGTGCCCAAATCGTGGTCGGTCCTGGCCACGAAGGTGGTCGTTTCCAGGTATTTTTACGGTGAGCAGAACACCCCGGAGCGCGAGACGTCCGTTCGCCAGTTGATCCACCGGGTCTGTCGCACCCTTGCCGATTGGGGGGTGCGCGACGGCTACTTCAGCCCGGCGGACGGCGAGGTTTTCTACGCGGAGCTGACTTGGCTTTGTCTCAACCAGTACGGCGCATTCAACTCGCCCGTGTGGTTCAACGTCGGTCTCTACCATCAATATGGCGTGGGCAACGACTCCGCCCGGGGCAACTGGCATTACAACCGGAAGACTGGTCAGGCCGAACGGGCCCGCACCCAATACGAGTATCCCCAAGGCAGCGCCTGCTTCATACAGTCCGTTGAGGACAACATGGAGAGCATCATGCACCTGGCCTGCAGCGAAGCGATGCTCTTCAAGTACGGGTCGGGGACGGGAACCGATCTTTCCCCCCTGCGCTCCTGCAAGGAGAAGCTGAGCGGCGGGGGCCGCCCCAGCGGCCCGCTGTCCTTCCTTAAGGTGTACGACCAGGTTGCGAATGTCGTGAAATCCGGCGGCAAGACCCGGCGCGCCGCCAAGATGAATACCCTCCGGGACTGGCACGGAGACATCGAGGAATTCATCGACGCCAAACAGAAAGAGGAGAAGAAGGCCTGGGCGCTCGTCGAGCAGGGCTATGACGGCTCGTACAACGGCGACGCTTACGGCAGCGTGATGTATCAGAACGAGAACCTGTCCGTCCGGGTCAGCGACGAGTTCATGCAAGCGGCGCTCGAAGGCCGGGAATGGTGGACGCGGGCCGTCACCACCGGCCAGCCGCTCGAACGGAAAGATGCCAGCAAACTGCTGGACAAGATTGCCGAAGGCACGTGGATCTGTGGCGATCCCGGCCTGCAATTCGACGGCGCGATCCAGCGATGGCACACCTGCAAGGGCACCGAGCCGGTTCATTCCACCAACCCTTGCTCGGAATACGTCTTTCTGAATAATACGGCCTGCAACCTCGCGTCGCTGAACCTGATGAAGTTCCGGCGCGAGGACGGGCAGTTTGACGTGGAACGATTCAAGGCTGCCGTGCGGATCTACATCAGCGCGCAGGAAATCCTGGTGGATAACGCCAGCTACCCGCTCAAGGAGATCGCCGAGAACTCACACATCTTCCGCACCTTGGGCTTGGGTTATGCCAACCTCGGCTCACTCATTATGAGCTACGGCTTGCCGTATGACTCCAACGAAGGGCGCGCCTTGGCCGGAGCCATCACCGCCATCATGACCGGCCACGCTTATGAGCAGTCGGCCGCCCTGGCCAGTGTCATGGGACCGTTCCAGGGCTACCACGATGCCCGGTGCGCGCACGTGTCCGAGCCGCGAGCCAAGGACAATGTCGAGTCGATGCCGGGTGTGATCCAGCTCCATCGCGACGCGGTCGAAAGCATCCAGCCAAGCCGGGAGTTCGATAACCTGAAGGACGAAGCCCGCGCCTGTTGGGAGCGCGCCTTGGCCAAAGGACGGCAGGTCGGTTACCGCAACGCCCAAGTCACGGTGCTGGCGCCCACGGGGACCATTGCGTTCCTCATGGATTGCGACACCACGGGCATTGAACCCGACATCGCGCTGGTGAAGTACAAGCTCCTGGCCGGCGGCGGCATGCTGAAGATCGTCAACCGCACGGTGCCGGATGCCTTGCGGCGCCTGGGCTACACAGAGAACCAGATCGCCAGCATCATCGCGCATATCGAGAAATACGACACGATCGAGGACGCAGAAGAGGTCGGGCCTGACGGCCAGCGCCGCTCCGTGGCCGGCGGGCTTCGGCCCGAACACCTCGCGGTCTTTGACTGCGCCTTCAAGCCGTACCTGGGCAAGCGGAGTATTCATTATTTGGCGCATTTGAAGATGATGGGCGCCGCTCAGCCTTTTATCAGTGGCGCCATTTCCAAGACCGTTAACATGCCCAAGGAGAGTACCGTGGCGGATGTCCGTGACGCGTATGTCCAGGCCTGGAAGATGGGCCTCAAATGCGTGGCCATCTACCGCGACGGTTCCAAACGATCCCAACCGCTCAATACCAGGAAGACAAACGAAGGCGGCGACAAGACCGATGCCGTCCAGAACGGGCGAGTGGCCGAACTGGAGAGCGGCATGGCCAGACTCCGCGAGGAATTGGCCAAACTCCAGGAGCAGGCCGGTCAACCGTTGCGCCGCCGCCTGCCGGATACCCGCACGGCCATCACGCACAAGTTCGAGGTCGCCGGCCACGAGGGCTATCTCACCGTGGGTCTGTTCGCGGACGGACGACCGGGCGAGTTGTTCATCACCATGGCCAAGGAAGGCTCGACCATCGGCGGGTTGATGGACAGCATCGGTACGCTCACCAGTCTGGCCCTCCAGTACGGAGTGCCGCTCGAAGCCCTGGTCAAGAAGTTTGCGCACCAGCGCTTCGAACCCTCCGGATTCACCAAAAACCCGGAGATACGCAACGCCTCCTCGATCACGGATTACGTGTTCCGCTGGATGGCCGTTGAGTTCATCCCCGGTTACCGCGAGGAACATTCTCCCGCCCGCGGGCAACAGGAACTCCCCATGCCCGGCCTGCTGGAGGAGATCAAGAAACGCACCAACCGACCCACCAGCTTGTTGCCGCTCGCCGATGATGACACGACGCTCATCCCGCCCGGCGTGGCAACTCCCGGCGGGGGCCTCTCCGCCACGCAACCTTTGGCGCCGGGCCGAACCGGCAAAACAAACGGCAACTCCGAAGTCAGCCTGCTGACCAGCACGTTCTTGAATCAGGGCGATGCGCCCACGTGTCCGAACTGCGGCCATGTGGCCGTTCGCAACGGCGCATGTTACAAGTGCCTCAACTGCGGCGAGAGTCTGGGATGCTCGTAGCTGCTATGACCCGGTCCATGGACCTCGCCGACCGATGAGGCCGGGTGAAGGCTGAGGACTGGCCCAACGTGACTATGAATCCTGCATCCAGCCAACCTCAGGCTGGAGCGAACCGGGAACGACCCCCGGTCGGTCTGTTTGATTTCGGGCGACTGGAGGAGCTGGTGTGTGTGTTGAGCGAGGTTCTGAGCCTGCCCGCGCCGTCGGTTTACGAGCGGCTGTTTCACGAGGCGTTGGAGACCGGCTGGAATGTGCGTCGGGCGGCTGAGGCCTTTGGGGTGACACCGCATGTGTATAATGAGACCATGGAGGCATTCTACAAGGAAACCGACGCGTTCGTCTTCGAACTCGCGGTGATCCACCAGCATCCGGCCTGCATTGAGATTGACCGCCAGGTAGTGGCCACAGTCGAGGCGCACCAGGATCAGTTGGGTCGTGGCCTTTCCATGGTGCTGCTGGGGGATGGCATTGGAAGCGACTCGCTAAGGTTCGCGGTGGCAGGCTATGCGGTGACCTATTTCGAGTTCAAAGGGTTGTCCGCCTCGCTTGCCGCTGCCCGGTTCCAGAAGCGACGACCGCAAGGGCGGATCCGGATGATCCACGCATTGAGCGAGATCCCCAGAGGCGGTTACGATTGTGTGGTTTGCCGGGAAGTACTCGAGCATGTGAACGATCCGCCGGCCGTGATCGCCAGCATCTGGGACTACCTTGCGCCCGAGGGGATTGCCGTTATTACGGAGAGTTTTGGGCGGGTCGAACCTCTATTCCCAACCCACTTGGCCGCCAACCTCAAGTACGACGGCCGGACTGAGGGCCTGTTCGTCGAGACTGGCTTTCGCTTATTGCGTTCGTACCCCGGTCGCCGGCCGATGGTGTTTCAGAAGACAGCCAAGGAGGACGCCTCGCGTTTTGAGACTCTGCCGCGGGTTTCGCAAGTCCGGCGGGTCCTCCGTGGCGTGAGAAGGCGACTGTCCTCACTCGTCAGCGGTTGACGCCTTTGCCATGAGAGTCGTCCACTTGGCTTCGTTGGACGTCACGGGAGGGGCGGCCCGAGCTGCGTATCGGCTCCACCAGGGCCTGATCCGTCTGGGCATCAAATCAAGGATGTACACCCGGAGCAAAGAGAGCTCCGATCCTTTCGTGGTGCCTTTCCAGCCGTCGCTGGCAGACCGCCTCCGTCGCCGGCTTCTGGTCTGGGGATTGGAGCGTCGCTTTGCGAGCTATCTGCCGACGCAGTCCCCGAACTGCGAGTACTTCAGCCTGACCCGGCCGGTGCTGGGCCGAACCGTGGCTCGTAGCCTGCCTCACACTGACGTGATCCAGATTCACTGGACCGCCGGCTTGTTGGATTACCGGCGGTTCTTCAAGCGAATTCCCAAGGAACTGCCCGTGGTCATGACCCTTCACGACATGAACCATTTTACCGGGGGTTGTCATTATGACTTAGGGTGCGGACGGTTCACTGATCGGTGTGGCGCATGCCCTCTCTTGGGATCCCAGTACGAGAACGACCCGTCGCGCGTGGTCTGGCGCGACAAAAACGAGAGTTACGGCTACAGGTCCGCCCTGAACTTTAGAATTGTCGCGGACAGCCATTGGATGGCGGGAGAGGCGCGGCGGAGCGCGTTGCTGGGCCGGTTTCGTGTAGAGACCATCCACTATGGACTGGATGAGACCGTCTTCCGCCCAATCGATCGCCAGGCGGCACGGAAAGTGTTGAATCTGCCGGACCATAGCCGCGTGATCCTGTTCGTGGCCGACAGCATCGCCAACCCGCGCAAAGGTTTTGACCATCTCCTGCGGACGCTCGATCGATTCCCGGCGGATCGCGACATCTTGCTGCTTTCAGTCGGGAACAGCGACGCTGCCAGCCTGCCGAAGCACTTGCGCGCTGTGCATCTTGGACACCTGAACGACGACCTTCTGATTGCGGCGGCGTATTCCGCTGCCAATGTATTCGTCATCCCGTCGATGCAAGAGGCCTTCGGCCAGACCGCCTTGGAGGCGGTTGCGTGCGGAACGCCTGTCGCGGGGTTCCAGGCCGGGGGGATCCCGGACATCGTCCGGGATGGTGTCAATGGGCGATTGGTACCAGTCGGTGACCACGAGGCATTGTACACGGTTATCGCCGAGATTCTGGGAGACGCCGACCTCGCAGCCCGGATGTCGGCGGCGGGCCGGAAACTGGTGACGACACAATTCACCCTGGATTGCCAGGCACGGAACTACATCCGGCTGTATGAAGAAATGCTTGCTGACCTGAAGGCGCCGGAGGCACCCGTCCTAAAGTGAGCGCGTGGACGGAGATCTCCTTGGCCGACTTCAGTCCGCCTCGCCAAGAAAGGTAATAGCCAGGCGCCGGGAAACGTCGGCCAGTGTTTCGCGGCTCGGGTAACTCGGGTCCATCAGGAGTCGGCGAGCCAAGGCCACCCGGTCTGGTCGCGTGCCGGGATCATGAGACGACGGCTTCCTGGACGTCGGCGCCTTGCCAAAGCCAACGCGGTTCGGCCTTGATTGAGAACTCATTAGCGCGGCAGGAGTGATCGGAACCCAGTCGGAGATGCCCGTGTCAAAGCTGAATTGGAGGTGAAATCGACTTTTCAGTTGTTCCCGCGGGCTCATGCGATGCTGGTGTCTGCCTGGCCTTTCTATCGGCCCCCGACTGTAAAAACTTTAGACACGGCTGTCGGCTAAAGTGTCACGGCTCGGCGCGACCCGCCTACACCTGCAACCGCTTGGCCGTCTCTGATTCGCGGCCGGGCCGGGCCGAACTTAAAGTTTTCCGTCGCCACTCAGCCGCCGTTTGGCATAGCCTCCCTTGGGTATGAGCGAACCGACCGTATCGAGATTGTCCAAGTGGCCATTCTTTTTGGGCGACGCCTTGTTGGTGGGAGTAGCGGCCGTGCTCATCTTCCGCGGCGTGGGCGCTCTCAGTGTCTGGGGGATGCTGGCCTGCGTCGTGGCCGTGGGGGCCGGAGCTTGGCTGGCCGTGACGCCGTTCCTGGTGGAATACCGCGCCACTTCCAGAATTGCCGAATGTGCCAACCTCCACGTCGTGGCGGAGCGGTTCGCGCACCTCCAAGCACTCGCCAACCAGATCCAGAACGCCACCGGCCACTGGCAGACCGCGCAGGACCAGGCAGGCAAAACGGTGGCCACTGCCGGCGAAATTGCGGACCGCATCGCCACTGAAGCCAAAGCCTTCACCGAGTTCCTCCAAAAGGCCAACGACAACGAGCGGGCCAACCTCCGTCTGGAAATCGAGAAGCTGCGCCGGGCCGAAGGCGACTGGCTCCAAGTCGTCACGCGCATGTTGGACCACGTTTTTGCCCTGCACCAGGCCGCGGTCCGATCGGGACAGTCCAGCCTCATCGAGCAACTCGGCCAGTTCCAGAACGCTTGTCGGGATGCCGTCCGCCGCGTGGGTCTCGCAGCCTTTATCGTGGCCCCCGACGAGTTGTTTGACGAGAAGCTTCACCAACTCGTCGATCCTCAGCAAACGCTCCTCCCTGCCAGCCGGGTGGCGGAAACCGTCGCGACAGGGTACACGTACCAAGGCCAACTCCTGCGCCGGGCCCTGGTCGCGCTCCAACCCGGCGCCGCCACCGACGCGGAGCCGGCGAACCCTTCCACGGCGCCGCCAGGCGACGGGTAGTTCCTTCCTGCCCGCACCGGGTTCGCGGCGGATTGTTACGCTTACATCGGCGGTTCAAGTCGCGGGCACGAACCGTTGCAGAAGCAGCGCCGTGCCAAAGAGCAAAGCGAAGACCAGCCCAACCTGATACGGTTCGGGGGCCACCGCCAGCAGGTCGATCAGCACGATCCCCGCCAGCAACCCGGCAACCGTGCGGCCCAGGTTACGGTTAGGACCCCGCAGCATGAAACGACAGCACCGGAGGATCCATAGCCATGCCAGCGCCGAAAGCGCCAGTGCGCGGCTGCGCTCGGCATCAGCATTGACGACATAAGCGAGGACCAACGGGGCGGCCAGCAAAAGGCAAGGCCAGTACTGCATCGGACCGTTGGTGCTCTCCCGCAACGCGACGTAGCTCAAGCCCACAATGTAGGCTCCCAGCACCAGCGCACTCCATATCACCAACCCCGTTACCCCTTCCGCCGAGATCGAAGCGGCGACCAGATAGAGCAGGAAACGGCAGCCGGCCATCAGCAGCGGCGAAAACGCGATGAGCTTGTGCACCGCATCGTAAACCAGGATCGTCACCCCCAGCAACAGCGCGAGCACGGCCGTGGTCCTCCCCAGCGTCACCAAAACCACGGTGCCCAGCCCCAACCAGCCGATACCCCAATACCAAACCGTCGTCTCGCCTATCGCCCCGGAAGGGATCGGCCGCTCGCGCCGGCGTTGGCGATCGAAGTCCGCGTCAAAGGCGTCATTCAGAAACATGCTCCCGAGGTAAAGACAGGTCGCACCCAGGCAAAGCAACACAAACTTGTCAT
>Ga0315274_10002572_pt1 | contig 27296 bp, 23 predicted proteins | sample YL17G02_20_MG_FD_203700 | JGI IMG/M metagenome (GOLD analysis project Ga0315274, IMG submission 203700) | Sediment microbial communities from Yellowstone Lake, YNP, Wyoming, USA - YL17G02_20 | ecosystem: Environmental > Aquatic > Freshwater > Lake > Sediment | place: USA: Wyoming | collected...
CGGCCGGCCGGCCGTGACCGAAACAGGGGGAAAAGGCACGCCGCGCACTCCGCGATCCGCGCCCAGGCGGCCGCCGCGTCGCGGACAACACCGCCCCTCTCGTTCAATCGGCAAGAGTCCGTCTGGCCATAGGTATCGGGGTCCCGCAGTGCGCGACGGCCTGATTTACAACGCGCTTTCCGTCGCGTTTCCCCGCGTCTCTGCCGTCCCGCCTTGCCACTTCGCGTCCCGCACGCCGCCTGCAACCCCCGCACAACCCGCAGAACAACCGCCCGCGGCGCCCTCCACAGCACGGCTCTCACCGCGCTGTGCCAGACCGAGTCCCTGACCTCGAGCAGGTTCTCGATCTCGAAGCCCGCCGCCCGCACAGTCTGCTCCAGCTCCTCCCGCGTCGAGAAACGGGTGACGCCGTGGGCCTTTTCGTCCTTCTCTCTCCCGTTGGGAAAAACGATGAGCGCCGTCCCGCCAGGGACGAGATGCCGGGCCGCGAAACGGAAAAAAGCCCGGGCGTCGCGAACGTGTTCCAGGGTGTCCATGGCGAACACGCGGTCGAAGGTCCGGCCCAGGAAGCCGCTGCCGCAGGCGTCGGCCACCCGGAAGGTCATATCGTCCCTGTCTCCGAACGCTTCCCTGAGGCCGCGGATCGCCTCCGCCGAGACATCGGCGCCCCAGTAGCCGGCCACACGGCCGACGATCTCTCGAGCGGTGTTCCCCGAGCCGGGACCGATCTCGAGAACGACGTCCTTCGGCTCAGCGCCGAGGAATTTCCGGACAAGCGCGGCGCGGGGTGAAAAACCGTAAAACCTCATCCCTCCTCTCTGCTTTCTTCTGCGCCGCTTTGGGCGCCGGCCGTTTTCCCCCGAGCCCACTCGGCTCTCCAGGCCGCCGCCCCCAGGCCGGCGCTGAAAACCATGCCCAGGGCGATCCGCGGAATGAACGTCACGGCGTGGAGCATAATGCCGTAGCTTAGCGCTTCGTTCCTCCCGACGCCGAAGGGCGCCAAAGCCAGGATGACGGCGAACTGGTAAATACCGACTTTGCCCGGAAGCGACGGCGGAAGCTTGCCCACCAGGAGAACGATGAAGACGAAAATTGCGGCCCAGAACGGGACGTCAATGTTGAAAGCGCACAAAAGAAGCCAGTTGGGGAGAATCTCGACCGCCAGGACGAGAAGCGTCAGGCCGGCCAGGGCCGAGGCGGTCCGGACGTCGCGGAGGGCACGGAAGGCCTCGACGCTTTTCTCGGCGAAATCCCCGCCGCCGCGCCTGAATCTCGCCGGGAGCAGGCGCATGAGCCGCCGCGCCAAGCGGAGAACCAACTCCGGTTTCCAAACGAAAACCGCCAGGGCGGCGGCCAGAACGCCTCCCAGGACCGCGGCGGCCGTTTGCTCCTTGACGACCTCCCTCAGGGGTAAGAGTGCCGGCACCAGGGCCCAGAGCGCCAGGAAAACCAACAAATCCACGGCCTTCTCGACGGCTACCGTTCCCAGGGCGAAGGCCGGCGGGAAAGGCGCGCCCCTGGCGATGAGCACGGCTTTCGCCAGCTCGCCGAAACGTCCCGGAGCCAGGATGTTGATGTACTGAGAGACCACGGTGACCCGGAAAATCTTTCCCAAGGACACATCGCCCCCCCACCGGAGAAGAAGGCGCCAGCGCCAGCTGAGGACGAGGATGGCCAGCAGGGAGACGACCGTGGCGGCGGAGACGAGGGCATAGTCGGCACGGGCGAAAGCCTCGCGGACCGCGCCGAGGTTCACCTTTCGCGCGCTAAGCCAGACGGCGACAACGGTGATGGCCGCGGCCGCCGCAACCGTCGAGCGTCGGAGGAGTTCGGATCGCGAGGATTGCATCGATTTTCAGCCGGCAGGCTACGAAATCTGCCTCGGCCTTACCAGTCTCCAGAGCCAGGCCGCCAGGCCGAAGGCGGCGGCCGCGGCCAAAACCGCGGTCAAGGGTCTTGCGGCCGAGGCGCTAAGGCCGGCCGCGATAAAAACGCCCCCCGCGGCCAGGGTCTTGCGGAACGAGAGCCGCTTCAAAACCCGGCCAAGCTTCTGCCCTTCCCGCCGCGCCAGCCATTCATGCCAGCCAATAGCGGCTAAAACAAGAGCCGCGCCCGACGCCCAGGCCAAGGCGCCGGCCAACTCGAGCCAGGGGATCTCCGGAAGGTCACTCATCCCGGGTCAGACCAGGCCCTTCAACTTATAAGCGGCGATGGCGGCCCATTCCCGGAGGGCCGCCAGGAAGTTATTCGTTCGGCTGCGGAGCCGCAAAAGGACATCATCATACTTTTTCCCGCTGGGCTTATGGACCTTGAACTGCGACACACGCCGCTCCCGCACAACCTCGGCGCCCGCCGTCCGGGCCGTGTACCGGGCGACGACCCGGAAATTCGTGAAACCCGCCTTGCGAAAACACATCCACACCCGCCGAGAGTGAAACGGCGAAGTCACGACGTTGAGGACGCTGTCCCGGCCGATCGAAATCCCCGGAACGGTGAGGATGTTCCGCGGGTGGTCGGAGGTCGAAGCCGATTTCGGGTCAAAGGCCAGCGTCTCGGCGGGCAGGCCCAGCCATTGCGCCGCCTCGCCGTAAATCTCGGCCTCGGTCACTCGTCCGGCCCCGCCTCCCGAGATGATGACCTTCCGCCCCAGTCCGTCCGCATGAAGCTGGACGGCGGTGTAGATTCTCTGCCAGCCCGCTTCGGTGGGGATGTTGCTGCCGACAAAACCGTTGGTCAGGCAGACGATGTAGTCGGCCTCCACGGGCTTTTCCGTCTTCACCAGCCAGCGGTCGATGAAGATAGGCCAGCCGGCGAGCATCCAAATGACGAAGAGCGTGCCCAGGAGTCCGGCGACCATTAAGAAGACCCTCAGAACCCGGGCGATTTTTTTAAGAAGCTTGCTCTGAGTCTTCACCCTGCGTCTCCGCTCCTTCTGGTTTTCCGGGCCGGACGTTTGCCGGCAATCATCCCCCAAATGAATCCCGCGCCCCAGCACATGTGCATAACGGCCCAAGCCGCCACGATGAGAAGCCGTATGCGTGCCCCGATCCGGGTTCTGCCGCGCGCAGCGCCTCTCCTCGGGACCGGGTTCTCTGCCTTCAGGCCGCATTCCTCAGCCTGGACGCAGCGGTTTTCCGGGAACCGGGCCGCCAGCGCGACTGCCGCCAGCGCACCCGCGTAGGCCGCCGGGACAAGGAGGAACGCCGGCATCCAGCAAGCCGCGATGGCCGATCCCGTTAGGCCGGCCAGGAGAAGAGGCGGCGCCGCCTGGCGCCACGACGTTAACCTCCGGTGTTTGAGGGCCGTACAGGCCCGCCCCCGCCCGTAGCGTATATACTGTCGGGCCAACCCGCGCAGGGTTCTTCTCGGATAATACCGCACTTCGATTGTGTGCTCGAGATAGACCTTCATTCCCGCGGCGGAGATACGCAGGTTCAGCTCGGCGTCCTGGTTTGTTATCGCCTCCGTATCGTAGAACCCGACGGCGTCGAAGAGATCCCGCCGGAACGCGCCCAGGTAAACCGTATCCACAAACCCGCTCCGCAACCCCAGACGCCAGCGGGCGTTTCCGGCGCCCAGGGGATGGCGCATGGCCAGGGCGATGGCTTCCTGGACGATCCCGCCGCCTTCGCCCTCGCTTTCTTCAGCGATCGGCACCTGGACGCCTCCCGCGTTGGCCGCGCCCGTCGTCTCCAGGAGTTCGACGCACCGCCGCGCGTAACCCGGCGGATAAACGCAGTGGGCATCCGCCCGCACGATATACGCGCCGCGAGCCTCCCGGATACCGGCGTTCAAACCGGCGCTCGTTTGTCTCTGCGGGTTGTCCAGCAGTCGGATGCGGCCTGTGTTCTCGCTCCCCCTCTTGGCGAAGCCGCGGACAATCTCCCGCGTCCGGTCCGTGCTTCCGCCGTCGACCACTATAAGCTCCAGGTCGTCCCTTCCGTCATCCAGAAGGCTTTCGATTGCCCGGCCGATGTGGCGCTCCTCGTCGAGACAGGGCATGACGATCGAGATCGCAGGGCGGTTCATATTCGCCAAGTGCGACTAACTCATCGAGAGCGATCCCCGGCCGATCTTTTCAACGAGTTTGCGGATTTCCCTCACGACTTCGGATTTCAGCTCCTTCCGGACCCATTCCTTCGCGGCCTCGTCGAGCACCTCGCCCAATCCCGACAGAACATTTTTTTCCGTAAACACACGCTCGATATAAGCGACCATCTCTTCCAGGTAATCCTTCGCGCTTTTTCCCGTTCTTTCGACTATCAGGTCCGCATTCAAAGGAAAACCCGCTTTCAGGAAATAGTTCGTGTCGAAGAGATCCCGCGCCGCCGGAACTTTCCTATTCGTCAAGGCAACCAGTTTGTTCGTGAGCAGCGTGCCCTCATCGGCGATTTTTATAAGAATGCCCATGAACCAGATGTCACGGTACCGGTTGTTCCTCCATGTTCTCTTGTTGATTTCGACCTTGATGTTGGGGGCGTCCCGTTCATAATCGACAAGAAAAAACAGGGTGTGCGCCTTGTCCTTGAAATCCCTGAGCCCGGCCCTGGCCCCCAGAATCCCTCTCAGCGTGTCGATGTCCGGGTTCGTCAAGGTGGCGAGCGCGTCGAAATCAAGGTCAAGCGAAAGACGGGGCAGGTCGTAAAACATCGCCGCACAGCTCCCGCCCTTGAACCCGACGCGGGCCCCGAATTCTTTCCCGATATCCACAAGGAGCCGCACCAGGAACCGCCGGTGTTTGTCGGGGTCGAATCCTTTTCTGGTCACGGCTGCGATTTTCCGAAGAAAGCCTCGGCCTTGTTTCGGACGGTCTTTGGGTAAGCCGCGGCCAGCTTCTCGACGAGTCGTCCATTGAGGCTCTCCGGCCGATCGAGTCCCGGGAGCAGGCCGAAATACAGGCAATCCAGGACAGCGCGTTCGGGCCGGGCGATCGTCACGTTCTTCGAAGCCGTAATTCCTTCCATGTGGAAAAAAAGGCTTTCTTTCATGGCAAAATATCTAAACGTTCTGCCGTCGATTTTTCTCTCATAATTGTAGAGGGCGGCGGATTCGACCGATGACCGGACCTGCGAAGACAGGCCGTGAAAGAAGAGCGCCGCCTGCAGGGAAACGTAGGACGGCCGGACAACCAGGTTGGCCAATTCCAGGGGATCGTAGTCCATCCGAAGAGAGTAATAGCCGCGCGCGACCCTTCGCAACAGGCCCTTTGTCTCCATTCTCGAAACGGCGATCCTGGCCGCGCTTGGGGCGGTGCCCCATAATCCCCTCATGTCGTGGACGGAAAAAACGGTTTTTCCCGTATCAACCAGGGCTTTCAATCGATGCGCATTATTCATGTTATCCAATGCTAGTATACAATATTGTATACTAGCATTTTACATTATGAGATTCAGCCCTCAAGAGGGCCACCCGATTTCACCCCGCGCCGGGCGATTGCCCGCAATGATCCCTGGAACGTTCATACAGTGCCGCGATGAGGGCCAGGGACACCCAAAAGAAAATCCCCGGCTTGGCCCCGAGGGGGATGGCGTCCCCCCAGCCGAAGATGAAATGCGCGGCCTGCCCGGCGCCGAGCCCCCGTGCCGCCGCCCGCATCCACCCCGCGCCCGCCCTGCGCCACGTCTCGCGGCACATGTACGCCGCGCCTCCCAGGATGGCCAGGTAGGCGATGAGCCCAGGGATGCCCATCTCCGCCGCCGTGTGAAGCATTAGGTTGTGGGCATGGGCATGCTCGTACCCGAGTTCCGGCCGCTGCCGCAAGAGATTCACGCCCACGCCCGTGAGCGGCTTCTCCCTTACCGCGTCTATCCCCACATCCCACCGCTTATAGCGTAATTCGATCTTGTACTTCCAGAAAGGCTCTCCCTTTCGCGCGGTCGTTTCTTTATCGGTCATCGGTAGGAACACCAGGACGGCGGCAAAGAACAGGGCCGCCGGGAAAGCCCCGATCACCCGGGCCCTCCCCTTCGGCAGGACAAGCCATACTCCCGCGACAAGGGCCACCCAGCTAGCGACTGCTTGCGTCAGGAAGAGGATGAACAGGAAGAAGACCGAAAGCGCCCCGCACACAATCGCGACCGCCGTCCCGGCCGGAGCGGCGAACGTCTTGCCGCGCGCCGTTGCCTCCCCAGCGCTCTCTCTCCCCGGCCTCCGCCTTTTTGTCCATGCGAAGACGAGGACCAGGCACAGCGGCACGAAAAGCAGCATCACGCCGGCGACTGCGTTGGGATTCAACCCCGCCTCGGCCCCCTCGAACGCCCAGTTCCTCTGCGGGACTTTCTTGAACAAGAAAGTGACGATCTCCCGGAAATTGGGCTCCTTCGACACCAACATGCCGGTCAGCCCGACGGCGGCGAGCGCCGTCCCGCCGGCGACGAAAACTCCCAGCCCGGCGCCGGCCAACCGGTCCGTCGTAACCAGCCGCACAAGTGCGAAGTACACCAGGATCCCGTAAAGGATGCCCGCGATCTTGGGAAGCATGGCCTCCCAATCGCCGGCCGCGACGGACGAGACGAGAAGCTGAAGAGCCAAGACCATGATCGCCGCGTCGAGTGGCGTTCCGGCCCAGCCCCGCACTCCCATCTCTGCGTCGCTCAGCCCCGCCTTTCTCCCCGGCTTCCGCCTCTCTTCGACCCACCACCGCGCCACCCAGAGGAGGGGGAAAACAAGGAACGGCCACACCCTGTCCATGGCGGGAAAAACGAAAAGAGGCGCCAGCGCCGCGAGAAGCGCCGCCTCAATCCAATTCATTAATTTATTATGAATCTTAAATCCGCTCGCCCGGGATATCAAGATGCAGTTATCGTACGAGTTGAAAAACACACCGGCGTTTTATTGAATAATCCAGACGCCGGGAGTATTCACGAGTCGAGGCGGGTGCAGATGCGCGGCGCGGAGGATGAAGCTATCTTCCCGAAACCGCTTCCCGGCCGCCGACTTTTGGCCCGTCATCAAGAAGGACTGGATCGACTCCGGCCTGTTCGGGGAATGAGCGGAGGTTCGCGCTCTCCCTCGGCACCCTCCTCCTTCGCCCTCCCCTTATCCAGCCGGCAAGGTGCCGTAGGTCCGTCTCCGTTCGCGTTAAACGTGGGCACGATCTCCTTCAGAACGCCGATGATATCTTCCCTCCGGCACCCCTCAGCGCACAAAGCGATGAGCCGATCGACCGCCTCCACAATTTGCTCTTCCTCCCTCATCCGCGAATTCCGCGCCCGGAAGATCTTGGCGTGCTCGGTCGGATCCGACCCTTCCTCCGCCCCCAAGAGTTCCTCGAACAGCTTTTCCCCGGGCCTCAGCCCGATGTACACGATGGGGATGTCCACGTCGGGCGCGTGTCCGCTCAACCGGATCATGTCCCGCGCCAGGTCGACGATCTTCACCGGTTCGCCCATATCCAGCACGAAGGTCCCGCCGCCCTGGCCGGCCGCCGCCGCGGCAAGCACGAGAAGCACGGCTTCAGCCGGGGCCATGAAGTAGCGTTTCATATCCGGGTGCGTCACCGTCACCGGGCCGCCTTTCCGTATCTGTTCCTTGAACAGGGGGATGACGCTCCCCCGGCTGCCGAGGACGTTCCCGAACCGGACCGAGATGAACCGCGTCTCGTTCCTCCCGTTGAGGATCCGAAGAAACTCCTCGGCCACGCGCTTCGTCGCCCCCATGATGCTCGTCGGATTGATGGCCTTGTCGGTCGAGATGTTGACAAACTTTTCCACCCCATTGGCGAGCGCCAGCTCGCCCAGGATCTTCGTCCCCAGGACGTTGTTCTTGACGGCTTCCTCCGGGTAGGACTCGAGGATGGGGACGTGCTTGTAGGCGGCCGAGTGGATGACGATCTCCGGGCGGAAGGCCTGGAAGAGCCGGGCCATCTTGGCCCGGTCTCGGATATCGCCGACGACGGCTTCCACCTCGAATCCGAGCGGCTTCAGCCGGTTCATCAGGTCGAACAGCTCGGTTTCGTCAATATCGAGCAGAGCCAGTTTCTTGGGCTCGAACAGCAGGACGGTTCGGGCCAGCTCCCCGCCGATCGATCCCCCCGCCCCGGTAATGAGTATGCGCTTGCCGGATAAAAATTGCCGGAGGGCTTCGTAGTCGATAGCCACCGCTTCACGTCCCAGCAGGTCCTCGACCTGAATGTCCTGGATGTCGGATAGGGCCACGACGCCATCCATGATGGCCATAATCCCCGGCAGGATCTTGATCGACTTGACGTGGCTCGCCTTCCGGATGGTCTCGACGATATTGCGGACATCTTTCGAATCGGCCGAGGGGATGGCCACAAGAACCTCGTCGATTCTGCGGCTTTTCAGGATTTCGGGGATGTCTGCCCGCTTCCCCAATACCTTGATGCCATGGATACTGATGCCCTGCTTGGCCGGGTCGTCGTCCACGTATCCCGTCGGGAAGTACTTCGACTTCCGGTTGTTCAGCATCTCCCGGCAAATCTGCTCCCCGGCCTGCCCCGCGCCGATGATCAGGATCCTCGTCCGGCCCCGAATCCCCGTTTCCGTCCAAAAGCGGTATTCCCGTACGGCTCTCTTGGCGATCCTCAGGCCGGAGATCAACCCCATGGCTAGGATGAAATCCACCAGAAGCACCGACCTCGGAAACTGCCGGAAGGGCACGTAGCTTTTGAGGAAGAACATCAGAAACGCTATTGTGAGAGATGAGAACGCTAAGGCCCGGACAAGCTTCATCAGATCATCTAGACTATAAAACCGCCAGGAGATGTTATACTGGCCGCTATACATCAGGAATCCCAGCTTCACCGCCAGGGCCAGCAGGCTGTATATAAGCAAGTATCGCGAAAAAATATCCGGAACCTGGCCGTCGAATCGGAGCCAGAACGCTGCGCGTAGGGCGAAGACAATCAGCGCCACGTCCGCAAGCAGAAAGAATGCCCGCCTCTTGAACGGTGTCGTCCTTAGCACCCCTCGTGCAAATCCCAATATCCCCTTCCTCATGTTTTCAACCCCCCCAAAGAGCATCACACCCCACCGAGATTTTTCGGCAATCTTTTTTTGTTCCCCTAAATGCTCTTTTTCTTTATCACACTTCGTTTAATATTTCAAGCACTTTTTGCATTTTTTCTTTTTTTGCGTCAGGGTTGTGTCCCCACTCGATCCCGCTTACGCCGGGGTGTATGTCTTCCGTACGATGTCGACAGTCCGCCGCAGATCCTTTTCCCGGAGACTGCTTCCGCTCGGCAGGCACAGCCCCCTGTCGAAAAGCTCGGCCGCCGTCTCCCCGCCGCGCCTCCGGCACGAGGCGAAGACCGACTGGAGGTGCATGGGCTTCCACACGGGCCGGGCCTCGATATTCTCCGCCTCCAGCGCCAGGCGGATATCCTCGCGCGTCGCCCCGAATTCGTCTGGGTTGACTGTAATGCAGGTCAGCCAGCGGTTCGACCGGCCGTAGGGCGCCTCGGGCATAAAAGAGATACCGGGCAGGTCCCCGAGCGCCGCCTGGTAAAGTTCGCAATTCCTGCGCCGCGCGGCAATGCGCTCCTCGATGACCTTCAACTGGCCTCTTCCCACCGCGGCCAGGAGGTTGCTCATCCTGTAGTTGTAGCCGACCGTGGAATGCTCGTAGTGGGGGGCCGGGTCCCGCGCTTGGGTGGCCAGGAAGCGGGCTTTCCGGATCAGCTCTCCATCGTCAGAAACAAGCATCCCGCCGCCCGATGTCGTGATAATCTTGTTGCCGTTGAAGGAAAAGATCGCCATCCGGCCGAAACATCCAGCTTTTTTGCCGCCGTACGTCGCCCCGAGCGCCTCGGCCGCATCCTCGATGAAAGGTACATCGTATCTTCGGCAGCTGTCCTCGATCCGGCCGTAATCGGCGCACTGGCCGTAAAGATCGACGGCCATCACGGCCGCAGGCCTCTTCCCCCGCACCGCGCAGGCGGAAAGTTCCTCCTCGAGGAAGTCCGGACTGAGGTTCCATGTCTCTCGGTCGCAGTCGATGAAAACCGGCCGCGCGCCAGCATAGACGATGGCGTTGGCCGACGCGCTGAATGTCAGGGTGGAGCACAGCACTTCGTCGCCGGGCTTCACACCGAGGAGCAGAAGGGCCAGGTGAAGCGCCGCCGTCCCCGACATAAGCGCTGTCGCGTGCGGCACGCCGACGTAGGCGCACATCTCTTGCTCGAAGGCGTCGACCATGGGCCCCAGCGGCGCGATCCAATTCGACCGGAACGCCTCGGCCACGAACGCCTCCTCGTGTCCGGACATATGGGGCGGAGAGAGGTAGATACGGGGCATGCTAATTACTCAATATATTTACTTAGGTCATGTTTGTATGACAACCCGTATTCTCTTTCCTCGACTGTAAGTCCTGCAGAAAACTAATTGCAATTTCCGGATTCTCAATCGTGAAAATTCCCAGGCGCCCGACCAAACCGACTCTTCGCGAAACAGACGGAAGTATCGTTGCAATGATGTAGCCTATGTCTTTCCAGAACTTGTATTGATCGATATACATCAAGTTCAATCTTACCTTGAGCGGATAGACAACGGTATTGTTAAACTGCTTTGCATCCGACACTGTGGCCAAAATCGCTTCTTCGTGTCGGAAAGCAATCGTCGCCGGACTTGTAATGCCGGGCCGAAGCTCCAGTATGCGGCGTTCCGGCCCTCGGAGCTTATCCGCGTACCCGGGGACATCGGGTCTCGGCCCCACAAATGACATCTTTCCTATAACAACATTCCACAACTGCGGCAACTCATCCAACTTGAATCGACGGAGAATTCGGCCCAGCGGAGTCACGCGTTCATCAGCGGACGTGGTCACCGATCCATGACGTTCGGACTCCAGATACATAGTGCGAAATTTGACACAGGTGAATTGTCGGCCGCCTTGGCCAACCCTGCGCTGGGCGAAGAACACCGGTCCGGGAGAAGATGCTTTCACGAGCACGGCAATGACAAGAAACGGAAAGGCCAGGCTTGCGAGACCGCACATCGCTACGATGACATCAAATAGACGCTTGACGAGCAACCTGCGTCTCACGGAAATCTTAACAGCCCCCTCAATTTATTGACTTGGCCGGTAATCCGTCTCTTACCTGCGATTTAGCCTGGAAGACAATTTTTTGTGATGAAATCAACTGCCCTGCGCGCGGTCTTTATTGTCGTGCGCTGATGAACCGGCAGATTAATTACGGTCTCGCAGGCTTTCTCCGCCTCCGGGCACATGCCAACCTCATAATCATATAGAGACATCGGCGTCTCCTTCGGGTGGAGCGGGCATTCGAACCAGGTACCGACATCGACCCCATGTCTCGGCGCTTCAGCCACTATTGCCGCCTTATTGTTTACGCGAACCGGATAGCGCACCAGGACAGGATCGATATATTCCGGAACCAGATTAGTTTTCCAGCCGGCCGCCTTAAATAATAAATTATATGTTTTGGCCATAGACTTGCGATGCGCCAGATTCGCATCGATTCGTTTCATCTGCCTCAAGCCGGCACGACACTGCCCTGCACTCATGCCCATGAAAAAATCTTCCTCCATGCGCGGCTCGAACTCACAACGCGATGACGAACCGATCACGACATCCTTATGGGTCATCCACCGAAATATCGAGGTTGCTAAAGCGGTAGTCCGCGGATATATTAACATCCCATGGATCAAGCGCTGCGCCCCCAGCATTAAAGCCGATTTTTTCGAAGGCTCATACATCGATTCCACCCGTAAAGCCTCGATTTTCTCACCTAATGGCCTGTCATTGGTCGTCGCCATTCCGCCTATTCCAGTCGTAAAAGGCTTATTCCATTGAAACGACCAGTAAGCCGCCAGACCAAACGTGCTGCAACGCTTCCCTTTGTATTCCGAACCCAAGGCTAAACAACAATCTTCCACAACCGGAATATTTTTTTTCTTAGCAATCGACATAATGCTGTCCATCTCACACGGATACCCATAGGTATGTTGAACTATAATCGCCTTGGTTCCTCGGCTGATTTTTTCCTCCAATAAACCAATCCTCATGTTAAAGGTCACGGGCTCAATATCAACATACACCGGTTTAGCCCCTAGATATTTGACCGGGTTCACATTCATTACACAAGTATAGCCGGGCAAGATGACTTCATCACCCCGGCCAACCCCCAGGGCCCTTAATATCGCGTAAAGCGCCACCCGACCTTTCCAAAAACTGAATGCATACCGCACACCTAACCAATCAGCGAATCTCTCTTCGAATGCTCGGCAATTATCCCTCTTGATCATCGCTCTGCTTCATATTGATTTTTCGTACTTATTGAGCCAGCGGCCGGGCTGCGCTTCAAACGTTTTCAACAAATGAAAACCTCGCCTTAAATAAAATGCATTCACAGTCTCATTCTTATATGTATCCGTGGTCAATCTGACGGAATTCGCCCCAAGTTCCTTGGCTCTCAAAATGAACGCATTTACTAATTCTGTCCCTATACCTCTCTTTTCTCCTGGACTGACACAAATGGAAGAGAGCTCAGCTATATCATTTTTCAATTCCGGATCTTCGGAAAATGATTTCGTGCGTTTGAAATTTGTTAATAGCTTCTGAATTCTTTTAGGTTTTCGTATTATTGCCGGCAGAACGGAAATGGCCAACGCCAGCTTATTTCTCCGAAGTTCATTATAGAAGCCAGACGGGTTTACGAATCCTGCAACAAAGCCCACGATCACTTTTTCATTAATTGCAGCAAGAAGGATTCCATATTTATACCTGAGAACATAAGAATAATATTTCTCAAGAAAATTATTGCCCAAGTCCGACAAAAAAAATCCCTTAAACGCGGCTTTGTGTATTCTTACAATATTCATAATTTCTGTAGAGTTGGCAGGTCTGACTATCATCTGACTGCGTTTTGTCAAGAAACCGGCATTCGTGAAATTGAATAATTCGAGGCAATCATTACCTAAGATCGACGACTTGTAACCAGCTATCGGTAAGTCGCCCGCACATAGCGCGGACCGAGCATGACCGGCACATGCTCTTCGGGGCGAAAAGATATACAATGGAGCCACGTCATCGCCCCGATATCGGCCGGACCAGCGAGGCGGATCTTGAACGATTTCGGCGCAAGCCCTGTCATCGCCGAATCCCGCCTTGATCGGTCCGAACCGCCGATTCGAAAATCGCCTCCATTTTGCCGACTCCCAAAGGAAAGGCAAGATTCCTGGTGTAGAATTCCCGGCCGTTTTTTCCCATTGTTCTTAATTGCTCCTCGGGAAGACCGGCCATCTTCATCCCAGCCTCCGCGAGTTCTCTTGGACTCCCCGGCCGGCAAATCAAGCCGGCGCCGGCTTTACACACCAACTCGGCCGCGCTTCCCCGAACAACCAGGAGGACGGGCTTTCCCGCGGCTAACGCGGTCTGAATCTTCTGGGGGATGCCGATTTGAGCCAACGGATCATCCTTGAGATGAACAAGAAGGACATCGGCCGAGGCCGTGATCGCTTTCAAACATTCCGGGGATTGACGGGGTACGAAGAGAACATTGTGTTGACCGCGTCGGGCAACGATTTCCTTCAACCGGGACTCTTCGACGCCATCTCCTACCAGTACGAACCGGATATCCGGCCGGCTGTCAGCGACCAGGACGGCCGCGTCCAAAACATTTTTTAAGGCTTGAACGGTCCCGAAATTTCCGGAATAAACGATATTGAACTTTCCTCGGAAGCCATAAGGGTCTTCGCCGCCAGACTTCCCATCCTGCGGAATAGAGCGTTCATCGCACCAATTGTAAACCACTTTGATTTTATCGTCCGGCACTCCACGCCGCAAAAGGCAATTCCGGTAGCCTTCGGAGAGGACGACGATTTTTTTCGCCAGATGATATATCAACTTGCTCCATATCCCAAGGATGGATTCTACACCCGGCAGGGGCAACATCGCCGTCGAAGAAACGCTCTCGGGCCACAAGTCCTGAACGTCGAGGATAAAGGGAGTCCCAAACATCGCCTTGAAGACCGAGGCCGGCCCCCCCAGCGTCGAAGGTCCCTGGTAGACATGGATGACATCGGGCCGGGCAATGAGAAATGGCCCTAGGATCGACGCCGTGAGAGCGAAACTCAGATAAGCCGCCATTCGACGGATCGCCGAGCGGTCATGGCTGGGATACATGAAAACCCGAGTGACCCGAATGCCATCCAGGGTCTCCCGCATCCATGGTCTGATTCGATATCCCGGGTAGACCTTCCCACCGGGATAATTCGGGAAACCTGTCAGGACTTCCACCTCGTGACCGCGGCGGACTAATTCCCGGGCAAAGTCCAGACCCTTCAGGTGATTAGGTTCCGGCTGAAAGAGTTGAGTGAGAAGGAGGATGCGCATCAGACATGCCTGCGCCAAACCTTTCGGTTGATGTAATCCGTGTAGCTCAGAATAATGCGCACAATTTTTTCCGACACGTTCGGAACGGCATAATCGCCGACGATTTGCAGAGATCGATCTTCGTCCCTTCCCTGTGTCTCCAAAACGGCCAGCCCTTCGCGTATCCTTCCCCAGTCCATTCCCACCATCATCACCGCGCCTTCTTCCATACCCTCCGGTCTTTCGTGGGCTTCCCTGATGTTCAAAGCCGGAAAATTGAGAATCGAGGACTCCTCCGTTATCGTCCCGCTGTCAGAGAGAACGGCCTTTGCGTATTTCTGGAGCTTGAGGTAATCGCAGAATCCAAAGGGCTTCATCAACTCGACCTGTGAAGGGAGCGAAATGGATTCGGTTTCAATGCGCCGGCGCGTCCGGGGATGTGTCGAAACGATGACACGCTTTCCATTGTCACCGGCAAGGTTGCGCAAGACATCGATCAGTCGCCCAAACATCAAGGAATCATCCACGTTCTCTTCGCGGTGACAGCTGACCAGGTAATAATCCCGTTCCTTTAAATCGAGCTTCTTCAAGATGTCCGAGGCGTCGATTTTAGACATATAATAGTGCAGCACCTCAAACATGGGGCTCCCGGTCTTGATGACCCGGTCGGGAGGGATGCTTTCCCGGAGAAGATAATCGCGCGAAATGGACGAATAGGGAAGATTGATATCGGCGATATGATCCACGATCCGGCGGTTGATCTCTTCGGGCACCCGCTCATCGAAACAGCGGTTTCCGGCCTCCATGTGAAAAACCGGGATCTTGAGCCTTTTCGCGGAAATCGCCGCCAGGCAACTGTTGGTGTCGCCCAGGACCAGAAAGGCATCCGGCGCGATCTCCCTCAGCACTCTGTCCGATTCAGCGATGACCCGGCCGATCGTCTCCGATGCCGTCGGTCTCGCGGCCTCGAGAAAGAAGTCAGGTCGGCGGATTTCGAGGTCATCGAAGAAGACCTGGTTGAGCTCGTAGTCATAGTTCTGGCCCGTGTGGACGATCGTCTGGTTCATATGGTTGTCGAGCGCGGCCATCACGCGGGAAAGCCGTATGATCTCGGGACGGGTACCGATAAAGGTCGCGACTTTCATTGTCTTCCCTCGCAGACGATCAGGGGATAGGTATCGGGACGATCGCTGTCATAGGGCTCATTAGCCCAAAACAAGGTCACGAGCTCGCCCTTCCCAACATTCTCTATTGTGTGGGTGTAACCCGGCGGGATGTCCACAACGCGAAAGTCTTTGCCGGAAATACTGTACTCGATCACATGCTCTCCTTGGACTGGACGGAAACGGATGACGGCGTCGCCTTCGAGGACGCAGAACTTCTCCACTTTAAGATCGTGATAATGATTCCCCCGCGTGACACCGGGTTTCGTCCGGGAGACGAAGAGCTGGCCGAAGCCGGGCGCCTTGAGAAGCTCAGCCAGGCATCCGCGGCCGTCTTTTTTCATATCGAGGTCATATGCCAGGGCCTCTACAGGAAGATATGATTGAAACGTGGAGAACAAGCGGCGGGTCAGCGGGTCGGAAGAGTCAGGAACAAGGAGCGTTTTTCTTGAAAGTCTATAGGAATGCAACCGCTCGCTCAAGTCTCCAAGCGCGATTCGAAATATGGGAGCCGCGTCTCCCCATGACACGCCCGGACGAGGCGGATTATCCATATCTTTCAGGAAAGGCGCGACGACGTCGTCCACATGCACCAGATCTATTTCGCGGCCCGGGTCGGTGATGGTTATCGGCAGGTCACGGGCGATATTGTGGCAAAACGTGGCCACGACGGAATTGTAATTCGGCCGGCACCATTTTCCGAAAACTCTCGGCAGACGATATATGCGCACCGGAGCGGCGGTGCGCTCGGCGAACCCAGCTAAAACTCCTTCGGCCTTGCGCTTGCTTCTTCCATATGGGTTATCGAACTCCGCCTGCGTCGAAGAGGAAAAGACAAGAAGCGGGTTTTTCCCCGATTTTTCCAGAAAATCGCAGATCCGGCGCGTCAATTCCGTATTGCCCTCTTCAAACTCCGCTTCTTGCTCGGGCCTGTTGACGCCCGCAAGATGAAAGACAACATCCGCCTTTTCGAGGTGCTTATCCAGGTCGGCGGGATCGTTTTGGACGTCGAAACCGAGGATTTCGATATCCGGCCGCCTCGAAAGGGCCTGCCTGAGATTTCGTCCGATAAACCCGAGGATCCCAGTGATGAGGACGGACTTCATTCTCTCATCCTAACATTTCCGGTTTTTTTAAAGCAATCAGTTTCCGGTTCTATAGAACGATCCTCCCTGTTCTAAGAGTTTCTTTGACCAAGTCAAGTTGAAGAAGCATCTCGGCGAGCTCATCAACATCCAGCCGTCGGGTGCTATGGGAATTGTATTCTTCCTGAATGGAAACCTTTGGCGTGCCTTCGGAAAAATAGCAGGAATAATTCAGGTCCCGGATATCCATGGGAACCCTGTAATAATGCCCAAAGTCCTCGGCTCTTGCCATTTCTTCTCGGTTGAGGAGCGTTTCATAGAGTTTCTCGCCATGCCTCGTCCCAATAATACGAAGTTCGTTCTTGCTATTGAAAATATTCTTCAACGCCTCCACAAGAACCCCTATCGTTGCCGCCGGCGCCTTCTGGACAAAAACATCTCCCGGCCTTCCGTGTTGAAATGCATACACAACAAGCTCCACTGCGCCGTCGCAGGACATCATGAATCGGGTCATATTCGGGTCGGTCACGGTAATCGGCCGGCCTGTAAGAATCTGGCTGATGAAGAGAGGAAGCACCGAACCCCGCGAGCCCATGACGTTCCCATAGCGCGTCCCACAGAAGATAGTGCCCGTCTCCCCGTAGGTCCGCGCCTTGGCTATCATCAATTTTTCCATAAGAGCCTTGGACATTCCCATGGCGTTGATCGGGTTTACGGCCTTGTCTGTGCTCAGAACGATGACGTTCTTCACCCCGCAGGCCAGGGCCACGCTCATGACGTTTTCCGCACCCAGGGTGTTGGTTCGAACCGCTTCTAGAGGAAAGAACTCACAGGATGGCACCTGTTTCAGCGCGGCGGCATGAAAGACAAGATCCACTCCTTTCATAGCGGCCAGAATGCTGTCGTAATCGCGCACATTACCGAGATAAAACTTCACTTTCGGGTTTTTCAGCGCAGTCCGCATATCATCTTGTTTCTTCTCGTCGCGCGAAAAGATGCGGATTTCCTTAATGTCGGAATCAAGGAATCTGCGTAGAACAGCGTTACCGAATGTCCCGGTGCCACCGGTGATGAGTAAGGTTTTTCTGTTCATGGTACAGTTCCTTATTTAATAATATAAGTTCTTTATCATTTCAAATATTTTACATGCTTGATTTTTAATATTTTTATTTTCCAAAATAAAGTTTTGCGCCTTTCTTCCAACATCCTCTAGATCTGCTTGATTCATTCCACATGCTGTTTTTATTGTATCATATAATCCTTTTGCGTCTTCCCGATCAGCAACAAAACAGTAATTAAAATACTCTTCAGGTATTCCTGGCAACCTATGCATAATTGTTGGTGTTCCAGAGGCAAAATATTCCATTATTTTTGATGGGAAAGAATACTTTGTAAACTCGCCCTCCGAGGTTCGAGGATTTATTAGCACTGTAGCCTGCTTTTGGAGGCTTAATACTTTTTCTCTTGGAACCTGGCCATAATACTTAATACGAGAATCGCTATTCATTCTCCTCTTGATCTCATCTTTAGCATCGCCATCGCCATCCCCACAGATCCACAGGGAATAATTCTCATCTTCAATCATAGAAAATGCATCCATCAAATTTAAAATACCGTAGCGGGAGGTAATCATTCCAGAGTAGAGTATAATCTTCTTATTTAAAGGCTTGTCACTTTGATTGTATGTAATTAACTTATTATCATAAATTCCTTCCACACAAATCCAAGGACGCGAGCCAATTCTTAACGGCTCCACCATGTGTTTTGACAGTAAAACAAATGCATCAATTTTATTGAGATATTGTTTAAGCAGATAGTCTTGATACTTGCGCATTATTTTATAAAGAATATTATTATTACCACACATAAACTTGGGCAGGTCGGGTACAATCAGACAAATTTTCACATTGTTATATTGCTCTTTAATTTCAATAGCTGCTTTTATGAAGGGTGTATGTACCGCATAAATTAGAATTAGTTTATTATGCTGGCAATTATTCGACCAGATTCTTAAATATTTTTTCGCATTTATGTATCTGCTAAAGAATTTATAAAGCGTAATATTATTAAACCCAACATTGATATCATCTGCTCCTTTTGTGTGGGAGAAATGAAAATTCTTAAAATATGCATCTTTATATCGAAATGGATAGGAACCAATGTATGGCAAATTAATTAATTGAATACTATCAAAATACAAATCCAATCCTTTCACAATTGACCATTGGAGGGCATCCGCAGCATATTGGATATTGCCCTTGCTCTTTCGTTCAATTGAGTCCCTCATTTCGTTAGGAAAGAGACCACATAGAAAGGAGATATTGTCAATTCTTGTGTACGGTCCTGACTTGAGCATATCCCGGTAACCTTCGGTTAAGCCGCCTTCTCGTTGAAGCCTTCAGTGAAAACGACGCTCCCAATCACATGAGCCCGGCTTTGCATGTTATTCGGCTTTCGCCAGTGTCATTCCGACTGCTCGGCCAGCTTGAAGACTATAATTAGCGTCGCCGTGCGAAGCCCCGATTGACAGTGCGGATACATACCCCTTCGACGTGGCACCCCAACTCACGATTGTGGCCGCCAACACCCAGGCAATGATGAAGGGGTTGCTGGATGATGCCATGCACCTTCGCACAGGGCCTGACGAAACTGTTCGTGCACATCACTGCGGAGGTATCGTTGTCGCGCATACGCATATCCATTCTCGCCGAGGAACTGACGGTATGGGCGATCAGTAAATAGCTTTTCAACCGCAGTCTCTAGTGCCCTGGGATCCTGTTCGCCGATGACCACGCCGGCGTTCGCCCGCATAATCACATGCATGGAGGCGAGCTGGCGCGGGCCAAACCCAAGTATTGGTTTGCCGACAGCCAGATATTGCGGTATCTTCGTTGAGACGGATAACCGGGTGTACTCGACCGTATTCTCTTCGAACGACTCAACGTGGACGGCGATGTCGGTCTGTCGCAAAACATCAAATACCTCGGTCGGCGCGAGACTGGCCAGACGCGTCCGCGCACACTGCCGGAATTCATCAGCGAACCGGGCAACATCCCGTGGCGGCGCGTAAATGCGGAGTTCGCCTCCAGCGCGTTCAACCGCCCGGGCGATCTTTCGTAACGATTGCCATCGATTCAGGTGGAGACCGCCGATATAGGAGACGACGGGACTGGCCGACTTGCTGTCCTGGTGCCGCGAAGGCGCTTGGAAGTTTTGTTCGTCGATACAGTTCATAAAGTCCCGAAAGGGCAACCCGTATCGTCGCCGGTACTCGTCTGCCATTTCCTCCGAGATGCACAATCCGCTGTGCGCATGGTGCAATACGCGCCGCAGGAAGCGGTTGAGCATGACTCTGGGAAGGCCGAAGAGGATGTTGTCTGAATACTTCGTGCGCGGCCAGTCGTCCATGAAATGAGGCATCATCGGTTTGGCGGTGTATTTGGTGACCTTCAGCACAAACTGCATCATGCGGATTGAACCCAGCGGGGAGTAAATCACATCCGGCGAATAGTTTGTGATCCAGCGCCGCAGGGATGCAGGCAGCAGGACGGAGCTCATATCATTCAGCGCGCGCGCCATGAGGTGGCCCCAGGCTTTCCATGAGGCGTGGTCCGATTGTGCGAGCGCCAACCCAGGCGTTTCAGGCGCGTAACCCAGCGAACCGCGAGGGATCACCTGGCGCACCACGTGATCGAACGGCGCACTGGAAGACTCGATATGCCGACTCATGAGGCAGACATCCGTGCCCGGGGGCTCGTCTTGCAGATAGATTTGCGCGAGTCGCTCCCGCGGCCATCCAGCAAACAGGTTGGACATGGTGATGCCCGTTCCGGTTAACCAGTTGAAGGGATTAATTGTGATCACAAGTACTCGCGGATAGTTCCCTTCGCTCATGGCCGCACCCTATTCATTTCCGTCGGGGAGGAGTACTCTATAAGAACGTCAGAAACGCCCTGGTAGTGCACATTTCCCGGGGGCTGAACGATTGTTGCTACTATCGACATGCCATCGACCCGACGAGCGCGACGGACATGCCCGCACACCAGCCCCATCAACAGTAGCGCAAATGCGGACACGAAAAAAAACAATCGAGAGGTTCCCCCCAGATTATAACCTGCGAGACCGGCGACAAAGGCGATGACCGGAGTTACGAAGGCGAAATTCCGGTTTGCCGTTGCGGAGACGACCGTCGCTGCCCACCAGACGAAGAGGACGATGAAAGGAATCGCCCCCAGAAAGCCGACGGAAAGGATGAGATCAAGGTAACCGTTATGAAACGGAATATTCTCTTCTGCAAAGCCCGATTCGATAGTTTGGCCGAAGCCGGAGCCTACCCATGGACTCCTGATAAATCGAGATAGCCCTTCATTCCATAAAACGAACCGCCCCCCAGAAGCGCTCTCGAGTAATTCCGCGTTAGAGGTGAACCAGTAACCTCCAACATCATGAAGAAAGTAATATAAAAATTGTTGTTTATAATCAGCAAATATTCTTCCTCTTGAAATTGCATTCGCGGAAACAAATATGAGAAACGTCACCGTAAGCAACAGACAACTTCGGGCGATAGTCCGTGCCCGGCCTAGACCGCGGATCAACATGATGACGATTATGGCAAAACCGCTGACTATCGCGGAAAATACCAACGGTTTATGGAAAGCGACTAGCACGGGGAACGCGCTTGTCAACAAAAACAGGAAGGTCCAAGAAAATATTTTGCGTTCGCCTAGCCAGCGAAATAAATACCAGCAAAAAGCGAACAAAGAAAAGAAACGAACCGGAAATCCCACAAACAACGATGGAAATTGATAAATGACTTCCGCTCCTCTAGGCAATGGAAATAAATAGAAATATACTGATAGGATTGCGATAACGCAAGCCGTAGAATTTAGGAACCAATAAGTATTCAGTCGCTTAACGCCGATTCGGTAGCCGATAATCCCGCATAGAATACAAAGCAATAGCCCGTAATATATGCGCAAAACGGAAATAGTAAACGGAACATCGAATGGACTGGAATGAATTCGCTCAAGGATAATCACAACACCCAATAGTAGCAAGAGAATCAAGGCGAAATTCCGCATGGCTGTAGAAATATAATTGAAACGGAATGCACCCAATCGTATACCTGCATAGAGAATGACGATTAACGCAAATATCAAGGCTCCGTTGACGACTAAACTAGACTTATCGAGCATCCAAGTCCATTCACACCCTATTGTTCCTAAAGCGATGGCCAGCCCGATCATTTTAATAACCTTGCGCTCTTTCATTTTTTCTTCATGTGTCCCGACGGGGCATTATCTTTCCGCATCTTTCCCGGCTATTTGACATAACGCAGAACCATGATTTTTAACCATATCTGCTCCGACAATACAGAAGGAATTATTTTCATTTAACAATCCGTTTTGGCGCAGGATGGAAGAGTATATTGCCATAAGATGATCGACCGCTATTTGGGGATTATATTTTCCGAATAAATACGGTTCTGACTGCAAAACCCGTGATAGAATTTATTAATTGCCACCCGAAGGCGATTTTGATATTTCTGATTGTGTTAATATTTCTCATCAAATTGTTTTAACCATTGTTCAATATTATGCATAGGCATGGTTATTTTTGTTTCAAAACCATCATTAATCATACTATTCAAGGTTAACAGGTCGTCTCTGTGACACACGGGCAAGTTGCAACTCTTTTTTATTTCAATTGAACGATTATCAATACCTACAATAATTGTGCGTACGCCTTTTTGAAGTGCTCTGACTCCACCGTGCAGCCTAGTTCCAACATAATCCGTATTTTTCCCATGTGTTTCCAAAAACTGGTCGTAGGCTTCTAGCGTCGGTTGTATTAATATTAAATCGTTTAATAATCCGCTCTCACTCAGATAATCAATATCATTTGATCCTTGAATCCATAAATAAACATTATCGTAATTATCCTTAAGAGTTTTTATCATTGATTTGTCTGATTTTGCCTTTGGTACATAATCAGTAACAGTCGTAACAACATTCTTAGCTTTTTTTAAAGGAATACTCTGACAGAATCCGGGAGTGAATTTCCACATGCTCGGACATCCCGTCATAATCACATTTCTAAACCCAGCTTTATTTAATTTTTGTTCCGCGTACTCATCCCTTACGCTGTGCAGATATTCGTTACTAAGGACATTTTTATATATTGTTCGAGTGTACCAATTAATATCATGTTGATAGATACGCCAGCCAACCCCCATTAAAACAACCCGGGAAACTGACTTCATTGTATGCCATGTAATATCCCATTGACGAAACCTAGTATTCAAATCTGATGCCATTAAATTTGAACCCAGCACAAATCTATATTTAAAATCTTTAAAGAAACTCATAAACATTTTCGATACGGGCAAATGAGAGGAAAAATCAACAAAGAATGACTCGGGAAATAACCTCGTCAGATAATACTTGCAGCTGTCAACAATTATATCATCCCCGCGATTCAGGGAAGATATTGCAGGATTGAATGTGAGAATCTTATTCATTTAAACCTCGACCTTATGCGGTAATAAAACTATTGTTTATGACTTCTTTATATATTTCTAAAGTATTTCTACAAACAGTCTCGGCAGCATATCGTTCATTTGAAATAATCTTTGCTTTTTCGGATATATTAAACGCTAATTTATCATTATCCCACAACATGGAAACATAATACGCTAGTAATTCATAGTCTCCGAATGAATATAATAACCCCGTTTCTTTATGAGAAATGGTTGTCATCATCCCTCCCGAGGAAGATGCAACACACGGCAATCCAGTCAGCATAGCCTCTGCGAGGGTATTCGACCCGTTTTCAACTATTGACGGCACTACAAGGGTATGCGACATGGCCATGACTCGCGCGAGTTCTGCCGCTGAAAGAGTCCCTATAAATGATATGTTTTGCTGAAGATCATACTTTTTAATTAGGCCCTCAAGATAGGCCGAATAGTCCGATTGAAGTATTTTTTGCTTGAATGTCTTTTTTTCTAATATATTCGGCCCAAGAACCTTTATTATCAGATCCGGATAACGATTTTTCAGAATACTCGCGGCATGGAGAAGCATATGAAAACCTTTAATTGGATAATACGCGGCTGCAGCGATTACTGTATGCCTTTGGATTTTAGAGATATCCCACTTATCTCCTTCGAAAAAAGGTTTTCTCATTGCCTCTTCGCAATGAAAATATCGGGCTTCTGGATTTACTGCTTTGACAAAAGCATGGTCCCAGTCGGTCCTTCCAATAACATTATGAATTGAATCTATTAATTCTCTTTCGTATTTTGCCCTTTTTCTAAATTGCCTCTTAATTTCGAGTACGCCGCCATATTTGAAATCCGCGATTCTTCTATTGCGTATAAATTCTAAAGGCAAAATATCGCCTAAATAGCGGCGGGCGCAGATTTCTATTATACCTTGAACAGATACTACCTTCGGTATATTGTTTTTCAGTTTCGCTACAAATAAGGAATGGGTAAACTCAGTTCCGTGAATATGGATTATATCAGGTTGAAAATCGGAAATAACCTCTTGTATAAGGATTTGGGTGTTTTTTTTTATGGGAAAATATTTCATTTCTCCTTTTTTTACAGGAATAATATAATGTTGAATATTTCCGGATTTTTTTTTATATATTTTATCGGTGATCATGGGAGCAACAACCATGACTTCTAAATTATTTTGCTTTGAAAATTCGGCGATGAGGGCCTCAAGCCAGCTCTGAGTACAGTAGGCGGTTTTCCTTTTGGTAATATGCTCGACCATTTCGGGAAATGGAAGGTTGACCGTCCAAAGCACTTTCATTTATCGGTCTCCTTACTTCTTTGCCATGAAATCCATAATGCCCGTTTCCGTAACAGTTATTCTTGTGCGGTTAACATTATCGAAAATTGGCGAGGGAGCCTTCCCGCGCCAAAATGGTCAAAGCGCATCTTGGGTAGAACACCATACTGATTCCACAGGCCATTCAGAGTTGGATCTGAATATCAAATTCAAAATCCATCAATCCTCGCCATTCTGCCATGCAGACGGCTTATGATTCGTTTTGCCAAACCACGTTCCGCATCGTCAAGTCCGAATTTATAAGCCGTGATCAATGCGACTGAAATACTCGCCGAAGCAGAAAGCGCGAAGCGTAATAACGAAGGAGGAAGTATCCAAGTTGGAATCCAGGCCGCAAGACCTCCAGAAAATGCAACGAGAGAACTGGGAAGAACCACTTCCAAGAACCAGCGCTTAATAGACACGCCAAAAAGATACCGACCCCAAAAAACTCGACCAAAAGAACATACGGTTATCCCCACCACAAAAGCGATCCCGATACTGGTCGGGGCAAAACCGAGTTTTAAGAAGATCCAGGCCAAAGGCAACGTAAGTACAAGGCTTACTCCAACAGTGGCCTGGTAGGCGGCGATCTTTCCATGCGCACTGACAGCCAACATATATCCGGTACTCAAACGATCAATAAGATACGTCGCCAATATCCAACGACAGAATGTCGCAGTACCCGGGGGAGGGGTGCGAAGCCAAAGACGTAAGACATTTTCCATTTCAACCATAAGCGGAATTGCAAAAAATAGGACAAGGATCGTTCCAAACTTACTGGCACGCATCGACATCAAAAGCATCCCTGAACGATCCCCGCGCCCCTCGGTAGCGATAATTTCCGGCGAAAAGGCGCCGATCATCGCTGCTGAAAGTTGATTGACTTGCGTTGACACTTGGTTGGCGATTCCATAGGCGGCATTCGCTATGGGGCCAAAATAGACATTGAGCAGGATTGCGGAACCCTGATTTCGTCCTACGGATCCGAGACTTCCAATTAAATACCAAACCGCAAAAGAAAAAACTCTCTTCGCTTTTTTGATATTGAACCATTGGCGGAGGTTTATTTTACACTCGGGGAACACAACCATTGCGCGAATAATCTGAATCAAATTATTAAATAAAATTATTGAACCCATCCCAACGGCGTAAAACAATAATCGATCCCCGCTTGCGTTTCGCAGTAAATACGCAAGAGAGAAAGACAAAAAGGTTTGGAGTAATCCCCAAAAGGCAAGTTCAGAGATGCGCTGCTTTGCCTGAAACATTGCCACGTAGGGCACGGAAATCATACAAAAAAAAGCAGTTATGAGCGATATTCGGAATACGAAAAGGCATATTGACATTCGATCAATCGGAATGTTGAGGACATGGGTTATGACGCTATCCCCCAAAACCCAACCGATCAAGCCCAATATGACGGCAAAGCAGAGGTGGATGCTAAATGCAACATTAAACCAACTTTTGACCTCGCCTGGATCCCCTTGTCCAATGGAATAAGCGAAAAACCGAGCGACGCTTGTTGCCATAACACTGTTTAAAAACACTATCAGAATGACAATAGCGCTGACCAAACTATAAAGCCCAAAATCAGATTGACCGAGGGCATTTAAAACCCAGCGGCTACTAAAAAGGGCTAAAAAGACGGAAAAAACCGAGCGGGAATATGTCGCAATTGTATTTAGGATAATACGGCGAGAGGGGTTCATCATATCTTGCAAATTCGGTCTTTGTTGTCCTAAATATTAAGAATCCGGATTAACCGCACCAATTCTCATGAAGAGATCTAATCTGAAGCCATTAAAGGAAAGAATCAAATAATATTTCAAAACGCGCGCTATCGCCCTCTGCTTCCAGAAACTTCATCAATTCCATCTTGATTAAGAACAAGAATCATATAGTTAGGCGCGGGCTAATTTTTTTGCATGCTACCGCCGTTAAGGGGAACTCGGCCTTTCTTGGCTTTTCTCTATTCCCATCGTTATCTCCCGGATGTCCCCGGTCCGGGATCTCTCAGCAATCAGTCGGAGTCTGCGGCGCAAAGGCGGATCGCACGGGATTTTCGAAACGGATCATGCGCGGCATCGCCAGCGCGCGAAAAAAGAGATCTTGAACGGAGGAAAATATGCCGCGACGAGATAGATCGCGAAGTTGCGAAAGTTTCGGAGCAGTCTCCCTTCATGATACCTTTCCGCCCTATTCCGTCCTTTCCGAATGCAATTGATGTTATAAAAAAGAGGCCCGCCTGTCAAGGAAGCCTGTCAAGCCATTTAAAAACCTTACTGTAGAGGGTATCATCTTGCCACGAAGGAATCTTACCCAAGGGGGGCACCAGGCTGGGGATTCCTGAGGCTCTTGGGATTGACGGCTGTCGTCCCCAGAGCTCTTGTGGAAATGGTAAGCTGAATTGCTAGGGCAATGGTAAGCAGAATTCCCATGGTCACGGTAAACAGAAATCCCATAGGCAGGGTAAATGGAATTCCCATTGTTTGAGAACTCCTGTATTGTTGAAAAAAACTTTACAGGAGCCGGAATGATCAACAAAGTGATGTTCAAACAGGTTCAAGCTTTTCGGCGGCAGGGATATTCTAAGGGCGCGATCGTCAAAGCCCTGGAGTTCGATCCCAGAACCGTGGCCAAATACTTCGCCATGGAGGAAGAGGACTACAGGGCCTACCGCCAGGACCATCTTTTCCGGGACAAGGCCTTCGACGACTTGCGGAGTGAGATCCTCGAGGTTTACGAGGCCAACGACTTCCGGACGCTCCAAGTTTCGTCCGTCTACGACTATCTGGAGGAAAAATACGGCGTTTTGCCGGGGAATGAACAAACCCTGCGCAACTACATCGCCTATCTCATCCAGACGGACAGCCTGCGATTGGACGAGAACGTCCGGCTCTATACCAAAG
>Ga0315274_10002574_pt1 | contig 27279 bp, 19 predicted proteins | sample YL17G02_20_MG_FD_203700 | JGI IMG/M metagenome (GOLD analysis project Ga0315274, IMG submission 203700) | Sediment microbial communities from Yellowstone Lake, YNP, Wyoming, USA - YL17G02_20 | ecosystem: Environmental > Aquatic > Freshwater > Lake > Sediment | place: USA: Wyoming | collected...
CCCACCCCGCCCTTCTGATTGGCGATGACGATCACCCGCCCCGGCGGGCTGGATGGGATCCCCTTCGCATTGGATACCGCTGAGGCTGGATTTGCATCACGTAGCATCATACTATTAGTTAAACATTTGTACAGCCGTCATGTTAACACCTGGCGCAGGCCCCGCCCTCCCGAGGCATCCGCAAAAGGTCTCGCCCACCGATGCACTGCATCAAAGCACGTATGATACGGCCCATGCCCCGCCAAGTCAACAGCCGCGTAATCCTACAGCCGCGGGTGCTGCGACGCAGCAGGGGCGGTTTTTCCAAAACCAGCCCCAGGATGATTGTATACCGCGATCGAGGCTTGTGATCACGGCGTGCGGGGACCGGTTTCCGAGAAACCGCCCCTACCTGCTACCTGCCGGGTAGACTCCCTTCCCCGGCAGTCACGTCCGTTTATGCGAAGCCCATCCCATTTTTCTGCGCCTTATTCGGACAATTCCCATCTTGTGCAGGATGCGTCGAAGGTTTTCCCTTGACTTCGTTTATCTTGTTGGTGTAGAACGCTTAAAGACGAGGGAGGCGGAGGACGCCTCGCGTCGCGGAATGGAAAGTGACGGAAGCGTTGGTGTGTGCCGAAATATGGGAGGGCGTTGGGTTCGGCGGTGCAGCATGTAGGGTAGCTCTATTCGGGCAACTGCGGCGGAGCCATGTATTGTCATGTGTCGCCCGGAGAGTATGATATGGTTTTTTCTTGTCGCGTTTCGTCGGCAAGATACAGTTGCGGACCGACGGTTAGAGACCAAGCAGGCGGAGGCCGTTTAGTAGCGCGTCAATATAATGACAGGTCTTACTCAATGTTGCGTGGGAGAGCATTGATGCGTAGTCAGGCGTGCCCGAAGTTTCATCGAACCTACTACGTTGGGGTAGCGTGCGTTCTATGGCTTTTCTGCTTGTGCGGTGCTGCATTCGCGGCGCCGACGGAAGTAGACCCCGTCGATATCGAGCATTTGTTCGACGCCCTTCATGCGCCGACCGCAACTGAGATGCCGCGCCAGTTGCACACCGATGAAGGGTACTTGCGTTTTGTTGCCGCTCCGCCGGGCGCGTATTTCGTCACGGGGATCTCCGCTGCGAAGAGCAGCGCCCCCGAACTGACGGCGCAGACGTTCATCTCGGCGCACATAGGGGCGTTTGCGCGTCCCAGCAGCCGCATGAGCTTCAACACGGCCCGGGTGAACTCGGGCGGAGACCAGTCGTACGTCAAGCTCCGGCAGACGTACAACGGGATTCCAATTCTGTGCGGCGAAATCATGGTTCAGACCAATGCGTTCGGCGGGGTCGTCTGCGTGCTCAGCGACGTTCTTCGAGACACCGCCCCGCTGGACGATGGCGCGTTGTCGATCACGCCTAGCATCAGCATGGACGCGGCTCAGGCCGCGGCACTGCAGTGGGCCTGCAACACCTTCGGCGGCAGCCAGGACGATTACACCGCTGGGCCGGGCGAGCGGATGCTTTACGACCCGGTCGTGGTTGGTGAACCGGGCGCAATCTCGCTCACGTGGAAGTTCGTCGTGGTCGGGCAGACGACGCCCTTGACCTATGAGGCCGTCTTCGTAGACGCCCATTCCAGCCGGATCGTGTTTCATTACCCGTTGGTCCACGATCTGCGCGATCGCCGAATTTTCGATGGGGAGAACACTTATCAGATCACGCCGGACGGAAACATTATCTCCAACGGGAAGCTTGTTCGGAGTGAAGGCGACCCGCCCACGAATATCGTCGACGCCGACCTGGCATATGATTATTTCGGCGACACCTACGACTTTTACTCTCGGGTTCACGGGCGGGACAGCATAGACAACAAGGGAATGCCAATTGTCGGCACGGTTCGGTTCTGCAATCCCTTCTTCGGCTGTCCGATGGAGAATGCGTTCTGGAGCGGGGGCGAGGATGACCCCATCAATAACCTGATAGGCATCAGCACGAATCACATGTACTTCGGCCAGGGATTCTCGGCCGCGGATGACGTCGTCGGGCATGAGCTGACGCACGGGGTCACGGAAAACGAGTCCAACCTCATCTATGCAAACCAATCAGGCGCGATCAATGAATCGTTCTCGGACATCTGGGGCGAGTACATCGATCTGACGAATGGCCGCGGCACTGATACGCGAGCTGTCCGCTGGCTCATGGGCGAGGATGTGCCCGGCATGGGCGCGATTCGCAACATGGCGAATCCGCCGCAGTTCGGGGATCCCGACCGGGTGGGAAGCCCCTACTACTACAAGGGCCCGCTGGACAACGGCGGCGTGCATTGGAACAGCGGCGTCATCAACAAGCTGTGTTACCTGATGACGGATGGCGACACGTTCAACGGCCGCACTGTCTCGGGCATGGGAATCGAAACGACGGCCAAGCTCTTCTATGAGCTTCAGATCCACCTGCTGACGGCGGCCTCGGATTTCAACGACGTTTACAATGCGCTCGGCCAGGCTACGATCAATCTTGCCTATTCCCCGATCGAGCGGACAAACGTTCGGACGGCCACGCTGGCGGTTGAGATCGCCCCGGACACATCTGACGAGCTGATCACGGCGTTCCGGGCCATTCCCTCGATAGACAAGCTCGGACGGCCGGTCATCGCGCTGACGTGGAACAATCCGACTTCGCCCCTGTTTAAGCGTGTCATTATCGTGCGCGACACTAAGTCGTTCCCGAGGGTCCCCACCGAGGGATTGGAGGTTTTCCGCGGGACGGATGAGAAGTTCCTTGACACGGCGGTGGTGGCCGGCGCCGAGTACTTCTACACCATCTTCTCGCAGTTGGCGGGCGGGTTCCCGGACCAGCGGTTTACGCGGGCGGTGGCGGGAACGACGCCTGCCGATTTCCTCACGGAAGTCTTCTCCCCCGGCTCGCCGACGCCGCCGACCCCGGCGAATCTCTTTGACCTTTCCTTCACACAGATCCTGTTTTCTCCTGTGGGCGCGCCGCAGGCGCCCGTGGGCGAGTCGCCCACTATCGGGAATTATTATTCGGCGTACACCGTCATGGTCACACAGAGCATCTCCGATCTGCCTGTACCCAGGCAGGACGAACGGGGCGGTGCTTTCATGCTCCCGCTGACGCAGAACCAGGTCTGGCCGGTCCCGATCACGGTTGCGCCGTTCCCGTTCTTTGGGGTGCGCTACTCGAAGATCTTCCTGGGTGCGAACGGCTACATCGCCTTCCAGGATGTTGGCCCGTTGAGCCCGGAGAACTTGGTCCCTTCGTTGGCAGCGCACTTTTCCGTCCCGCGAATCTCGTTCCTATTCTCGAAGCTGGCGCCGAGTGCTTCGGGCGAAATGTGGGCTCGGATACTGGACGACAGGATGGTAGTTACTTTTGTGGGCGTGCCGGAGTTCGAGAGCGCGGCCGTTCCTCCCGCCCGCAACCCGAACACGGTCCAGGTCGAGCTTTTCTATAGCGGCGACATCCGCCTCACGTATCTGGACTGCAACGTACACAACGCGGTTGTCGGCCTTTCGGACGGGCAGGGGATGCCGCAGGATCCGGGTCTGCTGTTTCCCGGCGTCCAGCATGTCGTGATCCCGTCGGACCTGTCGCAGTTCCCGGGGAACTTGACCGCTCTCACGCTCGAGCCGATCCCTCTCCAGAACGTGGCCGCAGGCGAGGAGATCATGTTCGTTGCGAGGACGAGGAGCGTGCCGCCCGGCTTCCCAATTCCGGTGCTGTCGGCGGAGTGGAATGGTCCTGGTCAGAGCGCCCCGTTCAGTGGCGCCCCGCCCGCAACTCAGGCGCCTTTTGCGGATAACCGCGACGGCACGGGTACGTTCCGCTGGCAGACGGGGCTCCTCAATACGGGCATGTTCGTGGTTCGCATCATAGCGACGTCCGGCGCAATGACGGCATACCAGGACGTGAACCTCGCGGTCGGAATCTCGGAACCGCTGCCTACGGCTTCAGAAGTTGTCCTTAGGACAAACGATCCGGTCGAGGACCCGCGGCGCGACCGGCCTGTGGACGACGACCTGGCGCTTATCGCGGATTACCACTACTCACATCCTGAGGAATTATCCAATGCGGAACTCTACGCGGAAGGGCCGACGGAGATCTTCTGGTTCAAGGACAACGCGATGATCCCCGCGTTTACAGACATCCGCGTCGTTCCTCCTGATGCCACGAAACCGAATGAACAGTGGTTCTTCGTGGTCATCCCACGGACGATGTCCAGCCTCGAGGGCCGGCCCATCGAGGGAACGCCGAAATTGTCGCCCGTCGTGACGATTGCAGGGCTGCCGCGGATCTTCAATGTGGTGTTGCCCGAGGATATCCCGGCAGGCGCGCACGAGGGCGTGCCACTGCCGAACCTGCCTCCCGCGGAGGGCCCGTCCACGGGGATACCACCTACGACGGTGGTCATCCTTGGCAAACGGCTCACCAATCCGATCTCGATTACCTTCGGCGGGATTGACGCCCAATCTTTCCACGCGGTCAATGATTTCCGGGTTGAGGCCGTCGCACCGGCGCACGCCCCATCGTTTGTCATCGGCGGGATCGCGATACCAGATGACCTGGTTGTCGTCACCCCTGCCGGCGCCACCACGGCCCCGGAGGCGTTTACGTTTGTGGACGGTGGGAATTCGATCTTGAAGGCCGACGTCAATCGAGATGGTAAAGTGGACGCGGTTGACGTCCAGCTTGTCGTCAACGCCCTCCTCGAACTGTCCAAGAGCCGCGTCAACGCGGATGTGAATCTTGACGGGAAGATCAACGCGGCGGACCTCCAAATCGTAATCAACGCAGCCATCGGGAACTGAGAGCTTGCGAATGAATGTGGCACAGCCGCCCTCGGCTGTGTTGTGCAGTCAGTACGATCCGGTGTCTCGCTTCGTTGCACAGCCGAGGGCGGCTGTGCCACATTGTCTGGTTCCTGTTGCGCGAATGAACCGGGCGCGGGAAATCGTTCATGACAGGATTCCTTTGGTGTTTCAGCCTCGTCCTGGCGGGTGCCGGCCCTGCAGGCCAGATTGCTTACGTCTCGGGCACTGAGCAGGAAGATCAGTGCGTGTGTATTGTCGACCTCTCATGCGGCGCCGTGTCTCGCATCGGCGCCGGGTCCCGCGATGGACGGCCTGTATGGTCGCCGGATGGTTCGAAGCTCGCGTTCTCCACCAGTCAGCCCGACGGTCTCGGCATCTGCATCGGATACCCGGACGGCGCCGCGCCGCGCCGACTCGCCCACGCGCGCAAATGGAACCGCAATCCGCGTTGGTCGCCGGATGGGGCATTTCTTGCGTACGAGGCCGACGACGGACAAGGGTTCGACCATCAGATCGTTGTGAACGACGTGAACGCTGGAACGGAATCCACCTGGGCCGGAGGAAAAACGGGTGTGATGCGGCCCGTGTGGCTGCCCAACGCGCGTATCTTCGATATCGCGTCTATGACGGAAGATCTCGCATGGCGGGACGCGCAGGACCAAGCCGTCGTAAACTACGAGCCGGGCAATAGCCCGATCATTCTCGCGGAGGGCCTCACGGGACCAAAGGGCAAGTACTCGATCGATCTCTTCCTCGTTACGCCGGCCTCGCTGGCACGGCTCATGCCGCAGAACAATTACGTGGAATGGGCCGCGGAGCCCAGTCCGGATGGACGCAATATCGCTTTCGAATCCAATGACGGAGGAGATCGCGAGATCTTTCTGGCGTCAAGAACGGGCGTGAGCGACGTGACGAATCACCGTGCCGCCGACTGGAATCCGTCCTGGTCGTCAGACAGTGAGTGGCTCGCGTTCGAGTCGTTTCGTGATGGGAGGCGCGGTGTATATCGTGTTCACGCAGGCACCGCTCGCGTGTCGCCGGTTGCCACGGATACCATCTCGGACAACTGGTCGCCGTCCTGGTCGCCTGACGGGAAATGGATCGTCTTCGTGTCCAATCGAACAGGCAATCCCGATATCTTCGTCGCGAGTCCAACCGGGGATGATGTCAAACGCATTACGGATTCCCCCGGTTCCGACCTTGCGCCCGCGTGGCGCCCGGAGGTCAAGCGATGAAGAGGCGCTGGCTTGTCCTCCTGTTGCTGGCGGCCGGTCCTGCGGCCGTTGCGCGACAGCCCGATGGAACCCTCGGGATCATTCGCGCGCCGAACAACGGCATCCCTGTCATAGTCTTGCCGGGAGCAACGTTTGAGGCCGCACTCACGTCGCAGGCGGAACTGCGTCTGGCAGATGCCAATGGCCAACACGCGCTCAGCGTGGAATGGAGCGCGCTCCCGGACGGCTTCGCAAACGGGCATTGCACTGTTCCGGCGGAAACAGCCGCGGGGACGTACGCACTTGAGGCTTCCGTGAACGGCCAGACGGACCGAAACGAACGCGCGGTATTCGTCCGCGGCACGTTTCCGGACACTTACATCCTCGCGCACTTGACGGATACGCACATCGGCGCCAATCGCAACAATCGTGCTTCGGGCGAAGTCCTGCGCGGCGCCATCGATGTCCTTAACAAGTCTGAGGCCGCCTTTGTGGCCGTTACGGGAGACCTTACAGACGGCGGCGAGATCGGGCAATTCCAGACGTTCCTGAAGGTCATCGACACCTGCCTGCTGCCGACCTTCGTGTGCCCCGGCAATCATGATCGGAAAGCTCTCAACTACGAGAGCTTCTTCGGAACGCTTACTTACATGTTCTGGTTTGGGCGCGATGGATATCTTTGTTTTGACACGAAGGATTTTATGACGGCGGATGAGCTGGGCTCGCAGGACGCGGACCTCGAGATTTACAGGCGCGCGATCAAGCCTGCGCGCTGGTCTATCGGCCTGACGCACCGTTACGAGCCGGATATGGGAATGCGCAGCCAGATCGTGCTCTTCATCGATGACCCGCTGGATCACCTCGTAATGGGTCACTGGCACCGCGCGAACGAAGACAACGAGAAGACGGTGCCGTGGGGAACGACGACTTTGACCGTTACGCCCGCCGCGGTAGACGGTTTCGGTCGCATGTTCGACATCTCCCCAAAAGGGGTGAAGCCCCGTCCGCCCCAGCGCATTGTGACCACGGAATAGCTCCAGTCATGAGTGAACGCGAGCCGCACTACGCCAACGTGCCCCGGGACCAACGGCCATTGATCGAGCGCAGGCCCGTCCACGTGGTCCTGGACAATCTCCGGAGCGCCTACAATGTCGGGTCCATCTTCCGCACATCGGATGCCGGCGCTGTCGCTCACATTCACCTGTGCGGAATGTCCGCCCATCCGCCGCATAGGAAAATCGAGAAGACATCGCTTGGGGCCTTCGAGTACGTTCCCTGGACCTACTACGAACGAACGGCGGACGCGCTGGATGGCTTGCGCCTGCAAGGCATCCCCAGCGTTGCCATTGAAGTGACTGAAGCGGCCGTGCATCATGTGGCGTTCCGGTTTCCCAAGCCCGTGGCGATCGTGTTTGGAAACGAGGTCGCGGGCATCAACGAGAAGGTACTTTCGCGCTGCGATTTCACGGTGTGCATTCCCATGCACGGATACAAGAACAGCATCAACGTGGCCACCGCTTTCGGGGTGATACTCTATGAAGTGCTGCGCCAGTGGGATGCCCAAACGTGAACTCTAGTGTGCCCTCCCCATGTTCGGGATTTATCTCAGCATCCCGGTGCGCCACATTCGTTGTCCTGATCCTCAGCGCAACGCTTCTGGCGGCATGTGCCACCAGGCGGCAGGAGCAGGTTGCCATTGCGATTCCACACAGCGTCCCTTCCTGCTGGCCGGTTGTGTGCGATGAGACCCGCGTCACGTGCCGTTTCGAAGACCGCATGGCCTCGGCGAACGGAGGCAGTCATTTGCATCGCGGCATCGATATCGCCGTCCCGAAGGGGACGCCCGTGATCGCCACGGCCGACGGAGAGGTGGTTTACGCGGCGTACAGCAAGAATGGCTATGGCCGGCTCGTCCGAATCGCGCACGGCGGAGGAATTGAGACTTGGTACGCACACTTGAAATCACTGGACGTGAGGCAAGGCGCGAGGGTCAAGCAAGGCCAACAGATCGGTCGCGTGGGCAGGAGCGGCCGCACGACAGGCTTTCACATTCACTACGAGGTCCACGTCAACGGCGAAGCCGTAGAACCGCGCCGGTACCTCCCGGCCTCGTTGTGACAGGGTTTCTTTGAGTCTTGTGTTGCGTTGTGCGGTGCAAATGCTGTATAGAAGGCGTGCAGTGGCTACACGTGAGAAGAGTCGGCCAAGCCAGGTCCTGTCGGTTCAACTACCCGCGTCTTTTCGTTGAAGGTTGTGCATGATTTTGCATTTTTCGGTATGTATGCGTGTAACTTTTCAGGTTTGTACTTGTAACATAAGGGGCAGGCAACCGCCCCTATACTGGGAATGCACTCGGGCAACACTCCCCGGGCAAATTCGGAGGGAGAGTGGCAGCTTCCAATACAACGCAGGCTCACCTGCGATCTCCTAGTTTTGTGAGTCGCATTGTAGGTCCTGTGCGGGCACGCTTTCGTTTTGCGCTGGCCCTCGTGTGGATCATCGTCTGTTATGTGGTGATTCGGACGGTGAGCCTAGCTGGTCTTTTCTCTGTCCCGCTTTCCGCTCGTCTCCGCCTAGCCGTCTCGGTCACGTGGGCCAAGGGCGTCGCCCGTATTATCGGCATGCGGCTCATCATGCACGGCGAGTTGCCCGAGCCTCCCTTCTTTCTCGTCATGAACCACATCGCCTGGCATGACTTTTACGCCCTTTGCAGTTTCCTCAAGGACGGCGTCGGTGTTGTCGAGCAGCCGATCCACGGCATCCCGCTTATCGGTACGCTCATAGCGGGGATCGACCCCATATTCGTGCGTCGCGTGAAGGACGATACCCCGCGCGTGAGGGAGCTCATGGTCAAAGCCATCCAGGAAGGAAAGAACGTCGTCATGGCGCCGGAAACGCCCGAGACGACCATCCGCCGCGGGACGGGCGTGCGCCGGTTCCGTGGGGGACTGCTGGACGCCGCCGTCATCACGCGGAAGCCGATCCACTACATGAGCTTTACATACCGCACGCCCCAGGGATATCCGCCTCCGTCCAAGGTGTTGGTCTTCGGTCCCAACCCCTTCCTGCCCACGCGCGACGGAAAGATCCCGGAATCGGAATACAAAATGTATGAGCGGCAAACCTTCATGCAGCACCTCTTGAAGCTTCTTGCCCTGCCGTATTTCGAGGTGATCGCCACGTTTGCACCCGAGCCCATCCTGGCAGATGACCGCATCGATCTCGCGGACCGATTGCGGGAGGCGGTGGAGCGCATCTTCACTCCCATCGAGTAAGAAAAGAGAATGAGAGAAATGGCCGGCGTAGACGTCATTGAGGTCCGAACGCGCAAGCAGTTGAAGGAGTTCGTTCTTTTCCCGACGCGCCTCTACGCGGACTGCCCCAATTTTGTGCCGCCGCTGATATCGGATGAGATGGCCAGCTTGAGCCAGGACCATAATCCGACTTACGAGACGGCGGATGCCACGATACTCCTTGCCGTAAGAGGAGGCGAGACCGTGGGCCGCATAGCCGGGATCATCAGCCACACCGCAAACAAGAAATTCGGCACAAAGAATGCCCGGTTCGGGTGGTTCGACTGCATAAACGATTACGCCGTCGCCGAAGCGCTTTTCGGCGCGGTCGAGAACTGGGGCAAGTCGCGAGGCATGGAGACGATCACCGGTCCGCAAGGGTTCAATCAGTTCAGCAGAGTGGGGATGCTCGTGGAAGGTTTCGAGCATCTGCCGACCATGGCGACGCATTACAATTACGCCTACTACAACGACTTCGTGGCCCGTTACGGCTTTGTGAAGGACGTCGATTACGTCGAGTACCTGATCCGGGATATCGGCAAACATGAATTGCCTCCGCGCCTTGCCGCCATTGCGGAGAAGGTCAGCCGGCGCGGCCACTACCGCGTTCTGAATTTTCCGAAGAAGCGGGACATGTTGAAGCGGGCGAACGAGATTTTCGATCTCCTTCAGGACACTTACGCCGAACTCTACGGAGTGACGCCTATCACGCCCTCGCAGCGGGCGCACTACATGAAGAAGTTCTTTCCTTTCCTGCACGAGGCGCTCGTCAAGGTCGCCGTGAACGAGCGCAATGAAATGGTCGGGTTCTTTATTGCCATGCCGAGCCTCTCGGCGGCGCTGCAGAAATCGCGCGGGCGGCTTTTCCCCCTTGGCGTGTTCTACCTTTGGCGCGCTTCGCGCGGCGCCAGCGCGGTGCTGGATTTTTGTCTCGCGGGCGTCCGCAAACACTGTCGTGGCCGTGGCGTGGACCTGCTTATGGCAAGGGAAATGTTCAAGAGCATTGCCGCTCTGGGTTTCATGCAGGCCGAGTCGAATCCCGAACTCGAAACCAACCGTACGGTCCGGGCGGAATGGAAATTGTTCGACCACATCCTGCACAAGCGCCGGCGCGTATACAAGAAGGTTATCGGCAATTAATGCCGGAGTGCCGGGGCGGTAGGACGTACGGCGCCGGCGCGAGGGAGGTCTCTGTGGAGCGTATTCGTGCGAATCGCGAGTTCATGAAGTCCGTCTTTGGCGCGCTGGCCGGCGGCACGTCGGATCAGAGCAAGGGGCTTCCGCAACCGCCGCTCGAGCCGCCCTATCCGCCCGAATCCGAGCTAATCCCGCTGCCGAAACCGGACAAGTCGCTGGTGTCGAAGAACGACCTATACGATTGCATCGCGTCTCGTGAGAGTCGCCGGCACTTGTCGAAGGAACCATTGTCGCTTCACGATCTGTCGTTTCTTCTTTGGGCCACGCAGGGCGTCAAAGAGGTTCTTGGTGACGGCCACGCCACGCTCCGCACGGTCCCTTCCGGGGGCGCCCGGCACGCCTTCGAAACGTATATTGTGGCGCAACGCGTGGAAGGGATTCTGCCCGGCGTGTACCGATATCTGCCCCTGTCGCACAGGCTCGTGTTCCTGTTTGCCCCGCCGGACTTGCGCGGCCGCCTGCTCGAAGCGACCTTCGGACAGCGTTTCGTGGCCGATGCGCCTGCGGTCTTTTTCTGGAGCTGCATCCCTTATCGCGGCGAGTGGCGGTATGCAATTGCCGCGCACAAGGTAATGCTCTTGGACGCAGGCCACGTGTGCCAGAACCTTTATCTGGCATGTGAATCAATAGGCGCCGGCACGTGCGCGATCGGCGCTTACGATCAGGGGGCGACCGACGCCTTTCTCCGGCTGGACGGGCAGGACGAGTTCATCGTGTACCTCGCGCCCGTCGGAAAAATTCCGCGCTCTTGAGATTGGCGCGTGTCGGGTGGGTGCGGCGTGTAGGGTGGGTGCAGCGGAGCGGAACCCACCGCCGTCAGACCTCGCCATTTGTCTGACCCGTCCGACATGTCCGACTCATGAAGGCACAGCGCCCATCGGTCGCTATTTCAGACGTTCGACGCACTCGATAAGACTTGCGCAAATGTACTCATTGTCCTCTTCCGACATCATCGGGTGACATGGTACGCAGAACAAGCGCAGACCGATGCTCTCCGAGAGCCGCAAGGACTGCCCCGGCGTGTGGTCCCGGAGAAACTGCCGGCAGGTGTATGCGGGCGGGTTCGCGACGAGCAGACGGACGCCGAATTCCGCATCCATCATTTTCATAATCAGGTCGCGCTTTTCGCCCGCCCACTCGTTGCACACAAGACATGTGTACAGGTAGTACGTGTGAAGGCAGTCGGGCGGCTCATAGGGCAGGATGATCTCCGGGACGTCCGCGAGGAGTTCGTGACGCTTCTGCGCGACCTTTCTTCTGGACGCGATGAACCCGTCCAGCTTCTTCAACTGGACCATTCCCACGGCCGCCTGGATCTTGTTCATGACGTATGAGGAGCCCCAGGTATCGAGTTCGTACCCATAGAAACGCGTGGAGCGGAAGAAGGCAGCCACATTGTCGTCATCTGTTGTCATCATGCCCCCCTCGCCGAGGGTCACCATGTTTTTCATAGTGTGAAACGAGAAGACCGTCATCAGACCCTTCTTGCCCAGCTTCTCGCCTTTGTACTCGCCGCCGCACGACCGCGCTGCGTCGCCGATCACCTCGAGCGGCCCGTGCTTCTCATGCGGATAACGCCGCGCCAGATCATACAGGTCGTCAAGCGGGGCCGCGAGACCGTTCATGTGGACGGGAAAGATCGCGCGCGTCTTCGGCGTGATGCGTTTCTCGACGTCGTTCGGGTCGAGCTGGAACGTCCGGGGATTGACCTCGGCCCAGACTATCTGTCCGCCCGCGCCGATGACCGCCATGGGCGCCGCGAAGAAATTCACGGCCGGAACGATCACTTCGTCCCCAGGTTGAAGCTTCAGATACAGCATCGCCATATCGAGGCCGGGCCCGGCACTGTTGAGCGCGACCGCATGCTTCGTGCCGACGTACGCGGCAAAGGCGGTTTCAAAATCCTTGATGTACGGCCCGCCGAATCCGCGGCTGATCTCCATCGAGTCGCGCATCGCCGCGACGGCCGCCTCGATTTCGTCCTCGCCGTAGGCGCTGCCGAGCATCGGCTCGCCTTCCCAAAGCGTCTTCGGTTTCCCCCGGCTAAATATCTTCTGACGGTGCTCCTTGGTAATCATGACATCACTTCCTCCCACAACTTGAACAGGATTGAGGCATCTTGTCAGTTCTTTGAGGACAAATCAAACGGGTATGCAAGGCGCGGTCGTCGGGACCTTGAGAAGTCTGATCTGTCCGATCTGTCCAATCTGTCCGATAGGTCGGACAGCTCGGACGCGTGGACGGCGGTGCAATTCAGTCTGTGCTTCACAATGCGGATCGTTCATTTGACTGGGGGTTCCGGGATTACTATAATACGATTCGTGTACAGGTCTCAGTAAAGGCTCTCGGCCTCCGCCGAGTTTCAAATTATTGGCATAGATAGAGTTCGAAGGAGACAGTTGTGAAAAGGACGTTTCAACCGTCAACAATCAAGCGCAAACGCGGTCACGGTTTCCTGACGCGCATGTCGACGGTGGGCGGGCGGAGTGTGATACGACGCCGGCGGCAGAAGGGCCGCAAGCGTCTCTCCGTCTAATTGAAGAAGGTTTTTTGACCGAACGTGGAAGTGATGGGCCTATTGTGCCGGGCATAGAAGGATTTCCGCGACGCGAACGGCTTACGCGACGAACCGAGTTTATCCGCGCTTATGAAAAAGGGGCGCGATGGACGAGCGGGCCGTTTGTCTGTTACATCGTCCGGCAGGCGGGCCAGGGACGGAAGTTGGGGTGTGCCGTATCGCGCAAGGTCGGCCCAGCGGTGGTGCGCAATCGCATCAAGCGTTACATCCGAGAGGTCTACCGCAGGCGCCGTGGCCGGCTTATCGACGACATCCACCTCGTAGTGGTGGCACGGGCAACGTCGGCTGAGGCGAACTATCAGGAATGCGCGGCGGCCATGCAGCAGATCTTCCAGAAGGGAGATGTCCTCCGTGGGTAGGGTGCTGGTGGCCTTGATTCGCTGGTATCAGCGGATCATTTCTCCCTTGCTGGGCGAGAACTGCCGCTTCTATCCAAGCTGTTCACAGTACGCCATCGACGCGATCCGAGCGCATGGCGCGATCGTGGGCATGAGCTTCACCCTGTGGCGGATAGTCCGGTGTCAGCCGCTTTGCCGCGGCGGATACGATCCCGTCCCTGAATCTCGTCATCTCAGCCAATAGGCTCGTCCGGCTTCTTGGGAGTCCAAGAGTTTGGATGACAACCGTGACAAGGAGATGATGCGCAATCAACTGATTGCCATCATCTTGATGACGGTTCTCTTCGTGGTGTGGTTTAAGTGGTTCATGCCGCCGCCACAACCGAAGGCGCCTGCCGTTCCGCCGCAAGCGGTCACGCAACCCGCGGAGACCAAACGGGAGGCGGAGATCAGTGCGCAGGCTGCCGGGACTGCCGCAGCGCTGCCCAATCTGCCTCCAGTGCCCAAGATCGAGGATCCAGCCGCCGAAGAGGTCGCGCTTTCCGATGAACGGATGGAGTTGGTGTTCACCCGCATTGGCGGACGCCTCAAGCGAGCCACGCTTCTTCTGGGAGACAGCGGACAGAACTCGGTGCAGCTAGTCCCCGTGGAACAGGCGCCGGATACGGAAGTGGTGTATCCGCTCGGGCTGCGATTCACGGACGAGAGTCTGGGAGAAGCCCTCAACTTCCGCCGGTTTGACGTCGAGAAAGACCCTTCGGGAAAGACCGTAACGTTCAGTCTCTCAATCCCTGGGAAGGGCGTCATTCGCAAGCGGTTTTCGCTGAGTGATCGGCCGCGCGTGCTCGAGACGCAGGTCGACTACGTGAACGAGGCGGATCAGCCGCAGATCCTGGGCATGGATCAGACGCCGGCCTATTACCTCTACTGGGGGCCGAATGTCCATTCCGGCGACGAGAAGATGGGACTCAAGCAAGCCTTCGTCTGGTACCAAGGCGGGAACCTGACCGAGTTGGCAACGTCGGGAATGACTCCTCCACAAGGGCAGGAGCAGTTTTCGAAAAGCCTGACGAATCCGGAGTGGGTGGCGGTCAAGAGCGCGTATTTCGTCGTGGCGCTCAAACCGGGATTCGAAGGCGGCCAGGGCTGGGCGTACGGCAACCCCAAGCAGTTTCGCTTCGGCATCGGGGCTCCGAGGTTTGAGGTCCAGCCGAAGGGCGAGCAGAGCAATTCTTTCTCGCTGTACATGGGTCCTGACGAGCAGCGGACCTTGGCCGCGGCGTGGCCCACGCTGCCGCACGTGCTTCGTTTCTTCCAGCCGCCTTGGGGGTTCATGGACTGGTTCGCAAAGGTGCTGCTGGGTCTGCTGAACTGGTTCTATGCCTACGTCCCCAACTACGGCCTCGGGATCATCTTCGTGACGATCGTCGTTAGGATCGCGATATACCCACTGACGCTCAAGAGCATGAGAAGCATGAAGAAGATGCAGCTCTTGGGTCCGGAACTCGAGGAACTCAAGAAGAAATACAGCGACAATCAGCAAGAGCTCAACAAGAAGATGATGGAGATGTACAAGGAACGGGGCGTCAACCCGCTTGGCGGCTGCCTGCCGATGCTCCTGCAGACGCCGGTGTTCTTCGCCTTGTACCGGATGTTGTCGAGCGCGTACGAGCTGCGCGGCGCGCCGTTCGTTGGGTGGATAACCGATCTGACGCAGCCGGATCGGATGCTGCCCATGCCGTGGATGCAGGGCGTGCCGTTCCTGGGTCCCATGTTCGAGTACCTGAACCTGTTGCCGATCCTGATGGGGGTGGCCATGGTCGTGAGCCAGAAGGTCATGCCCGTGTCAGGGCCAGCCCAGAACCCACAACAGAAAATGATGATGAACATCATGCCGGTGTTCATGAGTTTCATGTTTTACACCATGCCGTCGGGGCTCAACCTTTACTTCTTGACAAGCACGATCCTGGGCGTTGTGCAGCAGAAGTTCATACGGGTGGCGGACACCAAGCTCAAGGAAAAGAAGAAGGCCCCGGCGAAGCGGCAGCACTTCTACACGGCGGCCATGGCACGCAAGAGACAAGTTTCCCGCGAGGCAAAGAGAGAAAAGAAAAAGTTTTAGCGGTCAGGTGTCGGATGACGTGGCCGATCCCCAATCTCAGGCCCGATACCCGAGACCCGAAACCCAAAACCCGAAAAGGGAGATGACAAGGAATGAGATCAGTTGAAGCATCCGCAAAGACACGCCAGGACGCCATCAAGAAAGCATTGGACATGCTCGGCGTGGAACTCCACGAGGTGGAGATCGAGATCCTGGACGAGGGCAGCCGCGGCCTTTTTGGGCTGGGCGCCCGCGACGTGAAGGTCCGCGTAACGGCGGAAGGCCTTCCCGAGGAACCGAAACCTAAGAGGCCCGAACGCCATGAGCGGCACGAACGCGCCGGCCGTGAAGGACATGAGGAGCGCCGTCACGGTAGGCAGGGGAAGCCCGGACGTCAAGAACGGCCTCAGAGGCAAGAGCGTCCGGCCGCCCAGCAAGAGCGAGCCGGGAAGCCCGAGAGGCGCGCAGAGCCGCCGGCCCGTCAGAAAACGGCGCCTCAGGAGAAACCGGTGCAGGAAAAGAAGCCGCCAAGACAAGAGGAGATGCCCATGGAAGAAAAGACCGGCACGCCGATGCAACCCATATCCGACGCTCGCCGGGAAGAGGCGGCAGCGCTCTTGGCGGAAGTGATCGCGAAAATGGGTCTCGAGGTTGCCGTGACCAGTGAGGCCACGCCGGACGGGGGCGCGCGCATCAACGTGGATTCTCCGGATTCGGCGCTGCTCATTGGGCGGAAGGGCAGGAATCTGCAGGCGCTTCAGTACCTCGTCAATCGGATGATGAGCGCCGGGGAGTCCTCGGAAACCACCGAACGGTTCGTCGTGGACATCGAACACTATCTGGACCGGCGCCGGCAGAACCTCGAGGATATGGCGCATCAACTGGCGCAGAAAGCAAAGGATACCGGGCGAGACGTGCGCGTCAAGCCCTTGAGCCCACAGGAACGGCGCATTATTCACATGACGCTGCAAGACGACCCGGATGTCCGCACATTCAGTCTCGGCACGGCGACCCTGCGGCACGTGGTCATCTCGCCGAAGAACGTCCGGCGCGATAATGCCGGATCGCGCCGTGGCCGCAGCGGACCCAGGGATTTCCAGCGGGATGGCCGCCCGCGAGGCAGACAGCGCAGAGGCCCGGGCCACGGCTCGTCGGGAAGGCGTCCGCAAGGTCCGCCCCAGGAAACGGGCGAAGGCCAACAGCAGGACTGAGTGGTTCCCGTCCATCTTCAAAGGCCGATTTGACGCAGGGAATCGCGGCCTGGTTCAGGGGTTTGCCCGCGAGCGACGGGCCTGCAGCCTTGCAAGATATACCATTGACATATCGCGAGCGTTATGCTATAAAGAAATTGACAATAGGACCGTTTCCGGGGAAGGCGGCAGGCTGCGCAGGGTGTGTGTCCTATTCTTCGTTGGGCACAGCGATTGGATGCCGATGAGTCACCATGTTGTGTAGCATGGTGTTTTCGGAACTAGAGTCGTCCTGCATTTTATAAGGAGAATAGTGATGAATACGAAACGAAGTCCAAGAGGTTTCACGCTTATTGAATTGCTGGTCGTTATCGCCATTATCGGTATCCTGGCGGCGATCCTGCTCCCGGCGCTGGCCCGGGCACGTGAGTCAGCGCGGCGCGCATCCTGTCAGAGCAATCTCAAACAATGGGGGCTGGTCTTCAAGATGTACGCAGGTGAAGCCAAGGGCGGCCTGTACCCGCGCATGGGCACCGAGGGCAGCCCGCTCAACGCTGACACGATGGATGACACTGGGTGGGTAGGGTGTGCCGCGGGGGAAACGATTTACCCCGAGTACCTGTCCGACATGCACATCTACTTCTGTCCGTCGGATGTGAACTCCTATGCGGACGATTACATCGAGTGCCCCGGCGGCTGGTGGTGCATCGGACCCGGCGGGTCGCTCTGGCCATACACCTTTGAGGATAGGAGCTATCTCTATTACGGGTGGATGACCGAGAACGACAACGTCTTTGTTTCCACGATCGGTTGGGCCCTGTTTCAGGAGGGGGTTCTGAGCATGGCCTTATGGACTGACTACGCTGCCTATGCCGACAAAGACCAGCAGCTTGATCTGCCTTTGCTCATGTCCCTGGTTGGCGCCTATCCGGAGTACGCGGCCTTGGTCGAGGCCTACCAGCAGCTCAGCGGGAAGACCGTCGTGGCTTCCGGAAACGGCGGCGGCAACACCGTCTACCGCTTACGCGAAGGCATCGAACGGTTCATGATCACCGACATCAACAACCCGGCCGCCTCGGCACAAGCTCAGAGCACCATACCGATCATGTGGGATACGATTGAGCGGGGCGCCGGTTTCAGCCACAAGCCCGGTGGATGCAACGTGCTGTATCTCGACGGGCACGTCGAATGGATCCGTTACCCGGGCGCATTCCCGGTCAGCTACATGACCGCGTTGCTCGGACGCGCTATCGGTTGATCGGTTCCGGCGCCGGGGAGTCCTCGGAAACCACCGAACGGTTCGTCGTGGACATCGAACACTATCTGGACCGGCGCCGGCAGAACCTCGAGGATATGGCGCATCAACGGGCGCAGAAAGCAAAGGATACCGGGCGAGACGTGCGCGTCAAGCCCTTAAGCCCACAGGAACGGCGCATTATTCACCTGACGCTGCAAGACGACCCGGATGTCCGCACATTCAGTCTCGGCATGGCGACCCTGCGGCACGTGGTCATCTCGCCGAAGAACGTCCGGCGCGACAATGCCGGATCGCGCCGTAGCCGCAGCGGACCCAGGGATTTCCACCGGGATGGCCGCCCGCGAGGCAGACAGCGCAGAGGCCCGGGCCACGGTACGTCGGGAAGGCGTCCACAGGGCCCGCCCCAGGAAACGGGCGAAGGCCAACAAGAGACCCAATGAACCCCCTGCCCTCAAGAACAAGACGGATCAGACGAATCATCGTTCCTGGTCCTGTCCCGCGTGAGACAGGACCAGGAAAAGTCACGAGCATTGGCTAGTAGACACGGCCCAGGATGCCGTTGGCATAGGTGCACGGATGGGTCTCGCTGGGATACCGGATGAACTCGACGTGACCATCCATGTACAGCACATTGGCCCCGCCCGGAATGTGATGGAACTCGAATGAGTAGCCGCCCGGTTCAGAGATGGCGTCCCACATGACCGGGAAGGTGCTCTGTGCCTGGGCGCTCGCCGCAGGATTGTTGATGTCCGTGATTGCAAACCGTTCGACGCCCTCCCGAAGGCGGTAGACGGTATTGCCGCCGCCGGTGCCCTGGATCACAATTGTCCTTCCCATAAGGGACTCTATCCGAGCCACTATGTCGGCGTAGGCGCCCCGAACGATTGCGTCCAGGCTCGATGGCTCGCACAGGCCCGTTAACGCCAGGTCGTTGTCTATGACCTGAAGAGCGTTCTCGCCAGTATCAGCCTTCACAAGGCCCGCCGCGACGGCCGTGATGAAGACATCGATGTTTTCGGCGGCGTAACCGTAATAGAGGTAACTGCGGTCATCGAATTCCTTCGGATCCAGTTGACCGTAGTTGGCCGAAGAGGGATTCTGGGTGTACCACGAGCCGTTCGGCCCCAGAAACTCCTCCGGGTCCGAGGTGACGTCAGACGGGCAGAAATAGATGTGCATGTCCGACAAGTACTCGGGGTAGAACGACGCGCCATACGGGGCGGCCACGAAACCGTCGTTGCCCGGATCATCTTCGTTGTCCTCGGTTGTTATCCGGGGCCACTTCTGTCCCTGGGATTCATTCGCGTACATTTTGAAGACCAGGCCCCATTGTTTCAGATTGTTCTGGCAGCTTGCCCGGCGGGCCGCCTCCCGGGCACGAGCCAGTGCCGGCAATAGGATTGCCGCAAGAATACCTATGATGGCAATCACAACCAGCAGCTCAATAAGTGTAAAGCCTTTTCTTGTTCTCATGATCTGTTCTCCCTTTGGTTTCTCTGGTTTGTTGATACAATCCTCCGAACTATTCCTGCAACTGATGAATGCTCCCGCACAACGGAGACGCCAGCCCCCTGAGTCGGCCGGCCATCCCCCTGTACGCAGCACACCTATTATATCACCTTTCTCCGTTTTGCAAGCGGATTTTTCCATCCACCGTACGGCAGTTTCATCCTTATATGACATCACCTGGCATTTCTCGCTTTGGCTTGCGCCGCGCCTGCTCTTGGCCTTATCGTTGTGCGTTCCGTCTGTTTGGACACTGGGAATGCTGAGCGGTTCTCACAACAACGTGTGTTGCTGCATCGCATAACACTGATATTGCGAATATCCGGGGAGTGGGCATACTCCGCTTCCATTGGAAGTCAATGAGACTCTGAACCATGCAACAATCGAATGAAAAGGACACTCGCTGGACCGGATTCCGCGAGGTGATGGGTATGTCCGGTCCCATCATCCTCGGATCGCTCTCCTATACCATCATGCGTTTCGTCGACCAGATGGTCGTGTCACGTCTCGGCACCGAGGCGTTGGCCGCCATGGGGTCCGCGGGCGTATGGTCCTATGTGATGGGCTGTTTTGTCTTCGGGATCGTCGGCTGCGTGAGCACCTTTGTTGCTCAGTGTTACGGCCGCGGCGAGACGGACCCATGCGCGCGGTATACCTGGCAAGGGATCTACATCTCGATCGCGGCGGGGATCTTGGCGCTCGCATTGTGGCCGCTGTCAGGGCCTCTTTTTCATTCGATGCGACATAGTCCCGAAGTCACCCGGCTCGAGCTGAGCTTTTTCCGCATTTGGCTTGCGGGCTACGGGGCGGTGGCATGGATGACGGCGCTCGCATCGTTTTTCCAGTCCGTGGGCCGCCCGGGCATACCCATGTACGTGGCCATTGTCGCGAACCTCATAAACTTCTTCCTGAACATCGTGCTCGTATTCGGCCTGCTGGGTTTCCCAAGGCTGGGCGTGGCCGGTTCCGCACTCGCCACCGTCATTGCACAGTGGTTCCAGGCCATCTGCCTTCACGCGATCTTCATCAGCCGCCCCTTCGACGCCAGGTTCAACAGCCGGCGTTCCTACAGGCTCGATCTCGTGCGCATACGCGAATTGTTCCGCATCGGCATCTTCGCCGGGATCACCATCTTCATGGACGTGATAAACTGGGCGATCTTCACCAGTTTCGTCGTAGGTCACTTCGGCGATGTGTCGTTGGCCGCTCACAATGCTGCGATGGCCTTCATGCATCTGTGCTTCATGCCCGCGCTCGGTGTCAACCAGGGTATATGCGCCATCGTCGGACAATACATCGGCCGCGAGGACCTCACCACGGCCATCGCACGAACCTACACCGCAATGAAGACCACCATGGTTTACATGTTCTGCACGGGCCTCGTGTTCGCCCTCTTTGGGAAGGGTCTCATACGCGTCTTCTTTTCACGGGAACCGGACGTTGTCGCACTCGGCCACACGCTCCTCATCCTCGCCGCATTTTTCCAGGGGTTCGACGCCGTCAGCATCGTTGTACTTGGCGCGCTGCGCGGCGCGGGCGATACGTTCTGGGTGGCCGTGATCTTGTCTCTTTTCGCGTACCTGTTTTTTCTTCCGCTGTCCATGTGTTTGGCGTTTGTCGCGGGGTGGGGCGCCGTTGGAGCATGGATCGGCGCTACGGCGTACATAATCGGACTAAGCGGGATTCTCTATATGCGGTTTCGAAGCGGACGCTGGCGCGAGATACGCATTTTCTCACCACACGCCCGATCCACGCCCGCCGCCTGAGAGCATGCCCAAGAACGCCTACCTATCTCCGGATGTTATAGAGCGCGTCCAGGCCGAGGAACCTCGCCTGGCTGCCGAGTTCCTCCTCGATGCGCAGCAACTGGTTGTATTTGGCGATCCGGTCGCTCCGGGATGCCGAACCGGTCTTGATCTGCCCGGCGTTCGTGGCCACGGCGATATCGGCAATCGTGGCGTCTTCGGTTTCGCCGCTCCGGTGTGAGATGACCGTGGTGTAGCCCGCCCGATGCGCCATTTGGATCGTGTCGAGCGTTTCGGACAGCGACCCTATCTGGTTCACTTTCACAAGGATGGAGTTGGCGACGCCTTCCCTTATGCCCTTGCTCAGGTACTGGGTGTTGGTCACGAACACGTCATCGCCCACCAATTGGATCTTCTTGCCCGCGGCGTCGGTAAGGTCCTTCCAGCCCGCCCAATCACTCTCGCTCATGCCGTCTTCGATAGAGACGATGGGGTACTTGCCGATCCATTCCTGCCAGAACTTGACCATCTCTTTCGACGACTTCTTCGGGACCTGTTCCGCGCCCAGCGTATACGTCTTGCTCTTCGCGTCATAGAACTCGCTGGCGGCTGGATCGAGGGCGATGAAGACGTCCTTGCCGGCCTTGTAGCCCGCGGCCTTGATCGCTTTGAGGATGACCTCGATAGCCTCGACGTTCGACGTAAGGTTCGGAGCGAATCCGCCCTCGTCGCCCACGGCTGTATTGAGGCCCTTCTCCTTCAAAACCTTCTTGAGGGCATGGAAGACCTCGGCGCCCATCCGAAGCGCCTCTTTGAACGTCCTTGCGCCGGCTGGCATCGCCATGAACTCCTGCACGTCAACGTTATTGTCCGCGTGGGCGCCGCCGTTCAGAATATTCATCATCGGCACCGGCAAAACGTGAGCGTTCGGGCCGCCGACGTAGCGCCAGAAAGGAAGGTCGACGGCGAGGGCCGCCGCCTTCGCCACTGCAAGCGAAACGCCCAGGATCGCATTCGCGCCCAGCTTGCTCTTGTTCGGCGTGCCGTCCAGGGCCAGCATCGTTCCGTCGATGGCCCTCTGGTCGAGCGCGTCCGTGCCGAGCAGTTCCTCAGCGATGATCTCGTTGACGTTGGCGACGGCCTTCAGGACACCCCTGCCGAGATAGCGTTTCGCATCCTTGTCGCGCAGTTCGAGGGCCTCATTCTCGCCCGTCGACGCACCTGAGGGAACCGCGGCCCGGCCCATCACGCCGCAGTTCAAGTATACGTCGACCTCCACCGTCGGATTTCCCCGCGAATCGAGGATCTCGCGTGCGTTAATGCCAGTGATTCGTGTCATAGATCTCGTTTCTCCTTCTCTTCAATCGTGGTTGGTAACTGTCCAGATCCCCAGCCCGGGGTGCCATGGATAAGACTGATTTGGCCGGTTTTCTGGAATAGCCACTGAATTCTGGCTCCAACACGGCCAAATCAGCCTTATCCATGCCACTCGATGGAAGGGTAGCCTGACAATCACCGTAGTTGAAACTTAACCTTTCCAGGGGAACAAAAAGTCTCGCAATCCCCGGTTCAAGTAATCGTCCTGTTCATCTTCGATGATGGCGGCGCCTTCCCGTGTTACGCCCCGGATACTGCCCGAGACGGACGACACCGAGGCCGGGCGGAGGTCTCGGGCCTTCTGAGCATACTTACGCGCGAGCATTTCATAGGCGCTCGACACCAAGACCGCTGAGGCCGAGCCGGACAGGAATATCAGCACCGGCACCATCAGCGAACATCCCGCGATGACAATCAATTGAATCGATAATCCCATACAGAACAATGGGTTGTCCATTACCAACAGTGACGCCAGCTTGACGGTGGCGAAGACGCCCCCTTTCTTTTGGACAAGGGCCGGCATGACGAGCATCGCCGTCAACACCACAAAAACCAGGCACCATAGCGCCAGCGCGCTGATCATGTACCCAAGCCACGGCAGCGAGTGGCCCAGTTTGGTTGCGTAGAACCAGACGCTAACTGAGAGGCTCGTAACGGCGAACACATAGAGCAGCCCGATCTTCCAGGCCCGGCCCCAATACTGCCTCATGCCTGCAAAGAAATCGCGGACCGAGCCGTCTTTCACATCAATCAGCTCTTTGGCAAGGTGCGCGAGCCCGGCCGACGTCGTCGGCAGAATGACGCCCAAGGCCAGGACGGTCAGCGGCACACCGACGAAAAGGCTGATGGTCGGATCGCCCGTTGTAAAGGCTGTCACGGCGAACACTAATGGGATCAGAAACGTCAGCGACCAAATCAGGTTCACCACTATCAGCTTACCGAGGTGGTCATACGTGACCCAGAACGCCATCTTTATTGCACGGCTCAACATGGCATGAAACGGGTAGGGTCGAGCTCTCGCTCGACCGGGGCCTGTTATGAGAGGAAAATCCTCACGCGGCTGCGCTTGCGCAACTCGCTGATCCACTTCTTGTACTTCTCTTCGGCGGCCTTGGTTCGAAGCTCCGGTTCGATGACCTTCCGGCCCTCGTCGAGCGACATCGTGCCCGCGGCCTCTTTCTTATCCACTTTCAGCAGGACCACGCCGAATTCGGTCTCGATAACATCGCTTACGCCGCCCTCAGGCAGCGAAAAAGCCACGTCCGACAGCCCCTTGACGAGGTCGCCAGGCATCACCCAGCCCACGAGACCGCCTTGTGCGGCCTCGGGACCCGCCGAATAAGACTTTGCCAGGTCGGCGAAAGCCGCGCCTGCGTCGACCTGCTTTTTCAGCTCTTGCAGCCGGGTCTTCGCTTGAGCGCGCTCTTGTGGGGCGGCAGCCTGCAAGAAGATGCGACGGACACTCACCCGTTCCGGGTGAGTGAACTTATCCTTGTTGTCCTCGTAATACTTGGCGATTTCCGTCTCCGCAATCTCGGCCGCTTCTTCAAATTGACGATGTTTGCGGACGCCCATGGTAGCGGCCAGGATGTGTTTCCGGACGCGGTCGCGGAACCCGCTCATCGTCTCGCCGGCGCTGGCAAGCTCCTTTTCGAATTCCTCGCTCGATGCGAACCGCTTCTTGATCTCGCCGATGCGCTCCTCGACGTCCTTGTCATTGATCTCGAGACCGGCCAGCAGCGCCTCCCGGAGCAGGATCTTCTCATCGATGGCCTGTTCGAGGGCTTCGCGCAGTTGGTCCTGCGCCTTCCGGTTGAAGTCCTCGCCATCAGCCGCCTTTTTCTGGAGGTCGCTGAGGGCCGGCGCGATACTCTGAACCAGCTCGCTGTGCAGGATCACCTCCGTGCCGACGGTTGCGACGATACCATCGACGACCTCCGCCCCGGCAAAACACGCAACACCGAGCAAGACCGTCGAGAACGCAACATACCTGTAGGAACGCGCCATGGCCTCTAAATCCTTATGTATCGTTCAGCCTCGTCGACGCAGGCACAAGAAATATGCCTGGGAAAATGGAATCAACACGAGGATATCACATGAAGTTAGAGGGCGCAACCAGCACGCGCGGCATGGGCCTGCGTCACAATATGGGGTTTGTCTGTTTTCTCGAGGGACCACGCCACTCTTTTGTAAACGGATATTGACAAACGCGTCTTTCCTCGGGAGAACGGCTTCTCTCTTGTCGCTCATGGCATCCGGGTAATCCATTCCGGTTCGGAAAGGGCTCGATTTTGCCGCGCCGCCCTCCAGAACTCAGAATCTGACGCAGGGCCACGGACGTGTAGCAGGAGAGGGTGCCATGGATAAGCCTGGTTTGGCCGGATCGAAGCTGCCTACGTAGGGTCAGGGTCCCGAACCGGCCAAACCAGGCTTATCCATGCCACCCCGGGGATCGCAACGACTCGCCGACTCCGCATGAAAACCCCAAATCCTGACGTAGGCCCGCGCGGCATCCGAATACCACGTGCCTGCGTTCCCGTGGTATTCAAATGCAAGAGTTGCTTGCTTCAGGCCACAGTGTGGGGCCTTGTTGCGCCGCGAGCGGCCGGAAAGATAGTCTGTAGATGTAACAGACGCGTTCTTGAAGGGTTTGGCCACATGCCAACTACGAAGCGACATGAAACCGTTCAGGTGATGGTCGGCCACGTTGCTGTGGGCGGCGGCGCCCCGATCGTGGTGCAGTCGATGACGAATACGAACACGGCGGACGTGGAAGCGACCGCCGCGCAGGTCCTGGCGCTGTGCGAGGCCGGCTCCGAACTGGTTCGCGTTACCGTCAACACGCATGAGGCCGCGGCTGCAGCCGGAGATCTCGTCAAGCGAGTGCGGGATGCGGGCTGCCGGGTTCCTATCATCGGAGATTTTCATTACAACGGTCACAGGCTTTTGACGGAATATCCGGAGTGTGCGCGTTCGTTGGATAAGTATCGGATCAATCCCGGAAATGTGGGCGTGGGTCCGCGGCGCGACGAACATTTTGCGACGATCTGCAAGGTGGCCGTCGACAACGACAAAGCGATCCGAATCGGCGTTAACATTGGGTCGCTGAACCAGGACCTTGTAATGCGGATGATGCAAGAGAACGCCGCAGGCGGCGGCAGAACCTCCGACGAGGTCATGGCGGAATGCATGGTTGTGTCAGCGCTGGAATCGACGGAGCTCGCTCTCGAGTGCGGCGTGCGGAAAGACCGGATCATCCTCTCGTGCAAGAGCTCGGCGCCGCGCCAGTTGATCGATGTGTATCGCGAGCTTGCCCGGCGGACCGATCAGCCGCTTCATCTCGGCTTAACGGAGGCGGGCATGGGAATGCGCGGGCTGGTGTGGTCGTCCGCGGCGATGGGCATCCTGCTCGACGAAGGGATCGGCGACACGATCCGCGTGTCGCTCACGCCGCGCGTCGGCGGAGATCGCTGTGACGAGGTGTACGCCGCGTGCGAGTTGCTGCAAGCGCTCGGGCTGCGGACGTTTGCTCCTTCCATCACGGCGTGTCCGGGTTGCGGACGCACAACAAGCAGCGTCTTCCAGAGACTCGCCGAGGAGGTCGAGGTTTACGTGCGCGCGAAGATGCCCGAATGGCGGAGCCGATTCGACGGCGTTGAGACGCTCACGTTGGCCGTGATGGGCTGCGTTGTCAACGGTCCGGGCGAATCCAAGGCGGTCAATATCGGGATCAGTCTGCCCGGAACCGGCGAAGCACCGAGTTGTCCGGTTTACATTGACGGGAAGAAGGTAACCACGCTCTCCGGAACGCCCGAACAACTGGGCGCCGCGTTTCTCGAGATCATCGATGCATACGTAAGCGCAGAATATCGCCGCAAGATACCGGAGAATTCGTGAAAAGCCATTGGAGTCTCGTCGATGGATCTCCATGAGACGCTGTTGAACGGCGTTCTGCCCAGCGTGACGAAGCCGTCACGGTACCTTGGAACGGAATTCAATGTCGTGCACAAGGACCCCATGACGGTTGCGCTTCGCGTCGCGCTCGCCTTTCCTGATCTTTATGACCTTGGCTTGGGGAACCTCGGGCTCCATATCCTTTACACGATATTGAACGACTTGCCGTGGTGCTGGGCGGAGCGCGCCTATGCGCCCGCGCCGGACATGGAGGCGGCGATGCGCAACCGAGGCTTGCCTCTGTTTGCGCTCGAGTCCAAAGAGCCGCTTGCGAGCATGGATATGATTGGATTCTCGCTCCAGTCCGAGCTTACGTATACCAGCGTATTGAACATGCTGGACCTCGCAGGTCTGCCGTTGCGCAGCAAGGACCGGAATGACCGCCATCCGCTCGTGTTTGCCGGCGGTCCGGGCGCGTTCAACCCGGAACCACTGGCGCCGTTTATTGACTTCTTCGTGATCGGCGATGGAGAAGAGGCGATACTCGATGTGGCGCAAACGGCGCTCGCCATGCGCGGCTTGCCGTGCGACGAGCGGCTCGCGGCGTTCGCATGCATCGAAGGTGTATACGCGCCCGGGTTATATCCCTTCGAAACCGCGCCGGGCGGCCGCATCCTTCCGAATGAGAACGCGCCGAAGGTTGCGCGGCGGGTCCTGAAGGACCTGAATGCGGCCCGCTTTCCGGCGAGATACATCGTTCCATTCACACAACTCATCCACGACCG
>Ga0315274_10002575_pt1 | contig 27278 bp, 30 predicted proteins | sample YL17G02_20_MG_FD_203700 | JGI IMG/M metagenome (GOLD analysis project Ga0315274, IMG submission 203700) | Sediment microbial communities from Yellowstone Lake, YNP, Wyoming, USA - YL17G02_20 | ecosystem: Environmental > Aquatic > Freshwater > Lake > Sediment | place: USA: Wyoming | collected...
CACGGCAATGTCGGGCTGGGCATGGGTAAGGAGCGAGGCGTGCCGGATGCCATCAAGAAAGCCACCGAGCGGGCGCGGAGCAACATGCAGTCGGTGCCGCTGGCCGGCACAACCATCCCGCACGAGGTGATCGCCAAGTACGGCGGCGCCTCGGTCCTGCTCAAGCCGGCGTCGCCTGGCACGGGCGTCATCGCCGGCGGCGCGGTGCGGGCTGTCCTCGAGGCAGCGGGCGTGCGCGACATCCTGACCAAGTCGCTCGGCAGCGCCAACGTCCTGAACGTGGCCAACGCCACGCTGGAAGGCCTGCGTTCGATCAAGCTGGTCGAGCAGGAAGCCGCCGCCCGCGGCAAGTCACCGGCGGACCTCAAGCCGTTCTGGGAGCGCAAGAGCCATGGCTAAGGCAGCTGACACGAGTAAGGTGCTGCGCGTCACCCTGGTGCGCAGCCCGATCGGCTACGCCGAGCGGCAGAAGAGGACGGCGCGCGCCCTGGGCCTGCGCCGTATGAATCAGACGGTAGAACACGCCGACACGCCGCAGATCCGCGGGATGATCGCCAAGATCCCGCACCTGCTGCGCGTGGAGGAGTAGGCTGCGATGAAGGCACATGATCTGAAACCGAGGCCGGGGGCCAAGAAGCGCCGCAAGCGCGTCGGCCGTGGCATCGCCGCCGGCCAAGGCAAAACCGCCGGCCGCGGCACCAAGGGCTACGGCGCCCGCACCGGCAGCGGTGGACACCTGTATCGCCAGGGCGGCAACCTGCCGTTCTTCCGCCGGCTGCCGTTCAAGCGCGGCTTCAGCAACTTCCGGCGTATCGAATACGCCGAGGTGAACGTCGCCCGGCTGGCGAGTTTCGCCGCCGGCACCGAGGTCACCCCGCAGGTGCTGGTCGCCGCCGGGATGATCGACGCCAAGATGCCGGTCGTCATCCTGGGTCAGGGCGAGCTCAAGGTCGCCCTCAAAGTGCGCGCCCACCGCTTCAGCCAGACCGCACGGGCCAAGATCGAGGCGGCCGGCGGCAGTGCGGATGTGATCCCGGCATAGGCGGCCGACGAAGGAGCGAAGGATGAAGCGTTCTCCCTGGCGGTTCTTGCTTATCTCGCCGGACATTCGCAACCGGCTGCTGATCACCCTGGGCCTTCTGGTGATCTACCGCCTGGCGGCACACATGCCCGTGCCGGGCGTCGACCGGGCCCAGATCCAGCAGATCCTGGGCCAGGCCGGCAGTGGGGCACGGCTGTTTGGCTTGCTCGACCTCCTCTCCGGCGGGACGGTGTCGAACTTCTCCGTCCTGGCCATGGGCGTCTACCCATACATCACCGCCCAGATCATCCTGCAGGTCATCACCCCGATCATCCCGGCTCTTCAGCGGCGTATGGAAGAGGACCCGCGCGAGGGCCGCAAGTGGATGGAGAAGTGGACCTACTACCTGGCGGTCCCGATGGCGGCTCTGAACGCCTTCGGCCAGATCCGGCTGTTCCAGCAGTACGCCGGCGGCGCCCAGATCCTGGCCACGCCGCTGGGCCTGAACATCCCGACCGCCACGATGATTCTGTCGATGACCGCCGGGACGATGTTCGCCATCTGGCTCGGTGAACTGATCTCCGAATATGGCGTCCGCAATCAGGGGCTTTCGCTGATCATTTTCGCCGGCATCGTGGCGCGCATCCCGGCCAACCTGGGGAAGGTGCTGGTCGACCAGCAGCAGCGCATCCCGCTGCTGCTCTTCATCCTGTTCCTGACCGTGATCACGATCTTCGCCATCGTCTACGTCCAGGAAGGCCGCCGCCACGTGCCGGTGATGTACCCGGGACGCCGGGTAGGCAACCGCATGTCGATGCCGGTCAAGGGCACGCTGCCCCTGATGGTGAACATGGCCGGCATGATCCCGTTGATCTTCGCCCAGTCGCTGCTGACCCTGCCCGCGGTCGTGGCGCAGTTCTTCGTCGGCTCGACGAATGAGACGATCGCCAAGATCGCGGTCGGGATCCAGAACACCTTCGGCGGCATCAGCCCGGCGTACTGGATCATGTACTTCGTGATGGTCGTCGGCTTCACCTTCTTCTACACCGACGTCATCTTCGCCCAGCAGAACTATGGGGAAAACCTGAAGCGCGCCGGGGCGCAGATCCCGGGCGTGACCAAGGGCGCCCCGACGCAGCGCTACCTGACCCGTGTACTACGCCGCATCACCTTCCCGGGAGCGCTGTTCCTGGGCATCGTGGCGGTCATGCCCTTCCTGGTCGGGCTGGTATGGCCGACCATCGGCTCCGGGAGCAGCACGCTGCTGGTGACGTCGGCCGGGCTGCTGATCGTCGTCGGCGTCGTTCGCGACGTCTATCGATCGATTGAGGCGGAGCTGAAGCTGCGAGGGTACGACCAGGCGGTGTTGGTGCACTGAGGATGCGCAGCTACGTCGTCCTACTGGGCCCGCCCGGGGTGGGCAAGGGAACACAGGCAGCCCGCTTGAGCCAGTGGCTGGGCATGCCCCACGTGTCAAGCGGCGAGCTGTTCCGTGAGCACATCAAAGGCCGGACCGATCTGGGGAAGCTGGCCGAGGGCTACATGTCCTGCGGTCAGCTGGTCCCGGACGAGGTCACCATCGCTATGGTCCGCGAGCGCCTGTCACGGCCGGATGGTGCGCAGGGGGCGCTGCTCGACGGGTTCCCCCGGACTCCGGCTCAGGCTGACGCCCTGGGACAGCTGGCTGGTCAGCTCGATGGCGCCGTGCGGGCGGTGGCTTTTCTGCGGGCTCCGGACGCCGAGCTCGTGGAGCGGCTCACGGGGCGGTGGACCTGCACGGCGCAGGGGCACATTTACCACAGCCGCAACCACCCGCCGAAGACGGCGGGGCGCTGCGACCTGGACGGCTCCGAGCTGATCCAGCGCGACGACGACAAAGTGGAAACGGTCACGCGCAGGCTGGGCGTGTACCGCGAGCAGACCGAGAGCCTGATCGAGCACTACCGCAAGGCAGGACTGCTGTTGGAGATCGATGGTGCTCAGCCGGAGATGGCTGTGGCGGAATCGCTGGTGGCGGCGCTGAAGGGGCGCCTGGGTTGAAGCATGGCCTGGCATCGGGGTGTGGTGATCAAGACGGAGCGGGACCTGACGGCGATGAACACAGCCGGCCGGATCAACGCGCAGGCGTTGGCCGCGGCCGTCTCGGCCGTGCGTCCGGGCGTGAGCACCGCAGACGTCAACGCCGCGGCCGAGGCGGTCCTGCGCAAGCACGGAGCGGGGATGGCGTTTTTGGGATACCCCGGCCCGTATCCGTACCCGGCGGCGACGTGTATCTCGGTCAACGACGAGCTGGTGCACGGCATCCCGGGCCCGCGGCGGTTGCAGGCCGGCGACATCGTCTCGATCGATTGTGGAGCGGTGGTCGACGGCTTCGTCGGCGACTCGGCCATCACCGTCGGCGTGGGTCCGATCTCGGACGAGGCGCAGCGCCTGCTGGAAGTGACCTGCGCGGCGCTGTTTGCCGGCATCGAGCGCATGCGCCTCGGCCAGCGAACCGGCGATGTGAGTGCGGCCATCCAAGGCGTGGTGGAGCAGCGCGGCTTCAACGTCGTGCGTGAGTATACGGGGCACGGAGTCGGCCGGGCGATGCACGAGGACCCGCAGGTGCCCAACTACGGGGTAGCGGGAAGCGGCATGCCGCTCAAGGCGGGGATGACCGTCGCCCTGGAGCCGATGGTCCTGGCCGGCGGCCCCGAAACGCGGGTGCTGCGAGACCAGTGGACGGTGGCATCGCGTGACGGCCGGCTGACGGCGCACTTTGAGCACACCGTGGCGGTCACCGCCGACGGCCCCCGGATCCTGACGGCGCTTGAACAGGATCTGGACGGACTGCCCGCCGCGGCGTATAATGATTACTTCGTCGGCCGCTGTCCGGCGGCCGTGCGAGAGATGGAGGCCAAGCGGACATGAAGGTATCGTCGTCCGTGCGCAAGCGTTGCCCGAAGTGCAAAATCGTCCGCCGGCATGGCAGGGTCTACGTGATCTGCGAGAACCCGCGGCACAAGCAGCGACAGGGGTAAGGCAATATGGCTCGTATCGAAGGCGTCGATCTACCGCGTGACAAGCAGATTGAGATCGGGCTGACCTACATCCACGGCATCGGTCGCCCGACATCGCGCCGCGTCCTGGCGTCCACCGGCATCGAGCCGGGCCGCCGGATCAAGGACCTGACCGAAGAAGAAGTCACGGCCTTGCGCGATTACATCGGGCAGCAGCTGACGGTCGAGGGCGACCTGCGTCGAGAGACGCAGATGAACATCAAGCGCCTGATCGACATCGGCTGCTACCGCGGCCTGCGCCACCGCCGCAACCTGCCGGCCCGCGGGCAGCGCACGCGCACCAACTCGCGCACGCGCAAGGGCCCCAAGAAGACCGTGGCCGGGCGCGGGCGTCGCCGCGGAGCGAAGAAGAAGTAATCCGGGTAGGTCGCATCGGGCATCCGGCGGACGGGCGGGGTTCCTTCCACCCCGCGCGGCTGAACCGCCGCTGGGCGCCCGGCATAGGCCGCCAGGAACGAGGACCGAGGGAGTATGGCAGAACGCACCAAGACCCCACGACGGGCGAGCACGACGCGCAAGACGCGGCGCACCTTCTCGCATGGACAGGCTCATGTCCACGCGACCTTCAACAACACGATTGTGACGATCACCGACACGCAAGGCAATGCGGTGATCCAGGGCAGCGCCGGCGCGGGCGGCTTCAAAGGTTCGCGCAAGAGCACGCCGTATGCCGCTCGAATGGCGGCCGAGACGGCGATCGCCGCCGCGGTGCAGTTCGGGGTGCAGGAAGTGGATGTGTTCGTGAAGGGCCCCGGCCCGGGCCGGGAAGCGGCCATCCGCGCCATTCAGAGCTCGGGCATCCGCGTGCGTTCCATCAGCGACGTGACGCCCGTCCCGCACAACGGCTGCCGGCCGCCGAAGAAGCGCCGCGTCTGATCAGGGAAGGAACCGAACCACGATGGCGAAGTACACCGATCCGGTTTGCAAGTTGTGTCGGCGGGAGGGCGAAAAGCTGTTCCTCAAGGGGCAGCGCTGCTTCTCGCCGAAGTGTGCGTTCGAGCGGCGGGGCTTCCCCCCCGGCGATCACGGGCGCGATGCGCAGTTCCGCCGCCGGCGGGTCTCGGACTACAGCCGACAGCTGCGCGAAAAGCAGAAGGCGCGCCGGATCTACAACGTGACCGAGAAGCAGTTCCGCCGCTTCTACGGCGAGGCGTTGCGCCGCCGCGGTGTGACCGGCGAGAACCTGCTGCAGCTGCTCGAGCGCCGGCTGGACAATGTCGTCTTCCGGCTCGGGTTCTCCGAGAGCCGGGGGCACGCCCGCATCCTGGTCTCGCATGGCCACTTCAGCGTCAACGGGCGCCGCACCGACGTTCCGTCGATGATCGTGCGCCAGGGCGATGTGCTGGAAGTGCGCGCCAGTTCGCGCACGCGGGCCTACTTCAAAGAACTGGCCGCGGCCGCCGAAACCCGCATTGTCCCGCGCTGGCTGGAGCGAGATCTCAAGTCGCTTTCGGGCAAGATGGTCCAGAACCCGGAGCGGACGGACATCGACGCCAGCCTGCACGAGCAACTGATCGTCGAGTTCTACTCGCGCTAGCCTCACGGTTGGCGCGCGCGGCCTCCCTTGAGGCTGCGCGTCCTGGAGGGCGAACGTGTCAGTCACCGGCACCATGGTCATGCCCAAGATCGAGCGCGAAGCCGTGGCTCGCAACTACGGCAAGTTCATCATCAGTCCGCTCGAGAGCGGCTACGGGATCACCGTCGGCAACGCTTTGCGGCGCATCCTGCTCTCGTCGCTGGAAGGCGCGGCGGTCACGTCGATCCGCATCTCGGACGTATCCCACGAGTTCTCGGATATCCCCGGGGTTCGTGAGGATGTGCTCCAGGTGATGCTGAATGTCAAGCAGCTGCGCCTGATGCTGCACGAGGGCGAAACCGCCCGTCTGCGGCTCGAAGTGCAGGGCGAAGGCGTGGTCACCGCCGCCGATGTCCTTGCCCCGGCCGAGATCGAGATCGTCAACCCTGAGCTGTACCTGTTCACGGTGGATGACGACAAGGCCCGGCTGGAGATCGAGATGACGGTCGGCCGCGGGCGCGGCTACTCGCCGTCGGACGAGCGCGGCCGCCTGCCCATCGGCGAGCTGCCGACCGACGCCATCTACGGCCCGGTTCGCCGAGTGCACTTCGAGGTCGGCCGGGCGCGCGTTGGACAGGATACGTCCTACGACCGGCTGATGATGGAGATCTGGACCGACGGGGCGCTCAAGCCCGAGCAGGCCCTCAGCCGCAGCGCCCAGATCATGATGGCCCATCTGCGCGACATCGCCGGGGTCACCGAGGAAAGCCTGATGGCCGCCGCGGCACATGAAGAGGCGCCCAAGAAGGCCAGCGAGATGTACGACATCCCGATCGAGAATCTGGATCTCTCGGTGCGGGTGTTCAACTCGCTCAAACGCACGGGCATCACCACGGTCGGTGAAGTGCTTGACATGCTGGAGAAGGGATCGGAGGCGATGCTCTCCATCCGCAACTTCGGCGAGAAGAGCCTGGATGAACTGAAGGAACGGCTGCGGGAGAAGGGCTACCTGGGGGACCAGGTTGAGCCGGCTCCGACAGCTGAAGCGGAGCAAGCGTCATGAGACACCGATTAGCTGGGGTTCACCTCGGGCGATCCAGCGGGCACCGCACGGCGCTGCGCCGCAACATGGTCACCGAGCTCCTGCGGACCGAGAAGATCCGCACCACGCGCGCCAAGGCGGCCGCCATCCGGGGGCAGGCCGAGCGGATGATCACGTCTGCCAAGCGCGGAAACGCCGCCGGGGAAGCCAAGGCCGTGCATGCACGGCGCCTGGCAGCCGGCCGACTCAACGATCCCGAGATCGTTAAGAAGCTGTTTGACGACATCGCCAAGCGCTACGTTGAACGGCCAGGCGGCTACACCCGGGTGATCAAGGTCGGCATGCGGTTGGGTGACGCGGCCGAGATGGTCATCCTCGAGCTGGTCGAAGAGTAGCCCGGCGGCCCGGCCGCAGGGCAGGCGCGCGCCGCACGCCAGGTGCACGCCCATGGCAGCTTACAAATCGATCATCGCCTACGACGGGACCGGGTTCCAGGGCTTCCAGCGCCTGGCCGAAGGTCAGCGGACGGTGCAGGGCGTCCTGGAGGACGCGTTGCGCGCCGTCGGTTGGTCCGGCACCAGCCTGCTGGCCGCCGGGCGAACCGATGCCGGGGTGCATGCCCGCGGCCAGGTGATCGCCTATGAGCTCGCCTGGCGACACGCGCCGGAGATCCTGAGCCGTGCGCTGAACGCCAACTTGCCGGCTGAAGTCGCCGTGCGGAACACCGAGCTGGCGCCGGAGGGGTTTCACCCGCGCTTCTCGGCCCGCCGCCGGAGGTACCAGTACCAGGTCCTGGTCGATGCGGCGCCAGAACCCTTGGCGGAGCGTTTCGCCTGGAGACTTTCGCCGGAACCCGACCTGGCGCGGATGGCGGACGAGGCGGTCTCGATCTTGGGGCGGCACGACTTTGCCGCCTTCGGGCAAGCGCCGATCCCGGGCGGGCATACCCTCCGGGAGGTGTTCGAGGCGCGTTGGAGCCGAACGCCTGGCGGCCTGGCGTTCACAATCCAGGCCGATGCTTTCCTGAAGCACATGGTGCGCCGATTGGTGGCGGCCATGGTTGCAGCAGGACAAGGGCGGGTGCCGCAGGGTACGCTGGCGGCGCTGGTGGCGGACCCGGCGCGGCGTTGGCAAGACAGACTTGCCCCACCACAGGGGCTGTGCCTCGAGGCGGTGGAGTACTGATCGGTGACGATCGACAAGCAAGGAATTGGATAGGGCGCAAGGAGTCGGACGTGCAGAAGACGTACTTTCCCAAGGCTGGTGAGATCACTCGTCAGTGGGTCGTGGTCGATGCCAACGGGCAGAACCTGGGCCGCCTGGCGACGCGTGTGGCGCGGACGCTGCTCGGCAAGGACAAGCCGACCTTCACCCCCGGTGTACAGACCGGTGATTTCGTGATCGTCATTCACGCCGAGAAGATTACGGTGACGGGCAAGCGGCTGGACGACAAGTTCTACTACCGCCACTCCGGCTACCCGGGCGGCATCAAGAAGATCAGCCTGCGCGACCAGCTGCAGAAGCACCCGGAACGGGTGATCAAGGCGGCGGTGCGCGGGATGCTCCCCAAGAACCGATACGGGCGCGCCCTGCTCGGACACCTGAAGGTGTACGCCGGGGGCGAGCACCCACACCAGGCCCAGACGCCCAAGCCGTTCGAGGGCTAGGTCAACGCAGCGGCGACGGAGAGGAAGGCAAGGCGAATGGCAACGTACTTTGAAGGGATTGGCCGCAGGAAGTCCAGCCATGCCCGCGTCCGCATCGTGAATGGGACCGGGAAGATCGTGGTCAACGAGAAACTCCTGCAGGAGTACTTTCCCCGCGTCGGCGATTCGGAGGCCATCGTGGCCCCGCTGCGTGCCGCCGGGATGGAAGGCAAGCTAGACATCAGCGTCAAGGTCGAGGGCGGGGGCGTGACCGGCCAGACCGGTGCCGTGCGGCATGGCCTGGCGCGGGCGCTGGTGCTGATGGATCCTGAACTGCGGGCGTCCTTGCGCGAGGGGGGCCACCTCACGCGCGATGCGCGTGCCAAGGAACGCAAGAAGCCTGGCCTGAAGCGGGCGCGCAAGGCGCCGACCTACACCAAGCGCTAATCCGGCCACGGGGGTAAGTCCCCCGCGTCGTCGGTCATCCGGCCGGGGAAGGGGGCTTCCCTGGCCGGTCGTGTTTCCGCGGAGGTGGGCGTGGGGTCTGGTGTGACCGTCGTCGGCCTTGGACCGGGCGATCCCGGGCTGCTGACCCAGCGGGCGCTCGAGGTCATCCGCGCCCGGGGCGAAGTGTACCTGCGCACCGCTCGTCATCCGGCGCTGGCAGGCTTGCCGGAAGGCGTGAGGGTCGAGTCCTTCGATGACGCCTACGAAGCCGCCGATGACTTCGCCGGCGTGTATGCGCAGATCGTGACGCGGTTGGTGGAGCTGGCGCGACGGCCCGATGGCGTGGTGTATGCCGTCCCCGGGGATGCGTGCGTCGGCGAGGCGACCGTGCCCGCGCTGCGGCTGGCGGCGGCAGACGCCGGGCTCCCATTCGAGATCGTCCCGGGCGTTTCCTTTATCGAACCCACGCTGGCGGCTCTTGGCCTCGACGCGCTGGATGGTCTGCAGGTGGCTGATGCCCTCGACGTGGCGCAGGGACATCATCCGCCGCTGTCGACCGACCGCCCGGCGCTGCTCGGCCAGCTGCACTCGATGCTGGTGGCGGCCGATGTCAAACTGACCTTGATGAACGCCTACCCCGATGACCATCCGGTCGTGTTGGTGCATGCTGCCGGAAGCGGCGGGACACGTTTGGAGCCGGTGCCGCTGCATGCCATCGACCACAGCCCGGCCATCGGGATTCAGACATCGCTCTACATCCCTGCCGACCCGCGCCGCGACTCGCTTGAGGCATTCCAGGAAACGGTCGCCCACCTGCGCGCCCCTGACGGCTGTCCGTGGGACAAAGAGCAAACCCACCAGTCGCTCGCGCCGCACTTGATGGAGGAAGCCTACGAGGCGCTGCACGCGCTCGATGCCGACGATATGCCGGCGCTGCGCGAGGAGCTCGGCGACCTGCTGCTGCAGATCGTGCTCCAGACTCAGATTGCCGCAGAGGAGGGCTACTTCCGCATGCAGGACGTGATCGCCGGGATCAATGACAAGCTGATCCGGCGGCACCCGCACGTCTTCGGCGAGGTGAAGGTCTCCGGCGTCGACCAAGTGCTGCAGAATTGGGAAGCGCTCAAGCGGGCAGAGCGCAAGGAGAACGGGGAGGGGAAGGGATTGCTGGACGGGGTCCCGGTCGGCCTCCCGGCCCTGGCGCAGGCGGCCGAAGTGCAGCGGCGCGTGGCCCGCGTCGGGTTCGACTGGCCGGCGCTGGAGGGCGTCTTGGAGAAAGTGGCGGAGGAGCTGAACGAGCTCCTGACCGCCGATGGGCCGGAGCGGCAGGCGGACGAGATGGGCGACCTGCTGTTTGCCATGGTCAACTACGCGCGCTGGCTGGAGATCGATCCGGAAGCGGCGCTGCGCCGCGCAGCACAGCGATTCCGCACGCGCTTCGGGAAGCTGGAGGCGGAGGCGCTGCGCGCCGGCCGCCCGCTCGAGGGGATGAGCGCGGCCGAGATGGATCGGCTGTGGGAAGCCGCCAAGCAGAACGAGTGAGGTCGAGCGACGGAGCAGGGCCGGAACCGGACTCGTTACGCGGTGTGCATCGGAGAGGTGAGGAGGCAGGACCGTGGCCAATGCCATCGGGTATCCCAGCAACTACGACCTGAGCCATCACGGCTTGACGAATCTCAACCTGGAATACTGGACCCTGCCGTCGCCGATGCTCGTCGAGCGGATTGTCCAACGCCAGGAGGGCCAGCTGGCGCACCTGGGTCCGGTGATCGTCCGCACCGGCCACCACACCGGCCGCTCACCCAACGACAAGTTCATCGTGCGCACGCCGGGAACTGAGGCCGAGATCTGGTGGGGCAAGGTCAACCGCCCAATGTCGGCGGAAAGCTTCGAGCGGCTTCACCGGCGCATGGGAGCCTACTTCCAGGGGCGGGACGTCTACATCCAGGACGCGTACGCCGGCGCCCATCCCGACTACCGGCTTCCGATCCGGGTCATCACGGAATACGCCTGGCACAGCCTGTTTGCCCGCAATCTGTTCCTGCGTCTGCCGCCCGAAGCGCTGGCGGCGCACGTGCCCGAGTTCACCATTCTCGACGCGCCGCGCTTCCATGCCATCCCGGAGGAAGACGGAACCAACTCGGAAGTGTTCATCGCTCTCAACCTCGAGAAGCGGCTGATCCTGATCGGCGGGAGCAGCTACGCGGGCGAGATCAAGAAGGCCGTCTTCACGGTGATGAACTACCTGCTGCCGAAGCGCGGTGTGCTGTCGATGCACTGCTCCGCCAATGTCGGCGCCGGCGGGGATGTGGCGCTGTTCTTCGGTCTGTCCGGCACGGGCAAGACGACGTTGTCATCCGATGCGGAGCGGCGCTTGATCGGCGATGACGAACACGGCTGGGGGGACGACGGGGTGTTCAACATTGAGGGCGGGTGCTACGCCAAGACGATCAACCTGCGCGCCGACCTCGAGCCGATCATCTGGCAGGCGACGCGCCGCTTCGGTACGGTGCTTGAGAACGTAGCGGTCGATGTCGGCACGCGCCGGATGGACTTCGACGATTCGGGCATGACGGAGAACACCCGGGCGGCCTACCCGATCGGCTTCGTCGACAATCACGTGTCGGAGGGCCGCGCCGGGCATCCGACGCAGATCTTCTTCCTGACGGCGGACGCCTCCGGCGTTCTGCCGCCACTGGCGAGTCTGACGGCCGACCAGGCGATGTACTATTTCCTCTCGGGCTACACCTCGAAGCTGGCCGGCACCGAGAAGGGCCTGGGGGCGGAACCGCTGGCGACGTTCTCAACCTGCTTCGGCGCCCCGTTCCTGCCCCTGCCGCCGGGAACGTACGCCCGGCTCCTGGGCGAGAAGCTCGCCGCGCACACTGCCCAGGTCTGGCTGGTGAACACCGGCTGGACCGGCGGGCCGTTCGGCGTCGGCAAACGCATGCCGCTGCCCTTGACGCGGGCAATGATCCGCGCCGTCCTGACCGGCGCGCTGAGCGATGTTCCATTGCGGACCGAGCCCTACTTTGGGCTGAGCGTGCCGGAGCGCTGCCCGCAAGTGTCGGACGAGGTGCTGGACCCCAAGCGGACCTGGGGGGACGAGGCTGGCTATGACATGAAAGCGCGCACGCTGGCCGCCCAGTTCCACCAGAACTTCGCACAATTCGCCGAGAAGGTCGCACCCGCGGTGGCTTCGGCGGGCCCCTTGGTGGGAAGGTAGATGGACGCCGGCGGCTGGTCCATGGCCCCGCCAGGCGCACGTCGCCCGGCGGGAGCCGGGGGCCCGGGCTGCAAGCGACGGCGTGTCAACACGCCTCCCGGCGCGGCAGGCTGAACAGCCACGCGATGCTTCCCTTGATCCGGCTGGAGGACGTCAGCAAGGTCTTCGTGCAGGCAGGCGAGACGCGTGTCGTCCTCCAAGGCCTGACGGCCGCGATCGCCCAAGGCGAGTTCGTGTCGATCCGCGGGCGCAGCGGAAGCGGCAAGAGCACGCTCCTCAACCTGCTTGCGGGCATCGACCTCCCGACATCGGGCGATGTCTGCGTCGCCGACGCCTGCGTGAACCGGATGGGTGCGAGCCAGCGAAGCCGGTTCCGCCGGGACACGATCGGCTTCGTCTTCCAGTTCTTCCACCTGATCCCGACGCTGACGGTCCTGGAGAACGTGCGCCTGCCAGCCGAGCTGGCGGGCCAGCCGCCGGCGGCGGCGACTTCCGCCAGCCGCGCCGTGTTGGATGAAGTCGGGCTGCTCGCACGCGCGGCGGAGTTCCCGGATCGCCTGTCGGGTGGCGAGCAGCAGCGAGTTGCGATCGCCCGTGCGCTCTTGCGCGATCCGCCTCTCGTCCTGGCGGATGAACCCACCGGCAATCTCGATCGCCAGTCCGGTGAACGGATCATGGAGCTGCTCACCCGGCTGGCCCGCGGACAGCGCAAGACGCTGCTGGTCGTGACCCACAGCCGCCGCATCGCTCTCCTGGCCGACCGGCACCTGATCCTGGAGGACGGTCAGCTTGTCCCCGACACGGATCTCACAACCGGCGCATCGTAAAGTGCTGCCCCTGTCCCGCACCTGCGCCGTGCCCCGGCGATGCTGAACGCCGCGCTGCTTCGCCTCGCCTGGCGTGATTCAGTGCGGCGGCCAGGGTATACCGCCTTGATGGTCCTGGGGGTCGCACTGGGGGTGGCCGTCGTCGTGGCCATCGACCTGGCGAACGAGAGCGCCCGGCGGGGGTTCACCCTCAGCACCGAGGCGGTGGCCGGGAAGGCGACGCACGTGATCGTCGGGGGACCGTCCGGCGTACCGGAGGCGGTCTACCGCCAGGCGCGAGCCGAATGGGGGCTGCGCTTCGCAACGCCGGTCGTCGAAGGCTATGCCATCCTGGTCGACCACGATGGGGCGGGAGTCCAACTTCTGGGGATCGATCCCATCGCCTCTGCCCCGTTCCAGACCCTTCTCCCATCGGGGATGGTCAGCCAGCCTGGCTTCGACCGCTTCTATCTGGATCCGAGCGCGGTGTTGCTCAGCAGCCGTCTGGCCGAGCGATTGGGTGCTGGTCTTGGGGACAGCCTGACGGTCCAAGTAAATGACCGACTGGCATCGCTCACAGTGCTTGGGATCCTGAGGTCACCCGACCCCTCGCAGCTCGCGGGTCTAGACAACATCATCCTGATGGATGTCGCCTCGGCGCAGGAACTTCTGGGCATGGTCGGGCGGCTGAGCCGGATCGACGTGATGGCCACGGCCGAGGTTGCCGAGGGGATCGCCAACAGGCTGCCGCTGGACCTGCGCCTGGCACCCGCAACCGAGCAAACCGATGCCACGGCGCAGCTTGCCTCGGCCTTCCAACTGAACCTCTCGGCGCTCAGCCTGTTGGCTCTGGTCGTCGGGATGTTCCTGATCTACAACACGGTGCTGTTCTCGATCCTGCGTCGGCGCACCGTGCTGGGGATCCTGGCTGCGCTTGGCGTGACCCCGGTGCAGGTCTTCGCCTCTGTCGTCCTCGAGGCGGCGTTCGTATCGGCCGTCGGCGGGGTCATCGGCATTGGGCTTGGCCGGCTGCTGGCAGCCGCAACCGTCCGCCTGACGACGCAGACGATCACGGACTTCTACTTCCTGACGACGGTCACTGGGGTGTCGCTGGACGCCGGGACCGTACTCAAAGGCATCGGCCTGGGTGTCGGCGCCGGGATCCTTGGGGCAGCCGCGCCGGCCCTAGAGGCAGCCGGCGTCCCACCTGTGTCGGCGATGCGGCGCAGCAGCCTGGAACAGCGGCTCCGCCAATGGCTCCCTTGGCTGACCGGCACCGGAATTGCGCTCGGAGTGCTGGGCGCCGGGCTGTTGATGCTCACACCACGGCTATCTGCCAACTTCCTTGGGATCTTCGCCGTGCTGCTTGGCGTCGCGCTGGTGGTCCCGGCCGTTGTGGTGATCCTTGTGCGGGGCATCTCTCCTGTGCTGGTCTTGTTGTTCGGCGGCCTGGGCCGAATGGCGGCGCGCACGGTGGTCGGGGCGCTCAGCCGGACCAGCGTCGCCATCGCCGCGCTGATGGTCGCCCTGGCGGTCACCATCGGGGTCAGCCTGATGATCTCGAGCTTCCGAGGCACGGTGGAGAACTGGCTGGGGTTGACCCTGCGGGCTGACCTGTACGTCAGCGCGCCGCAGGCCGGGGGGACTCGCCCGAGAGCCGCACTCTCGCGAGCACTGGTCGATCGAATCGCCGCCGTGCCCGGTGTGCAGGACGTCGAGACGTTCCGGGCCGTGACCGTCCAAAGTGAGTTCGGAGCGATCGCCCTGTCCGTCGCCGATGCGCGCCGCGAGCGGGACGCGCGTCTCTACCGGTTTGCGGACGGGACGCCGCAGGAGGTCTGGCGGCAGGTGGTCGACGGTGCCGTGCTGGTGAGTGAGCCGTTTGCCGTGCGGCACGGGCTGCCGGTCTCCGGGGGACAGGTCGAGATAGCGACCGACCGCGGCTCGCAGATCTTCCCGGTCGTTGGGGTGTTCTATGACTACTCCTCCGATCAGGGTGTGGTCCTCATGAGCGATGCCGTCTACCGTCGATTCTGGGATGACCAGGCCATCTCCTCGTTGGGCGTCTTGACCACGGCGGGGGCGCCGGTGAGCGATGTGGCGCAGGGAGTCCGGCGCGCTCTTGATGGAACCGGTCTGCTCGTCCAGGAGAATGCCGCCATACGGGACCGGGCGCTGGCGATCTTTGACCGGACGTTTGCCATCACGGCCGCGCTGAGGCTGCTGGCTGTGGTAGTTGCGTTCATTGGTATCCTGAGCGCGCTCATGGCTCTGCTTCTGGAGCGCCGCCGCGAGCTGGCCACGCTGCAGGCTCTCGGATTGGAGGCGGGGGACCTGTGGAGACTGGCATTCCTGGAGACGGGCATCATGGGCCTGGCATCAGGGGTCTTTGCGGCTCCGATTGGTTATGCGCTGGCGGTCATCCTCGTTTCCATCATCAACCTGCGCTCCTTCGGCTGGTCGCTGCAGCTTGCTTCCGACCCATGGCTCTACGTTCAAGCGATCGGTGTGGGACTGGGAGCGGCGCTGCTGGCGGCGGTCTACCCGACCTGGTCTCTCGGGCGAATGTCCGTGGCCGAAGGGCTGCGGCAGGAATGAAGCGACCTCGCCGTTGCCTTGCCGGTCTGATCCCTGTCGCCGCGATGGCGGTCCTCGCCGCGTGCGGGCGGGTCCCGACGGACACTTTGGAGAGTGGCGTAAGCCTCGAGCTTGCGGCGCCAGGAGCGCCGCCTGCCTTCGTCCGCGCCACGGGCCCATCCAGTTACTCGTTTCCGGAGGATCACGGGCCGCATCTGGGGTTCCAGACCGAATGGTGGTACTACACCGGGAATCTGGAAACGCCGGAAGGCGATCGATTGGCATACCAGCTGACGTTCTTTCGGCGTGGTCTGGCCGTTCGCGGCGGGCTGCGGCCGAGCCGTCTGGCAGCCGACCAGATCTACTTCGCCCACTTCGCCATCACGGACGCCCGTGGCGCGCGCCACCCGCATTGGGAACGATTCAGCCGCGGTGCCGCCGGCCTGGCGGGCGCAGCGGGGTCGCCGTACGGGGTGTGGCTGGATGACTGGTCGGTGTCTTCGCTCGACCCGGCGGGAGACTCCGTCCGACTCTTCGCTCGAGAACAGGACTGGGAACTTGATCTGACACTCCAATCTGAGAAGGGGGTTGTGGCGCACGGGGACGGCGGTTGGAGCCCGAAGAGCGGGGAGGCGGGCAACGCCTCGTACTACCTGAGTCTGACGCGCTTGCGTACGCAGGGGACAGTCACCCTGGCAGGCTCCCGGGTGGAAGTCGCCGGCAGCTCGTGGTTTGACCACGAGTGGAGCACCAGCGCCCTCGGTGCGCAGGCGATCGGCTGGGACTGGTTCAGCCTGCAGATGGACGACGGCACGGAGCTGATGCTGTTCCAGATCCGCCGGACGGATGGGTCTCTGGAGCCGGTGTCTTCCGGCACGTTGGTCGAAGCCGATGGCGCGCTGGCCCCCCTAACCGGCACGGAGTTCACAATCGAGGCTAATGACTCGTGGCGCAGCCCGGAGACGGGTGCCACCTATCCCTCAGAATGGGTCGTGCGCGTCCCCGGGTTCGCCCTCGAGCTGAGCGTGCGCCCGATCCTGGATGATCAGGAGATGCGAGTAAGCTTCCCGTACTGGGAAGGTGCCGTGACGCTCGACGGAACCCGCCAAGGGCTTCCGCTGCAGGGCCGAGGGTTCGTGGAGTTGACGGGCTACGCCCGTTCGATGCAAGGAGTCTTCTGAGCGCGGGTGCCGTTCGGGCGTCAGAACAGGATAGTCCCAAGCACAACGGCCGTGACGGTGATCGTCAGATTGTCGAGGTCACGGATGGGCAGGGCCTCGACGAGCGTCGCCGCCAGGGCGACAAGTCCCGTCTTCCAGGCGGCATCGGACAGGCTAAGCCCAGGGCCGAACAACCCCAGGCTGTTGAAGAAGGCCACGAAGACGAAGGCGAACCCGAATCCGGCGATGAGCATCGCCACGGAACCGGCCCACGACTTGGCCGGATTGATGGGAAGCTTGGCCGAACCCCAGCGTCGGCCGACGAGATCGGCCAGTCCATCCCCGCCGCACATCAGCATCAATGCCAGTATTCCCACCGGCGAAGTGCGCCAGAACACGAGCGTGCAGACGACGAAGACGATTCCGTAGTACAGCGGGCCGCGCAGGATCTCGCGCCGGTCGCCGGTGCGGCTCATGGCCTGCACGGCAGCGGGATCCTTGAGGATGCCGGCGCCGACCAGGGCAAATTGCGCCGTGATGGCCAGTGGAACGAGCGCCGCCAGGAAGCGCGCCGCAGTCTGGTCGCTGAAGAAGTTCCAGCACAGGACGAAGATCGGGCCGGTGCCGATGTGGATCAGCTTGCGGCTGAGGGTCTGGCTGATCACGCGCCGCGCGGCCAGTGCGTCCATCACCCGCAGCCAGAGCAGGGCGATGGCGAACGTCAGGACCGTCGCGACCAGATCCTGTGTCCACGCGCTTGCGAAGTATGGGGCGAGCCACATGGCGATGGCCTCCCGGGTTGGATGAGACGAGGGTAGCAGGCGAACCGGGAGACGTCAAGCGCCGCTGTCCGCAGAAGACCAAAGTACGGCTCGCAAATGTGTGACGGCAGGAAGCGGGGCCCAGGTTCTGGACAAGCCTGACGGGACTACTCCGCACTGGCAACCTGGTCCCGGCCTCGAGACGCCTGGGGGATGGAACAGTATGTTGCCATCCGATCCAGTCCTGCGGCTCGCTTCCGTCCACCCGACAGTCACCCGACTGGGGGTGGCCGCTGCTTTCTATAGCGATATCCTCGGGCTGCACGCAGATCAGGGCGCCGGCGGTGGCTTGCGACTCGGGCCGGTGGGGGGAGCCGCCTCCCTGATCCTGCACTAGGGTGCCCGCCTCCCGGGGCCGGTCGGTCCGATAATGGGGCTCTACGCCCTTGCCATCCTGCTCCCCGGGCGTCTTGAACAGGCCGCAGGCTGCGCCGGCTGATCGAGTTCCAGGTCCCGCTGTAAGGCGCCGCTGACCACAGTGTGAGCGAAGGGCTGTACCTGGTCGACCCCGAAGGCAACGGCTTGGAGATCTACGCCGATCGGTCACCCAAGGCCTGGCCCCGACGCGGGGAGGTGCTGGGGATGTACACCCGGCCGCTCGGCGTAGGCGGACTGATGGGGGACCTGCGCCAGAACGGACACCCGTGGGACGGAATCGCCCCCGCCACACGCCTCGGACACGTGCACCTCAAGGTTGCGGATCTCGATCGCGAAGCGTTCTACCGCCTGGTGATCGGGCTGGAACGGATGCAGCGCTTCGGGGACAGCGCCGCCTTCCTCTCGACTGGCGGCTACCCTCACCACATCGGCCTGAACACGTGAGATAGCCTCGGAGCGCCGGCTCGCGAGCCCGACCTCGCCGGGCTGCACCAGGTCCGCTTCGTAGTGGCCAATCCCGGTGGACTGAAGGCCATCGAAGCACGAGCGTTATCCTCCGGAATTGAAGTCCATCGGACCGAGCGGACACTCAGTCTGGCTGATCCGTCGGGCAATCGCTTCGAAGCCCTCCACACTGCGTAGGCGACTTGAGCTTGCCGCATGCGGGGCGAAACGAGTTCCAGCCGCATTCCGTTGGCGGATATCCTGCGCCCTCGACATGGGAGACGGCCGATATCCACAGACCCTTTGGGCCGCGCAGGAGCCTGCCTACTCTTATCCGCCAATTCGTATGGCCCGATCAATTCAGCCGCAGCGGGACTCGATACGTGGAAGGGCTTGCCGCGACCGTCGAGGAGATGCAAGAACCAGACTTGAATGCTCTTGAGGAAGGCTAGTGTCTCCAGCGCGCGGAGTCGCAAGGCGGGGTATGATCTCAGCAATGAGCGCTGGAGGGCCGCTGGCACCTGTAACCCCGCGACCGGCGTCAATCCGCCCAATGCAGCCGCGGGTGTTTGCGCTTACATTCTGCTTCTATGCGCTGTACTTCGCTTTGAGCTTCCGCTACCCAACCTCCCGGTGGTACTACATCACGGGCGATGAGCCCCACTATCTCATCATGACGCTGAGCCTCTTGCGAGACGGGGACTTGGCAGTCGACGACGAGTATGCAGACGGATCTTACCGCGAGTTCTATCCCGCCGACCTGGACAACCCTCCGGCCGCTGGGATTCGCTTCCACACTCTACGCGCGCTTGATGGACGCTTGTACTCAAAACACGGGCCTGGGCTTGGGCTCCTAGTCCTGCCGGCTTACGCCCTTGGTCGACATGTGGGCGTCAATCTGTTCATGGTCGTACTGAGTTCCGTGCTGAGCGCACAGGCGTTTGGCCTCGCGTACAATCTCACCGGCGCGATGCGTCCTGCCTTGGCTGCATGGGCCATGACCGCCTTGGCACCCCCGCTTCTAACGTACTCTCCGCTCATCTTTGCTGAAACGACGGGCGGGTTGTGTCTGCTCTACGCGGTGCGTCAGGCAATCGCTACCGGCCCACGGCGCCTGCCATCGCTCCTTGCTGCGCTGTGTCTCGCGTTCTTGCCCTGGCTCCATGTGCGTTATGTAGTGTTCGTGCTGCCCATCGTCACCTTTCTGCTCGTCAAGCGTCACCCAAGACGGATGCTGCTAATTGGCGGCGCCGCCGTGGGCGTGGCGACTCTAGGGCTGAACTACTTCTTGCTGTATGGGGGTATGCCTGCAGCTGAAGCGTGGGGCACGTTCTCGCTCTTGTTCGCCCCTGAGGCTACGCTAGGCTTATTGCTTGACCTGCAATTCGGGCTATTGCCGTTTGCGCCAGCCTACGTCCTTGGCATTGCTGGGTTGGTTTGGGGGTGCGTTCACGACAAGGATCACCGTGGCGTGTGGGTCTTGGTCGCCGCTACTGTTGGCTTGTACTTCGTCATGGTCGGCAGCTATAGCGCGTGGCACGGGCAATGGAATCCCCCTGGCCGTATGCTTGTGCCGGTGGTTCCGCTACTCACTCCCGCTCTAGCGCTGTCACTGCGGAGGACACAGACGTGGTATTCCCGGTTCGCTGCACTGACACTTGGGGTTTGGGGGTGGCTGGCCGGCTTGCTCTTCGCGTTGTCGCCCGAGCTGCGTTTCGATTTCCCGACCGGCAGTAGCATATTCTGGTCTTTTGTAGACATGGCTACTGGTGGACGCATGCAAGCTCTCTTGCCCTCGCTGGTTATTGGTGCCCCTCGCGACTACCTTCTCGCCTCATTCTGGCTCATGGTTTTCGGCACCTTCTCCTGGTTTTGGTTTCGCAGGACGCATGCAGGTGCCTAACTTCTCCGGTCCCTGGGCGCCAGACCGCCGGTGGCGTCCCCACTATCCCTGCTTGCCGGGCTCACCCACAGCGCGACCTTGCGGCGCCTGCTACGTATACAGGGGTAGAAACCTGCACCACAACCGGAGGTGGGTATGAAGCACGTGTCCTTGATGCTCGGAACGGGCGCCGTTCTCCTTGCCACCCTGGCCTGCTCGATCAGCATCCCGTCGGTCGACATCATGACCGGCCCGACGACGGAGACGCTGATCGATGTCCCGCGACAGTCAGACCCGTCGCAAGAGGCCTACGTTACGTTGATGTTCGGCGCCAACCAACTCAAGATCTCACCCGGCGCAGAAGGTCTGGTGGGCGGGAGCGTTCGGACGAATGTGAAGGATTTCGAGCCGGTGGTGACCATCGATGGGTCAGATATCCGCATCGCGCAAGGCGAGCTGGATGTGAAGGGCTTCCCGAACATCCGCGCCGACGACGTGCTCAACGAGTGGAACCTGAAGCTTGGCTCCGATCCGATCCGGCTGCGCATCGCCAGCGGGGCATACCAGGGTGAGATGGATCTGGGCGGGCTGGCGCTGACCGACCTGTACATCACCGACGGCGCGGCCGAGGTCAAGGTCGACTTCTCGAAGCCCAATGCCGTTACGATGAGCAGCCTGCGCTATGAGACCGGTGCGTCGGAGGTCCAACTGCGCAACCTGGCGAATGCCCACTTCGCTTCGATGAGCTTCCGCTCCGGCGCGGGCGACTACACGCTGGACTTCGGTGGGGTGTTGGTTCAGGACGCGAACGTCAACGTGGAGTCGGGCCTGAGCACGCTGACTATCATTGTGCCCAAGGGCACGGCGGCCGAGCTTGATGTCTCCGGCGGGCTGTCCAGCGTGAATGCCAGCGGCGCCTGGACGACACGGGACAGCGCGCACTATGAGCTCGGCGGGCAGGGGCCCAGGCTGCGGATCGACATCACCATGGGAGTGGGCACGGTCAACCTCGAGACACGCTGACGCTTGTTGGAGGACAGAACCCACCCCAGAGGCGCAGGCCAGCGGCCTGCGCCTCTGCGCATCATGTCGAATAGGCCGATGACTTCCCAGCCAACGTGCGTGTGCTCAGGGAACAAGACGGGCAGGGGAGAGTGAGTGCACGCAAGCGAAATCGACGAGCCGCCTCGCACGGCGGCCCGTAACTGTCCATGAGGGCGAATCGGTCAGCGGGTGGCCCTGGCGTCCCGAGATGAGCCAGAGGGCGCGGTCTGAGCCGACGGCAGGCGCCGGAAGATTTCAAGCGCCGTTGCCCGCAGGAGCGACGCAGAGTCGGCGTCGATGCGTTTCTGCTCAGGGTGCGGCCTGCGCAGCTCGTCGAGAGACGTCGGGCTGAAGGTTACGAGTGCTTCCTGGGTCAGCATGGTTAACCTCTCTGACCCGTGGGATGCAAGTTTCGGGCCGTGCCTGGCCTTTGCGGCTAGCCGTTTGGTCCTATGGGGATGAAGGCGCCAAGCGTAGGGTGCAACGCCTGGGGTGCTGATGTGCGGCGGATTCGCTGGGTCCGCGCCGCCCCGTGCACTCCAGGCTTGCCTGCCTTCGCGGGGGAGAGCTAAGGCTCGATTGGAGGCCAGATGTCAGGGATGGGGACCGAAGTCGATGTGCCGGCTGGCGCCAGGGATGCCTCGTTGACCCACCCAGCGGACTGGGAATAGGTGACCTTCCACCAGTGTGCCCCACGGGCCAGTAGGCCGTCCGTGAGCCTGGAGTGGGCCACCACCTCGCCCACGATGCCGGCCGGCAACCAGGCCGCCGCTCCGTAGTTGTCTCCGGGCCCCAGGCGAAGCGGCGCCGCTTCAACCGTCACGACCGCCTCCGATGGATGAAAGCGAGTGGAGTTGTCCGGCGGCTCGACCGCGATCATCATCAACCCGTTGGCCACCGCCCGCTCGGTGCCGTCGGACGGCACGTTGCGGACCTGGCCCTGGACCCACATGGTCGAAGAGCCCCCGCCGTCCTGATTGATGCCCCAGGCGGCGCTCAGCGTATCGCGGCAGAACAGTCCGAGTTCCTCGATCGTCATCCCGACGCTACGGCCCGGATCGCGCCCGTCGACGACGACGAAGTAGATCCAGTCATCGTTGAAGCACACGGCGGTGCGCGGGTGGCGCGTGGTGGCGCCAAGATCATCAAAGGACTGCAGCGCGCCGTCGAGCAGGAAGTCGAAGCTCCCGCCGACGCCGGCGTAGGTCTTGGTCCAATCTCGATCCTGCCGGGTATTGCAGTCGGGTCCCAGGTCCGTGATCTCCAGAGAGATGCCGATCCGGTCTCCCGGGCGGGCACTGTGTTCGAGCAGCGTGCGGGCGCTGCCGGCGGCGGATACGATCAGGTGGTCGAAGGCCAGTGCGGCGGGGAGTGCATCGGCGCGCAGCTCGCGGATGGTGCCGCGCACCATGGCCGGGAGCGGCACGATCAACAGCGGGCGTTCCATCTCGACCAGCATGTTGAGCCGGCCCGAGCCGGCCGACGCCGGCAGCCCGGAGTCGGACGTCATCACGATCAGGTCGTCGCCCTCGCCCTCGACATCCACACCATTGATGGGCTGCGTGGCGCCGTTGGCCAGGTAGGTAAGCACCTGCTTCTCGGGCCGGTGGTAGACACACTGGCCGATGAACGCCTGCCGGTCGAGCGTCCAGGCGAAGCCGCTTCCGCCTTTCAGGCTTCCGTACCACTTCGTGTACGAGCCCGAATGGACCACACCGCTCTGCGGAACGCCGGTGCTCGTGTCGTAGAACGAACCGTTGATGGCCACGACGACCTGGTTTCGGTTTCCCCACACGCCGCCCCAGGCGTTGACCGCCTGATCGTAGCGCGGCGCCATGGCGCTGACCGTTTCCTTGCCGGCGCCGATCTGGCCCAGGGCGATGCCGCTGTCGATGATCAGTTCGGGGTGGGACCGGTCGAGGCGGGCGACGTATGCCCGGTTGGGCCCGAAGAGCAGAAACTCGCGATAGGCGATCCCATCGACCAGCTTCCGCCAACCGTCCTGCGCGCCGACGGGCGAGCCGGCGAGGACCAGTGCCACGAGGATGAGCCCCAAGGTCGCACGAGCTGTACTTGCCGCCTGTCGCATGCCGGAGGCACGCGCGGCCGGCCGAAGGGACCGCGCAACCACGCCCCCGACGGAAAGGGGAGGGCGGCCCGAGCGTCTGCGGAGACGTCGTTGCTCTGGAATGGGGTTCGCCATAGCCGGGGCGAAGTATATCCGCTGGCCGAGTCGCCTGCGGGTGGGTTCCCGCGCAGTGGTCAGCCCTGACCATGCCCCGGCACGCGCCGGCTTGTCCTTCCGGTTAACTTCGCCTACAGTCTCTCTCAGGGACACGCACCGTGAGCCATCCTGACACGCGCAATCGCTGGCGAACCCTCGGCTTCCTGCCATCGACCCGCCGCTTCTTTGGCGAGGCTGCCCGGATACCCGGCTTCTCGTGGTTCGACCGCCTCCACGGGTATGTCTATGTGCGCTGGCTGTACTTGTACATCGCCATCGGTGTTGGCGAGCATCCGATCGCCCGCCTGCTCGGTCCCGTCGTTCGTGGGCTGAACCCCAGGCGGCCGGGTCCGGTACCCGAGCGTCACAGCTTCGCCGATGGGTACCACGGGAAGGTCCTCCCCGTGGAGACGGCACGCCGCCTGGTGCAGGTGCTGGAGCCGATCGCCGTCGCCGATCTCGAGCGCGTCATCCCGTACCCGGTGGCGCGGGCGCTGGTGCTGCAGGATCCCGATCACCTGGTGGCGCTGGACTGCCCGTGCCGGGCGGCGCGCGAGGACCCCTGCCTTCCGCTGGATGTGTGCCTGATCGTTGGCGAACCGTTCGCCAGCTTCGCCGTTGAACACCATCCTCGGCGGGCGCGCTGGATCACGCGCCGCGAAGCCGACGGCATCCTGGAGGCGGAGCATCGCCGGGGACACGTGCAGCATGCGTTCTTCAAGGACGCCATGCTGGGCCGGTTCTATGCCATCTGCAACTGCTGCCCCTGCTGTTGCGGGGCAATGCAGGCGCATCGCGGCGGAACGCCGATGCTGGCCGCATCCGGGTATCGCGCCCAGCTCGATCCCGCCAGCTGCAGCGGGTGCGAGGCCTGCCGGGATGCCTGCCCGTTTGAGGCGATCGAGATGCAGGATGCGCTGCCGCACTCGAACCCGGATCGCTGCATGGGATGTGGCATTTGCGTATCCACGTGCACCACAGGCTCGCTGACCCTGGTTCTCGATCCAGGCCGCAGCATCCCGCTGGATCTTGACCAGTTACTCCTGTCTGCGCCCTCCCCCGAACGCTCCTCCCCTTAGGCTGGCTGATCCAGCCCGGGCTTCCATGCTCGCGGGCAGGGCGCCCCAGCCCGCGCCATGTTGGGCCTCTTGCCAGCACTCCGCCTGGAAAGCTCGTCGACTGTGCCAGTCTATGAGGACCGCGCCGCACCGCCCGAATGCAGGAGGGGTTAAGGTAGGATAGACGGAGTGTCGGTTCGGGCTTGGGCGGCTTGCGTGTACCGGGCAAGGCCCCTGGTGGAGCAGCGATGATCATCTGGGTTGGAGTCCTCACAGCGATGGTATTCCTTGTCCTCTGGGGCGGGGGCGTGATCCAGGAGTTGGGGCGCCGGCAAGCCGGCCCCGCAGATCCGAGCCCTGCCGCGCCGCCGGAACTCGCGTCCCGCCTGGGCCCCGTGCCAGAAGAGCGGCGCCTGGAGGTCTTTGAGGAGTTCATCCGTTCGTTGCCAGATGACGAGGCGGACGGACCACCTGCGCCGGCGCCCTAGTCCCGGCTGCGCCGAACACCCTCCGCCGTGGGTACGGGCACGACCCCGGCTCGTACCGGCGGCCACGAGCCGCGCCCCAAAGTGCCAGCGTCACGCGTGACCGACCCCCACGTGTCCCCCGACCTCCGCCTGCGCGGGCTGATGCTCGCCTGCGAGCGCATGCATGCGGCCCTCGCGGCCTCGCTGCGTCTGCCTCCCGGGAATCAGGCACAGGCGCTGCGGGCCTTGGGCGGAGAGGCCCTCGAAACCGTTGAACGAATCGGCGTCTTGTGCGAGCGGGCGGGGATCGACCCCAGCGCGCTGCCGGATCCGACGCGGCGTGCCTTTGCATGGCTCGGATTGCTTTGCGACCCGGCCGAGCGGCAAGCTCACATTGAAGCGCTGCGCTGTGCAAACGGTGTCGACGATCGCGTCCACGTAAGATTCTTCAACACCGCCAGCCTGTACCGGTTCGTCCCCGATGGGGGGCAAACCCGCCTGACCGCACACCAGGCATTCGTCGGCGCGCCCGAAGAGGTGTTGCGCGCCCTTGTCCGGCTGGGCGTGCCGTATGCGCGCAAGCGGCGGCTGCGCGCCGTCGTCATGGCGCACACCGAGACCGCGGAGTTCCGAGGGCGCATGGTGGCTTTGGATCGGTTCCGCCGCCCCGATGCCGGAGCGGGGCGCGGCCAGCACATTGACTTGACCGATGCTTTCGGTCGCGTCAACCGCGCCTACTTCGCCGGGAGATTGTCGCCACCGCACCTGGCCTGGAGTCTGGAGGTCCGGCGGCGGGAGTTCGGACGCTACGAGGCGTCCACCGACACGGTCCTGCTCAACCGGGCCCTCGATGGACCCGGTGTGCCGGCGTTCGTGGTCGACTACGTGATGGTGCACGAGCTGCTGCACAAGTCACTCGGTGTCCACGTTCAGAACGGGCGGCGCCTGGTGCACACGCGTGCCTTCCGAGCGGCGGAGAAGCGTTTCGCGCAATACGCCGAAGCGGAGAGGTGGCTGAAGATCTTTGGGGAGCGGCTGCGGCGGGGGTAAGTACCAGCGCAGCCGAGGATGCGCGGCAGGGGCGCCTCAACGCCGGCACTCAAACGGGCAGAACTTCGCCTTTCGACTTCTCCCACTGTTCATCGTTCACGAGTGTGACGACGCGGAAAGACTCGGCGTAGGCCATCTCCATGCCCTTCGCCAGCTCGGCCGCCCATTCTCTCACCCTGGGCGCCGGATCCCACCCCTCAAGCTGGCTGGAATGCGCCTGCAAAGCGGCGATCTTGAGGTCGATGGTCGTGTCAATCGCGATCAGGACATCGCCCTTCTCCCAGGCGGTGACGTAGACCTTCCGTGGCTTGTGGGCGCGCAGCCCATTGGCTTCGAGATCTTCGAACAGGTTGGGTTGCCCGGCGGCCGGGAAGGTGGCGTCCAGGGCAGCCGTGGCCGCCGCCCGGTGGTCGGGGTGGTTGATGTAATCCTCGCCGGCCCAGACGATCGTGGGATCACCGGTGATAACCACTTCCGGGCGGAAGCGGCGGATCTCGGATACGAGCATCTTGCGCAACTCGAGCGTCGCCTGCAGCAGCCCGTCGGGCTGGCCCAGGAAGACAACGTCGCGGACTCCCACCCGTGCCGCCGCCTCGCGTTGTTCCGCCTCGCGGATCTCGGCCGCTCGCGGACGGGTCATGCCTGCTTGGCTGATGCCGACCTCGCCGCTGGTGCACAGCACGTACCCCACCCGGCAACCCGCCTGCACCCAGCGGGCGATCGTGCCGGCGCACGAGAACTCGATGTCGTCGGGATGGGCGACGATGACCAGGGCGCTTTCGGGTGTGTAGGGCATTGGCAGGCCTCCCAGGACGCGGGAATGACGCCATTCTAACCGCAACCATGGCCGTTCTATCCCGCGGCGGCCAGGTAGAATCAGGATTGCCCGTTGGTGAGGCAAGCCGGTGAGCCCGAGACCTGGTCGAGATCGGGGTTGACATCCTCAATCCGATCCAGACGACCGCCGGGTGGTGAGTGACCTGGCGGGCCTGAAGAGGCGATTCGGGCAGCGATTGATCTTCTGCGGCGCGATCAACGGCAGGCAGCTTGCCCAGGCTACGTCCGAGCAAGTGGAGCGCGAGATCGAGCGCGTCACCGGCGCCCTTGCCTCGGGGGGTGGAGACGTGCTCGCCTCCGTGCACACCATCCTGAACGACGTCCCGGCGGAGAACATCCTGGCTCTGGCACGGGCCGCCAGAGTCCCGCCGACCTGAGGGAGAACCGGCAGCGGTGCCTGCCGCGCCAGGGCGGGCCCCCGTCTCCGCCGCAAGCGCTGGCGCTCCAGCCGAAGGATTGGCATAATCCCGCTGCACGTTCAGACAGATCCAAAGGAGCACGAGGTCATGGCATTCAACCTGCGCAACCGCAGCTTCGTCAAGGAGCTCGACTTCACGCCCGAGGAACTACGTT
>Ga0315274_10002576_pt1 | contig 27271 bp, 24 predicted proteins | sample YL17G02_20_MG_FD_203700 | JGI IMG/M metagenome (GOLD analysis project Ga0315274, IMG submission 203700) | Sediment microbial communities from Yellowstone Lake, YNP, Wyoming, USA - YL17G02_20 | ecosystem: Environmental > Aquatic > Freshwater > Lake > Sediment | place: USA: Wyoming | collected...
GCCCCCCCCCAAAAAGGTGAGAGAAAGAGTCGTCAAGAGAGCGTTGTTGGTGGTGATCGTGTTCCGACGTTATTCACTTCGTTTTCTCTTCCTTTTCTCGCTGCTTCTCACCATCAGCGGCGTCTTCACGCGTCCTCCCGTTGAAGCTGACGCGGCGCGTGCCGCAGGGGTCCACTGTTTGGGAGATTTATTCGAAGAAGAGAGAGAGGGTGAGCGCGCGAGGCCTTTTTTTCTTGCCGATCTGATCGCTTTGGCCATCAAAATCAAAACTTGCTCACAATCGCCACCGCCTCGGGCGCCAGCCCGCCGCCCGTCGCCCTCTCCGCGGCCTCCTCGTCCTCTTCCCTCGCGGTGCGAGACGGGAAGTCTGCAGTGATGGGGTCGAGCTCCATTTTGTTTCGTAGAAGAAGAAGAAGCGATAAAGAAACGAAAGAGAGTGTGACGGCGACTGCAAAAAAATGAAAAAGAGAAGAAAAGAAAAACGAAGAAGATGAAAAACTCTCTCTTTCTGTCTACGTGCACTGCTCGCACGACTTCTCGTCCAGGACGCCCTGCGCCCTCGGGGGGTCGATCGAGTCCTCGTCGACGGTCTCAGCCAGGGCGGTGAAGTCCTCGAAGAAGGCGCGGAGGTGGGCGTACGCGTAGCCGATCTGATGACGATTTTACGTTTTTGTTTTATTTTTTTGGAGACGAAGAGGGTCGAAAGGTCAAAAAGAGGCCGAACCGAAGCCGAAAAAAAACCCCGAAAAAATAAACCCTCCCGTCTTCAAAAAACTCACGTCCTCGACCGCGCACATCTCGCGGATGCTGTGCATGCTCAGCTGCGGCGCGCCCACGTCCACGGTCCTCACGCCCAGCCCGCTGCTCAGGATGGGGCCGATCGTCGACCCGCACCCCATGTCCGACCGGACGCAGAACTCCTGGCTCGGTATCGGACCAAAGGCTGCGGACCTCGCCCCGACCTCGCGGAAGAGCGCGGCGGAGAGCGCGTCGGTCGCGTACCGCTGGTTGGCGTTGTGCTTGATGACGAGCCCCTTGCCGAACAGGGGCTTGTGGTCCGGCTCGTGCCTGTCGCTGTAGTTCGGGTGCAAGGCGTGGGCCATGTCCGCGGAGACGAGGAACGAGGAGCGGGCGGACCGCGCCGCGGCGTCTCCCAGAGGGGAGGAAGGCGCCGGGGCCGGAGGGGAGCCCTCGCCCGCGGTCGCCGCCGCCGGCGAGAACGACGCCGCCAGCGCCCTCGAGACGCGGAACATGGCGTCCCTCATCACGGGGCCCCCCGCGCCCTGCGCGGACGAGGAGCCCACCTCCTCGTGGTCGAACAGCGCCACGGCCTTGACCGCCGTCTCTTTGGTTAAACGCTCCCGGGCCCCGGGCGGCCCCGCCGCGCCAAAGGCGTCGATCAGCGCCGCCGTCGCACAGTAGCTCATCGCCAGGTTGTCGAGCCTCCCGACGAAGACAAACTCGTCCTCGGCGCCGCCCAGCGTCCCGCGCTGCGTGTCGCAGACGTTGAGGTCGAAGTCGACGATGTCTCCCACGGGCACGGAGAGCTCCTTGGCGATGAGGTCCAGGAGGGCCGGGTGGTGCTTCTTCGCCAGCGGCGCGGCGGCGGGCTTGGCGTCCCCGTCCCCCTCCTCGTCCTTCTTCTTCGCTCCTCCCTCCTCCTCTCCCTCTCTCTTCCCTTCCACGGCCTTCCTCACCGCCGTGGCCAGCACGGGCACCAGGTGCTGCTGCTTGTTCGGCTTGAAGCCGCCCTCGGCGAGCTCCCTCTGGAGGTGGATCGCCAGCATCGGGACCCGGAGCAAGGGCCTGTCGATCGCGACGAGCCGCGCCTCGATCCGGCTGCCTCCTCCTCCTCCTCCTCCCTTCTTGACCAGGACGCGCCCGGCGACGGTCAGGTCCCGGTCGAACCAGGTCGTCCAGAGCCCCCCGCCGTACGGCTCGACGTTCACCATGGCGTAACCGGACTTGGCCCCCGCGGACACCGGCTTGACCTTGAGACAGGGCGAGTCGGTGTGGGCGCCCACCATGTGGAAGGGCGCGCCCGGCTCGGCGCGCCCGCCGACGGCGAAGGCGACGAGGGTCGAGCCGGAGCGGGTGAAGTAGTAGCGGCCCCCGGGCTGCACGGCCGAGGGCCCGCTCGTGCTCGCGACCCCCTCCCAGGAGTCCCTCTCGGAGAGGCGGACAAAGCCCGCGGCCTCGAGCCGCGAGGCGGCCGCGGCGACGGCGTGAAACTGCGTCCACGAGGCGTCGATGAATTTAAGCATGTCCCTGGCGACGGCGGAGGCGTCGACGGCGCCCGCCGCGGAGACGAAGGGGGGAGGGGGAGGGGGAGAGGGCATGGCGCTTCCGTTCGTCGAAGGGACGGCCGAGCAGGAAAAGGAGCGAGAGGTCGAGGTCGATCGGCGATCGATGGCGACAAGCTTTGGCGACGGTGATCGGGCCGATCGAACGCTGCTGCTGCTGTTGCTCCTCTCTGTTGCTGCCGTCGTTCCCCTCGCGAAGCCTGCTGCTCTCGCTGCTCGCGCAGTGACGCGGTGCATGCAAAGGGAGAGGATGAGAAAGCGAGCGAAGAATAGGAAAGAGACGACGGGCACGGTCGGGAGAATAGAAAGGAAGAGAGAAAAACTGACGGCGGATTTGACCTCTCTCTTTTTTACACTTTCCCCGAGCAACTTCCAGTCATGAGACCTCCCTGAAGTCGATGTCGATGACGTCTCCTCCTCCGCCGCGGCCGCTCCCTCCTCCTCCTCCTCCGCCGCCGCCGTTGCCACCGACGACGAGCACCTTGCCCCGCTGCGACCTCACCCGAACCACCACCTCGCTCGCCCCCGCCCCTCCGTCGCTGCTCACCGAGGTCGCCTCCAAAAACCCCGCGCCCCGCGGCCCGGCGACGGGGAAAGAGACAGAGGAGCTCTTCCGGGCGCGCCCGTTGACGACGACGGTCGACGAGCTCTGCGCGACTCCGCCGCCGACGCCCGCGGAGCTCCTCCGCAGCTCGCCGCCAAACTCCTCGCGGACCGCGGCGTCGCCGTTGGCGTCGGCGAGCGCCGAGTCTGCGAGCGCGCCGGCCAGCCTCGACTGCTCGGCGATCGCCCCCATCGCGCCCTGCACGGCCCTTCCCAGGACGCCGCCGACGAGGCTCCCGAGGAGGCCGCCGCCGCTGATCCCGGAGGAGCCCGCCAGGGGGCCTCCGCCCCCGCGGTCGGAGCGGCCCATGGGACCCCAGAAGGAATCGCCGTCGCCCTCGTCCCCGGGGCGCGGCTGCTGTCGGGTCGAGGGTGTCGAGGGCGGGCTCGGTTTCTTGCCTCCGCCGCCGAAAACCTTTTCGACGGCGGTGAGGGCGCCAAGACTCAGCTTCTTGAGGGCGCCTTTCGCGACCTCGGCGGCGTCCCCTGTTTTTTTGTTTGCGAGAGAGAAAGAAGGGGGGGGGGAGGTTTTTTTGAGGTGCTGACTAGCTTCTTCTTCTTCTTCTTCTCTTCTTTCCGGAGACGTGTCTGTAAAAACTTTTCCATCTCTTCTCTCCCCTTACCTGCGATCTCGCCCCACGACTTGTCCTCCTCCTTGCGGGAGGCATAGCAACGAACGTGCTGCTGCCGATGGCAGCGAGGAGAACAAAGCGGGCGACGGAGCGGAGAGGGAGGAAACGGACTGCGGCAGAGCGAGAAGGGGAGCTGCGACGAGGTCGCCGATGACGACGACAGCGCCGACCGGGACGAGAGCGCTCGTCTGCTGCTGCTGCAGCTGCCGCTGCTGCTCGTCGACGAGCTCGGTGACGCCGCGCGGGTCGCGACGAGCGCGGCGCGCCTGACGGCGAGCGAGTGCATTGGGTTTGACAGGAAGGGAGGAGACGGAAGCCAGAGAGAGATAGTTGTGACGATTGCCTCGAAAAAAAAAAAAACATTTTACTTCTCGAATGCTCGCTGCTCGCTCGAGATCGTTCCCTCTCTGCCGTTCTCTCCCTGCTCCTTCTTACTATGCTCCACCGCCAACCGCGCCTGGTTTCCCGTTCCTCCTCTAATCCCACTCAAACCAAAACCATGCTCCGCGCCACGGCGATGGCGCTCAACCGAATCGGCGGAGGAGCTGTTGCCGCCTCTCGCTCCCTCCTCTCGTTCTCTCCAGCGTTATCGCCGGCGTCGGCGGTGCCCTCTTCGACGTCGGTGCCATCGACGACGATCGCCTCTTTCGCGTCGCGCGCCGTCGCCGCCAGGGCCTCCAAGACCTCCAAGGCCTCGGCTTCTACGGAGACGTCTTCAGGCTCCTCCGCCTCGGACAAGGTGAGCGTTTGTTCTTGTTCGATTTTGAGGAGAAGGCGCGCGGAGGGAGAGAGCGAAGCGAAGGCCAGTGTTCCAGACATCTTATTTCTTATTTTTTTGCCGCCTTTTTTTCCCCCTCGTCTCTCGACCTCAACCTCTTCGACCTCGTCCTCTCTCTCTTTATTCCTCGAAACCGATTCGCACCGCACCCAGGCCAAGGCCGTCGACAGCGTGATGAAGGACATCAACGCGCGCTTCGGGAAGGGGTCCATCATGTTCCTCGGGGGGGAGCCGGAGAAGATGTGAGTTTTTTCTTTTCCTCTCCGGTTCGGGTGTCCGACGTTGGGAGCGGAATGTTCGCTCACCTCGACTTACAAAAAAAAAATCTCTTCAGGGAGACCATCTCCACGGGGGCCCTCACCCTCGACGTCGCCCTCGGCGGCGGGCTCCCCAAGGGCCGCATCGTCGAGATCTACGGGCCCGAGTCTTCGGGGAAAACCACCATCGCGCTGCACGCCATCGCCGAAGTCCAGAAGAACGGCGGGCGCGCCGCCCTGATCGACGCCGAACACGCGTTCGACCCGGTCTACGCCGCCGCGCTGGGAATCAAGCTCCCGGAGCTGCTCATCTCGCAGCCAGAGTCGGGCGAGGCGGCCCTCGAGATCGTCGACCAGCTCGTCAGGTCCGACGCGTTCGACCTCGTCGCCGTCGACTCCGTGGCTGCCTTGACCCCTCGCGCGGAGCTCGAGGGCGAGATCGGCCAGGCGACGATCGGCCTGCAGGCGCGCCTGCTCTCAGCGGCGCTGCGGAAGGTAGCGGCCAACGCTTCCCGGAGCGGGACGACGATCCTGATGTTGAATCAGCTTCGGATGAAGATCGGAGTCCTCTACGGGAACCCCGAGGTGACTCCGGGAGGCAACGCTCTGAAGTTTTACGCCAGCGCGAGGGTCGACGTTCGCAGGAAGGCGGCGCTCGACGCCCCCTCGGGGGGCGTCACGACGGGGATCAACGCCAGCGCCTCGCCGGGGATCCGCGTCCGCGCCAAGGTCGTGAAGAACAAGTGCGCTCCGCCGTACCGCGTCGCCGAGTTCGACATCTTGTTCAACTCCGGGATCAACAACACCGGGTGCGTGCTGGAGGCCGCGGAGGCCGTGGGAGTCGTCGAGCGGAAGGGCGCGTGGTTCTACCTGGCGTCGGATGCGACCAGGCTGGGCCAGGGGAAGGACAAGGCGTCGGCGGCGCTCGAGGCGGACCCGGGGCTGCTCGCGAGGGTCGAGCGCGAGACGCGTGAGCGGCTCGATGGCAGGATGCAGAAGAAGGGCGGCGGCGCCGTCGTGCCCGTCGCGAGCCTGGATGAGGACGACGAAGGGCTCGACACTGAGGAGGTCGGGGCCGCGGCGGTGGGCTCGGCGACGCTGGACGCGGCGGCGGCGGGCGCGGGCGCCTCGGCGTCGGCGTCGGCGGACGAGGAGGACGCCGCGGCTTGAAGGGAGGCGAGGAGCGAAAAAAAGTTTTCCCGTCTTGTTTCGAGTGTCCGATTTCCCCTGCCTTTTGTTAACTCGTCTGCTTGCCTTTCGACCGCCACGCCTCCTTGCTTGCGTTTGTCTTTCGCTCTGCGCGTTTTGAAAAAAAGGGAGCGAGCAACAGAGCAGTTTTTTCCTGTTGCAATGTCGTATTGTTTTGTTGTATTTCTTTCTTGATTTTACACAGCTTCTTTTTCCGCCTTCTCTCTCTCTCTCTCTCGCGCGCGCGCGCGCGCGCGCTCAAAAGTCGAGGCTCGGCAGCGCCGAGGGAGAAGACGAGCCAACGTGACCTGCTGCCACTGCGCCTCTGATCTCCCCGGCAGTCGCCTCGAACGTCGTTGTCGTTGCCACCAACGTCTCCGCCGAGGTTGCTCCTCGTCCTCCTCCTCCTCCTCCGACCCCGACTCCGACTCCGACTCCGGAAGCGGCGACCGCGCCCACGCTCGCGCGGGCGACGCACCACTTGCTCCTCAGCGCCTCCAGCGCGTCGGACAGGGCCTCCTCCCTGGGCCTGTCCTTGAAGCCCGCGACGGCGGCCGCGAGCGAGCGGACAGAGGCGAGCGCGGCCCGCCGGCGGCGGCGTAGAGAAGATGTCGACGATTCCTCTTCTTCCTCTTCTTCTTCTCCCTCGTTTTTCTGGTCCTCGTCTCTACCGCTCGTAGTAACGAGGCTCGCAGTAGTAGCACCGCCACTACTGCGTGCCAGAAGCAGCTTCTCCCACGCCGCGGCGGCGCCGGCGTAGACGCCGACCTCCCGGCCGAGGCCGAAGCCCGTCTCGAGGCCAGCGGCCGCGCCGTCGGCGGCGCCAGAGACGCGGCCGGCGCTATTTTTTTTGTTTCGAGTTTTCGTTTTTTCAGCGATGAATATCATTCTCGTGAGAACCCAATTTGCGAAGACAATCTCTCGAAGGAAAATCAAACGGCGAGCGAGTGGACAAGCTGCTGCCGCGCGCCGGCTAATAACAAAAGTACTTCGCAGAGAGAGACAGCAAAAAGGTTTGAGGTCGAGAGGCCGAATTGAAATCCAATTATCACAAAAAAAAATTCTCACCGCTCGCCCTCCTCAAAGCCCTCCCGCGTCTGCGCTTCCTCGAGGTCGTCTGCGGCATCGAGAAAATCGGTCATTGCCGGACGGTCGAGAGAGAGAGAGAGAGAGAGAGAGAGAGAAGTCGGATTTTTTTTTCTTCAAGTCTAGCCGACGGCGAGTGAATGTGGTGAGGTGATTGTGGAGAGAGAGGAGAGACTTACTATTTTTTACTTTCTTTTTTCCATTCATGCTACTTTCAACCCCTCCACGGCCTCCTACTCGAGCCCGCCGGCGGCGGGCTGGGCGCCGACGACGACGGAGACAGCTGCAGCGCGTGCGCCGTGAGACCGCTCGATGAAGCTCCTCCACTTGCGGCCGAGCGCGCCGACGCGAACGACGACGCCCTCGAGCTCGCGACGCTGCTGTCCCCTCCCCCTCCTCCGCCGGCGGGCCTCCACGGCGGCCTCGAGGGGCTGCCGACGGGCGTGACGAAGGCGGAGGTCGCGGCGGAGCCAGAGGGCTTCCCCCCTCCGTCGTCGCCCCCACCCTCCTCTCCGCCGCCGCCGCCGCCGTCGCCGCCGCCGCCGCCGCTGCCGCTGCCGCCGTCGTTGTCGTTTCGGACACGGACCGGCGCCGGCCTCGGAGGGGGCGCCGTCCCCTCTCGCGCGGCCCCCCTCTCCTGCTGCTTCGACAGCGAGCGCATCGCCTCTCTCCTCGCGGCGGTGATTGGGGAGGCATCGGAGGCCGTCGAGGGCGACGGAGAGGCGGGCGGGGGAAAGGAGGCGGAGACGAGAGGAGGGGGCGGGGGAGGGAGAGGTCGCTGGGGCGCTTCCGCAGCGGAAGCGCTCGCCGCTGCTGCTTCCTCTCCTCCTCCGCCTCCGCCTGCTCCTCCGGTCTCCGCCATGCTCTCAGCCGCCGCCGCAGCGGCGGCATCCGTGCTGGTCGTGCGCCTGAACGACAAGACGGCCGCCGATATCGCCCTCGAGGCGAGCGAAGGGGAGGAAGGGACCGCCGTTGTCGATTCGGGCTCGTCGTCGTCGTTGTTGCGGGCAGCAGCAGCAGCGACGGCGACGGCAGCAGCAGGGGAAGAAGAGCTCGCGGCGGGCCCTTCCTCCTCCGCTGGCTTATTCGCCTTCGCTTCCGCTGCCGCTGATGCGAGTGCTGCTCTCGGAGGGGCAGCTTCAGCTGCAGCGGCAGCAGTCGCCGTCGTCGTCGAAGCGAGCTCGACGCCTCCGCTTCCAGCAGCGGCAGCAGCAGCCCCTACTCCGGCGGTCCCGAAAAACTCCCTCAGGCTCTCCCTCCTCGCCTCGGCCCCGCCGTTACCCTCAGCGGCCCCCTCCAGCCACGCCCGCGCGGTGCCCATCGCCTCTGCGGCCTCCATCTCCGGCAGCTTCTCCGGGTTGCGCTTGGGCAATCGCGAGAGGCAGGTCTCAAACCAGTTTCCGAAAAAGCCCCTGTCGTACGGGTTGGTCTTCCCTCCGTTTCTGTTTCGGTTGCCGCCGCTCTTTCCGCGGAAGTGCTCGTAGGTCGTCGTGTTCCTCGACGAGAGCACCGCGTGGAACCCCGAAAGCCCTCCCACGAACCAGAAGCCGAAGAAGCAGTACAGAGCGATCACCAGCGCCGCGGGCTCGGCGCCGACCGCGGTACCAATGTCCGTCGGCGGTTCGCCCGGTTTCCCGCTCCGGGCCAGCTGGGCCAGCCTGGACCAGCAGACGACCTGGACCGCGACGCAGAGGGCCGTGGCGGAGGAGACGAAGAGCAGGAAGAAGCGGTAGTTGCGGGCCTATTTTATTTTTTTATTTTTTTCTTGAATGAAAAAACGAGTGAGTTTTTTTTCCGTTCCTTAATGGTCTCCTCCACTCTCCCTCTCGCTCATTTCTCCCTCCCTTCAGACAACTTCAAAAACCTCACCCCGACGCACTGCCCCACCCAGGGGCAGTGGTGGTCGAACCGAAGCACGCAGTTGTCGCAGATCGCGCAGTGCGAGCACCTCGGGGGCCGGTGGTGGCAGCAGGTCGAGCACCACTTGGACGAGACGACGGCGCCCGTGTGCGGCACGGTGACCTGCAGGTTGGGCGGCCTCTGGAAGGCGGGCGACGGCGGGACGTAGTGGCCCGACTCGTGCAAATGGGGCACTCGTCCCGCCTCGGCGGCGGCGAGGAGGTCCGGAGGGCACGGGTCCCGCGGGACGAAGCCGGGGTCGAGCAGGGCGGTCGTCAGCAGGAAGGCGACGGTGGAGGCGAGCAGCGCCGCGACGATCGCCGTCTGCCAGGCAGGGATGCGGAGTCCCGCGGTGGCGAAGAAGGCCGCCGAGGGGGCCGCGATGAGGAAGACGGAGCCCAGGAGGGACTTCCAGTCGGGGCCTGGTGGTCGAGGGGGAGGGTTTCGGAAGGAGAGACGAGGGAGGTTGAGAAAAGAAAGAAAAGAAAGAAAAGAAAGAAAAGAAAGAAACGTCGAGCGTCGATCGATCGAGAGCCCCAAGAAAAAAGAAGAAAACCACCGCACCTATCGCTATTCTCCCTCCGCAGAAGATAAAATGCAGCCCAGCGTTATCACCCCTGCGGCGATGGGCCCTGATGGAGCGGCCCGGAGGGGCCGGCAGAGGAGGCGACGGCTGCGGCGGCGGAGGAGAAAGGGGCATCGGCCGAGGTGACGTCGACGGTGCTTCGTCTTTCGTCGTCGTCGTTGTTTCTGCTGCTGCTCTCTCCGTCGTCGCCGTCGTCTCGCTGCTCCCGTTGACGGCTGCGAAGATGACGGCGCCGTCGTCCGCGGCGCGGGGAGGCTCTTCCATAGCGCGGAGAGAGAAGGAGTTCTCTCTCCTCTCACTGCATTGGAATTTTCGAGGAGAGCGGGGCAAAAAAAAGGGAAACTGAGCGAAAGAAAACTGGACAGAACAGAAATCTTTGGCGCTCTGGGCTGCTCTCGCGCTGCTCGCGCTCTCTCTCTCTCTCGCCTCTCGATTCTTTCGTTCCGTCTCTCGAAGCCGCCTCGCGCGTTGCTTCTCTTTCCTCCACCATAACGCCAACAGGCACACTCAGCCCGCCGCTCCGCGGCGAGTAAAGGACCGAGCGAGTGCCAGCAAGGCGCCCGTTTTCGCGAAAAGCCGACGACCCGAAAGAACCTAGCGTCGTCCGAAAAAGTTTGTTTTTCGCTTCCTTCGTGAAACAAGAAAAGCTTCCCCTGTTCTTCTTCGCCTCTTCTTTTCTCTCTCGCGACATGTCCGACGACGACTCGTGGGAGAATGCGGCAGAGCTGGTGAGTAAGGAGAGCGCGCGTGTGGAAGCCGAGGCGTTGCCCGAGAAAGAAGGAAAACCTCTCTCAGCCATTTTGCGTCCAGTCACTCGCATTTTTTCCTCGGACGTGTTGAATCTCCGCTCTCCTCTCTCCGCGCAGTCAGCCTTGCCTTCTCTTTCTGACGCCCGGGGAAGCACAGAGAAGCTCGATGCGTTTCTTTCCAAGCGACGAGTCGTTGGAGCAGCGGCGGCTTGGGGGCGACAAGAAGCGAGAAGAGATGAAGAACGGGGTGAGCTTCAACACGGCTTTTTTTTTTTTTTTTTTTTTTCCGTTTTCGTCCGTCGCCGTGGCGCTGAGGAGAGAGATACCTTTTTTTTTTCCAACCCCCGACCCTCCCGCGGCCGTGTTGCTGCCGCCGCTTCCCCCCGCACTCGCGCTCAACGAAGGCTCTCTGTCCCCAGCCCCTCTTTCTTCTGCTCACTCACACGCCGAACGGTAATCCCTTGCAAAAGAAAACACCGAAGCAGCCCTTGCCGCCGCCGCACGGCGCTGCCGGCACCGGCGCCTTGCCGTTGCCGTCGCCCGCTGCCCTTCCTTCCCAGCAGCGCCCAGGCCCATGGTCCCCGGGCTCCTCGCTGCCCTCCGCCGTCGTCGGAAAGGCGGCAGCAGCAGCAGCAGACGGCGACGAAGACGAGTGGGACGAGGGCTTCCAGGAAGAGCAGGAGGACCCGAAAACGGCACAGCACGAAGAGGAAGAGGAAGAGGAAGAAGAGGAGGGAGAAGAGGAGGAGGAGAACGTGTCGCCTCCCAAAAAACCCTCCTCCTCCTCTCGCCCCGCCTCGGCCGCCTCCGCCGCCTCCTCTTCGGCGGGCGACCTAACCTGCGCCATCTGCCTTGACGCCATCCCTCTCGAGGATCTCGCGACGGTCCCAGGCTGCGAGCACGCCTACTGCGCCGCGTGCATCGTCGGCTGGGCCGTCGCCTCTTCCCCGGCGGACGCTTCCGGGTCCGACGTTTGCGGCAAGTGCCCGCAGTGCAAGAGAGAGTACGCGTCGGTGGCCACGCACCGCAGGCTCGACGGGACGCTGAGCGACTACCCCGTAGAGGAATCCGTGTGCCTGCTCCGCCGGGCGCGGTGGTTTTGCGCGGGGGCCGGGGCGGCCGTGGCCGCGGCGGCCGCGGCCGCGGCGGCGAGGCCGCGGTCGCCTCCGATGGCGCCCTCGGACATCGACCAGGCGGACAGGATTCATGCCAACGGGGGCGGGATCGGCGGGAGCGGGAGCGGGAGAACCTACAGCCGACGCCAGCATTACTACGACGACGACGACGACCTCGACGACGACGACCTCGACGACGACGACGAGTCCTTCTACTTCTCGGCCGCGGCCGGCTCCGCCCGCGTGGTCTTGGGAAACCGCAGGTGGGGCGAGCACGGCTACGTCGCGGCGGGGAGGATGCGCGCGCGCCCCTCGCGCAACCACCAGCAGCAGCAGCTGCAGCAGCGGCAGAAGCAGCTGCTCGAGAGCAAGGGCAAGGGGAAGGCGGCGGCGAAGAACGGCAACAAGGGCAAGGCGCCCGGTGCTGCTGCTGCCTCTCCTTCTCCTTCGGCTGCGGCAGCCGGCCCTTCGACGGGAGAAGGATCCTCTTCTTCGTCTTCTGCTGCTTCTGCGAGCGCTCCCGTCGCGATCAACAGCAAGGGCAAGGCCCCCGCCGTCCTCGCTGTGGGCTGCGGTGCCGGCGGCGCCTCGTTCTCCTCGCTCGACAACAGCGGCGGCGCCCGCTTCGGCTCGTTCGTCCCGGGCTCATCCTTCGACGCCGTGGCAGGGACGAGCGCCGGGGCCATGTCCTCCTCGGCGGAGAAGGGCCGGCGGGCTCGGCGGGCCGAGAAGCGCGCGGCGCTGGGTGCCAGGCAGCAGCATGCGATTTAGAAAACAGGAGGACGAAGAAACAAGAAAGACGAAAAAATAATTTTTGACGGACAACGACACTACACGACTGTACCCTTTCCCCCTTCTTTTTGTTTCCCGTTCCATTTCATCAATTAACTACACTTGTGCACTTGAGAGAGAGAGAGAGAGAGAGAGAGAGAGAGAGTTCTCTGCCTCCCCTTTTTTGTTTTGTTTTTCGGAGGAGGAAAGGAGAGAGAGAGAACCAGAGAACGAGGTGGAGAACAGAGCCTTGCGCGCATTTTCTTTCTCTTTTTTGTCTCCACATTTTTTCTCCTTTTTTTTTTTTTTTTTTTTTTAACACACTTGCATCATCACTGCCTTTTCCCTTCATTCCAATACTATCTGCCACATTCAACATCAAGAGAGAAAGAGAGAAAGAGATCGGGGGCGAGAGGGAGGTGTAAAAGAGCTTTGAAAGACTGCCCTTGCCGGCCGGAGCCGGCGGAAGACCAGTCGAAGAAAAAAGTACTGTTTCGTTTTCATTCAAAAAAACTAAAAAAATTGTGCAAAAAACAGCAGAAAAAATCCTTTTTTTTCTCTCCTCGCCCTTTTCAAAACTTCATCCCTTCGAGCTGCCCCCACGCCCTCGACAGCGCCCAGAAGATCGCCAGCACTCCGGCGAACGTGAACGCGTCCCGCATCATCTGGTCCTCGTCGCTGCCGCCCTGGAAGAACTTGGTCGGGTCCGTGGGGTCGGGCTCGAAGTACTCTCCCTCGTCGTCCGAGTCGAACGACGACAGCGAGTCCAGGAGCTTCGAGGACATGTCCGCGGCGTCCTCGGCGGCCCTGGCGGCGGCCCAGGCCCTCCGGGCGGCGTTGGCGGTGATCTTTGCGGGAAGGGAAGTTGACTCGTTGCTCCCGAGGTCCCACGACTCGGAGTGCGCCTTGACCCTCCCCGTGATCTGGTCGAGCTCGAACGTCGATGTCATCGCGGCGGCGAGGCTCCCGCCCGGCGGAGAGCGGAGTTTCCCCTTGAGCTCCCATTCGATGATGGCCGTGGCCATATCCGGCATGCTGATTCGGATGACTGTCTGTGGATGAGGTTTTTAGAACGAGGTGAGAGGAAACGGACAGAGAGAAAAGAGACTCGAAGAAGAAGAATGAGAAGAAAAAGAAGAGGAAACACTGGAAAAGGAAAAAAAAAGAAACACCAAACTCACGACGTCGGGCTTGTCCAGCAGCTCCCTGATCCACGTCAGCTTATCATAGCCATCGAATCCCACGAACGTTCGGAACCCGTCGGTGTAGCGAACGCCGGGCGAGAACCGGACCCTGTTCCAGGTCGAGCGCGGCCTCCTCGAGCCGCCCTCGGCGTCCTTGGACGCGAAGAAGGAAGCCTGGCCGGCGCACCGGGCGACGTCGCGGCCGAGCGAGCGGACAGTGGCCTCCACAGCGGGGGAGACGGTGCAGACCTCTTCGTCGCACTCGCCGCCCCTGCGCGGGGGGATCCCTTCGATGGGGAGCGCGTCGACGTCGTCGGAGGTCGAGGCGCGGAGGAATGATGACCGCCGATCGGCATTGCTGACCAAGACGGGCGACAATGCCTCGTCCGGCGAGTGAATTCGTCGTCGTCGTCGTCCGAGTTGGTAATGCGGCGGAGCAGCTGCCGCGAGGCACCGCGGCGATGCCCCGGCTGCGCAGGCCGACGCAGCGGAGGCGACAGGCGCCGTGAAGGAAGGCGCGAGCATCTTTCAAGAGCTAAGCAGCCGCAAATTCGGCTCGAGAGAGAGAGAGATAGTTTTTTCAAGAGTGAGCAAGCGTCGTGGGTCGATCTCGTCTTGACCCCCTCTTCTTTTTCCGCGAACCCTCTCTCTCCTCGCCCCCTCCGAAGACCACTATCTCTCTCTTTTTGGTGTCGCTCTCTGATTACACTTTCTCTCTCCCCGTGCTTCTCTCTCTGTTTGTCGTGTTTGTCGAAAAATGCAAAACCTAAGAACAAGAGGCGAAAAAAACGATCAAGGTGCCCCCCCTGTCTCTCATCTGATCAAAACTGTTTCAGCGAAAACGCGGGGCAATCACATGACCCGCGCGCTCAATCGCGGTATCTCTCTTTCAATCTCTCTCTCTCTCTCCCTGGGGTTTTTAACTGACTAATTTTGTTTGCGTCTGTGTGTGGGGTGGGGGGTTTATCGGAAGGACGGATGTTCAAAAGTGTGTGATTTTGTTTTGTGTTTTTCATTGTTTTCGTTTTTTCTGTCGGTTTTGTTTTCCCTCTTCACTCGTCGGCCTTTGCCGCCGCGGTCTTGCGCGGCCTGCCCCTGGGCTTCGCCTCTGCGCCTTCCTTGGCAGCACCGCGTCGAGGAGCAGAGGGAGCCCCGTCTGCGACGACCATGGTCGACTTCTTCCGCTTGGCGGCGCCTCCGCCGCCGCCGCCGGAGAGGATGGAGCCCGCGCCGGCCGCGACCGCCGCCTCGCGCTCGGCCCGCTGCCTCGCCTCGACGAGCTCCTCCTGCAGCCGCAGCGCCTCCCCCTCGGCCGCGGCCCGCGACTCCCTCTCGCGGAGGAGGTCGGCGGCGGCGTCCTCCGCCGCTTGACGCGCAGACTCCATCTCGGAGCTCGCCTCGGAAAGCGCGGACTGCAGAGTCTCGAGGGCCCGCGTCGCGTCGGCAGCGCGAGCGGCGGCGTCGTCGGCCGCCTTGCGCGCGTCGCCGGCCTCGCGCTCCGCGTCAAACGCGCGCTGGTCGGCCGACGACAGCGCCCTCCTGTTGGCGCTCGCCGTGGCCTCGGCCTCGGCGGCCCTGCGCGCAGCCACCGCGGCAGCGCGCTCCGCGATCGCCGCCGCGCCCTGCCCCGCCTCGAGCGCGTCGGAGGCGTCGCCGTAGGCGTTGCGCAGGGCCGCGACGGCCTCGCGGAGCTCCGCGGCCTGCGCCTTCTCGGCCCCGAGCTCGGTGCGCGCCATCACGAGCGCGGCACGGTCCAGTTCCGCCCTGCGAGTGGCCTCCTCGGCGCTCCGCTCGGCCGCCACGCGCGCGCCGCGGTCCGCCGCGGCCGCCTCGGCCGCCCGCTCGGCGGCCTCTTCGGCGACGGCGACGCGCGCGTTCGCCTCCTCCGCGGCGGCGCGCGCCTCGGTCAGCTGCCGCGTCAGGCGCTCGATCTCCTCGAGTGCCGCCGCACGCGCGCCGCGGCTATCGGCCAGCTCGCGCTCGAGCGACTCGCGCGCGCTGCGCGCCTCGGCGAGGTCGGCGGCGGCGGCGCGCAGCAGCGCCTCGCTGCGGGTGGACTCGGCGTCGGCCTCTGCCGCAGCCGCCGAGGCGAGGGCGGCCTCCTCTGCGGCCTTAGTCTTTAATAAGAGTTTGAAGAGGGAAGGCAAAAGGTGAGTTCTCTTGCTGTCCTTGGTCCTGTCCTTTCTCGCTCTCTCCTTCTCCTTCTCTCCCCCCTCTCTCCCCGAAACCTTACCTTCATGACGGCCATCGCCTCCCGGAGCGAAAGCGATTCCCTCTTCTCCTTTTTAAGTTCGGCGTCCGAGACGGCGGCGGCCGATGCGGCTGCCAAGGCGCGACGCTCGACGGCGGCTGCCTCGGCGCGTGCCGCATCTTCCGCTGCTGCTGCGGCGGAAGCCCTTCTGCGGGCGTCGTCGGCAGCGGCGCTGGCCCTCGCGGCGGCGTCTTCGGCGAGCTTTCGCGCCTCGGATTCTTCTCCCAGTTTCTCCGAAAGTGCCTCCATCGCCCAGGTGGCCTCGTTTTCCTTCCGCGTCGCGATTTTGGATGCCTCGGAGGAAGCGGCGGCGGCGGCGGCGGCGGCGTCGCGGGCAACGACCAACTCGCTCTTCAGCGACGCGACGTCCGACGCGAGCGCCCTCGCCGCGGCCTCCGCCTCCCGCCGCGCGGCCCCCTCCTCATCTGCTTTCGCTGCGGCAGCCTCTTTGGCATACGTCATGTCGGTCAGCTGGCGCTTCGCGATCTTGCTTGCTTCGGACGACGCCGCCTCTGCCAGCGCGGCCGCGTCCTTGGCGGAAACAACCTCGTCCCGCAGCGTCCGCACGTCGGCCGCCAGCGCCGCCGCGCCGAGCCTCGCCTCGCCGAGCTTCCCCTCGAGCGCCGCGGCCCTCTCGCCGACCACCGCGGACGACGAGCGCTCCATCGCGAGGTTGACGATGACATCGTCGAGCTGCGCGCGGAGCTCTTTCGCCTCGGCGGCGCTCGCGAACTTGGCGGCGCGCTCGGCATCGCGCGCGTCGAGCGCAGCCGCGGCAGATGCCCGCGCGGCCCTCGCGCGCTCCTTCTCCGCCTCGAGAGCCTTGGCGGCTGCTGCTGCTTCTGCCCCCGCTGCGACAGTCGCCGCTTCCTGCAGCCTCAGGGCGCGAGCTGCTTCCGTGGCCGCGTCGTTTGCCTTGGCCTTTGTGGCGGCGCGCATTTCCTTTTCCTTTTCTGCCGCCTCAAAGGCAAGAGAGACCTCGCTCTTCAGCTTCGAGAGCGCGGCCTTCGCTGCCGTTTCCGCCTCCGAGGCCGCCTCCTCGACGGCAGCGGCCCTGGTCGAGGCGAGGCGCCAGGCCCCCGCGAGGCCCCCGGCGGCGACGATGCCGACGGCGTTGGCCGCGGAGAACGCAGCGGCGGCGGGGGAGGAGGGCTGCTCCCCCCCCGAGGGAGCGGGCGCGGGCGCGGGCGCGGGCGCGGCGGCGGTGGCGGCGGGGGCGGCGAGCGAGGGGACAGGCGCCACTCCCCTCTCCCCCTGCTGCTGCTGCAGGGCCTGGACCCTGGCGCGCAGCACCTCGAGCTCGTCCGAGGTCGCGGGGCCCGAGCGCGCGCCCCTCGCGCGCTGCAGGATGCGGACGTTGTCTGCCGGGGAGGCGGTGAGCTCCGGCAGCCCCTTGCCCCCATTTGCCAGGGCGGAGAGTTCCGAGGCGTAGGCGGAGGTGGGCGACGCGGCGAAGGCGGAGGGGGCGGCCTGGAGGAGGTCGAGGTTGAAGGGAGGAAGGAGAAGAGGGGGGAGGGGAGGGGGCGAGGCTGAGTTGGAATTTTTCGAATCAAGGCGATAAAGCGACGATGTATGGACAAATGCAGGGCCTCTCTTCCGCGCCCAAAGTACTGCCGACAGAGCTTCGACAGGGAATCGGGACCTCCAGGTGCTGCTTAGATCACGATACTCTCTACGCACCATGATGATCGAGGCCGCGAGACCCGCAGCGGCGAGGGCGCGACGCTGCGCCGACGACGTCGCGTCGGAGGAGGGAGCAACACCGACGTCGGCGGCGCCGGCGGCGGCTTCGGTCTTTCCATTGGCGTTGGGCGCCGCCTTTGGCGCGACCGCGCGCTGCGACGGCGCCGATTTCGACGCCCCGGGCAGCGCGGGCCTCGTCCCGCGGCTGGAGGCGAGAATGCGCATGTCGCGGGGCTTGAAAATAGGGCAGAGATAAGGGGGGGGCGAGAGAGCTTTTGTTTTGTTTTGTTTTCTTTCGAGAAAATGAGTTGGACGCCGAGAGGAAAGGGAAGAGGTTCTCTTCCCTTCGATCTTTTGCTCTCCCACTTTTTCAAGATGAGGTTCCCCCTCGTCGCTTTCGCGCTGCTGCTGCTGCTGCTGCTGGCCGTGGCCGCCGCGGCCGACACTCTCCCTCCTCCCGCCGCGGCGTCATCGACTGGAAAAGATGTTCAGCTCCCCGTGGACTCGACGGCGGAGCTGACAGGTCCGTGGAGAATCGGTTTGGGAGGGGAGAGAGAAGGCGATTTTGAGCTTTTTCTTCTCTTTTTCGAATGCTGCTCGCCGACGATCAGAGAGCAAAGAGAGGCAGCTCCTTTTCCCGCACTCTTGGAGTCGTTCTCACTTCGTTCCTCAGTGCGCCAGGGATCAGTTCTGATGATATCCTTGCTCTGGCGGCTCGAAGGAGACGAACTGAACCCGTCTTCGTGGCGCAATTGCGTTGGAAAGGATGGCGAAAGGCATCCCCGATCGCGCAAGCAGAGTTTTTTCCCCCTCTCGTCTACCTGAACCTTTTCTCGCTTGCCTCACCAAGAAACGCCGAAACAACAACAACAACAACAACAACAAACAACAACGACGACGACAAAAACAACACACCAAAAAAACAGACGCCGAGATCGAGCGCCAGGTCGACCTGTGGCTTCAAGGGGAAGAGGTACGAATAAAAAAAACGGCAGAGAGGGAGAGGAGGAAAGAGAGGGTCTCCTTTTCCCCCTGGCTCGCCCACTTTCTCGCGCTCAGCCTTTTTCTCTCTCGCTCGCGAAAAACTCCTCCGAGAACAAACGAATTCTCCTATTCCAGGAGGACGCCGACGACGACGCCGACGACGAGGACATCGACGAGGACTTTATCGACGACGTAGACGGCATGTCTGACGATGACGATGACGACGATTTCGACGACGACGACGACGAGGAGGAAGACGACGAAGCAGACGGAGGCTGGTGCCGCTCTTCCCCTCCTCCTCCCTCTTCTTCCTTCAACTTCGACGACGACCTCGACCTCGACCTCCCTCCCGTCCTCGCCCGCGACCCGAACGCCCCGCGCCCCTGCTCCACGGTCCTCGTCTCGGGCGTCGACGCCCTCGTGCGCGGCGGCCTGAGGCCCGAGGACGAGGGGCCCGTCGACGGCGCCTACGACCTCTCGGGGTGCCTCCACGGCAGGGGGGTCTACCGCCGCCGGGCGGAGCAGGAGGGCGAGCCCGCCGCCGCCGATGCGTCCGGGAGCGAAGGAGCGCCCCCTCGAGTCCTCTGGTTCTCGCGCACCTTCAACGACTGGGACCTCGCCCTGCACGCCTCGCCCAACGAGAGGGACGTCGCGCTCTACGGCGGCGCGGCCGCGGCGACGACCGCCGGCGAGCGGGCGCCGCAGGGCGTCCCTCGGGGCTCTTGGAGGCTCGCCGCCGACCTGATGCCGGAGGGCGCCGCCAAGGCCGTCAAGGCGGACGCCGGAGGGTACGCGTCGGCCCCCTCCGTGTCCGTCTCGTGCGCCCCGGTGCCGCCCCCGCCCGCCCTCGGCGGCGGCGGCGGCGGCGGCGGCGGCGGCGGCGCCGCGGCCTCGGCGGCGGCGGCGGACGCGAGCGCGGAGCAGAGGCTGCCGGCGGTTCCCGCGACGAAGGAGAGCGGGGAGGAGGCCAGGGCGACGGCGCGGCCCCTCCCGCCGCCCTCTCTCGCGGCGACGACGACCGCGGCGCCGATGGGCTCCACGAAGGAGGACGCCGCCGCCGCTGCAGCCACTGCCGCCGCCGCCGCCTCCGCCGCCAAGTTCGCAACCGTCTACGCGAGGGCGCGGCGAGCGAGGGCCTCCTCGCTGCCCTCTGCCGCGTCTTCGTCTTCTCTTTCTTCTTCCTCCTCGGCCGCCGCAGCGGCCCCGGGCGAGGACCCCCCCCTCGACGGCGGCGCCGGCAGCCAGCAGGGGAGGCGGAAGGGCTCGGCGGTGCTCTTCGCGTTCGCGGGGGCTGCCGTCCTCGGACTCGTCTCCCTCTCTTCCTCGAGGAGGAGGCGCCGGCTACGAAGGAGGGGCGGCGGCGGCGGGAGGGGCACGTCGGCGACCGCGGCGGCGATCGCCTCCTCGTCGAGGCGAGGGAGCGGCGGCGGCGGCAGGGCGGGCAGCCTCGCCGCCAGGCTGCTGGGGAAGGGGGACCGGGAGTACTAGTGCGGGAGTTGAGAGGACTGGAGCTCTCTCCGTCCTCTGACGTCTTCTCCTTCCTCAGTGTCCTGGGACCTGTCCTGCGCGCGCCCTCTCCGCTTTTCTGCTTTTCTGCTCCGATGCTGTAAAAAAAAAAAAACGTTTTTTTCCTTTTCCTTTTTTTTTGTCCCCTCGTCATTTTTCCATCTTTCGCTCTCCCTCTCTCGATCGCCCGATTTATCTTTCATCATGTCCTCGGCGGAAGTGCCTCCGCACGGCCCTAGGATCGACGAAGCCGCGACCAGGGCTGCGGGAGGCTCCCTGCTCCCCTCCGACGCAGACGCAGCAGGAGGAGGAATTCGCGTCGGAGGCTGGGAGATCCGGACGGCGAAGGGCCCCATCGCTGCCGAGCGGGCCCGCTCCCTCCTCCGCGCCTCGCTCGGCGGCGCGCCGGCGCTGCCCGAGCAGCTCCACGGCTCCTCCGCCGTCGAGGCGACCCACGAGGCGACGGGAGTGACGGTGTCGTTCAGCGCCGAGGGCGCGCTGCAGGCGTGGATGCGAGCCCAAGGGAGGGGAGGGGGGAGCGGCGAGGGCGGCGACGGGGGAGAAGGAGCAGGGGGAGGAGCGGCGGCGCTGACGCGGCCAAAGGTCCCGGCCGCGGAGAGGTGGCGCGCCTCCCGCGCCAGGGAGATCGCCGAGCACGGCGCTCCCGAGCTCGAGTACGACTGGACGTTCACCTGCCCCTACGGCGGGGACGTCGAGGTGAGGAGGAGGAAGGGGGAGGAAGAAGAGGGAGAGGGAGAGGAGGGCGACGAAGCAGCAGCAGCAGCGGCAGCAGCAGCAGCAGCGGCAGCGGAGCCCGCCGCCGAAGACTCCACCCGGAGGAAAACGGAGCCGAACCCGGCCTGGATCCCGACGTCGGACCGCCTCGACCGCGCCGCACTCAGCGCCAGGGACCCGCTCCTGCTCTGGGACGAGGTGCTCCTCTGCGCCTCGGAGCTCGACGACTGCGGCCTCTCCGAGGTCACCGTGAGGATCCGCGCGATGCCGCGCAGGTGGTACGCCGTCGTGCGGTGCTTCGTCCGCGTCGACGGCGTGCTCGTCCGCCTGCTCGAGTCCCGCGTCGTCGCCACGTTCGGGGAGCGCGGCGGCGCCGAGACCCTCGACGTGCTGCGGGAGACGACGCACTCGGGGGGGAACTTCGAGGCGCTCGTCGCCGCAGGAGCGCCCGGGCCCGCCGGCGCGGGAGCGGGCCGCGGGGACGCGGGAGAGAGGGGGGCGGGGGCCTACGCCGACGCCGACGCGGCGGCGCAGGCGCTCTCGGCGGTGGCCCCCGTCGGAGTCACCCGCTTCGTGACCGAGAGGCTGGTCCTGGCTCCTTGAGATTCCGTCGATTGGCTCTGTTTTATCACTTTTATTTACGTCTTTAGTACACACTTGCCTTTTTTTGCAAACAAAGGAGAGAAAGAAGAAAGGAGAAGAAAGGAGAAAAAGCGCGCGCAAAAAAAGAAAAGGGTTTCCTCTCCCTACTCTTCCGCCGCCGCCGCCCCGGCCGCCGCCGCCTCGAACTTCTCCAAGTACCCCGCGACGAACGCCTTGGACCTCGACAGCGCGGCGGCGCGCGCGTCCGCGGCGGCTCGGGCCTCCGCCGCGGCGGCCTCGGCGGCCTCGGCGCGGGCCAAGGCCGCAGCGAGCGCGCCCCGCTCGGCCGCCGCGCCGGCGGCCGCCCTCGCGGCGGCGGCGGCCCGCGCGCGCTCGGCCGCGGCCGCGCTCCTCGCCGCCGCCGCCTCCGCCCTCGACGCCTGCGCGTCCGCCGTCGCGGCGGCGGCTCGGGCCTCGGCCTCCGCGACGCGCTTGGCGCTGGCTGCCCGGGCCCTCGCGAGCTCAGCGGCGGCTTCCCTCGCGGTTTCCCCTCCCTCGGCAGCGGCGCTCGCGGCTCGCTCCGCCGCTGCCGTCGCCTCTCCTGCCTCCGCCTCTGCCGCCTCGAGCCGAGACTGGAGCGCCGCCACCTCATCCGCCGCGGCGGCCTTGACCCGCTCTAGCTGCTCCCTGGAGGCCACCGCGGCCTCCCTGGCGCGCTCAAGCAAGTCCCCGGCGGCGCCGGCCTCGGCGGCGGCCTTGCGGACCAAGTCGACGGCGGCGGCGGCGGCCGTTGCGTCGGCCGAGGCCGCGGCCCTCGCAGCGGCGAGCTCTTCGAGGGCAGCGGAGAGGCTCTCTCGGGCCTCCTGCGCGGCGTCCGCAGCCCGTTCGGCTTCGGCCTTGGCGGCGCCGGCCTCCGAGAGGGAAGACTGGGCCTCGGATTCTGCCTTCGCAAGCGCTTTCTTGGCCGCCGACAGCTCCGCCGAGAGTTGTTTTGCTTCGGCGTCGGCGGCGGCGGCGGCGTCGCCGCTCTTCTTCTGCTGCTGCTTCCCCGCCGCACCCCCCCTCTTCGCGTCCAGGAGCCCCTCCAGCCTCGTCGACGCCCTCACGAGCGCTGCGGCCTCATCGGCGTTCGCCAGGGCCTGCGACGCGACGGCCTGCGCCCTCCGCGCCTCGGCCTGCCACGAGCGCGCGGAGGCCTCGGCCGCGGCGACGTCGGCCTGAGCCTTCTCCCGGAGCCGCGCCAGCTCTTCCTCCGAGACAGAGGAAGAAGCGGAGGCCTTTTCCGCCGCCACTCTGGCTTCGGCGAGCTCTTTCTTCGCCTGGGCGAGCTCCCTGAGCTCCTCGGACTCCTTCTGCTGCAGGGCGGAGAGCGCGGAGGCCTGGGACTCGAGCTGGCGCTGGAGGTCGGCGGAGGCCTTTTTTTTTTTTTTTTTTGATGAGGTCGAGGTCGAAGAAAAAAAGGTGAGGTCGCGATTGCAATCTAGTAAAGCCGCCTTGGCGTTCAACGAAGGAGGCTTTATAATAATACTTGCCAGCTCTGGCGAAGTACGCGTCGATCTTCCCGCCCTGCGCGGGGCGGGAAAGCTCCAGGATACGCAACAAACGCGAGAAGAGGCTGCCAGTTGGGGAAGAAAAAAAAGAAAACAAGATAAAAACGTTTTGCTCACCTCGGCCTTTGCCGACATTGCCGCGAGCTCGTCGAGCGCCTCGCGCAGGGCTGCGCGCGTCTCCGCCAGCTGCTTGGCCGCGCTGATGTCTTCAGAGCCACTGGATCCGCTCTTGGAAACGGTGGCGCGTTTGGAGGGAGCCGCAGAGGCGCCGCCGAAGCCTCGATTGGAATCGCCGGCGGCAGCGACGACGACGGCGCATTTCGCCAAACGAAGACGACGCCCGGTGAAACAAGAGGCCGCCGCTGGAGCAGCAGCAGCGCAGCGCATCGTATTGCCCGTGCTCCCCGCATGGTGGCGATAAAACTCCGCGCGTGAGCGCCTCATGGCAGCGGCGCAGGCAGCCATCGAGGAGGGAAAGGGGGGTCGCTGTAAAAGCGACACGAGAATTCAACGTTGAGGCGGCGAGCGAGAGTCGTCAAAGATGAAAAAAATGAGGGGCTCTCGCGTTTCTCTCTCTCGCTCGCTCTCTCTTTTTCTCCTCCCCGCGTCTTCTTCCTCTCCGGAGAGATTTTCTCCGATCCAACCTCAACAGGCTTATGTTTCCTCGATTCACGCAAGCGGACAACCATTGTTTTTTTAAATTACAACTACGGGGAAGAGCTGCCTTTCAGTCCCGGCGCCGCCTCTGCCGGCCGGTCGACCTCGACCTCGAGCGTCTCCTCTCTCCTCCTCTCTCGGCTCCTCCCCTCTCTCCTCCGCGGAAAGAGCGCACCCCTTCCCCGTCCTCGCCGCCGCTGCCAGCCCGCTTGCCTTCCCTGCTCCTGCTTCTGCTTCGTCGATGGATGCGGTTGTCGTCGTCGTCGTCGTGATTGGTGTAGGTGGTTGAGGTTTGGTGGTTTTTTTGGTCGGGAGGGGATGAGTTTCCGCGGCGCTGCGGCTGCGGCGGCAACGGCGCTGCTGCTGCTGCTCCCGCTGCTGCTGTTGCTGCTGCTCCCGCTGCTGCTGCTCCCGCTGCTGCTGCTCCCGCTGCTGCTGCTCCCGCTGCTGCTGCTCCCGCTGCTGTTTTCGCCACACCTGTTCCACCGCCGGTGAGGCGCGCCTGCAGCGCCGCCAGCCGAGACATGGCGGCCAGCTTCGACTGTTCGATGGAAGAGGGTTGGTTTGAAGGAGGTGAAGAGGGTGCCGTCGCTGCCGTCTTTCTCGTTGGGGCGTCGTTAGGTGAAGCGGGGGACGGAGCGCCGGTCCGAGCGGGGGAGGAGACCGCTGCTCCCCCCCCCGCCCTTTCCTCCTCTCTCCGCGACCGCGGCCTCCTGTCCCTCCAGTCCCCCGACCTCCCGAACCCGGCACCCTTGTCGCCCCCGGCGCCGGCGGAGGACAGGATCGCGGCCTGCTTCGCGGCGGCTCGCGCGGCCTCGAGCCTGTCGACGACGCTCGAGGCCGCCGCGCGCTCGCGCAGGTCGCGCGCCGCGCCGGGCTGCGCGGCGAGCCGCGCCGCGGCCACGGCCAGCGCGACGGGCCGCGTCGAGCCGGCGACCTCGGCCCTGACGACGCGTCCCGCCACGGTCTGGCCGTCGAGCGCCGGGGCCGCGATGCGCGGGGCCGAGGGGGCCGCGAAGCGCACGAGCGCGAAGCGGCCGCCGCCGAGGTGCGTGCGGGCGAGGGCGGCCGCGGCCGCCGGAGTCGCCGCGGCGCCGCCGCCGCCGGCGACGACCAAGGGGCTGCTGTAGGTGTTTTGCGGCGTGAGCTTCCCGACAAAAGCCGCCGCCTCGACCTCCCCGGCGAACGCGCAGAGCTGCTGCAGCTGCTGCTCGGTCAGGGCGGGGTGGATGCCGGCGAGCAGCAGCGACCTGTCGAGGTCCGCGAACTCCTGCTGCTGCTGCTGCTGCTCGTCGGGTTCGGATTCGGAGGGCCACGGGACCTCGGAGGCGGCTGCCGCTGCTCCCAGGATGGAGCGCGGCGCCGGTGGCGGCGGCGGCAGAAGAGGAGGAGGGGGGAGAGTCTGCTCGTGGGTCGCCGCCGTCGCCGCCGCCGCCGCCGCAGCCGCTGCAGCCGCAGCCGCAGCCGCTTGCGCTCCGGGCGCGGGAGGCAGCGCCCGCGGCCCCCTGCCCGAGCTTGCGGCGGAGAAGAACAGCGGGAAGGCCCCCCCGCCCACGGCCACTCCGTTGATACGCACGTGCAGGTCGAAGTTCCCTTTTCGAGGCGCGACGAACTCTACGGCGTACGACCCGTCACCGGCGTCGAGCACGCTCGCCTCGATCTTCTCGACCTCGGCTCCCGCCGAAGAGGGACCTCCTCGAGTCGGCGGCTGCAGCCACGCCTGCACGTAGGCCCCGCCCTCGCGGATCTTGACCCCGCGGGCGTCCCGGGAGAAGACGTAGAGCCTCTGCGGCACGCCGGCCTCGCCCCCGCGCGCGCCCGCGCCGCCGAGGGTGCACGCCTCTGCGTCCAGGGGGCCGGCAAACTGCTCCCTGCCGTCTCCCTCCTCTTCCTCCGACGACGACTCTTCGTCCGAGGAGGAGGATGCACCTCCTCGGGGGTGCGTGCCAGGGAGGGCCAGGGCGCGCTCGGAGTTTTGGTGCTGTTGCTGCGGCTGCGGCTGTGGCGGCGGAGGAGGGAACGGCGGCGGAGGAAGGAGGGGGTCGGGCTCGCCGCCGCCGCCGTTGCCGCCGTTTGCCGCAGCCGCCGAAGGAGGCGGATGCATCGCGCCCGCCTGTTCCGTCGTGCCGCCTGCTTGTGTCGCTTTGTGAACGGACACGAGAGCGCGAGAGTGAGCCGTATCACGCTATCTGAAAGTTCAAACTCCTCCTGTCCCTGCGAGCACGCCGCGAGAGGGCGCCTGGCGAAAGAGATCGGAGGCGCAAAAAAGAGAAAAGACTGAGACATCGACAGCAATTCTCCAGCACTTTTTTTTTGTTTACTAAACCTGGAGCGTTTCCGCGAAACACTATGGCGCTCCCCGAGCCCGTCCTCGCCGTGCGCGAGCTCCCGTACCTCTTACGGCTCGCGGTGATCTCTGCTCTGACTCTCGTCGCGTGTGAGTGGACACGGAGGGTCGTGGCTCCGCTCTCGCTTGCAAAGAAGCCATCGTCGAAATCGCCGAACAATCATCCTCGCCGCCGTGTCGCTGCCGCGGTGGCCTCGACCCTGCCCCTGCTCGCCTTCTTCGCGCTCGCGCCGCTGGCCTTCGACCCCGTCGCCGAGGTCATGAGCTGCGCCATCTCCATGTTCGTGCTCCTCTGGCTGGCAGCCTTCAAGGTCGTCGGGCTGCTCCTCGGGCGGGGGCCCCTGGCGGCGAAGGAGTGGAACGCTGTGCAGTTTGCGTTTGTGATGGCTCTGCCAGTCAACCCCGTCCTCGAGCCGACCTCTTCCTCTCCGCCTTCTTCCTCTCCTCCTTCGTCGTCGAATTCCGCGTCGTCTTCCTCTAAGCTCCGCCGCGTGCCCTCCCGCACGCGTATCTCCGAGCCGCTCGAGGGGGGCGCAACGCGAAGAATCGCCGTCTGCGCCGCAAAAGTCCTCCTGCTCGCCGCCGTCGTCTCTGTTCTGAAAGTTTCGAGGGAGCAGCCCGGGAAGGTTCCGGGATGGGTCCTGCCCTATGCGTACGTCTTTGGCCTGTACGCCGTGCTCGGTATGCTGATGGATGGCGTGGGATCGCTGCTCGCTCACTGCGTCGGCCTCGAGCTGAGCCCGCACTTTGATACTCCGTTCCTAGCGAGGAGTTATGGCGATCTGTGGGCGCGGAGGTGGAATCTGGTGGCTGGCCACTCGTTGCGCTTTCTGGTCTTCGACGTCGTCGCCGAGAGGAGGTTTGTGAAGCAAGTCGGCAGCAAACGGACAAAGAGGATCTCGCTGGCGAGGAGGATGGTGGCCGTCGCGGCGTGTTTCGTGGTGAGTTTTGATTTTTTTCCTTCCGAGATCTAAGGAAAAAAGCTGCTGGGAGGAGGAAGAGGCCGCGGAGGCCTCTTCCGTCCGAGGCGGAGACGGAGACGGAGACGGAGACGGAGGCGACGTGGGAAAAGAAAAAGAGGAAAAAAGGGCTCACTCTCTTTCTCTCTCCTCTCTCTCTCTCTCGACAAAAAAAAAAACGCAGGCCTCCGGTCTGGTCCACGAGCTCGAGATGTTTTACGTCCTGCCCGGCTTCTCCTCCTATACAGGCTGCTGGATGCTCTTCTTTTCGGGGTGGGGAGCGATCCTTGGGCTGGAGAAGGGCCTGAAAATTGCAGCAGAGCGCGTCTCCGGCTCTCGCCTCTGGCGCAAGAGCAAGCTGCCGCCGCTCTCGCTCCCGCGCTGGCTCGCGACGCCGCTCGTCGTCGCCTCGTCCGTCGCGTACGCCAACCTGCTTTTCTTGCCTCCGGCCGTCGACCAGGGGATCGCCGCCAGGGTCATGGCCTCGGCGAGCTGGGTCTTGAAAGCGCTGCTGCGGCTCGACCTGGAATAGGAGGATCCCCGTGTCTCGCTCGCTCTCGCGTTGAATAAAAAGAACTTGTCAGTTGAGAAATGAAAAAGAACAAAGAAAAAAACTCGGGCGGCGAGGGAGGAGGATTTGTTTTTTCACACGGAAGAAAGAAAGAAAGAAAGAAAGGAAAAAAGATAAAAAGGCTCACGACTTCCACCCTCCAGCCCGGGCCTCGACGTTCTTCCGCGAAGGAGCGGAAGACGAGGAGGAAGGGAAGACAGGGGGCGCCTTGGGGAGCGCGAGCGGGCGCTTGGAGGCAGCGATAGCAGCCGGCTTTCGTTGCTGCTCCCGCTCCCACGCCCGCTCCCGCTGTTGC
>Ga0315274_10002579_pt1 | contig 27257 bp, 21 predicted proteins | sample YL17G02_20_MG_FD_203700 | JGI IMG/M metagenome (GOLD analysis project Ga0315274, IMG submission 203700) | Sediment microbial communities from Yellowstone Lake, YNP, Wyoming, USA - YL17G02_20 | ecosystem: Environmental > Aquatic > Freshwater > Lake > Sediment | place: USA: Wyoming | collected...
CGAGCTCGCAGGTATGCCGGTATCGGTTGGAACCGTACAACCCCACATTGTAAGGCGGCGTAAATAAATAAAGGTCTCAAGTCGACCATGATGATCGTGGTTGACATGCCCGGAGATCATACGCGTGCCGCTCTATTTCTGCAACCTTTATTTATTTACGCCGCCTAAGCGTTGGCAACGATCCCCTGCCCGCAGGGCAACAGACCCTTGGCGTCGGGCTTCCCGAAGCCGTTGCCGAAGATGATCCCCGACGTAGACGCCCCGTGCCAAGCGTCACCGACGGGAGGCGCGTGTTCGATGAGCCCAAGACGAGCTACCGGGCACGCGAGGTCTCCCACCAGGTTACCGAAATCCTGATGCCCGGTGTTGAACCCGAAGTCGAAGACCTCTCCGCGCACCCCGCTGCCGCGGTAGCCGGCAACCGTCTGGAGATAATTGGCCCCGCCGTCACTGCCGTCGGGGAGAAGGGGCATCTTGCGGACGACGTTCATGTCCGGGTGCATCGGGCTCCAACGGTCGATAAACAGCACCTCGTCGAACCGGGCGACCTGTAAGAGTTGAGCGGGGGTGAGCGTGGCCTCGACCATGCGTTTGCCCGCATCCGCCGAATTGACAAGACCGCCCAGGAGTGCGATACGCGCCGCGACCGCGGGCTTCTGCCCGGCTGAGAAAACCCGAATGTTGTAGCGCTGAAGGGGAAAGAGCTGCTCGGCCCGATCAAGGTTGTCCCGTAGAAACTCTTCCAGGCGATAACCCGGATGATAGGGCACGACGGCGCGGACGAAGGGCAGCGCCGCAACTGCGGCGCGAGCCTTCGCGGGAATCTTGGCGATGTACGCGTGGTTGGGAAGGAAATCATAGATCGTCGCGCCCTGGGGCTCGATTGCGCTCCGGAACTCCGAAAGAGACTGAGTGACGAACTGCACGATGTACAGCTCGCTGTCGGGATCGGCGGACAGCGCTGCCCCTATTGCAGGTTCCTCTACGCCCGGGTCGAACCGGGCGTAGCGAAGCCGGAGGTCGTAAGAAGTCGCCCGGACCTCATCGACGATTTTTCCCCCAAGACTGATGGCGTACCACGGGACCCGCGACCCATCGGAGGTTGTCTCCTCCCAGAGCACGGCTATCCCCGCGGACTCGGGGATCCCCACCGAACGCAGGTCAACGACGGTCCTTTGGGTGCTGTAGAAGGGCCCAGCATCACCGATCCGCAAGTAGGTGACGTCGCCCTCCCGACTCGAGGTCACGTCGGCTTGGAGTGGAGCCGTGGTGACGAGCAGGGATCCGATGAGCAGTGCGGGGAGCGTCGCGGGCGACCGGGTCAACGACCTGCGACGCCACAACACGATTGTCCCCGCCGCACCAATACCCAGCGCGAGCGCCAGCAAGCCCCAGGTGTTCAACGTTGGGATTGGATTGCGCACTTCCAAGGCGTTAAGGATGAATTCGGGAGAGAAACCCGGCATGTACACGGAGACCCCGGCCTCCCAGAAGTTACGCAGGATTCCGATTGGGCGAGGATCCGGGTAGTCAACGTACATCGCCAGGACCTTGGCATTGGGATGTCCCGTCGTGTCGCGCAACGCACCACAAACAGAGTCGGAGCAGTCCGTAAGCTGGGTCCCCGCGGGGATGTCGCCCAGGATAGGATCGCGCGCAACCGTGACCAAGGGACCTCCGGCACCCACGTTCGCGTTGGCCCCGATCCACGCCTGGACGGTCGGGTTGGTGTCAACGCCTAGCGCATACGGCGCGTTTCCCGTCGCGATCACCGTCTTGCCGGCGCGCATGAAGTCCGCGAGCATCCCCGTGGGGTCGGACCAAATGTGCGACATGTCGATCACCACATCAAAGGAATCGAGCGGGGCCGTCGGCCCCTCCATGGGGAAGACGGTACACGCGTGCCCGTGCTCGGTGAGGAGCTGGCAAAAAAATGACCCGTGGGCGTCGAAGTTGTCGATGATGGCCACATTTTTCCCGCCGGCGTGAGCCGGGTCCGTTGGCCCCGCGAAGACGGCGAGTGCGACTAACAACAGCGTTCTCTTGAACATGATTCCAACCTCCTGCAGAACAGCGGATAAGCAGATGAACTACACAAGCAGATCATACCGGATATCGCCCTGCCATGCAACAGGGCATCACCGCTTGGGACGCGGTCGAAAGCGCGGCCGCGAGCAGAGTGGGGATCGGGAGGCGCGGTGACCAGCCGTTCCGTCGGGCTCTTTCCGGCGGTACGATGCGGCCATGTGCGGACGGTTCACGCTGGCGACGGCGCCGGAGATCGTGGCCGAGTTCTTTGAGCTCACGGCCGCGCCCGATTTGTCGCCGCGTTACAACATCGCCCCCACCCAGTCCGCGTCCGCCATCCTTCTCACGCCGGAGCTAGCGCAGCGGGTATTCCGGCCCTTGCGATGGGGGCTGATCCCCGGCTGGGCGAAGGACCCGACGATCGGCAACCGGATGATTAACGCGCGAGCGGAGACGGCGGCGGAGAAGCCGGCATTCCGGTCGGCCTTCCGGCAGCGCAGGTGTCTGGTTGTGTCAGACGGCTTCTATGAATGGAAGAAAGGACCGGGGCGCAAGCAGCCGTTTTACATCCGCATGCGCGACGATCGGCCCTTCGCTTTCGCGGGATTGTGGGAACACTGGGAAGCCGACGACGGGACCGGCATCGACTCCTGCGCGCTTCTCACCACACAGCCCAACAATGTTCTTCGGCCCATCCATGACCGGATGCCTGTGATCCTCGATCGGGCGAACTACGATCTTTGGCTTGACCCAACGATGGCCGACGTGGATCGGTTAAAACCCCTGTTGTGCCCGTACCGCGCGGAGGAAATGAAGGCCTATCTCGTCGGCACACGGGTGAACAGCCCGACGCGGGACGACCGGGCGTGTATTGAGCCGGCGTGACCCCGATTCCGCCTGCGGCCTACGGCTCGCCGGCTGTGTCGGGTTTCAGCGAGGCGCGGAAATACTTGAACCACCAGGTCCCGAAGCGTTCGTTCACCTGATGATACAACCCGGAAAACCGTACGCTGCCCGCCCGGGCCGTGTCTTCGGGGCAACGACCGACCTTGACCTCGATTTCTTTCCTCTCCCCTTTACGAACAATAGCCAATCGAATGTTTGTTCCAGGGGAGAACTCAGGGATCGCGTCCCGGAAGCGGGTTACCGCGTCCGTCCCTTTCCCGGCCAGCGCTGCGCCGTTGAGAGCGATGACGATGTCATCTTCCTGAATCCCGGCGCGAGACGCTGCGGTATCGGGAATCACCTTCCGAATGACAACTCCATTCTCCACCTTAGTCTGAGCGCGACCCCTGGCTACGACCTGTTCAAGCGGATCCAGTTGGACCCCCAGGAACCCGTTGCGGTTGAACACATAGCGATTCAGGTAGGCGGTTCGAACCACTTGTTCGATCCGCAGCCGAGCCTCCAGATCGTCCGCCTGCTCGTAGGCCGTTCTGAGTTTCGCAAACGCGGGGGCGCCGATTTCGATCAGGGCCGTAGTCGCGGTCTCACGTTGTTTGTAGTCCGGGGATCCCAGTAATGGCACCAAGCGGTCCACATTGGCGGCGTCTTCGTCGGGCAGCGGCAGGCGGAACTCATCGTCGGCTAACGGGCCGAGCGGCGGCGCCGGCGGCGCGACTGCCGGCGCGGCGGGGGGCACGACAGGTCCCACTGCGGGCGGAACTTGGGGCGGTGCCCAAGCCTGCGCGGCACCAGCCAACCAAAGCGGGGTCCATCCGATGACGCTCGTGCGTCGTGGGTTCATCGTCGTCCAACTCCTCAACCCATGCTAGCGCATTTAACGTACATCGTCCTGTCGCCGACGGCAACGCGCCCGCCTTCCAGGGTCCGATACTCAAGCCGTTTCGCAACTTGAGCCGACAGACAGAGTATAAGCCCTGGGGCGGCCAAGAAGTCGGCGGGCCTGCAGGCGGTCGCTCTGCGCTGGACAAGCTCCCGTTTCCGGCGAGAATCGTTACCGGCAAGGGTCGAACGCGACCGGCGGTTGGTCTCTTGAACAGGTGAACAGGTGAGCCGGTCCGAAGCGGACCCGAGGGCGGTAAGCGATTGATGCGGCTGAGAACGTTCGGCGTGACGCTGGTTGCGGTCGTCGGTGTCCCCGCGCTCCCTCCTTGGTCGTGCGGGGCGGCGTCGGAGAACGCCATCCCCGGCATCCAGGCCCACCTCCGGCTCGTATCGCAGCACGTTCCCCTCAACCATTCGGTCTGGGTCCAGTTCTCGATTGAAAACACGACCAACGAGCCGGTGACGCTAACCGTCCCCGGCACGGAACCGGCGATCCCGTCGCCCGAAATGGGGCTTCCCTTGGCCCATGTGTTCAGCGGCGGTTCCTCCTCGAGCGTCGTCGTCACGACCGAATCGGGGCGACACTGGGACCAGCCGGTCGGCTATCGATCGCCCAGCCAGGCGCCGATCCTGTTGCTCGCTCCGCGAAGCACGGTCGGAACGACGCTCGATCTGCGGGAGTACTTTCCAGCGCTGCGCAGCGCCGGTCAGTTCCGTCTTTCGTGGAAGCCCTACGCGGGCGGCGCGGCCAGCGAAACGGTTCTCGTCACCATCGCCCCGCGCAAACAGGTCGAGATCGTCACCGACGAGGGCACGCTGACGATGGCCCTGTTCTACGACGACGCCCCGCAGCACGTGGCCAACTTTCTGGACCTCGCCAAGTCGGGCTTCTACACCGGGAAGACGTTCCACCGCCTCGAACCGGGCTACATGATCCAGGGCGGCTGCCCGCGCGGCGACGGGACGGGAATCCGCTTGGACGGCAAGCGCCTTCCGGCGGAGTTGAACAATCGCCCCCACCAAAAAGGAACCCTGTCCATGGCCCTGCTGGATGACGATCCGGATTCCGGCAGTTGCCAGTTTTTCATCTGCAACACGCGGCAAAAGGATTGGGACGGGCGTTACACCGTCTTCGGTGAGTTAACCGGCGAGGCGTCGATGCAGACGCTTGAGCGTCTGATGGCCGTCCCGGTGGATGACCACAGCCGGCCGCAACGAACACTCTACCTACGGTCCGTTCGCGTCGTCGATGCCCCCACCGAGACGCCGTAGACCGGCAGTCAATCCAAGGAATTACGAATTACAAATTACGAATTACGAAGTGATGCAGAAAGCCGCACGATGGTATTTTCGTAATTAGTAATTCGTAATTAGTAATTCGTAGCTGTCACGGCGGGCAATTGACGATGCCCGTGTAGGGGTACGCCTTGCCATTGAACGCATCGACGGCTGACACGATGTCGAGGGCGTTAATCTCATCGCTCGGATCCAAGACCGCCGGCTGCAATTGGGCACGCGCCTTCTGCAACGCGCCGGGAACGCCCTTGAACTTGTTCACCAGCCCGGTGATGTCGAGTGCATCCGGCTGCGCCGCGTCGGAAGGCGGATTGAACGGCACATCCACGTCGCCCCAACGGCTGGTAACCACGGTTAGCGCCGGCGAATAGTCGGATTCGCCGCCGTGGATGTCGCACTCCGGCTCGATCGCTTGGACGTGATAGAGTGAGCTGGGCATGATCTCCGGTCCGTAGACGTGGACGAGTCCGACCGCCGCCCAATCCGCATAGTACGGAACGCACTGCAGCCGCGCGGCGGTGAACGTCGGCGTGGGGGTTTGCCCTTCCGGATAGACGATCGGCGGTCCCACCCAGCGGTATTGGCCTTCGAAAGCGGAAAAGTCGCGCGCTGGGTAGCTGGGCGCATTCGGCGGATTCGGATGTTGCAGCGAGGTCAGCTTCACCCGCAAGGCGGTCAATCTTCCCGGATTGCCGCCCTGCAAGGAAATGAAACGGTTCTTGGCCGTCCCCGCCGGTTCCGCTGAAGGCGGCGCCGCGGGATCACAGCATTCATCCGGGATGTTGTCGTTGTCCGCGTCCACCGATACGCCGAAGAACAGATCGCACTCGTCAGGGACCGCGTTCGGCTGGCAATCCGCGCTGGTTCCCTGGGCGATATCGCAATCGTCGGGAACGCCGTTGCCGTTGCAGTCCTCTTCGCACTCATCGGGGACGCCGTTGGCGTTGCAGTCCCGGCAGGAGGGATCGTCCGGGGGACAGGCGGCGATGTCTTGTTGGTCGTCGACGCCGTTGCAGTTGCAGTCCGCGTACCTTGGGGCGGTGATCTCGAACGACAAGTCGGACTTGCCTCCGCCGAGGATCACGCTCCACGGTTGGAACGTGGAGATTCCCGCGCTCGGGGCGCGGGCCTGCGCCTCTTGGCCGAAGAACAGCGGCGTACCGGGATCGGAGTGGCTGGAAGCCCAGTATGATCGCCCCGTGGGCGGGTTCCCGGCGGTCGCGATCCCAATCCACCAAATCCCCGGGGGTATCGCCAAATTCAGTCCCGTCGCGTCGTAACGGTAACGCGGTAGGAACGCACCGGCGCCCAGTGAGGTGCGCGTGACCGTCCCGCCGCCGTCGGGGATCCACATGCCCACCAACAATCCCGCGGGCGACCCATCCGGCGCCCCCGACCCCGTGTCCGCGTAGATTTCCAGGCGGACCCGGCCGGACCAGGTGAAGGAGACCTGCTCCTCATTGATCCAATGCAGGTCTTGAATGACCGCGCCGTTGGGGAAGTTCACGTCATCGACGGTCATCCAATCGTCGACCTCGCCGCCGTATTGTGAGGCCAAATCGTCGCGGTCGTTGGGCGAGCCGTTGTCCCACAGGACCGTGTGATCTCCGCCCGCGGGAGTCGTGGTGATGAGTTCGAAAGCCAGGCTTGCGGACGGGCACACCGGGAACACGGGATCCCACGGACCGTAGAGCCAGTCGCCGCCCGGCGTCGTGACAACGCTGGAGAAGGCCGTGTGATCTCCGTGAGCATTGGCCGTCGAATGCCATCCCCAGAAGTCGCCGTCCTCGGAGCGGCCGGTCAAGGTCTCGATGCAATCGCCGGTAAGCGGGTCCGCGTCATAGCGGACCCCGACGACGGCCTGGATGCCTATTTCATAGTCAAGGCATTGTTCCTCGAAGAATCCCTTCGCCTGGGCGGGGACAAGAGCACTGCGGCTGTCGGGGTGGGCCTGCAGCAGGCAGCAATCCGCCAGGCTCACCTCATAGCCGATGACCGCGTGAGGCGGGTCGCAGACGGGGATCGGTGTCTGCGAGACGGCGACCTTGTCGGCCGCGCAGAAGTAGACTCCGAGGGACGTTCCGGGGGGCTGGGCGACGACCAACGGCTCGTGGAAGCTGATGAACCATCCGTCCGGTGGGGCAGTGGGATCAAGCTGACTACCCCACCATCGAACGCCGCGGATGGGCCGACCGTCGGAGGTGAAGTCGTCCGCAAGCGTGACGTCGGGCGTCCGGTCCGTCCAGTCGATGTCCGAGGCGATGTCCTCCGCGCCGGACGTCGGGAGCTGGCTGAAGTCCACCCGTCCGATGTCACAAACGTCGTCGGAACCGTCGCCGTTGGCATCACCGGCGCAGGTGGTCGCCGGCCCGGCCCAGTACCCGGCGAACTCCGCGCATTCGTCCTCTTTGAGACTCACGCAGGCGGCGGGCGGCGGCATGCAACAGGACCCGGCGCACGTACATCCGATCTCCAGCACGTACAAGCCCCGCGTCGCCGTGGTCCGCGCGGACATCTGGATGTAATAGGTGTCACCGACCGTCAGCCCGGTCACGCAAAGCGTCGAAAGCCCGCTCCCACTGCTACATCCGCCGTCCTCGCTGCACCCGATCTCCACCAGCGATCCGCACGTTCCGGTGTAGACGGCGAAGGTGGAGTCTTGGGCGACGCTGCCGCACGTGGAGATGTTGGCCGAGGTCGTGGTCGCGGTGAATCGGTACCAGAACGTCCCGTCGTGCGATGATCCGTTCCCGCAACTGTAGGGTGGGCTCGGTGGGTTGCTCACGTCCGAGTCGTCGAAGCCCTTTCGGCCGTTGCAGGTGAGCTCCCACGCTTGTTCGCAGGAAGTGTGCGTGGGAGGGTAGTCCCACCCGATCGCATCGAGCATGTCGCTATCGCCCTTGCGGAAGAAACGGGGGTAGAACGTCTCCCCGCTGCTGTGCGCGGGATCCATTTCGTAGATGCCCGGATTCTGCTCCCTGAAATGGGACGCTTGGTAGGGGTTGCCATCGGACATTCGGTATTCGGCGCTGATAATGTCGGAGATGACGTCGTCGTCGGACCCCGGTGCGTTCAGGTCGACCATCCGGGCCGTGGCGCCGAACTCGGCCGGGGTGTCGGGGTTGTAATCCGTGCCGTTCCCGTCGCTCATTTGAAAACGGAAGAGGTCCGTCGCTTCGATGTCGCTGACGCGGAAATCGGCTCCCGAGCTGAATCCCAAAACATGCCCGACTTCGTGGGCCAACGTGGATTGGAAGCAGAACCTGCCGGGGTCGATACCGTCCTGTGGCGTGAAGTCCCACCCAAAGTTGGAGTTGAGGGCAATGTACGCAGCGGTCCCCGATACGCTGCCGATCGTTGCGAGGTAGTTGGCCTTGCCGAAAAACACTTGGTTTTCATCCGTTACCGTCGCGCTGTTGCCGTTGTAACGGACAGGGATGGTGTTTCCCGTGGGAAGGTAGTTCTGGATGGTGTCATCGGCATCCATGCCGGCAACCAGGCCCGCGCGGGCTGTGGGGTATGAGACGCTCGTGTAGTTAATGCCGGTTTGCCCAAGGATCCCCGGTCCGAGTGGACCGAAGCTGAAGTCGATCACGACCGTCACCGGGTCGCTGAATTGTGCCTCGACGTATTGCTCGACGGCGTGAACCGCGTCCAGCGCCCCCGGAGGAAGGGGAGAGGTGATGTTAAACACCAAGTCGAAGCCGGTCTGCCCGCCGGCGACCCCGCCGCGGGTTTGCCCGGTCCAGGGGTGCAGCGCCGCGGCTTCTCGCGACGACCGCGCGAGGCGCTGAAGATCCTCCACGGTTATCTTCGACGTGTCACTGCCGCACGCGGGCCGCCACACCGTTTCCGTGGGTGCCTCAATCTCGGACCCGTCGGCGTAAAGGATGCTTTTCTCCTTCGGTCCCGGCTCGCGAAAGAAGGGCGATGGGAACTGACGCTGGGCGATCTTCTGCTCGGCCGCGAGGAGTTCCCGTCCGGCGACGACGAAAAAGATGATCGCGCACGCCCCCCGGCTGAAACGACGGAGATGAAGCACCCCAACCCGCTCCTTTCGCCCGCACCTATTCCGCGGTCCGTAGGCTGCCGGCCCGAACTCTAGAACCCCTTATGGAATTGGCGCGCACGCCCCCGGGACCGAGTAGTCACCCCCCGAACGCCCCGCGTGACGTCACGCCCACGTCAGCGGCTTGGACGTTAGATCCCGGTGCCTCCCCGATGAAGATTATAAGCCTACCGAACGGGCCGGGACAATAGAAGCCCGCTCGCAAGGAATCGCCGTAAGAAGCGGGCATGGGGGAACCTGCAAGGCACTATTATTGGGCGCGGCGCTTCGCGGCGTAGCCTATCCCCGGCCGACCCCACGACGATCCTACGCAAAAATCCCCGCCGGAACTGTCACGGACCCATCAAGATAGGACGCGCCCGAACGATCCCGCGTTGCGAGCGGGCGGACCCGTGCAGCACGGTGCGGTAGAGTTGGTGCATCCGGTCGGCCATCACGTCCCATCCGAACGCACGTGCGCGGACCATCCCGCGGCGGACCAACTCCGCACGATCATTCGTCGAGGTAATGAGGCGGCGGATGGCTGCGGAAACGACCCGGGCATCGTCCGGATTCACAAGAACCCCGGCGTCGGCGAGGACTTCGGGCAGGGCGGCCTTGTCGGCTGCGATGACGGGGCAGCCGTGGGCCATCGCTTCTAACGCGGGTAGCCCGAATCCTTCGTCATGCGAGAGGAGCAAGAGTGCGCGGGCGGAGGCATAGTGTCCTGCCAGTTCGTCGTCGGCGGGAGTACCCAAGAACCGCAGGGGCGCGTGATCGGGAAGACGCCGCAAGACGGGAGCGGCATCGGAACACAGCGATTCAACGGAACCCGTCAGCCGAAGCTCCAGCGACGGGTCGAACCGCTCCCAGTAGCGTTGCATGGCCTTGAAGATCGCGGCGACGTTCTTTCGTCGCTCATGGCCGCCGACGTAGAGAACATACGGGCGATCCGCGGCGGTACCTTGCGTCAGCGGAGCAGGGGGACGGTCCACCCCGTTGGGGATCGCGACCACTCGATTCGGATCAAGCCGAAGCCGGCTCAAAACTTCGCGCCGCACGTATTCGCTCACCGTGGTTACACGGGCCGCGCGCCGCGCCGAGGCCCGCACGGCGTAGCGGTAGCAGACACGCTGGAACACCGTCGCGAAATGATCGTTCGGCGCGTGCCACGGGATTAAATCATGGATCATCAGGACCGCGGGAACGGAGCATCGTGCGGGAATCCCGCTGTTCCACGTGGCGTGGAAGACGTCGACATTGGCCCGGCGAATTATCCCTGGAAGTTTCGTTTCCTCCCACAGAAGCCGCCGACCGGCGGTGCGGTCGCCTCGACCGAACGTGCTCGGGATGACTTCGATGTCACATCGGCCAATCCAGGGTTGAAAGGGTTCAGTTCCGCAAAGGGCGACGACACGTAGGTCATTCTGTTTGACTAGTTCATCGACGAGGCGCGTGACGACCCGGCCCACGCCGGAAAACCGCCCGACCAGCATTCGAGCGTCAATCAGGACACGTAGCCTGTTGTGATGCGTCACTGGATGGGTCTCCGAGCGGCGCAGCACAAGGTCTGCCCGCTCCACCGCCAAGGCGGCACCATCGAAAGGGCGATCGCGTGTTGGGTTACAAACCGTCGAAGCCGCCATGCCGATGGGACGCTGCCGTAGCCGCGAAACCAGGGCAGCCCGATGGTTCGTAAGTTCACGATGTCGAATCCCACGTCACGTAGACCGTTCGGAAGATCGCGGCGGTTGAAGATGTGCACGTGCGTCGGGTCTTCAAAGACGCTGGGGTCGCAAAACTCAGCATTGGGGGTCAGCAGCAGGAGCACGCCTCCGGGCCGAAGGACGCGGTGCAGCTCGCGGAAGACCCTCCTCGTCTCCGCGAGATGCTCGACCACGTGCTGCAGGGTAAGCCCGTCGAGCGACGCATCGGCAAACGGCAGACGCTCCGCGCCGCCGCAGACCAGCGGAACCAGTGGAAAACGAGACCGCGTGTGCGGCAGCCCACTCGGCTGGTGATCCACGCCGATCGCCCGCGACGTGCCGATGGCATCGAAGAGCGATCCGATCCCGCAGCCCAAATCGACAACCCGTCCGGCCCCCGGCGGCAGATGAGCGCGGACCCAGTCCGCCTCCATCTCGAACTCCGCACCGTGGCCGCGACGGAGGAAATGGCGCGAGATAGTCTCGTCTTTCGAGGCGGTCGCCGTCGGGCGCGAGCGAGTGGGTTCAGTGAGCAACGTCGTCATGCGCCGCGTCGCCAGAAAAGGATCAGTGACATACCCATGACACTATCGAGGCAGGAAGTGCGATCGACCCAGTCCGGTCCGCGGCCGAGAAGGCTTCGGCCCCAATGATCGCCGACCGACTGCCAGAAGCCGGTGCAGCAGGCCTGCACGTCGGTCAATCCCGCCGTCTTTGCCCGGCGCAGCATTTCGCGCCGTGTGTAAGGTTGCTCAAAGCCGTACGGCCACCAGCCGCGAAGCTCGAGGTAGAGCTTCCACAGGCGATACGGAACGCAACGAGCGTTGGGCACACTGATGACGGCAAGACCGCCGCGGCGAAGAACGACCGAGTGGGCGCGAAGGGCGCGGGTTCGATCCTCGCCTCGGAAGTGTTCAATCACGCCCGATGACAAGCCCACGTCGAAGCAGCCGCGGCGCGTTGCGCACGCGTCGAACAAGTCTCCGCGTTCATAGGTCGCCTGAAGTCCAAGGCGGTCGAAACGCCGCCGGGCCTGACCCAAAGCGAGGTCGCTGGTGTCAAGGAGTGTCACCTTTGCGCCGCGTTCGGCGAGGAGGGCGGATAAGTCTCCGCGGCCGCTGCCCAGTTCGATGGTGCGCAGACCCTCGACGGCTCCGAAGGCCGCCTCTAACCGCTGTAGGATCATTGCCCATCGGGGGTTACGGCGCTCGCGGTCGAGCAACACGTCATCGCGAGCGTCGGACGGAGCGTGATGCCAGAGTTGGTCCCAAACGGCGGATGGGGCGGCGGCGGAGGGCGATGATAGGGTCTGCGTCGTCATGCGGCACACGAGCGGGGTACGGTGCGGACCGCCGCCCTTGAGGTTTATCGGACGGCGCCGGGAAGCAGTTGAGGGACTGATGGGCGGCTTCGGCGGGAGGTCACTAGGCAAGCGAAGAGTGATCGGGCGAGTTCCCGCAGGGTCGGCCAGTGCGGACGATATCTGAACGCCTCGGCCAAGTGCTTCACGGCGTCGGCGTTGCGACCATCCTTGGCCGCTTCGCAGCCCACCTGTCGGCAAGCCTGGGCCAGATTCGTCCGAACGACGGCGCGCTGCTCCGTCGTCAGGTCGCCGAACGTCGCGTCGATGCCCTTGAGCAGCCGGTAATAGCCCAAGGTGTTCCGCCGCTTATCTGAACGGGTGATGCTTTGCGGAACGTAGTGGTGGATGGACAACGGTTCATCGACGAAACCGGCCGCCGTGGCGCGGGCGACTTTCAGGTAGAAAAACCACTCTTCGGCGTACGTGTGATCCTCGCGGAAGCGGATCGAGTCGCCCAGGACCTCCCGTCGAACCATCCCGACGATCGTGGCGATGAAGTACCCGCGGACCAACGAATCGAACAAACCACGTCCAACCACATACAATCCAGGGGCGACACATTCACCGACGACCCGCCGAGCGAGCGGGAACTTGGCGTCGAACACACTGGGATGATGGACGCCGTCCAAATCAATGAAAGCGAAGTCGCTGTACACAAACCCCAACTCGGGGCGCAGGCCGAAGAGCGCGAGCTGCCGTTCGAGCTTCGTCGGGGCGAACTCGTCGTCGGAATCGAGGAAGGCCACAAACCGGCCGGAGCACGCGTCGATGCCCCGGTTGCGGGCAGTGCAACAGCCGCGGTTTTCTTGCGGGAGGTAAATGAATCGCTCGCCGAGTCGCTCGGCGTAGGAGGCCGCAAGCTGGGGCGTGGCGTCGGTCGAGCCGTCGTCCACGAGCACGATCTCCCAGTCCGTGAAGGTCTGGGCGAGCACGGAATCCAACGCCCGCGGCAAGAGGGCCGCGCGGTTGTAGGTGGGGATGATAACGGAGACGGTCGGGGGACTCATCGGGGGCAAGTTTCGAGTGACTCGTCGGCGGTTTCGACCGACTCGGCAGCCCAATCGGCCAGTCGGTCAAACACCAACGCGAGTCGCCGTGTCAGTTCGATCCGGCTGTACGCTTGCAGGCCCCCCGGCCCGCAGCCCGCGATCGGACGACCCGCAGTCCAGGCGTCGAACAAGCGCTCGAGCGCGTCGGCGATCGCAGTCTCGTCGAAGTCCACGGTGATGCCCGCGGAGCAGGCGCGGACGATGCGTTCGCACTCGCATCCTCGCGGGCCGACGGCGAGGATCGGGCGTCCTGCGGCCAGGTATTCAAAGAGCTTGGCCGGGATGACCGAGTCGCCGTTGTGACCTGTGAGGGCTTTGAGGAGCAAGGCATCGGCCGAGTACATCGCCCGGATCGCCTCCTCATGCGGAACGTAATCGACGAACTCGCATTGCACGCCTGTGGCGCGTAATTTCGTCTGAACCGTCTTGTTCGCGTATCCCACGACCCGCAACAGGAACCGATCGCTGTCCGGGCCAAGACCCTCGACGAACCTCCGCAAGCCGCCGAACAACTCCTCGCCGGTCCGGGCAAGTTGGAAACGCCCGACGAAGGTCAACACGAATCGCGAACCATCCGCCGGTTTGGAGCGTGCCGCGGTTGCAAAGTCGGCGGGGTCGAAGCCGTTGGTGATGGTGATGACTTTGTCCGCGTGCTCCGGCAGGTGATCGGCAAGAATGTTACGCTGGCGCTCCGACACGGCGATGACCATGTCGGCGGCTTCCAGAATGTCCTGCTCCAATCGGCGATGGGCGGCGCGTCGTTGGGGCGACGGTTCACGATAACGGCAATCGTCGGTCCATAGATCACGGAAGTCGGCGACCCACGGTAGATTCGTGCGGTGTTTCAGCTCCAGGGCGAGCCAGTGGTTGGAGGCGGGGCTGTAGGTCGAATAGATCACGTCGAAGCGCTCGGTGCGGATTTGTCGGGTCAGGGGGCCGACGCTGCGGCGGGCCCAGGCGATACAGTCGTCGGGAAGCAACGTCGCGGCCTGCCAGGCCTCCAGACGCCAATCCATCGCCTCCGCGAACCGAGAGGCTACGGCTGTCAATCCCTCCCCCGCGCGAGCGTTTACGAACCCACGCAAGGATCGGCGCATCGCCAGGATGCCGCTTCCCGCATTGCGCGGGCACACCACCACTTCCGACGGCAGTTCGCCGCAAAGCGTCGGATCTCGCGGCAGCCCATCGACCTCGTCGGCCGTCCAGACGGTGGGAAGCCAGCCGCACTGCGGTAGGTACTTGGCGAACTTCGCGGAGCGCTGAACGCCCGGACCGCCGGTCGGCGGGAAGGCGTAGGCGATCATCAGGACCTTCCGATCGCCGCGTTTCGGTTCCAGGTCGTCAATGGGAAATGACATGGTTGGACTCATCTTGCAACTTTACGATAGCGTTCGCCGGGGCGAACTCGCTTTCCGCGCGAACCTTCATTTGATATCGGCCCTTGACGAGCGCGGCTTGACGACGGATTGAGCGAGTTGGTCCCACAAGTTGGTTCGACCCGGACCTAGTACTACAACGCTAGATTCGCATCGCGCGGCTCGAAGGAAAGCCCGTTGAAACGGGCTGAGGGAGGGGTTTGGGGTCGAGCGCGTTACCAGCCGTAAACGGCTGGCCTGAGGCGCCGCCTTCGGCGGCGGGAAGGCCGCTAAAGCGGCCTGAATCGCGTGTGCGCGTTCAAACCAGTTTGGAAGAACTTGGCGTAGTAGTGCTAGACCATGACGCCGACGCGGTCTCGCACCTGCTCATAGAACTTGATCCAGCGGTCGTGCAGGTCGCGCCAGTCGTATTCGCTTTGGACCCTTTCCCGGCCCGCACGGCCCATGCGTCGGCGGAGGTCGGCATCTTGAAGAATCATGATGAGGGCGTCGGCGATCGCTTCCGGGGAACGCGGTGGAACAAGCACGCCCGTCCGGCCGTCGCGGACGGTGTCCCGCAATCCGCCCACGTCGGACGCGACGACGGGCACCTCCATCGCTGACGATTCGAGGGCGGCGACGCCGAAGGCTTCCTGCACCGAAGGAATGACCGTGACGTCCCATCGGGCCATGAGCTTGGGAAGCTCACGATGGGGCTGCCGGGGAACCCAGTCGATGGACGAGTTGACGCCGAGGTCGGATGCCATCTCTTGGCACGAAACAAGTTGGGCGCCGTCGCCGACCAGCTCAAATCGGGTATTCGGAATCTGAGCGAGCACGAGTGGAATCGCCTGGATCAAGTAGGTCGGGCCGTAGACCTCGCGGAATCCTTTGAAAAACCCCACGCGGTACGGCTCCCGGCGCGCCGGGATTCGCATCGGCGGTTCAAGGGGTTGAAAAGCCTCCACCTCGACGCCGAACGGCAGGACATCGATGTTGCCAGGGTCGATCCCGGCGTAGTCGGCCACTACGCGTGCGAAAGTCCGTCCGCACGTTGTGACGGCGTCGCTCTGGCGCAGGAGCGTCACGCGCGTTTGCCGCAGCTCGTCGGAGGCGGGCGTTTCGCCGGGCGGATCGACGATATCCGATCCCCACGGCGATGCAATCAAGCACGCGTTCTCGATCATGGGCGGTCTAAGAGCCTCTAACAGAACCGGGAGCGCGAGCGACCGGCCAAGACCCCGCGCTGGCGCTTGGGGTTCGGACATTGACCCCGCGCTCACGCTTGGGGTTCTGTTAGACGCTCTGAAGTGGAAGCCCCAATCGTGCAAAAAGTGGATGTTCACGACGTCGAATCGCCGCAGAAATCCGCGAAGATAGTTGACCCATCGCCCCTCCCAGCGACGCGGGTTGGTGACGCTTGGGCCGGGGACGCAAAAGCGCTCCACCGTCGCGCCGGGTACTTCCGTCGGCTTGTGAGTGACGATGTGCACGTCGTGGCCGCGTGCGGCGAGACCCGGGGCCAACTGCTGAATGTGCACCGATCCCGCGTCAGCGAACAGGCAAATCTTCACGTGCACCTCCTAGGCCGGGCGGGTACTCTCCTCCTGCCCCTCTCCCCTTGAGGGGAGAGGCTGGGTGAGGGGTGACGCCCACGAGTGCACCCTCACCCCAACCCTCTCCCTGGAGGGAGAGGGAGTTGTCCGACGCCGCGGTTGCCGCCTCAACGGAGTCGAAAGACCACTCATGGTCCAGACACAGCGCGCCGGTGCCGTGCCCGCCGTCGTTGATGACCATGGGAAACCGGAACGGCGTGTCGAGCAAGGTCGTGCCGTGTTCCGCATCCCAAATCCGGACGTTCCAGAAGTATTGCCCGCCGGACAGGGGAATCTCGGGGAGCCTCAGACCGATACGATGCACGCCCGCGTCGCCGTTGAACATCCGATCGCCTCGCCCGGAGTTGAGGCTGAGCAACGGCTCGTTGGTGGCGGCGCGCATGTTGAGTTCGACGACCAGGGAGCGAACAGGCCGCACAAGACGGAGGGTCAGCTCGGCGCGAATCCCTTGCCCAGGTCGAACCCAGACGACCTCTTCGTGGTCGGCGTCGAACCAGCGCAGATCGAGCAACTCGACGGTACCGCCCCGGCCGTCATCGTCCGCGTGGAGATCGGCCGGACGGTCTGCGAAAGCCCGAGACATGGCGCTCATGTAGTGCCCTACGGCGTCACGGGCCGGACCTTCGTGGGCGACACGGCCCTGTTCTAGAACGATCGCCCGTCCGCAAATCGACTGCATTTGATCGAGATCGTGCGTCACGAACACGAGGGTCGTGCCGCTGTGCACGAGCCGGCGCATCCGTTCGAGGCACCGTAGGCGGAAAACGGCGTCGCCGACGGATAACACTTCGTCGACCAGCAACACTTCCGGCTCGACGTGGGCGGCGATGCTGAAACCCAGGCGGGCGTACATGCCGGAGCTGTAGCGCTTCACGGGCATGTCCAGGAATCGTTCGATGCCGGCGAAGGAGACGATGGCGTCGAGTTTGCGGCGGACTTCGTCGCGGCTCATGCCGAGGATCGCGCCGTTGAGGAACAGGTTCTCGCGGCCGGTGAGGTCGCCATGGAAGCCGGCGCCGACTTCGATCAAAGCGGCAAGCCGCCCGTCGACGGACACGGCGCCTCGATCGGGCCGAAGAATCCCGGCGAGCAGCTTCAACACCGTGCTTTTCCCCGCCCCGTTGGGCCCGATGATGCCGACGGCCTCACCTCGCGCGACCTCGAAGTCCACGTCATCGAGAGCCCAGAACGTCGATCGCCCGTCGCCCGTCCCGCGTCCGAGCAGGCGGCGAACGCCGTAGGCCAGCAAGTCGCGCAGCGTGTCGTGCGTCTCGCCGAGGCGAAAACGCTTGGCGACGTGGGAGAACCTGACGGCGGGGCGGTCCATCAGATGCACTCCGCGAAACGAAACGAGGCCCGCCGGAAGCCGACCCAGCCGAAAATGAGGAACAGAATCGCAACGACGGCTGCGTAAAGGAACGCTCCGCCATCCGGGCCGTGGCCGTTCAGGATGCAATCCCGGTAGGCGCTGATGATCGGGACGAGCGGATTCAGCGCGAACAGTTTCGCCCAGAATGAGCCGTCGTGAGGAAGCGGGACGACGACCGCGGAAACGAACATCCACAACTGGATGGCGATGGAAAAGACCTGGCGGACGTCGCGATAGAAGAGATTGGCCATGGCCAGGATCATGCCGAGTCCGACCGTCAACGCGATTTGTATAAGAAGTACGACCGGCACGAACAGAAGCGCCGGGGTCGGCGTGAAGGTCCAATCGCCGCGGAGGTGAAAGTAGACGATCAGCGCGATGAGGACGAGCAAGGCGATCGCGAAATCCACCAGCGCACTCGCCACACACGACAGCGGAAACACCTCACGCGGGAAGTAGACTTTGGTCACCAAATTGCGGTTGGCGACTAGTGAGTTGACGCAGTTGCCCAGGCTGGTGCTGAAGAACGTCCAGGGCACGAGTCCGGCGAAGGCGTAGAGGGGATAGGGCATCCGCACGCCGAACGCCGAGGCCCCGCCGATCGCCCGGGTGAAGACGAACGTGAAGAGGAGCATCATGGACACGGGCAGCAGCACCGCCCAACCGATCCCCAAAAGGGATTGCTTGTAGCGAACGCGGAGGTCCCGCCAGGTGAGCACGGGCAGCAACGCCCGGAGGCGAGGCAGCTCCGAAAAGAAGGTCGCATGTCCCACTGCGCGCACCGTCCCGTGGCACAGCGGCCCTCCGCTGTGTCCTACACCCAGCCGAGGGCGGCTGGGCCACACCTACCCGCAGAATCAACTGCGATGGAGCGCTGGGGCTCCATCTTCAGATCGCCCCGTCTTATCGGTCGTTTCGAGGCGAGGCTTTGTCCCCGCGCAGCCGACACCCGACCACGTTTCCCTCTCCCCCGTCTCGGGGGAGAGGGTGGGGTGAGGGGGGACCGGGTCAGGCTACGACCGCCTGGATGGGAGCGTCGAGCCGCTGGATGGGCCGCCGGCGGGCCTGCAAGGTAGGCCGCGTCGCCAGGCCCGTCGGGCGAGACACCCGGTTTCGGTGCCTTGTGGCACAGCGGCCCTCCGCTGTACCCTATGGCCCAGCCGGGGGCGGCTGGGCCACACCGCTCTTTTGTGTTGACATAGCGAAGATGGGTAGTATGATGCCGCCGGTTGTTGGACGAGTTGGTTTTTGTCTTTTGACAGGAGGTCGCCGAGATGCGACGGAACGTACTCACCGTGTTGGCATCCCTTTTCCTGGTTTCGACCCTAACCGGCTGCAGCCTCTTCGGAGGCAAAAAGAAGGACGCGATGACGGAGGATTATAACCCTGCCGCGGAGCCATCGGCCGCGCCGGTCGAGCCGTACCCGGCCTACCCCAAGACGGGCGGCGCGACGAGCGGCTCGCGCTACCACACGGTCCAGAAGAAGGACACGCTCTACAGTCTGGCCCGCCAGTACTACAATGACCAGCACCGGTGGAAGGACATCTACGAGGCCAACCGCTCCGAGATCAGCGACCCGAACAAGATCCGCATCGGCCAGCGGCTCGTAATTCCGTAATCGGTTTGCCGGTAAGCCATCGTTTGTCCGGCATTCGCCGGGCGCGTGGATGTCGTCGGCGTAGAGCCCGTCCTGAAACGCCCTCACCCTGCCCTCTCCCCCAGCGGGGGAGAGGGGTAATGGGATAGGCTCCTAGCGATCATGCCACCGGACGGGGAACGTGTGCGGTGAGCGGTTGCGTTTCGCTCGACAGCGATGTGCAGTTCGTCCGAGGGGTCGGGCCGTTCCGCGCCCAACAGTTTGCTCAACTCGGCGTTCGCACGGTCGGCGATCTGATTGAGCACTTCCCCTTCCGCCACGAGTTGAATCCACGCTCGACGGCGATCGGCGACCTGGAGTGGGGCGTCGTCGCGACCGTCGTCGGCGAGCTACGGAGCATACGGACCGCGGGTCTGCCCGGACGACAAACCGCGTCGGCCGACATCGTGGACGGCACGGGCCGATGCCGCGTTCGATGGTTCAATTCGCCGTATCTCCAAGACCGGCTGGCCACGGGCCAAGTCGTTCGGATCACCGGAAAAGTTGACGTCCGCGGGAAACTCGCGTCGTTCACCAATCCGCAGTTGACGCTGGTCGACGTGGACACCGTCGATCCCCTCGCGCACGACTACGATCAACACGAGCCGGTGTACCCCGCGACGGCGAAGCTGCCCAGCCGACAAATCCACCGCGTGATCAGCCAGGTTCTCGAAGAGGCGGCGGGCGCGGTGTACGACTTCGTGCCGGAGAAAATCCGCGTCCGCCGCAGGCTGCCTCCGCGCCGCACCGCGATCCTCCGGTATCACAAACCGACCCGTCTCGATGACGTGCCGGTAGCCCGCCGTCGGCTCGCGTATGATGAGTTTTTCCTTTGCCAACTGGCCTTTCAACTCAGCCGATCCCGGCGCGCCGGGACTCCGGTCGCCAGGGCAATCGTGGTCCCTGAGCGGATGGACGAACGAATTCGCAAGCGGTTTCCATTTCCTCTGACCGCAGGACAGGACCGGGCGATTGCCGAGATTCGACTGGACCTCGCCAAGACCGAGCCGATGAACCGGCTCCTCCAGGCCGATGTCGGGGCGGGCAAGACGGCCGTCGCCGTGTACGCGGCCCTCGCCGCCGTCGCCAACCGCCGGCAGGTCGCGCTCGTCGCCCCGACCGAAGTCCTCGCCAGCCAACACCATGCGAAGATTCAGCGGTACCTGCAGGGCAGCCGAGTGCGGTTGGAGTACCTCACGGGATCGACCCCCAAAGCAAAGCGTGTGACGCTGTTGCGCGGTCTCAAGACCGGCGAACTCGATTGGGTCATCGGCACGCACGCCCTGCTCGAGCGGGACGTTGCTTTCGCCGACCTCGGCTTGGCCGTCATCGACGAACAGCACAAGTTCGGCGTCGCCCAGCGCGCTTCGCTGCGAGGAAAGGGAACGGCGCCGCACGTATTGGTGCTGACGGCTACGCCGATTCCGCGTACTTTGGCCATGACCGTGTTCGGCGACCTGGATGTCTCGACGATTACGGGAGTCCTTCCCGATCGTCAACCGGTCGTGACCCGTCTGGTGCCCGAGGACAAAACCGAAGCCGCATGGGAGTTCATGCGCAGCCGCCTGGATCGCGGCGAACAGGCGTACATCGTCTATCCGTTGGTGGAGGAATCCGATTGCCTGCCGCTCAAGGCCGCTGGCGTCGAGGTCGAGCGACTTTCTCGAACCACGCTGCTCGGTCGTCGCGTCGCATTGCTCCATGGCCGAATGAAGCCCGCCGAGAAAGAATCGGTGATGAGGCGGTTTCGATCGGGCGAAGTGCAGGCACTCGTCTCAACCACCGTGATCGAAGTGGGCGTCGACGTCCCCAACGCGACCATCATGGCCATTCAACATGCGGAGCGCTACGGGCTTAGCCAGTTGCATCAGCTTCGCGGGCGGATCGGACGCGGATCGCAAAAGTCGTACTGCCTCCTGTTCGCGGAATCGAGGAGCCAGGCTTCGTTTGCACGTCTACGAATCCTCTGCGAAACCACGGACGGCTTCCGAATTGCGGAGGAGGACCTGCGGCTTCGCGGTCCCGGTGAACTTTTGGGAACGCGGCAGCACGGGCTGCCGGCCTTCAAAGTCGCCGACGTGCTCAACGACTTCGATTTGCTCTCCCAGGCCCGCGACGACGCCGCGGCCATCCTCGGAGATGATCCCGGGTTGTCGAACCCACAACACGGCCCGTTGCGACGCGAAGTGCTGCGGCGATACGGCGGCGCCCTCAACCTTGTCGACGTGGCGTAGCTCTGGCGATGGCAGGTCGTGCGCATGTCATTCTGAGCTTGTGCACATGTCATTCTGAGCGAAGCGAAGAATCTCTTGATGTCTGGCATGTCGGATGACACAAGAGACCCTTCGCTGCGCTCAGCGTGACATCATACTCGTAGGGTCCGCTGCGCGGACCACACTTGCTGTCCGACCGTTGCTCACCCCAAGGTCCGCATCTCGGCGCGCCGGGACTCACGGTCGCTTCGCGGACCAACGAAAGGAAGGTGAGCCTCGGTCGGGTACGCGCCTCGATCGGTGGAGGTGGTTCGAACCGCGTCCGCGACCGGCCTCGCGCCACGATCCAGAGGGCGTGTCACGCCGGGAAGCTCTGGGCCTTCTACACGCCGTCGACGTGTGGATAGGACTCACGGACCCGCCGGTGCGCCGTTCAGTAGCTCGAAGAATTTCCCCGTGGCCGAGCACAACTCCGCCACATTGGCCCCGAGCAGGAAAGTGTCCTCGGCGATCACTTCGATTTGATCCCCGAGGTTCTCGCGGCGTTTGAGAACGTCATCGATGTTCATCCGCCCGGCCAGGTACTCCTCCACCCCGGTCCGGTAGTCCGCCTCATACTTGGGAAGACTGGCCATGAGCTGATCGCGGCTCTCGCCGATGGTCTGCAGGCGGACGAGCGATTCGAGCGTATCGCTGAAGATGTCGTTCTCCCGCGCCGCGATTGCTTGGTTGAAGCGGGCGATGTTGGCCTGGGCCTGGCGCGTCAGGCTAGTGGTGACCCGCGGGTCGACGGCGCTGATCTCGAAGCCCGTGGAGACGGACCAGTCCGAGGCCCCGTCGGTCGTGCCCCGGCCTTCAAGGTTCGACTTTCCGTTCAGCAGGAGAGCGATGTCCCACCTGCCTCGGCGGGCGAGATCGAGCTGGACCTGGGCATTGCGCACCGCGTTGCGGAGCGTGGCGATCTCGGGATCGGTGTCGATGCTCACCTTCAAGAGCGCTTCATGGTCCATCCCCGCGAAGGGATTGAACGGCTCGTCCGCGAGCTCGACCTGGGCGAAAAACGGTAGGCCACAGCGACTCTTGAGTCGGGCAAGCTCAATCTCGTATCGTCCCGCGACGTTGCGATGCTCGGCGGAGACCGTTGCGATCTCGGCGTCGAGCCTCCGGGCGTCGGCCGCCGCGTCATGGCCCGCAGCCGTGGGCAGTTTTTCCGAGAGGGCGACGAGGTCCTGTCGCCAGCGCTCGGCCTGCTCCGCGTTGGTCCGAAGCTGGACGACCTCGTGGAACTTGAAGAGCGCGTCTTGAAGCCGGCTGCGAACCTCCTTGATGTAGTCGAGTTGGGCGTCGTTGAGTTCGTTTCGTCGGAAAATGTCCTCGCTGGTGCGTTCGAGTTTCTCACGCGACGCCCAGAGCGGATAACGCAGATCGGCGGAAACGAACGGTTCGTTGCCGATGCCCGGATCGCCGCCGGTAGTGTCGTAACCCACGCCCATGCTGAGTTGGGTGGTGTCGAAGAACTGCTTCTCCACGGAGAGTTCGACGGAGTGGTTGCGGTCCCGGGTGACGGTCCTCACGCGATGCTGTTCGTCGGGCGTGGTCACCTCGCGGGCCTCGTTAAACGTGTTATGGCTCTTTAGTCGCGGGGTGAGGGAATCCCGCGACACGACGAAGAAATCATAGCGGGCCTCTTCGGACTTGAACCGTTGGAAGCTCGATTTGATGTTGGGTTGACGCGGAAAGGCGATCGGGATCAGCGTCCGGGCCGAGAGCGTATAGGCCTCTCCATGCTCGTCGCGGGAAAGGCGTTCCGGACCGGGCGTCACATCCGCCTTCGCCGGCGCGGGAAGATGGAGGCCGTTCTGCATCCGCCCCGAGGGCATCGTCGCATCACAGGCGGTCAAGCCAATCAGCAAACCCGTGGCGGCCATGGACCGGCTGACGGAGCGTAGTGCGTGCTGATGGCCACGTTGATCCATGCGTGCCTTCGCGATCGGTTCCCGGCGCGCGGCTCACCGACTGAAGTCAGCCGCGTCTCTCGAAGATATTAGCGAAGTTTCCGAGCAAGGACCCCTCGTCCTTGCCGCCGCGTGGTCCGAGGTTGGCCAGGATGCGGCCCGCGAGGCGGGTGAAGGGCAACGACTGCACCCAGATCGTGCCGGGGCCGCGAAGCGTGGCCAGGAACAACCCCTCCCCGCCGAAGATTGCGTTCTTGATCCCTCCGGTCACCTGGATGTCGTAATCGACGGAGGGTTGAAGGGCGACGAGGCAGCCGGTGTCGAGCCGGAGCGTCTCGCCCGAGGCCAGCTCGCGTCGATGGATCGTGCCGCCCGCGTGGACGAAGGCGATGCCGTCGCCGGTGAGGCGCTGCAGGATAAACCCCTCCCCGCCGAACAGACCCACAAGAATCTTACGCTGGAACGCGATGCCGATCTGCACGCCGCGGGCGGCGCAGAGGAAGGCCTCCTTCTGACAAATCAACTCGCCGCCGAGTTCGTCGAGGTGCATGGGGATGATCTTGCCGGGATACGGCGCGGCGAAGGCAACTTGCTCGCGCTTATTGCTCGCCGCGCCGAAGGTGGTGAGAAACAGCGACTCGCCGGTGACCACTCGTTTGCCCGCTTCAACGAGCTTCCCGAGGAAGCCTTGCTCCTTGCTGGGATCGCCGAAGACGGTCTGCATCTCGATTCCGTCGGACATGTACATCATGCCGCCGGCCTCGGCGATCACCACCTCTCCGGGGTCCAGGGTCACCTCCACGAACTGCATGTCGTCGCCGAAGATTTCGTAGTCGATTTCGTCCGCGCGGCGAGCTTTCGGCGGTGGCGGCGGGGCCGTAGTGTGCGTCGCGCCGGCGCCGAGAGACACGACGTGCCTCGCCTCCGTCCACTCATTGACCCCCGGCCCCCAAATGAGAGTCGCGGGTCCGTCTGCCGTCGGAATCGCCTGGATCAACTCCTCACGCGACATCGGCCCGACCGTCTGGCCGTTCTTCACGTAATACCAGCCGCCTTCACCGGACATACCATCGCTCCGTTGTTGGAAAGCCCTCTCCCCTTGGGGGGAGAGGGTTGGGTGAGGGGGGCGACCGCCAACTGCCGGGGCCCTCGACCCCACGCAACCGCAGTATAACCCGGACCCGCCGGGGCTACGATCGGTCAGGCGGTTTCGGAAGCCGAATATACGTGACCTGCGCCACCGCGACCTGCACGCCGTTGGCGTCGAACAGGTCGATCGCCACCGGGCAGAGCGTGCGGCCCAACTTGATGACCCTGGCCACCGCGGTGACATCGGTCAGGCAGGCCGCGAGGAAGCGGATGTTCATATCGGTGGTGGTGAGCGGTTCGTCGGGGCCGGTCTGGGTCATGATCGCAAAGCAGGCGATGCTGTCCGCAACGGTCATCAGCAGCCCGCCGTGGAAGGACTCAAAGACGCCGTCATAGCGGAGATCACGCGGGACGACGGCCTTGCAGTAGCCCTCGCTGAACTCCTCGATGTGAATGCCCAGCGTGTCCACGATCGGAATCCTCTGGACTCGCGTGAGGAGCGCCTGTTTCGATCGTTCATCGAGCAAACTTTGTTGCTCCCTCCGCCATCAAGCCCTGTGGCACAGCGGCCCCCGTGTTCCCCAGCCGAGGGCGGCTGGGCCACAATGCGGCTGGGCCACGACGGTAAACCGCGTGAGTATAGCGGCCCGCCAATGGACCGGTAGCGTCCTTATAAGCCGCCCCATAACCGACCCGCCTCTTTCCCGCGACGCGACGGGTATCGTACGTAAGGGGTAGACACGAGTCGTTCAATGGCGGGAGGTGGGGAATGGACACTGCGGAAATCTGCGCCTTGACCGAGCAGGCGGTCGGTGAGTTGCTCTCCAACCGGCAGTCGTGGGCCTCGCGCGCCGACCCCAACGGCCGACGCCGCGCGTTGCGTTGGCCTTTCCCCGGCACCGTCGAACTGTGGATCCCCGATGAAAACGGCGTCGAACGCTACGCCCTCGCCACCTCGATCAATCTCAGCGTCGATGGGATCGGGGTACGCGCCGACGAGGAGCTCGGCCCCGGCCTGCAACTCGCCATTGCCATTCACGAGCCGGAGATGAGCTTCCACGGCAGGGCCGTCGTGCGCCACTGCGCCGAGACCGACACGGGCTCCTACATCCTCGGCCTGCAATTCCTGTACGACAAGAACCACGAAAAAGGCACGTAGGCACGTAGGCACGGAGCCACGAAGTAGGCCGCTCATGCCCACACATCAGAGCCGCGACCGTCAGGGAGCGGACGGTATCAGAACCGTCCCGGCGCGCCGGGAGAGCGCTCCGTGGGTTGCGTCGCTCCTTATGGGTGACGGTCTTGCCTTGTGCGCTTCTCATGCGATTGAAGGGAACTGTGTGGGGACTATGCGGTCCCGATGGCCGAGGCCGCGGCGTGGTGTTCGGTGTGGGTGATCGAAAGAAGAATCCGTCGGATGCCGAGCTGACCGGCGAGGCGGGCGGTTTCACCGGTGAGGGTCACGACGGGGCGACCCAGGGCGTGGGGGAGGATTTCCATGTCGGTCCAGGCGATGCCGCCGCGCCAGCCCGTGCCGATCATTTTGAGGATTGCTTCCTTGGCGGCCCAGCGACCGGCGATGAAGGGGGTCGGGTTTTTGAACTGCTTGACCCGCTCTTGTTCAGCCGGGGTCAGTACGCGATCGAGGAACCGCTGCCCGTGGTCCTGCAAGACCTGGGCGATGCGGGCGCATTCCACGAGGTCGAGGCCGTGCCCCAAGATGGACATGAACCCACGCTAACGGGAAACGCCAAAACGTCAAAACGCCGAAATGCTGGAAGCGCCGAGTTTCGCGTCGAACAGTTGAATGTCCCCCCTCAGGCCGCAGCATCGAGCTTCGCTTCGCCGACCTTGGTCCAGTTCTGCATCAGCAGAGCGGGCTCCATGCCCTCGCTGACCTCCCGGATGGCTCGCATTTTATCGTTCGTGACAAGGACCATGCTGTGGCCGACGGCCTGCGCACATAGCCACAGGTCGTTCTCTTGAATCTGCAAATTTAGAGAGGTTTCCGGATCGACCAGTTGCTCGGGCCGCATCTTGGGCTTTCGTTTCTCGCCGGGCGCGAACTTGTTGAACAACCGCGATCGGATTTCGCCGTATACAGCCACGGCATCTTCCGTGAGTTCCCACGACTCCGGAAGCTGCTCGCCGACGAACTTCAACCGCGCCTCGTTGTGCACCGACTGGTCCCCGACCTGCACGCGATGCCCGAATTCAATCTCTCCGAGTGTGACGACGGAGACCAACAGCTTTGGCTTGTGTTCGAGCAATCTCGCCTGCTCTTTCCACGACTCGATGTTGTCGATGACGGCCGCGTGTTGCGGGCAGTCCTCGTCGTACCAGTACCGGATCGTCTGGGTGTCGAGCAGGAAGTCCCTCATTCCCTATTCCCTCAGAAGGCTTCGGAGGCCGCGCGGAGTGCTTCGAGAACTGTCGCCGATTCGCCCGGTTTCATACGGGCCGCGACCTTTTCAACGGTTGAGTTGCGATATGCGGGAGAGATAAACTTGTGCAGCGGCACGAACGACTCGAAGTCGGCGGGGAAGTAGTCACCGAATACGCAACCGACTCCCTTTCGCGCGTGGCCGCGGAAGTAATCTAGAAGCTGCCGTTCGAGAGTACCTGTTTACCGTTTTTCCCGGTAATTTCTTGAGGCTCTGGTTGTCGATATCCTTCTCTGATGGCGGAGCCGTCTGGAGTCAATTCGCCGTGTCCGCGGTGCGCGATCCTGGAGCGGCGCATTGC
>Ga0315274_10002580_pt1 | contig 27253 bp, 24 predicted proteins | sample YL17G02_20_MG_FD_203700 | JGI IMG/M metagenome (GOLD analysis project Ga0315274, IMG submission 203700) | Sediment microbial communities from Yellowstone Lake, YNP, Wyoming, USA - YL17G02_20 | ecosystem: Environmental > Aquatic > Freshwater > Lake > Sediment | place: USA: Wyoming | collected...
TGACTTCCAGGAAACACAGCATGACCCAAGGCAGGAACAGCCTCGTCATAGATAACGGGCTCGGGGCATTTTCCGCTGACTTCATCTCTGACAATGTCCGGATAATCCCTGGGCAGGAATACAAAAGGCACTCGCCTTCCGGCGAGGCCCAAAGCTTCTTCGTCCCCGGGAAGATACTCATGAAGGGGAAGAGCGCGGTGATCATTCTGACCGCAGGGAAGAAGAAAGTAGTTGTGGAGAACAACTACAGGAACCTCTTCGCGCAGAAGTGGGCGAGGTACAAGAACCTCACCAGCGGTAAGATGAGATCCGACAGCAAGGCGCTGGAGCGCTGCTTCTCATGGTCGCTCGTCGCGCTTGAGCTTCTGAAGAAGAAAGTCGGTAGCGTCCAGTGCCTTTACGCCGGTCTCCCATGGTTCCAGCAGTTCTGGGGGAGGGATGTCTTCTGGTCCCTGCCTGCGGTGATAGATTCCGGAAACCACGTCCTGGCTAAAGAGATAATAGAATATTTCTCAGAGTTGTCAAAGAAAGGGAAGATCCCCAACTTCGCTTCCCTGGATGAGACCGCGTACAACTCGATAGACGCCACGCCGCTGTGGATAATCTCACTCGAACACTATGTGAGGCATTCCGGGGACATGGCATTCCTTAAGAAGATATCAGGGAAGCTGGAAGAGTGCATTGAATTCCTGTTCTCGCGCGACAGTAACATGGACTATTACGTTGACCATGACGAGAAGGAGAACGAGACGTGGATGGACACGCTCAACAGGAAGACTAATGCCGTTGAGGTGCAGGCACTGTACTTCGGGGCGATGAGATCGGCGATTTATCTGATCGGGCTGCTTGAGAAAGAAGGCGACGGCAGGAGCGTGCTGATAGAAAAAATCGTAACGCGCATGGACTATGTCACGAATGATTTCACAAAGAGCTTCTACGCGGACGGATTCTATTTCGACAGGATTGATGGTGAGAAGCCTGACAGGACTAGAACTGCCAACGCTCTCGTGCCCATAATATGCGGACTCGACGACCACAGTAATAAGATATTGGATAACATCGAGTCCGGCGCATTCACCACCAGGAAAGGCATCCGCACCCGGGCCTCCAGCCAACCGGGATTCGACCCGGACGGATATCACACCGGAAGCGTGTGGTCTCTCACCACAGGATGGGCGGCTGCTGCAGAATTCCTTTCCGGAAGAACGGAGAAAGGCTGGTCATACCTGAAGAAACTGCTGGAAGAGATCGACCAGGATGCGCTCGGTTGTGTAGGGGAATGCTGGACCGGTGAGGGAAAGCTCACGGGATGCGGGCTCCAGCTCTGGGGCTCGGCCTTCGTGATAAGGGTTGTAGATGAGTTCATGCTCGGTATAAGGCCGGACGCCCCCAACAACAGGATCTACGTCTCCCCACAACTTCCAAAGGGAATAAGCCACGTGGAAAGGGAGATCAGGCTCGGGACGAAAAAGATCAGGCTGAGCTTTAGGAAGGAGAAAGACTACGTCTTCGTCACCCACACCGGGAAGGGCGTGGAGATACTCAGGGCGTGAACAGGTTGCTTCTAGTCAGTGAAATACAATATTGTTCCAGTTTTAAGTTCATCCTTTGATGCTAAATTTGTCAATCCTATTGCTGGTCTATCACCTTGATTAACAGATTCAACATATTCATAGTTTATTTCAATAAAATTTATTTTTGATTCTTTATCATTGATAATAGTTTTCATACCTTTGTGTAATGTTCCTGATAAAACTTCACCGCCTGCAATGATACCAGTCTCGCCGTCCAAAAATTCGCTTGGTATATCAAAAAGAATCATTACTCTATAGCTAGTTTGGTTCCCGATTTGAGAATCACCTTTAGAAATTATTTCATTGACATCCGTATTCATAGGCAAAACAGCAAATACTGTTAAAAAGGAAAATAGAATGAGAAAAACAAATAGAATTTTTAAATTACTTTGATTGCTCTTTATTGACTGTGTTTGGGTATTTTTGTTTAAATTATTGATTTTTATTTGAAGATACAAAATATTAAAGAAGAATGTAGCTAAACCAGATGGTTTGTTGATGGAATAGACAGTAGAAATAATCTTTCTTGTTTGAAATGCCAAAATAAGTATTAATATTCCTCCTATTGTTCCAAATAATCCCATCAATATATTTGAAATTATTAACACCAAAATTGATAATATTAGAAGAGAATCTAAAAGGTTTAATTTTGGAATGATAATTAATACTAACAGAAAAAAAACTTCTAAAATACTTGTAATAAATAACAGAACAACTAATCCTTTAGAAATTCTATTTTCAGAATTTATTTCAAGTGATTTTTTTCGAATTGCATTGTACCATATTGGAAAATAAATTCCTAATGAAAGGATACATAATAATACGAAGATTATCCAATTTTGTGATTCAAGAATTGGGCTTGCAGAAGCTTTTTGTCTATAATTCCGAGCAAAATTTAAAGCTTGGCTGACTTCTTGAGGATTATATCCTTGCTGAACCAGCGTGTTGTATATTTGTCGAGGAGAATATCCTTGTGATTTTTGGTTTTTAATCCATTCTACTAATTGTTGATTCACCATTTATTTATTAGTTACCTGCCTCGCATAATAAATTGTATGACAGACGAGAGTAAGAGTTATTCACCGAGGAAAGATATACTCATGTAGCGAATAAAGACATTAAAAAAACTCGCAAATCTGCTTTAGGTTTTGGGGTATGTCATTTTTCTACCCAACTTAACCAAATCATGCAGAAAAGTTCTATGCCATTGCAGGATATCTTATTAACGAATTGAACCAATTATTTAATTGGGTGGTCTCTTGAAGATGAACATTGCCCTCGTTGAAGTAGGGTATGAAGTCTGCAACAAGGTGGGCGGAATCTATACAGTCCTTGTTTCAAAGGCCCGCGTGATCAAAAAACAGGTCAAGAACTATTACATGATCGGGCCTTACTATCCGGAGAAGGCTGCTGCAGAGTTCGAGGCAGGGGAAGCCCCTCCGGAACTGAGGAAGGCATTTGATTCGCTTGAGAAGAAGCATGGGATAATCTGCCACTTCGGAAGGTGGGTCATAGAAGGCGAGCCTTCCGTCATACTCGTGGAGCCCGGGAAATTGTCTAAGAACGTCAACGACCTGAAGAAGAAGATGTGGGAAGGATATAAGATAGATTCTCTCGCATCTGACTGGTGGTATGACGAGCCGCTGCCGTGGAGCACATCCGTAGGTGTGGTGATCGAAGAGCTTTACAACTCGGGCGCGCTCGGAAAAGTTGTTATAGCCCATTTCCATGAATGGCTGTGCGGCGCAGGGCTTCTTCACCTAAAATCAGTCAAATCGCCTGTGAAGACAGTTTTTACAACTCACAGCACAGTGCTCGGGAGGACAATCGCGGAGCTGGAGAAGGAAGATTTGTATGATCTCATAAACAAGGGCCTCGCGGAAAATAAGCCGGTCGACCCGAAGAAGGCCTATGATTACGGCGTACAGGCGAAGCACCTGAATGAGAGGGCCTGCGCGCAGAATGCGGATGTTTTCACCACCGTCTCGAGCATCGTGGGGAAGGAGTGTGAATTCATGCTCGGGAGGAAGCCTGATGTCATACTTCCCAACGGCCTTGACATGGAGAAGTTCCCGTTGATGGAAGAGCTGGCCAACATGCACGTATTCTACAGGGAGAAGATACGCAGGTTCGCTCTAAGCTACTTCTCTCCTTACTACAACATAGACGCCAGCAATACCCTTTTCTACTTCATGTCCGGGAGGAACGAATTCCACAACAAGGGAATTGACATACTGCTCGACTCCCTGGGAGAGCTCAACAGGAGGCTTAAGAAAGAGAAGACCACTAAGCGCATAGTGGTATTCCTCTGGGTCCCGGAGAACACGAAGGAGCGCAAGATGACGGTGATGGAGAACATGTCCATCTTCGAGACCGCAGAGGAGGTCATAGACCAGGAGATCAAGGACATAAAGATCAAGCTCATACAGTCGTTCGCGAAAGGTGAGATACCGAAAGAAGACATATTCGACGAGAAGTTCCTGCAGGACCTGAAGAAGATGGAAATGAAGCTGAAGAGCAAGCATGACCAGCTGCCTCCGGTCACGCCGTTCGAGCTCTACTCGGAGAACCAGATAACCGATGGAATAAGGAGAAATGGTTTGCTCAACAGGGAGGAAGATGTCATCAAGGTCATATATTACCCGGCATATCTCTCCTCCTCGGACGGCCTGCTCGGGCTGAACTACTACAACGCGATCTCCGGATGCCATCTGGGCATATTCCCTTCATTTTACGAGTCATGGGGCTACACGCCACTCGAAACCGCTGCCCTGGGACTGCAGAGCATAACCACCGACCTAAGTGGTTTTGGCAGGTTCATAAAGGATTTCCTGGAGAAAGACGAGGCGAGCATCATGGTCCTCCCGCGCGACGACGTGCCGTACCAGAAATCCATGGAGCTGCTTGCGGACATGATGGAGATGATATACAAAATGGAAAGGAAGCAGCGTGGTCTGAATAAGATCAGGGCGAAGCACCTCTCCATGCTCGCGGACTGGGAGCATCTCATAAAGAACTATCTGCAGGCATACCAGATGATCGCTGGCGGTGTGGAAAAGAAGTGATTGGAATATAGTTTATATTGAATGACATTCTATATTTTTCATGGACGGAAAAATCGAGAGGATTTCTATCTTCATAGACGGAAGCAACCTATATTATAGCCTCAGGCATCTCGGGATTTCAAGGATTGATTTCCAAAAGATGATTGATGCACTGAAAAGGGGCAGGTTGCTGGTAATGGTGTTCTACTACAACGCTCCGCTGGACATAAGCATAGATTCGAAAAAATACTGGGAGCAGCAAAAGTTCTTTGATGCATTAAGAAGAATACCGGGATTCATCGTTGTGTTATGCAGGTTGAGGAAGCATAAAAAAAGCGACGGCACATTTGAATTTGACGTGAAGGGGGATGACGTTCATCTGGCCACTGACATGATAAGCGGGGCTTATGAGAACCTTTATGACACCGCTCTCATAGTTTCCGGGGACGAAGACTTTGTCCCTGCAATAAGAAAGGTGCAAAAGCTTGGAAAGAAAGTGGAAAATATCTATTTCTCACGGTCATCATCCAATTATCTCAAAAAGACCTGCGATTCTTCATTCTGCATGAACAGCCAGGTCAAGAGAATGGCAAAAAAACGGTAATGATAAGATAATTAATGATAATAAAGGCCCGGCATTGCCCGAAGACCATGCCGGGGAGTATATTGATTATATCTTGTTTGGATAGGTTTATAAATTTAATCATGCCTGGTTTGACAGCGTACCAGATGATCTCCGAATCTAACGGGAAGAACGGCAAGTGAATAATCCTGATTTATATTTCCGGAAATTATTCTAAGTTCATGCAACTCACTGTTCTAGGAACCGGGACATGCGTGCCTTCCCTCAAGAGAGGGTCTCCGGCTAATTTCCTGAAAATCGGAGGGAGAAATGTTCTTGTCGACTGCGGCCCGGGAACGACGATGCAGCTGGAGAGGGCGAAGATAGATTACAAAACCATTGACATCATTTTCATCACGCATTGCCATAACGACCACATGTGCGACCTGAATTCTATCATACATGCGATGAATTTCACTCCGGGATTCGACAGGAAGAAGCCGCTCATTCTCGTGGGAGCGCCCGGATTCAGGAGGGTTTACGAAACGATGTTCCAGCCGATCTCGAAGAAGCCCCGTCCGGGAACATACAAAATAATAGTCAAGGAAATAAAAGGCAAAACGATCTTCGGGCATTTCTCGGTGGAATGCGAGAAGACAATACACAGCAACACGAGCATAGCATACAGGTTCACGGAAAAAGGAAAGTCGCTTGTGATATCAGGCGACTGCAGCTTTGACCGGGGAATAATAGAACTCTCAAAAAATTGCAACGTTCTTTTGCTGGAATGTTCCTTTCCCAACAGCGCCAAAAATATAGTTGCACGTGTCGGCCACCTGATTCCGGACGATTGCGGAAGAATCGCAAAGGAGGCCCGGGTAAAGAATCTGGTCCTCACGCATTTCTATCCGGGTTTCTCGGAAACCGAGAGACTTCGCGACACTAAAAAGATTTTCAAAAACACGATCCTCGCGAAGGATTTCATGAAGATTGAGATTTAGGATTTCTTCGTTGCAGCCTTCCTCATCCTCGCCCTCTTCTTCAGGTCGGTGAGGATGTTCATGTAGTTGAGGAAAGCTTCGTATGGAGTGTCGTAGCAATTGAAGTACTTGTGCACGTCGCCGTCGGCGAACCACTTGGTGCACATGTAATAGAAGTGGTCGCTGGTCTGCAGCTTCCTCCACGCGTTGATCAGTCCTCTGTTCCTGGTTCTCAGCACGGCTGCTCCCAGCTTTATGATCTCTGAGAACGCATGCTGCTGCATCTCGTTCTCCAGCCATGCGCTGGTGTCCCGATGGACGTCTGCCCACGAGCTGACATAGGGGACATCATACGTGTCTTTCGGCCTGTACGTCTTTATGATCTCGCTCGGGGTCATGAAATTGAGATGGTCGTATTTTAACACTTCGTGCGGCAGGAAGTTGAGGAAGTCGAAGATTCCGGTCTCGACCCACTGGTGCTCCCCAAAGGTCTCGTAATCCATGAACAGGTTTATGATCTCTCCCGGAGCGGCGCTCAGCCATGAGGCAAATTTGTCAGCAGTGAGCGGCCAGCCCTCCCATTCGCGTGACGAGAAACGGAAGCTTATGTCATCGCTCAGCTTGTAGTTCCTGAGAAGCATGAGCGTATCGGCTCCAACTGATTTGTAAAGATAGTTCGGGGAGCGCCAGCCAAGCACGTTGTCGAGCCCCTCGGCGATTATGCATTTATACCCCATCGAGCCGATGACCTTCGCGACGTCATTGCTGTACATCGCCTCGGTGTTCCTGAACACTTTTGGCTTCACTCCGAACAGATCTCTTATCTTTTCCTGATGCATCTTCACCTGCTCGCGGAACTCGTTCTTCGAGATGAGGAACGCAAGGCTGTGATAGAAGGTCTCGTTCATCAGCTCGACCGAGCCCGTGTCCACCAGCTTTATGAAAGAGTCCATCACGTCCGGGAAGTGTTTCTCCAGTTGTTCTAGCAACACACCGGTTATGCTGAAACTGACTTTGAAATCACCGTTCGTTCTTTTTATCAGGTCGAGCAGCATCTGGTTGGTGGGCGTGTAGCATTTCCGCGCGATGCGCTCGAGATAGAAAAGGTTCTGCCGGTCATCGAAATATTCCTTTCCTTTGCCGACATCAAAAACAGTGAACTTGTTCAGCCTCACGGGCTGGTGCACCTGAAAATAAAAACATACTGAAGGCATGCGGACACCTTAACGGGATGAACCAATGACTTTGGAATAAACCCCTATCGTTATCTTGGCTATCTCCTCCCATCGGAACCCCTTTACCTCGTGCAGACCGTTCCTTATCATTAATCTCTTGACGGGAGCATATTTAAGCACGCCTATTATCTTGCTCGCCATGTCGTCCACGTCCCAGAAATCTGCGGTTATCCTGTGGCGCACTGCCTCCGAGACGCCGGACTGCTTTGAAAGAAGGACCGGGGTGCCTGACGACATTGCTTCAAGGGCGGTTATTCCAAAAGGCTCTGAGACCGAGGGCATGACGTAAAGGTCTGCTGCCTGGTAATACTTCTTTATGTCATCCTGGTACCCGGCGAAGAAAACATGATCAGAAATGCCCAAGTTTATCGCCATGCTTATGAGCTGGGGCAGCATGTCGCCCTTCCCGACGATCACGAAGGTCACGTCCTTCTCCTTCTCGAGCACCTTCCTCGCTGCCTGGAGGAAATAGTCTGGGCCTTTCTGGAGCACGAGCCTCCCGAGGAACAGGACGAGCTTCCCCGGCTTTGCGAATTCATTTGGAACGTATTCTTCATCGACTGCATTGTATATGACGTCCATCTTCCAATCCGGCACCTTGTAGAATTCCATCAGCCTGGCTTTCATGTAATTGCTGACCGTTATCACCCTGTCAGCCTCGTACATCCCGAGCCATTCTATGTGGGTTATGGTGCTGTTCATGTTGTTCATGCCGGACCTGTCGAACTCGGTGGAATGCACGGTGATGACGAGCGGCTTCCCTGATTCCTTCTTTATCTTTATCCCTGCGAGGAACGTCATCCAGTCGTGGCAGTGGATTATGTCGAACGTCTCGTCTCTCGCCACCGTGGCAGCCATCTCCGCATAATCCACGACGTCCTTGAGTATGTCCCAGCCGTATACCTCAGATTTGCCTCCGGTACCCTGAATATGGGAGGCGGAAGAGAAAGCAGTCGAGGGTGTATACGGCCTGAGCTTCGATGGGATCTGGATTATCTTTTTCCGGCCGGCGCTGATTATCTTCACACCGGTGCCCGGTTCAATTTCGCCCTTGCCGGACGGCATTATAAAAGTAACGTCTATCCCCTGCTTAACCAGACCTTCTGTCAGCCCTCTCGAGTGGATGCCAAGACCACCAGTAAAAAAAGGCGGATACTCCCATCCCAACATCAATACTTTCATTTCAGTCGCTGTACACCCCTGAATATGTCTTTATTTTAGTTAACAGGGGTTAAAAGTGTTTCTTCAGGTTTAAACATAAAATCTGACCGGATAATCATGGATTCGCCGGCTTTTTATGTCTTTCCGGGATATCCTCTACTATGGAGCATCTCATGCCAAAAATAAGGGAAATAGCGGATAAGATAACCGCTTCCGAGGAGCAAAGGAAGAAGCTTGCATCGTTCCTGCTTTCCGCCGACCCGGGAAAAATGCTCTCCTTTCCAGTGAAGAAGGTGGAGCTCAATAAGATCAGGATTGCGGCGGTGGACGGCGGAATCGTGAAGCGCAGCCTGCACGGCTTCGACTTCGTGCTGGCCCGCGGAGTCTCGGTGGTGTTCAGCTACACATGGGGAAGAGTGGAAAAAGTCGAATACTATCCGGATAAGGTGTCGAGCCCGGAACCCTCTGTGATGGAAGCCCTTTCCGACATGGACTATGCGCATTCTTCCTCGATCATACGGCAGAGAGCCGAGATAAGGACTGCCATAGAGACCGTAAGAAGGTTCAGGCCGGACATCATCCTCCTCGACGGCTCGATAATACCCCGCTACCAAGACAGGCCGGCGAAAACGTCGGGTGTTTTTTCCGGCTACATGGAACTGATTGCCCTCTATAAGGAACTGTTCACCACATGCAAAAACAACAACACGCTCCTCGCAGGCGTTGTAGAAGACTCGCGCGGCACCCGGTTCTGCGATATGGTGAAGGAGAACGTCCTGGGGAAAATTAATGATCCGGCAATAGATGATATGCGCGAGATACTCGAAAAATCGAGAGACACGAGTCTTCTTTTCTGGTTCCTCTCCGAGGGCGAGAGGACCTGCGTGTTCCCGTATTCTGACAGGCCGGAGGAGCATCCTGTCCTCGCAGACTTCGGGGAATTCACCGGCCAGCTTCACTCGTTCTACATGAAGACTGCAAAATACGACAGGCCGATAAGGATAGACTTCCTCGGGGACCGGGAGACGGCGGCTAAGCTGGATTCAGCCATCCTCTCGATATCCGGCCACCACGCAGGCTATGGCCTGCCATCCGTCCTCATAGAGGCGGATCAGGTGGCCAAGCTCGCAGAGCAGGACATGGACAGCTTCTACGAAACGGTCATGAGCCTCACCGGCAACCTCCCGGGCGTCTTCAGGCTGAGAAGGGATTCGAGGCCCTTCTGACGAGCCTTCTAAAAATTTTTTATCAATAGACGCAGCGCTTATAAAACTTAAACATAATCATTAAACAGTAAAGAAAAAGATGACCAAAATGCCATTGAACGCTCTTGCAGCATACGTGGCAAAAGCCGTCATTGATTCTGCATCAGTTCTGGGGCCAGATTCGGCTACGGGGCAGAATGTTATAAATTATGAGAACATCGCACCTGAAATGAGACCGGTAGTATCAGCAATAGTGGAAAATGCTGGCATGCATGATGGTATCGACACTACAATTTCCTATAAACCTATCAGAGTATTAGCATTTGATATCAACAATAAACCAGTCGATAAACCACTTCCAGAACTTAAAAATTCTGATGACAATTTCCAGAAAATTGATACACTTAGTGGGTACAGGAAAGAAACGGGGGAAGTGTATCAACATGGTCCTAAAATTTTATATTTAAAAACTACAAAATTCAGGAGATATGTTCAATCGGGGTGGGAAACCACTTACAGAGGTAAAGACTGCACTGATAAAAAGGTTAAGTTCCTGTTGAACATGTTCCCAAAAGAGAAAAAAATCTCACTTAAAACGGAACTACAGGGACATGACAAAAAAATTCTTGACAAGGGCATAGAATCTCTGAATTATGCTGTGGAGGAGATTGGGTCAAACACAGATGAAAAATGGAGTTATATTAACAGGATTATGGGATTTTTACGTAAATTTTCTTCTTCAGAAAATCCTGCCACATTCATAGACGGTAAACCAGAACATGCAGAATATTCAGCTTTCAAATTCTTCTTTGACACCATTACCGGAGGAAAGCGTTCGCTGCGCATCATAAATGCTTTTGGAAAAGATGATGAAATTGAATCGGATGCTGAAGGAAGAATTCTATTCAGAAAGGAATATGGAACTGGTCTTGATACCTCTAATGTAAAATTTTCTGAACTGAAAAGGGATTTAATGCGTGAATACAGGGAAGCCATAAATTTTGTGCGGAAGAATCCGGTCATCAGAAATAAAAAGGATTTCAATCAAAGGAAGAGGGTGAGATGATATGAGATCACTATACAAAGCCCTGCCGTTCGTTTATGCTCTAGCTTTAGGAACTGGTTCTGTTGCGGGGCAGGGAATAGACCTTAACGGGGTATCGCCGGGAATGAGACCAGTAATCGAGAGCATATTAAGAGAGGGGACAAAAAGTTATGGAAATTTTAATGTTTTCAAAGATACAACTTATGGCGGCTCCGGACACGTTAAAAAAATCGTGGGTAGAGAGATAATTTTCGATATGAGGGAAGTGAGGTTTGCCGACAAGGTTCTGGTCAGAAGAGACAGGCAGACTGGGTATACATGGTCCTCCGAATATACGACATCCAAAGGGGATAAGGCCAGAGTGAATTTCAGGCTTCTTGTCAGGCCCGGAGGAAGGATGATCCTCGAGACTGACGGGATACCTTTCAGCAGAAAGCCTACGGACAGTATGCATCTGCAGTATGCATGCGACGGTTGCGTTGTCAGGGAGAGCAAGCCGTTCTCTGTAGAATTTACGGGGTCATTCACGCCAAAGTCCCCCGAGGAAGGTCATGACTGGAACGATGTGCCGGGGGTTAGAAGAGAAATAGACGGCTTCCCTGAAAATTTCGATTACAGCTTTTATGAAATCAATGATGATGCCGGAAAGGAAATTGACATGGAAAATCTGCCTAAAGGGCCATGGACTTCACCGTTAGATTCAGAATACGGGAGGGCGAGAGCGTTTGCAACCAAAAGACTGATCGAAAAGTTGGAAGCCCGCCTTGACCGGGAGATATCGCAGGAATACTCCTTTGCGATGAACCAGATATCAGCAAGGCTGACCGAGCAGAATCTCCAGAAATTGTACAGGGAAGTGGCGAGGGAAACGTTCGGGTTCGACATATCCAAAAACCCTGCGGTCATTTATGAGTCTCCGAGATTTTCTACTCCGGCCGATGCATCAGGAACACACGGGCGCAATTTCATGCCGCCGAAGGATTCGGCATCAGGCCTGCCTGAAGGCATGGGCTTCATGAAGAGACATGAAAAAAACCTGCCTGTGCGCAGAAGGCAGAGATAATCTTCTCCGAGACAAGCATAAAAAACTTCTCCCATTCAGATTTGTTATTATGTCACGAAAGCTTTTCAGAACCGCCCTGGCGGTCTGCGCGATCAGGAGCATGTTCGATTACGGCAGCGGATACGCCCAGCAGCCGCAGGGGAAGTACAGGGGCGTTGACCCATCCATGGAGCCAATCGTGAGCGAAGTGATCCGCAACGGCAGTTTACGCAATAATTTCACCATGAGCAACGGAGACACCCTTAAGAACGCCATAATCAGAGAAATGTGGGTAGAGCCGGACGACAGTACCAGCAAGGTAATGCTGCTGATTATCGTTCCCAAAAAAGGAGGGTATTTCGACCTAATCACCAGTATGCCTCTGATAGAGGACCCTATATACGAGCCGCCGGACAGCGGGATGATTAAGCTCACGGACTTCACGGTTTTTGAAAGGGGAAGCGATTCCACTCCCATAGATCTTGAACCTGATGAGATCACAAAGGAGACCGGTGTAGTGGAAAGCAACTGTACGTGCGTGCCTTACGGGGTGATGATGCCGGAAGATATGAACCCTCAGGAGGCCGCGGGGGTTGACAGCACATACACATGGCTCATTGGCAAACTAAGCGATGCTCTCAGGAAAAGGGGAAAAGATCTATCAGAAACGGAAATGAAAAAGATATAATGATTGGCTTTACTCAGCCTGCTTCTCTGCAGCTGCCTTCTTCGGTTTGGCTGCCTTTGGCTTGGCCGCAGCCTTCTCAGATTTGGGCTCTTTCGGCTTTGACTCTTTCTTCGGCTTGGCTGCAACCTCTTTCCTTGCCTCAGCCTTGGGCATGGCTTCCTCGGCCTTCTTCCTTTCTTCCGCAACTGCGCGCCTCTCCTCGGACCTCTTTATGTCCTCGGCGCTGGGCTTGCTCAGCCTGAGCTTCTCGAGAATGCCGCCCTTTTCAAGCTCCTTCAGAACATCAGAATCACTAGCATCTCCTTTTATCTCGACCTTGAGCGGAAGTGGCTCAAGATGTCTCACGTTGCACTTCCTTCTCTTGACCTGGGTGACCGCCCTGGGGCCTGTCACGAGGACGAAGTCCTTGTCGACAGTGTTAACAATGACGCAGTATTTCCCTGCTTCCCTTCCCGCCGTTTTCAGGCATACGCGACCGATTTCCATGAAATCCATATTGAGCACCTTTATTAAACACCTATAATCATTCATGTTTATAAATCTTTCAATAGCCGAATTTGTCGAGCTTTCGTGACTTGACCTCTCTCCTCATGCAGGATGAGCATAAAGTGCCCCCGAAAGGCCTCTCGGGCCTCTTCTGGCTCTTTGTAAGGTTCCTGAAGGTGCACGTTGTTCCCTTGGGAGCGCCATGAAGCGGCTTCTTGCACACTGAGCATGAGGCTGCCCTGCCCTTCCTTCCGGTGTAGTGCACGACCCTCTTTCCTCCGGGCGTAGTTCTCTTCACCTTCCTGTTTGACGTTGACCTCAAAGACGGCCTTGGCATAGATTTCACCTAAAGACTCATGCACGGCATGAGTCGTTTAATACTGTATGTTACTGGTTATAGATTACTTTATTAATGTAGAAGACTATTTAAAACTTACTTTTTGTATTCTTTTCCCTCCACTTTCACGGTGAAGCCGGAAAGGGCCTTGTTCGTGCGATAGGCTATGACCACCTCTTCCCCGGGCTGGAGCCTGAGGATCTCCCACATCAGGAAGTCGGTGATCGAGTTCTTCAGTGTTATCCTGGGCATCATGGCCGACCAGATGAACGAGTCCACTGGGACCTGGTCAGTCACCTCCAGGTTCTCGAGTGTCTTGCCGCTCCTGTTCTTTATCTTCAGCCTCACTTCCTGGCCGTTCACGTCCTTGTCAAGCGAGAGAGTGACATCCTCCACATGGGACTTTTTATGGGTCTTGAAGAAGAAAAGGACCAGGGGTATGATTATGATGATTATGAGCGCAGGGAGTATGACGGAAAAATAATCATATGAGGCCTGGCTGACCACTTTCTGGGTCTCGAAGCCTGCCTTTCTCGCGGTCACCTGGAACCTGCCCTGCTCGGTTATGGGTATCTCTGCATAGAACCTCCCGTCCTTCTGGATGTTCGTGAAATATGCCTCCGACTTCCCCGTGTCCTGGTAGAGTACGGTTATCCCGGCATCCTGGACCGATTTGTTATCCTGGTCGAAGACATATACCTTTATGCTGCGCCCTATAAGCGCATCCCCCTCGGTCACGATGTTGAGGGTCCTGGTAATGCACTGGTGCTGCTCTTTCCTGCATATCTGGTTCTCGCCGCAGTGGGTGTCATCACAACAGTATCCCGTTGCTCTCGCACACTGGTGGTTTGCTATGCTCCCGCAGGTGCATTCCACCCTCCTGCATTCGTGAGTGGTCATTTCACAGTAGTCGCTCTCGTTGCACTGCGTATTCTCGCAGCACCTGTACTGAATGCATGTGTGGTTGGACGGGTATCCGCAGCCGCAGTTGAGCTCGCTGCAGTCGTTCGAGACGCATGATTCGCCTTCCGCGCAGTCAGCGCTGGAAAGGCATGTGTAAACTGAATAAAGAGTGAACTGGACGGAAGCAGAGCCTGTCCTGCCATCCTGGGAGGCACATATGAAGCTCATCACATACTGCCCGCTGTATCCTGTAATGCTAAAGTAGCCGGCAAACGTTCTGTCGCTCTCCCTGCCCATCTCTTCCGTATACCCTCTTATGGTGGAATTGCAGGAGGTCATGTTCAGGTTCGAGGTGATGGCAGTCCTTATGAAGGACATATTGACCAGTTCCGGGTCATTCTGCATGTACGTCTTGTTCGCGGGCGACTCCACGACCAGGTTGAACGGGGTGAGCTGCTGCGCCCCCATGGTTATGTTGACCGTTGTGTCCGAGGTTATGTTAATGACGGCAGAGCCGGGACTAACGCCTGTCTTCGTGACGCTTATGGTGTATGGGTTCGCTGAGGTTATGTTCCCGCTGTTCTCATAATATTCTGTAACGGTGAACCAAGGAGTTTTCCCGTCCGAGCCTGTTTGTGTATTCACCACTGCTCCGGTTCTGTTCGATATCACCACGGTGGCTCCGGAGACGGCGGAGCCATTTCCGGAAACGGCCGAAACGGTGAGTGACCATATCTTTATCAGCGTGTCGTAGGTGTTGCCCGAGAAGTCTGAAAGCCGGGAAGACTCGAGTATGATGTCGGTGTCCGTGTTGTTTTCGAAATTGGAGTTTGTGATTTTAAGGTCATATGATTTCTCCGAGTAAAGCCCTATCGTGTTGTTGGAAGAGGTGAATTCTGAAACAGTGTTGTTTCTCCCTTTTACGGAAAGCCCGATGGAAAGTCCAAGGGGAGAAAAATTATTCAAGGATGACGTTTTCTCTATAATGTTGTTGTCTCCGTTCAAAGTGATTCCGACGGAACTGTTACGGAAAACATTATTTGATAAAATCGTGTTGTTGACGTACGCATAAAAACCGAGATCCAATCTCTGTATAATGTTGTTGGTGATCATATTTGAGCTCCCGATCACTGAGCAGCTTTCGGCGTCTGAAATAATATTATTTTTTATCACGTTCATGGAGCCGTTTATGTAAAAGCATCCCTCGGAGATATTGTTCCCTTGTATCAGGTTGTTGTCGGAATTCACAGATATTCCAATTGTTATGTTTCTAATATAAGAATCCTCTATCAGGATGCTCGATTCCGGGCCGGATATTATCATGTAACCGTTCCCGTTCAAGCTCCTCAGGAAAGAGTTCTGTATTGAAAGCGATCCCGAGTTGTTTATAGCGATTACTCCGTATGAAGGAGGCGTTATGTCAAGGGTGACGTTGTCCATTTCCAGGCTCCCGGAGCTTTCTATAATCAGGTCGCCGTTCAGCGTTACCGAGGTATCGTTGCACACCACTGCCGTGCTTATGATCCAGTCACCGGAACCGGAGTATGGATGGTCGCATGCTGCCTGAACACCCGCTCCGGCCGCGAGAAGGGTGAGCAGAAATGAAAACACCAGAACTGATCGCCCGCCAGCACCCATGAATAAGAATTGTCCGCCGTTGCTTAAATTGGTTCAACATGATTGATCCAAAGCAATAATCAGCATAGGTTGGCCTTTACTCCGTCTGCTCCTGTATCCTTGTCTTGGGCTGGAGCTTTGGCGGGGTGGTTGTGGGGGCCTTCGGCTGGGGCGGCTGGCCCATCCCGGGCGGCGAAGGCGTCTGATCCGGGGTCATGGGAGCCTGCTTTCCCCTGCCCTGCTGCTCGAGCACCCTGACGGTCTTCTCCAGCCTCTCCTTTATCGCTTCCTTGTCCTTCCCGAAGTAGTTCTCGAACTCCTGGGCGGTCTGAACAACTCTCGATCTTCCCTTCTTTTCAGTCTTTACGAGACCCTTCCTTTCCAGGTGCTTTATGTAATCATAGGCCTTGTTGCCCTGTATCCTGATTATCTCCGACTGCATCACCGGCTCCTTGTATACGACAAGGGCCAGTGTCCTGCGGTGGCCCTCGGCAAGGTCTGAATGCTTCGCGAAGCGCGCTACCTTCGGGAGCATGTCCTGCTTCACCTGCATTATCCAGCCCTCGGGGGTCTTGAGTATCTCCATCCCCCTGCCTTCGTACTCCATCTTGAGGCCGTTGAGCATCCCCTCTATCTCCCCGAGCGAGGCTATGCCTGTCATCTTGGATATCTCCTTGACGTCCAGAGGCCTCGACGCCATGAAAAGGGCTGCCTCGATGAGCTTTTTCACCATGATTATATTTGTCCTGAAATCCTTTTAAGCATCAGCCCCAGGCAAACAAAATAACAGGTTTGGCGGGCTGGCCAAGCAGATATAAGAAACCTTCCCCAAATCTAAAGCATGGAAATCGCCATAAAGACCATTGCTGAGGTGCTGGTCATAATTGTAGTCCTAGTCGTAATCGTGTCCATAATAATCTCGAGCGGTTCCAGCTCGAACAGCATGGTCGGAGGCGTATACGACTTCTTCAGCGGCATACTCGGCGGCAAGGTCACCCCGGGGGGCGGCTCAGGGACTTCCGATGGAGGAGCAACTCCTGGCAGTACCGGTAGCGGCACAAATCTAGGAGGAGGCCAGCAGCCGGGCAGCCAGGCTGGCAGCACGAACCCCGGAGTATCCGCTCCTCCAGGACCAACCGATGAGCCGGCAAAAAGCCCTTATGGAATAACGGGATCAAAATGAAAGCGAAGTGCGTTTTATGCCTGGCCGTATTCATATTTTTAGCTTCCGCTTCGGTTTCCGCATGGGCATATCCGTATGTCAGGTGTACCGAAGAGGAAAAAAGGCAGGGCATCACGGACCAGTATCTCTGCGTGGAAATCGGGGACTATTTCGAGAAGATATACTCGGACCATGTTTACTATAAAACAAAATGGACGAGGCAGGAATTTGCAGAAAAGAATTCGATCCCGTGGGACATGAGGACCCTTGTATATAAAGGGCAGAAGCTGATAATCTCCGACAAGGCTGGAGCAGAACCCAGAGAGCCTGAGGAGCCCAAGTACAATGAGTACATATCGAAGGAAGGGGATGACATCTACGAGCTTTACCTTGAATATAGCATGGGAAACATCGGGGTAACTATGAATGATTTCATGGAAACAAACAAGCAAATCAAGCTGAGACAGGTAGGCGACAGCAACAGCTGGGAGATTTACCCTCCCGGGCAGAAGGTCCTTATCCCCCTTCAGGCAATAAGCCGTGAATTCAAGCTAGTATACGGGAAAAACATTTATGACCAGGCAGGCATTTTCTCCACAAAGGACAAGGAATCCATACAGAAAAAGCTGGATTACCTGAACGTAGACCTTAAGGTTCCCGTGATCGTTTTGATTCTTGACAGTCTGAAGCAGAATCATGTCGAATACGCAAGAAAGGCGTTTACGGAAACCTACGGAAACATACTTGACAGCGGCCAGAACAGGAACAGCCTTCTTGTCATGCTTATAAAAAATTATTACGGGGAAAAGAACAAACTGATTTATTTCGGCTACAAAAAGACATCCGGAGGGCTTATAGGCTATCTGGGCACGAGTCAGTTCAGCGGCATGCTTTCAGCCGCCGACACTAAAGAGCAGTATCTCACTCTCATGAGCGGCATAATAGACCATGTTACCGATACCGTTGAAAAGAAAGTTGTGAGTGAGGCCGACGCCCTGCTGGAAAAGGCGGACGGGTTCATAGGCAGGAAGGATTACGCAAATGCGGAAAGGGCTCTGAGAGCCGTATGGGACAGGTACAGGGAAATCCAGCAGGGACCTAAAGCAATGCTTAAGCTTGGAAACATGTTTTATGAAAAGGGGGATCTCCCGATGGCATACGCAGTTTGTCTTGAAGCATACAACGGGATAAAGGATGTTAAGACGAAAAATTACATAGCCGATAATTATGCCGCAGTTTTTCTCAAAGGGGCGATGGTCACAATTTATGAGATGGGGGATTGCAGCAAGGCGATGAAGCATGCAGACGAATTGCAGGCAAATTGTAAAAACGTGGTGGAAAAAGATGACGCGATAAATGAAAAGCTGAACAAGGTAAAACAAAGCTGCGCAAGATCCCAGAATGCCAACTGCGAACAGCTGCAGATGAGCGAAACCGGGGAGGGCGCGATAAACATAATATTCGTGGCGGATAATTTTGGCAGTTATGACGACATACGCACAGAAGCATCTGAGGCGATAAAAGGCTTTTTTGAGGCTGACATAATCAGGGAAAATTCAGACGCCTTCAATTTTTATCTTTACAAGAAGACATTCGATAATTTCTGCTTTGACGTCTATTATATTAGCCATAATGCCGACAATCCCATGCTCGGGGTGACATGCGGCCTGCCGAATGAAATTTTTGTATTTATCTCACGAACCGATATCAGAGGTTATGCGAATTATTTTTCAACCGTGAAAAATTATTTCTGCGCCTCTTCTTTAAATGGTCTTTCTAAAATGAGAGAAACCACTCTCCACGAACTCGGTCACGCCGCATTCGGGCTGAAAGATGAATACGTTGAAAAGGGAAAGGGCGACAAGAGCGGTGAGCCCAACTGCGCGCCTGACATTGAGACGGCCAGGGAATGGTGGGGCGACCTCGAGCCTGAGGGCGCCGGATACTATAACGGATGCGCTTATTTGGAAAAAAACATAAAACCCACCAAAAAAAGCATAATGAGCTGTAACTATGATGGATTCTATTTCGGCCCGGTGAATGAAAGGCAGATCACAAAGAAAATTGAAGAGATGAAAAAGTCTTATGAAAAAACCAAAGAACTTTATGATTTTCTTGCAAAAATAGACAACAAAGAAAGGGGGCTGGCATGAAACGCGCAATATACATCTCCTGCACTCTCGTTTTGCTTTTCTGCATGTGCCATGCCTCCGCAGAGCTGACCCCTCTTGCTTACCAGATGGAGATATCATACAATGGAGGATATCTTAAGCTCGAGTCGATGGACCTGAAAATGGCGCCATTGGATTCCATGAGTCCTGAAGGGAGGTATGTACTGAAGCTCCTGAATAAAGACAGGTCCGTTCTCTACAGCAAGAGCTTTGCATTCCCGGAAGGAATTTATGTGACGCCGCCCCAGGAATGCTTTGACAACGAGACCGGAGATTTTGTCCAAGAGAATTGCCCTGATATAACTTCTTTCATTCCAGATGAAAACCCGACGGCCTCAATAATAGTGCCATACAAGAGCGGAGGGGAGAAAATCGTTGTTTATGATGAAAGTGGCAAAGCCGCTCTGGAAATCAACTTAAGCGGTTATGCAAACTACTGCGGGGACGGGAGGTGCGGCGAGATGGAATACCCGTTCACCTGCCCGGAGGACTGCAAGTCAGGAGTGAGGGACAGCCTGTGCGACGGAGAAAGCGACGGTCTGTGCGATCCCGATTGTAATGGCGACCAGACCGCGGACCCGGACTGTGCGCAAACAACTGGTCCCGGAATCCCGTGGCAGTTCTATATAGTATTAATAGCAGCCGTTGTCATCGCTTCCGTTGCGGCATTCATCGTCCTCAGGAAAAAGAAACCGAAAGATTCCGGGTATTACAAGCCGTACTGAATCCGTCTAAGGAACCAGTCTGTCCGGAGTTCTTGGGAATAATATAACCTCCTGAACGTCAGGAATGCCTAATATCTGCTTTACAAACCTTTCTGTGCCAAATCCGATCCCTCCCATCGGGGGGCAGCCGTACCTGAAAGCATCGAGGTAGAACTTGAAGTCTGCGGGATTAAGCCCCTTCTCCTTCATGACCTTTACAAGCACCTCGTATCTGTGCTCGCGCTGGCCTCCCGAGGCCAGCTCCATCCCCTTGTAATCAAGGTCGAGCCCGCGCGAGACCTTGCCGTCCATCATTATGTAGAAAGGTTTTAGTTTCGATGGGTATTTGGTTATGAAATACCACTCGACCCCTTTCTTCGCCATTATCTCCCCGAACTTGGATTCGTGATGATCTTCAAGGTCAGAGCCCCATTCGAGCTTCAGCCCCGCCTTGTCAAGTGTCTTGATGACCTCGTCGTACTTGAGCCTCGGGAACGGGAGCTCAGGAATCTTCACATCAATCCCCTCGTGCTTGAGCTCTTTGAGCACGTGCACCACCATGTGCTCGAGAACCTTCATGACATCCTCTTCGCTCTCAACCCATGCCAGCTCGAAGTCCGTTGACAGGAATTCGGATATGTGCCTTCGCGTGTGGAACTTCTCCGCCCTGAATGCCTGGCCGATCTCATACACCTTGTCGAGGCCGGATGCCATCATCATCTGCTTGTAGAGCTGCGGGCTCTGGCGAAGGTAGGCCTGTTTATCATAATACTTGAACGTAAAGAGGGTCGAGCCGCCTTCGGCACCTGCAGCCTGGATCACAGGCGTGTGGATCTCCATGAACCCCTCTTTCCTGAAGTAATCATGGAGCAGGCCAAGCACCTTGTGCCTCACCCAGAAGATTCTGGCCACTTCCGGGTTGCGCAGGTCGAGAAACCTATAATCAAATCTCGTGTCCTTCCCTGAATCGATCTTCCCGGAGAACTCGAGAGGAAGCGGCTTTTCAGCTTCGCTTACCACAGTTATCTTTTCAGGGATTATTTCCCATCCTGATTTGGCTATCTTCGATTCAACGGCATCACCGACCACTTCCACGCAACTCTCCCTGCCCAGCTTCCCGATTTCATCAAGAACCTTGTCGTCAACATCGCCCTTCTTGGCAGTTATCTGGGCAGTGCCTGTCCTGTCGCGGAGCACGAGGAAGCTCATGTTCCCGAGAAGCTTGGTTCTCTCCACCCAGCCCTTCAAGACCACTTTCTGCCCTGCCTTCACGTCTGCTGAATACGTACGGAACATATACTATCTCTTGGGGTGTTGTTTATTAAAAGTTTGCCCGGGGACAAACCTGTTGGCAACTCTCCTCTGGAAATCGTCACACATATATCTCACTCGTCTCCTTCTTGGTATCATATACAAGCAGTGAAAGGGTCTTTTTCACCCCTTCCACGGTCCTCAGCTTGTCAATCACGAAGTTCCCGAGGGATTCCACGCTCTCCGCCCGGACCTTTACGATGATGTCCCAGTCTCCGGTGATCAGATGCACCTCCTGCACCTCCGGGAAACGCGCGATCCTCTCAGCTGTGTCCCTCTGCGAGAGAAGGCTTCTTCTCTCAGGTGTGTGGTACTCGAACGATACCAGGAGGAACGCCGTGACAGGCCTCCCGAGCTTCTTGCCGTCTGCCACGGCGCGGTAGGCTTTGATCACCCCGAGGCCTTCCATGCGGGTGATCTTCGAATAGGCCGTGGTCACGGGAAGCTGGAGCTTGCGCGCGAGCTTCTTCGTGGTTTGCCTGCAGTCCTTCTGGAGCTCCCGGAGGATCTCCACGTCTTTCTTGTCCAACTTCACGCCATACATATTGTAATATTTACGAAAATAAGTATAAATACTTGCACTTTTTTGTAAAAAGTGCAACAAAATTCGGATTAAATTTATATTGCCGCTAGGATTTAGTGAAAACAGAGGTGAGAGGATGAAAGAAATTAATGATTACAAGCCTGTGCTTGATTTGAGGGAGACTGAAAGGGCGATAAAATCAGTCAAGGATTTCTTCCAGACGGAGCTGGCGAGAGCCCTTTCTCTCCAGCGGGTATCTGCCCCGATCATAATCAGGAAGGGCACCGGGGTGAACGACGACCTTAACGGAGCCGAGACGAAGGTGACCTTCAAGATACCTGATGACGGCCACTCGCTGGGGGAGGTCGTCTTTTCGCTGGCCAAGTGGAAAAGGATGGTCCTTGCGGATTACGGCTTCAGGGTTGGAGAAGGATTATACACCGACATGAACGCGCTGAGGCCTGACGAAAAGCTTGACGAGCTCCACTCAATTTACGTCGATCAGTGGGACTGGGAAAAGATAATAACGCGCGAGCAGAGGAGCCTCGAATTTCTCAGGCAGATCGTCAGGGAAATATACGGAGTGATGAGGAAGACGGAACAGATGGTGTATGAAAAATACCCGGAGATAAAGCCCGTCCTTCCGGATGAGATAAGCTTCATCCACACCGAGGAACTTGAGAAGCGTTGGCCAAAGCTTTCTTCGAGGCAGAGGGAGGAGGAAATAACAAAGGAGAAGGGTGCCGTCTTCATCATAGGCATAGGCGCCCCGCTTTCGGATGGCAAACCACATGACGGCCGCGCCCCTGATTATGACGACTGGATAACGCCCACCGGAGAGGACAGGAAAGGGCTGAACGGGGACATAATAGTATGGTATCCCGTCCTGGGGAGGGCGCTGGAGATTTCCTCGATGGGAATAAGGGTCGATCCTGAATCCCTTTCGGAACAGCTCAGGATCCGCGGCATGGAGGAGAGGAGGCATTTCCACTGGCACAGCCGCCTGTTAAAAGGCGAACTGCCTCTTACAGTAGGAGGAGGAATAGGCCAGTCAAGGCTGTGCATGTTCTTCCTGAGAAAGGCGCACATCGGAGAGGTCCAAGCGAGCATATGGCCCGAAAGGGTTGTGGAAGAATGCGCAAAAAGTGACATAAGGCTGCTCTAAACATTTTAAATCCTCCCCACAAAATTAACGTAAGGTGCTCGAATGAACATTGACAAGGTCCCGGGAAGCGTGGGGAAGGAGATCGAGGTCAAAGGCTGGGTCTGGAGGATGAGGGAGAGCAAGGACATAGTCTTCCTCATCATACGCGACTCTAACGGCGTGCTCCAGTGCACGATCAAGGAGGGCCACCCCGACTTCGAGAGGGCCAAGACCATCACCATCGAGTCTTCCGTTATTTTGCACGGCCTCATTGAGGAGGACAAGCGCGCTCCCACTGGCTACGAGATGAAGATAAAGAAGTTCGAGATAGTCGGCCTGGCGGAGAGATATCCGATAACCAAGGACCAGTCTCCGGAACTCCTTCTGGACCTGCGCCATCTTTGGCTGCGTTCACGCAAGATGACCGCGATAATGAAGGTGAGACATACTGTTGTTGGCGCGATACACGAGTTCTTCCGCGAGCGGGGCTATTACGAGTTCGACCCGCCGATATTCCAGCCTTCGCAGTGCGAAGGAGGCTCAACGCTATTCGAGGTGAAGTATTTCGAGGACAAGACGTACCTTTCCCAGTCATGGCAACTATATGCGGAAGCGGCCATCTTCGCGCTCGAGAAGGTATACGACATGTCCCCGACGTTCCGCGCAGAGCGGTCGAAAACCTCGCGCCACCTGGCTGAATTCTGGATGGCGGAGATGGAAGCAGCCTGGATGGAGCTGCCGGAGGTCGTGCAGGTGGCGAAGGATGAGATAAGGTTCATAATCCAGCAGGTCCTGAAACATAACAGACCAGAGCTCGAGCTTCTCGGCCAGGACATCGCGAAGCTGGAGAAGATCGCAAAGAAGGACTTCCCGACGATCACATACACCGAGACGCTTGACATACTGAAGAACAAGGAGAGGATGAAGGTCACCTGGGGCAAGGACCTGAGGACCATAGAGGAAGACAAGCTCATGAAGCACTTCGACACCCCTGTTGTCGTCACGAACTACCCGAAGGAAATCATGGCGTTCTACAAGCCGCGCGACCCGAAGGACAAGAAGACCGCGCTGTGCTTCGACATGCTCGCGCCCGAGGGCTACGGCGAGATCGTGGGCGGCTCCCAGAGGGACACGGACATAAAGGAGCTGAGCAATTCCCTGAAGGACATGGGCGAAAAACCGGAGAACTATGAGTGGTACCTCGACCTCAGGAAGTTCGGCAGCGTCCCGCACTCCGGCTATGGAGTGGGTGTGGAACGCGTGATCGCATGGCTCTGCAAGCTTGACAGCATCAGGGATGCCATCTCCTTCCCGAGGACCATGGCTCGGTGGAAACCATAGTATGCTTCCGCGCTTTACGCGCGCACTACAATTTTTCCCGCACAATCCGTTTAAAAGATTTTCTGAATAATTAACAATCTGTGATACTATGCTATACAAATCTCTCCTGGCCGGAATGACACTGCTTCTCATGACAGAGCCTGCTCTGGCCCAGGACGTATCCAAAACTTTCACGGGACAAGAGGCGAAAAGGCTTCTAGCGGATGCAAAGGTTCTCTACTTGGAAAGACCTGAGAGCATCGGATACCTCGACGACGGACAAAAGAAAAAATACGTGAACATATTCTCGGCGTTTGAAAGGCTCACAGGCGCGCAGGGAGTTTCCGTTGAGCTTGAGTATTCCCCGCCGAACCCGGATTCTCCCACGCCGAGCCATACGTGGAGATTTTATGGAAAGGAAGGCCAAAATGTCGTGGTGGAGATTTACATAAATGACAGGCAGGGGACGACTGCGCCCGGCGATTCAATAGTCACGGATGGCCTGAGCCTCGGAAAAAACAGCGTGGCGGAAGGCGACACGAGAACGTTCCTGCGAATAGATGATCAGGAATGTGCCTCAAGGGCGAGCGCGCTCGCCAATAAATTGAACCAGGTTTTGGGCGAGCCTAACAGGCCTGCTGGAAAGAAATGATTTCCAATTTTTACTCTTTCTTCCCGCCAAAGAACTCTTTCAAACCACGGAACTTGTTATCCTTCAGAAGTTGTTTCGTTGTGTCCCATGAGTATCTGACCACGCCTTCCTTGGGAAGGCTGCCGTGCTCTCTCAGGTATGTCTTCATCCAGTGGATGGTGCGCTCATCCGAGGGATATCCTGATCCTTCGACGCCATACTTCTTCTGCAGGGTGACTATGGCTTTATCTCGCTCGACCTTGGCGATAATCGAAGCGGCTGAGACCACGGGATAAGTCTGGTCAGCCCTGTGCTCTGCGACCACTTCCATCTCCGCCTTCGTCAGCTTCTTGAGCATCCGTTTGAACTTCTCCGTATTGTTCTCAGGGGAATCGACGAATGCCTTGCCCGGCTCGAGGCAGTCGAGTATCTCCGCCATCTTCATGGCCTCGAGCTGGTTGAGATTGACCCCCTTCTTGCTGTAGCTGTCTATCTTGCAGGGCGAGACTCTCATGATAACGATATCTTTGGCCACCTTCTCGATCTCTCGCGCGAGGATCGTGCGGCGCGAAGGGCTGAGCATTTTCGAATCCTTTACGCCGAGCTTCCTGAGCTTTGCTTCATCCTCGATCCTGATCGAGACCCCTGCGATGACCATCGGCCCGAGAACTGCGCCGCGGCCGGCTTCGTCAATCCCGCCAATAACATGAGATTTTTCAATGACCACCATTGCAATACACCTATTTCATTATTTGACTAAGGCCGAATAAAAACGAAAAAGATTTACTCCACAATTATCGGCCTCATCTCGCCGCGGTAGGAATAAAGCCGCTTCTCGATCCTGTCGAGGCGATCCTTGAGAATGGCCAGGTCGGGCCTGTTCCTGTCTGCTGCGCCTGCGCGCTCTGCCGAATAAACTGCCTGCTTAAGCTTTGCAACCTCGCCGATGATGCTGCCAAGCTGGCCGCGCGTCTCGGCCACGGAGCGCTTTATGCTCTGGACGTCCTCGAAGAATTCCTTCGGCGGCGCGGCACCGGGCGGAAGGGGAACGCCTGGCTTTCTTCCGGGCTTGTTCGTCTCGTCGTATATGCTCTTTATCATGCTCTCGTCCTTCTCCAGCCTCCCGAGGATCTGGTCTATCTTGCCTTTCAGGGCCGCTATGTCGCTCTCTGCCCCGCGCCCCGGCGGCAACGGGACCCCTGGCTTGGCGGGTGCGCCTGCGGAGAGCGCTGCCATCCTCTTGTCAACGAGGTCCTTCATGTACTGGAACCCGCGCTCCAGGGCATCGATCCTGCTGTAAACCTTCTGGTCAACATGAGGCGCGGGAGCTGGCGGGAGCGGAACGCCTGGCTTTCCTCCGGAAATCAGCCTCTTCATCATCTCTATGTCCTTTATGTACCTGTCGGACATCGCGCGCATGTCCATCTCGCGGGCAGCCTTCATCTTGGTCTCCATCTCGGCGACCTTCATGGTGAGCATGTTCCTGAGCTTTTCCATATCCATCCTGATGGACTGGGCGTTCTCAGCGCTTTTTGCATAGGCTTTCATGTCGGCCTTGCTGCCTTTCCCCTTGCCCGCGGCGCCGGGCGGGAGCGGGGCATTCTGCATCTTGAGCTGGATAATCTCACGCTGCATGCTGTCCATGTCGTCCTTTATCGCCTTCATGAGGCCAGCGTCGAACATCCCCCCGCCTTCCCCGCCTGGCCTCGGGACCATGACGACGGAGCGGAGGAATTTGACCTCTTCTATGGTCTTCTTCCACAGCTTGAACGTCTCGATGTCCTTGGATATGCGCTCCAGCTCCACTATCCTCTGCTCGGCCTCTATCGGCAGGGGCGACGGCGACATCAGCTTAATCCGTTCTATCTCGTTGTTGAGGTTGATTACGTCGAGCTCGAGCACCCTGTGCAGGTCCTCAAGCTGGGACATCCTGTCTGAAACGTTGCTTTCTTCAGGCATAAGCATCAAATCTAATCCAAATCTCTCTTCTCAATTAGATATTGGGCAGGGAATTATATTAATAATTAGGAGCTATTCAATAATCAGGCTTTCTGGCTGCGTCCGATGGGTCAGCCAACGGGTTGGGAAAGAAGCTCGTGCGTTCTTCTCAGGACTTTGCCGATGTATTCATCAGTTCCATAGACCTGAACATTGAACATATCTCCGGGATATTTGCCTACACCCGCAAGACCAGTACTTCCAAAGCATCTTTTTTTGGTTCGCGGATTCGAATAGTTAAGCCCGTCTATGGAATATCCCCAGGAAACTCCAAAAAGATGATTCGGATTAACAGTTTCAACAAGCACAGGTTTATCTTCACTTATATTACACACAACCTTTGATTCAGGGCTGCTTTCAGAAAGGGCTTTCATCAGTGCGTTTATGACATAAGCCGCCTGTTCGTCGGT
>Ga0315274_10002581_pt1 | contig 27252 bp, 41 predicted proteins | sample YL17G02_20_MG_FD_203700 | JGI IMG/M metagenome (GOLD analysis project Ga0315274, IMG submission 203700) | Sediment microbial communities from Yellowstone Lake, YNP, Wyoming, USA - YL17G02_20 | ecosystem: Environmental > Aquatic > Freshwater > Lake > Sediment | place: USA: Wyoming | collected...
GCATTGCTTAACGCCATACAGATGAGTACTAGGATGAATATTCCCAACACGTTTACCGCCAAAAAGATGGGGTGACTTGGGATCAGGAAGCTTGTAATGATGAGTCCTATAGTTAAACTGATTAGTAAAATCACTATTCCATAGTCAAGCGTGTGGCTAAGAGTGCTGTACTGCCCCGCAACCATCTCTATTTGCGCCTGAGTAGTGGCATCACTCGTAACTTGTCCGGTCACAACCGCACCGAAAAACAGGTTAGTAACGTATGAAAAGATCATAAACATCAGAACAGCAAAGAATATGACACTCATAACGAAGACTACCTGAAATATCTGCCCTTTCCTATTCCTACCAAAAAGGCCGCCTTTCAACCGAAAACAACCTCCTTCTTCGACTTACGCTTACGAAACATCTTAACACCAATCCTGTCTATCAAAGCCTGATTCTGAAGCACAATAGCCCGCAACGAGTCCTGCCTTGTAGGGTCCCGTATGCCAATCTGCCGCATCACTCCCTGCATCTCCCGAATCCACTTATCCACCTCGTTATCGAACGTAAAATACCTCTTACCCAAAACTATCACCAAACATTTTCTTCTTTGCATCAAGTTTCTTGTTATTAACAGCTTCCCGTGCCACGTTGGTGAAGTGTATGGCTACAGCAAAAAACATGATTAGCGTCACAAACATCATAACCCAAAACATCCTCCACCCAACAAAAGCCCAACTGTACCCTGCCTCCGAAGCTATCTTGGCGCTAGTCCAAACGGTCATGTCAATAAATATGACTGTGAGCATCAAAAACATGTAAGTCAAGGCATGCCTCATCGTAGTAAAATATATTGTTGCTCCGGCGCTGAACATTATCAGCAGCGAAAACAGTAGGGCTACAGCAATCATTGTGGTATCATCGTTTTTGACCTTGATCTCTCTTGTGCTGCCATCACAAAGCAGCGTGATGTACTCCCCAGGAATGTTGGTATAACTAAAATTGAGGTAATACACAGGAGGATAAAAAGAAGTAAGATTCCCATTTTCAACAAGCACCCCCGTCACGTTTATTATCGAATAGTTGTAAATACTGCAATTGGTCAAGCTCGGAGTCAACATCTTGCAGTAACCCCCAGCATCCACTTCCTCGTGACACATCACAGCCCCAACTACTCCAACCATGGCGAGCATGACTAATGCATATATTGGTATCTTCATTTTGCATTTTTCACGTAATCCAATCGTAACTTTTTCTCCTTGGTGTTGATATTCCACAACTTGTCGTTATTCCACCACTTGTCGTCGGTGAACAGTTCATCACCACAGCAGGGAATGGCAATATGTTTTCAGTAATGTTGTAGTCTATAAACTTGACTTCAGCACATCCAGGATAATTTACTGTTAAATTGAATGGTCCATAATCCGTACGATTAAAGACTCCACTCAGTAAGACCCACGATTTCATTAAGAAATAGCTCATATTTGTGTAACCATCGGCATTCGTTGTAAGATTACCTACTTGAGCTGCTCCCCACTTTCTGTCTATACGAATAGTTGCATTCACCAACGATTGACCAGTATTATTTATCACTCTCATAACTATACTTTTGTAATCATAAACATCACCCCAATTATATAAGACATCTACTGTAATTTCTGGTTCAGCAGAATCATAAAATTCCCAAACATCTCCTCTATTCCGAAATACTGAACCGCTAAAGTTGTAAAATTTAGCTGGAGTTGATAAATCTACGGTGTACAATCCTTTTAGTACAGCAGGTGCTCCAATTTTCAAATCATAGTAACTCGCATTGGTTACACGCCATAAGCTTGCTGAGTATAAATACACATCTCTATTAGGAATCGCTTGCATATAGCATTGGTCATCTGCATCGAAAGTGCATCTTTGTATATCTCCAGAATTTCCTATTATTATACCAGCACCTCCTCGCATGCCTGTAATTGAACAGCTGTATCCATAAAAAGTCATGCTGGACATATCGAAGGTTTGATATGCTGAACTCGCACCGAATGTAATTGTTCCGGGGTCGTATGTATATCCATTATTTGATATGTGCCCTAAATAAACGGTTCCCGTACCACTAAAGACTAAGACAGGTGCTCCTACCCATTGAACAAAAAAATCTGCATGACCAGCATAAAGATTTAGTCCACCACCAGTCATTCTTATGTAGCTTTTGACACGATAACTGGTTTCATATATTTCCTCAAATTTGCCGACAGCATCCCATCCTTTTGATTGGCTTGTGTCATACAAATCTTCAAAGGATACATTTGCCTCTGTTGGAATATATAAAACATCATCTCCTCTATATGCCGTTACTAATTGCCCACCATTTATAGGATTGTTAACTCCTGTAATTCTCATCCTCATAGCACTAAGGATATACCCAAAGTTGTTGTAAATATGAGGATTAAACAACACCGTACCGTTTTGCTGCAAACAATTCGTATTATCTGTATAACTCCATATCGGAACCCATACAGCAGTACCTCCGGTAGCATTTAAAGCATTGACTTCCCAAGTACAATTTATTGCGGTAGCCTGAACTGTAACATTCAGCGAGATATTAAAATCATTCATTCCATTATAGTAGTTACTAACAGCATTAGTAATACTAAAATATATTGAGTCATTTATCCCGAAATCGTTGAGAAACAGTCTAGCTTTTGTAGTGTATGGACCTCCTGTATTGTTGTATCTGGTTATATTATAAAAGGTCTGATTTATATTATTAAAAGTTAATGAAGCAATTACAGGGTCAACTTTTATCATTTTACCGACAGCGACATCTCCTACCTTGAAAGATACAACTGCCGCATTATCTGGTAAATATCCTGAAAAATTAACCATAGGATAGTAGTCAAAGACATCTGTAAAATCTATCACTATAGCATTGAATAATATATGCATATCCCTTAATTTGTCTGTTGTAATCTTTCCCGGATGCACAAATGGTCCGGTAATGACATAATGAATGTATGTGTCTTTCATGTTCTTGTTTTTGTTAAGAAAAGTGTTAGAAAGTTTATTCGAGTAATCACCAATTTCTTTTATTTCTGAAGTGAATGTATAGTCTGAAGAGTCAACTGTTCCAGTCTTAATATTCCCACTACTTTCCCAATTCCATGTAGGTAGTTGTGATGCATCTATCATTCCACCTGCATAAGTAAATAGAACCTTGATAGCTATATCATCTTGTGATATTATGCCATTGTTTGATGTTTTTGACTCTGCCATCACAATAGGCAACAATATTATCATGATAATATAAATAAATAATGCTTTTGTTTTCATCTTCATCTCACCAATATTATGCCAAATACAGCTTCCGAAAACCAACAAAGTTACCCATTTCATCGTTATGCTGGAGGTTTACTTGACCCGAAGGCCTGCGCTACCTTCTCCAATGCCGACACAACCTCCCTAGTGTTACCAAAACTTTCAGCAATAACCTTCTGCGCATGCTCATACGTAAAGTACGTCACCACTATCACCAACGCCAAAATAGCACCAATCGTTATCAGCATACCCCACTTCTGCCAAAAGTCCTTACGGCTGCTGAACATCTGCTCAAGATTGTCAATGGCATTGATACGCATCATATCGATATCGTAATCCATCGAGTGGTACCCGACATTGACGTGAGGAACATAATTTATCGGAACGTAAACGAAGCGCTCATTAATACTTGAACTGTTCCGAAAACCTGTCCGGTACTTGTTTTTGTCCCGCAAGGCAGCAACAGCCTTCTCACTTGACCGCACCACAGCCTGCTTCAGAGGATTGTCATTCGAAACGTCACCATCCACCTTCTCCTGCAACGGAATGTAGCTGTGACGAATCTTGATGTAAGTCGCGTAGTCCTTCCGGTTCACCCTGTCAACGATCTCGTCAGGAGGAGGCGTAGTCTCTGCGGCGCACCTCTTGAGCCAAAAGAAGGTTTTCTTGCCATAATTGTATTTGCGCTCCACCAACTTGTCAAACAGGATGGTATGAAGTTTTCCGTCACTTTTCATCTCCTTAATGGCAACAATCCACACCCTCTGCTTCTTAAGCACGAAAAGGTAGTACCACATAAGGAAGATGATTATTGCCGCAATGACAATACCACTAAAAACCTTCAGCGCAGGCAATAGCATACGCAGAGCCTGCTGTGCCAGTTCTCCAGCCAAAAAACCCCACCTCCAACTACATCATTGCTTGTTGCGGTCTATACCGATTAAACAGGTTAGTCATACCTGGAAAGATACCCCCCTGCTGGGGGGTGACTTGCTGTGCTGTCTTAACTTCGCTTGTGTGGTGGGTTGTCTGGAAAAACAGTCTGAAACCATTCTCTCGCGCTCCGAGAAGGATGGCATGGATTTTGCTGATTATTTCGTTAGCCACTCGCTGAATGTCCAGCCGGTGAAGCTCGAACTCGTTGTGGCGGCTGCACAGAGTATTATATACTACTCTGCCGATTTGCTGCATTGTCCAATTCATTGCTTCCTCATCGTAGTTGCTCACGACGTAGACCGGATTGATGTAACTCTCGATAAGGCTGATGCTCCACGTGATGCCGCGGTCATTCATAATCTGGTACCCCTTCTTGGAAAGCTCCCACTTCTGGTATATATAATTGTATACATACTGCCACTGCCAATGCTTAAGCTCCCACTGGCCAAGGTCATTAAGCTCGTACCCCTTCCAAAGGTACCGCAACGGCGTGGTTACCTGCTTCTTGAAGTCGAAAAGGAACTGAAGAAACTGCCTATCCTGATTAGGAAAAGGAAGACTACCCTCGGCAGCAACACTCTGCTGCGCAATGCTTTTAGCCTGGTATTCGTCTATGTATTCCTGAATAGCCTCTGCTCCAACCATCACTTCCTCCTGTGCTTGTAAGTGCGAAGTCTGCCGATCCTGAAACTTCGGCCTCCACGTTTACCTTTCACTTTACCGATAGCTATTCGTATCCAGTGGTGGCCTTGTCTGCCAACATCCACGCTTCGGTACTTGTACTTCTTGCCACACGGTATCTCCTATCCCCTCCTCTTCCTGCTTTTCTTAACCTTCGGCGCATAAATCAGCCTACGAGTTTCGCCACCAAAAAGACCCGCAAAACCACGCGGCCTAGTAGTCGTCCTCTGACCAAGAATCAGCGCCTGAAGATCAGCCTGATACTTAAGAACACGCCTATTCCTAACCCTCCTAAACTTGCCGAATTCAAGAGCAAAAGCACCAACACCAAAACCCCCACCTGGAGGAACAAGCTTTGTCAACTCAGGAGGAGGCATAGGCTCCTTCCATTCCTCCCACAACTTCTGATCCTGTTTTGGAATACGGATAACCTCTATTTTAGGAACCGTAACGGTCTCAATCTTTTCTTCAGGAACCTGGCGAGGTAACTGAATACTAATTTGCTCATACTTCGAAATAGTTTTAACCGAAGGCGCAAGAAGCTGCCTGAGTCGACGCGCATCCGCACTGCGCTTTCCAGGCTCCTGAACAACAGTCTTTATGCCAATTAGTGATTGCAACGGCGTAACAATCACCCTTTCTCCAACCAACTTTTTGCCACCATAAATTCCCTCCATACCTGCGGCTGCAAGGCTTCCTGTAACTGGAGGATTTATCAGCCACAACGATTGCCGTGCAAAAGACTTGCGGCCTAACTGCTCAACAGTTTTACCAGAATAAACATCCTCAATATTGGTTACGTATTCATCTTCAGTCAATAATTCTAATTGTGTTTTCTTTCTTTGTCTGCCAAATACTCCTGGTAGATCAAGATTGACCGGGGGAGCAAATGCCATTTCCAATTGCTGTTTCGGAGTAGTCAATTGCTGCAACCTTGGTTCCTGTAATTCCAATGCACTTAACAACTGACCACCGCTCACCGTAGACTCCATACCTTCCGGCACAGGACTAGGACGGAAAGGCTTAACGAATTCGTTAATCTTCGGAGTTGGCTTCATCCACGAAAAAACTTTGCTTCTCTTAACTGGCAACTCTCTAGTGATTAAGAAATCCACAACCTTAGGTTTTCCCAATCCATACTTACCCACTACAAATTGGCGAACACCAAAGAAATTAAGTTTAACAATATCCTTATCGGCGTATTCAGTTACGGGTGTAAGTTGTAATCTCTGATTGGAAGGCATACCACTACTCTTAATTGCTTTTGCAAAAATTGACTTTAGCACTGGAAATTGTTTAGAACCACTCCTTGGGTGTTCAACATACTGGGCGAATAGTTCAGCTATAACTTCACGATCACCTACAGATTTTCTACCAAATCTCATATTTCTCATTTTAATTAAAGCCGAATATTCTCTTGTAGGCAAAAATTCTTTAAACTGAGATAAGCTTGAAGGTTGGAGGTTCAATGATTCATAATGCCACTTATGTCCTAGTTCATGAGCAAGAATTCTATATTTATCTATATTAAACATACCTGTCTCAACATCAGTTCTGTACTTGATTTTTCCTGTCCTAACATTGTAGGTTCCAAGAACAGTTTCGCCTTTTACATCCGCTTTGAAGGGAAATTTTTGTTTTCCCTCTACCAAAAATTCGTATTTACCAAACTTTATCTTGGTACCGGTATATTTGACCTTTGGAAGGACTTCTCCTTTAAACTGAACTTTCTCTTTGTATCCAACAGGAACTTCCCAACCCTTAATATAAGATGCCTTAGTCATTCCACCATAAATCTTTCCTTCTTTCTCGACAACAAAATATTTCTCCTCAACTCTGGGTTTGTATTCCCGAATTTTTGTCGCAGCTAAACGGTATGCACCTTTCGCTCCAGTCAGCATCTTGGGATAGGCATAACCTGCAACTCCAGCACCGGCAAAGTAAGGCCCAACTTCTGTAGAAAGAAGCCTACCCAACTCTTCTGCCTGCCTTTTGGCACCTTTCTTACTGCTAACTTGCTTATAAATATCGGCTGTGTATTTTCCTGCAAGAACTCCTCCTCCAAAGTATGCAACCAGAGCGTACTCCAAAGCCAATGCAGGAGCGGCAGCCGTAATCAAACCTCCAGTACCTATAAACGCCAACGTCACACCACCACCGATAGCCACGTTCCTGAGGGCGGTTGTCGGCTCATTCCGCAGACCCTTATAGGTTCCCCTCATGACTCCTAAAGGTATGTGGGAGGCTTCCTGAATGTTTCTTGCACGCTTCTCACCCAAAACCAACTTAGTGAGTCTGTACGAATCTTTAGGAGCAACACCTGCAAACAATTGTTTGTACGGCTTTTCTATCTCCTCAAACGCTGGCAACCTCCGGGTGTATTTGGCCAATTTGTCGTATTTGAACTCCTTCTCAGGAACCCATACCTCACCCTCCATCGTACTCATTGGCAAATAACCCAGACGCTTCATACCCTCTTCCCAGAAAGCTTTAGCACCCTCACGAGTCCTAACAGCCTTTTCTTCAGCCAAAAACTGCCACTTAACAACTTCGCTGCCTCGCCTCTTGATCTCGCCAGCCGCACCCATAGCAGTCAAAGTACCAACAGGAGCTTCCCCAAGAGAACGCCTACGCTTAATGATCTGCGCCGCAGTCTCTTCACCAGTAAACTCAGGCAAATACTTGCCTACATCACTTTCTTGAGCAACACGCCCTTCAGACTTGAGCCTAGTAACCAGCTTCATCCCTGGTTCCACAGGCATGTTTCTCAACACGTAACCCTGCGGACCGTAATACGCCACTCCAGGAGTCTCCTTAGTAAGCTGCCGCGCCTGCTCAGAAGACAACCGCTGCCCAACATACTGCTGCAAGTTCGGACTCGTACCAAAAGAAGTAACCACCCCCTCACGAGTCCGCGCAATAGAAGGCCCAGAAACCTGCCTAACCACAGTCCCAGCAGTAGTAGCCTTAAGCCTGCCAGTAAGAAGTTGAGCCTGAACCAGCTGCTGCCTACCCGAAAGAGTCTGACCCTGCGATGCCGCAATCCTACTGATCTCGGCAGCGCTCTCCGCAGCAGTCTGCTGCCTTGGAGGCGGAGCGGGCATTGCAGAAGCATTGCTCACTTTAATGTAGTCGGTAGGCACCCAATTGGGATTGGTAGAAGGATAGAATTTACCGTCGCTAGTGACGACACCGCCTCTTGTAGCATCATAGTACGCCGTTTTGAGTCCGACCTGCGGGCTGCCACCACCGCCCACGCCACTACTACGCGGTGCGGAAGAACCCGCTGTTGGAGCGGGATGAGAAGCGCGATACTGTTCAGCTCTTTTCTGAAATCCAAGACTAGAACCGCTTTTGACGGCCATTACTATATCAATATGGCAAGGTACTATATATAGGTTTGTCCCCAACTGGCTTTGTGTAGTAAGTGGCTTTTGTGTAAAAAGTCAGGGCTTTTCCCTACTTCTTACACAAAGCCGGGTTACTGCCACCCTGTTTTATGGACGATAAAACGGTCTGGGTGGCAACAGAGGCAACATTTTCGGGGCTAAACTCTATATTTGGGGAAATGACGATAATTCGGGCTCCTTTCGCCCCTTTTCGCTTCTGTAGCGTAAACCCTAGGCGGGGGAGCAACCAGCTGATTCGGCTGAGTTCCCTGCCGTTGCCAGATGAACTCCACAAGGTTTTGGCTCAAAGAATCGCCTTCAGTATACGAAAAGTCCCTTTTTACTGCCTCTGTTGCCACCTCATGGTATTTATCGTCTATAGATTTAGGTGGCAACAATTTTTTATTTGTCGCCACCTTATCGTCTACTGCCACCTGGGTGGCAACAGAGGCAACAGGTAGCAATAAGGTTTTGGGGTTACTGGGCTTTGTGTAGTAAGTGGCTTTTGTGTAAAAAGTCAGGGCTTTTCCCTACTTCTTACACAAAGCCTCCCCAACTGGTGCTGAATGTGGCACAAATATATATATTCAATCATCACATAAGTAACTAAAATGCTAAGTTCTAGCAGAAGTACAGACGGTAATGGCAGGAAGGAGGTTTAACATGAAACTGCAAAAGAAAGGAAATATCGAGATGATCCGAACGTTCGTAACGGGTCTTGTTGCGTTGGCAGTGATGCTTGTGGTCGGTTTCATCGTGCTGAACCAGATCAGCACTGTTGAGATGACAAGTGGATCGCCGAACATAGTTAACACGACGCATTACTGTTCGGCAGGCACTTGGAACGGCACAGGATGCGATTACAGGGGTACACTTGCGGTGATCCCGGACAGTTACGATGCGGGGCAAGGCTTCGTTACAAAGATGATGACCATCCCGACATGGATAGGTATTTTGATTGTCGTCGTTATGGCGGCAGTAGTGATGCTCTACTTCAAATAGGAAGAGCCCAGTCAAAACAACAGTTTGGAGGATACAAGATGAAACAGCTTAGTAAGAAAGGAAATATCGAGATGATCAAAGGGTTCGTCAGCGGCCTCGTAGCCCTAGCGGTGACCCTTGTCGTTGGCTTCGTTGTTATCGGTGAGCTTAAGACGAGCACGACTGACCAGAATGCCACGACTGCGGCAACAACCATCGCTACCAAGATGCTGACCATCCCAACATGGATTGGTATTTTGATCGTCGTAGTCATGGCTGCTGCGGTTATGATGTACTTCCGCTAAAAACACCCACCCTTTTTTTTCTTTTTCATTCAGTTCAGTATACGGAGGCGATGCGATGTTTAATAAGTGGACTCCTGAAGAACGACGAAGCATCCAGGAAGCGCGGCAAGAAGCATTCAGAGAAGAGCATGAGAAGCAGTTGCAGAACGCCATTATTGCCGCAAGAAACGCCCCCTACAGAGGTGAGCAGAGAAGGCAGGCCCTCAAGGAATCAGTAACAAAGTTGGCGCAGCATTTCAAGGAAAACGCCAAGAAGCAGAAACCGACGCAGGCTGGCGGCCACTGGCTTTTTAACGAGAAGGCTTTCGGAATGCCTAAGAAGCGCAAGAAGCCTGAAATCGGATTCTTCTGAAACGTTTTGTGGCTTATTTTCAGAGTTCTCCTTTTAGGATTTGCTGAACCACCCCGTTCAATTCCAGAAAGTCAATTTTTCCCTCTTCAGCAATACAAGGGTTCATAAACTTAAGAAACAGGGCAATCACCTTACGACGCTCATCCTTACAGCCTTTATCGTACCCATTCCGAAAAGCTACGGCATTCGATACATGACCCATCAACTCACCCCGCATTCCTCATACTTACCCCACTCATGCAGCTTGAATGCCAACACCGCAAGCAGCACAGGCCCGTACACTGGCAATACGAAAGTGTTGTAGTAGTGCTGCGTAGCAACCGCAGGCTCCAACACCAACTGCGGATCAGGACTTGGCAACTCGTTCTGAACACGCAAATTCATTAAGCCGCCGTAAACCTGAAAGATGGTAAAGTACAGCGTCATTAATACCAATGCATACCTGATCCCACTGTTAATCTTTTGGGTCATAAACATTAAGTACAATAGCACTATTTCGACAACAACCCATTTGACACCTAACACCACCCACATCCTACCAGTTAGCAGATAGATCGGGTTTACCTCAAAAATGTGGAATTCAGGACGCAACATAAGCGTAACTGAATCAAAAAGTGCGCTCAAAAAGAAAACCGAAGCTAAACAGATACGGCTCCAATTCAACCACGCCGTCCTGTCTATTCTAAAACTCTTGCTCGTCAAAGTCTGCACCTTCAGGCATCTCATCAGGATTCTCCGGAACCTGACTCATCTGAGGTTGCCTGCCCTGCGGAGGGTATCTTATCGGAGGTTGCTGCTGCATCGGATGAGGCATCGGTTGAGGATTCTGGTAGCCATAAGGAGGCAGCGGAGGAGGCATTGGAGGCCCTTGCACTTCCTTAATCGGCCTACCCCTCCTGCTTTGAGGAGGCATTTGAGGCGGTATGGGTTGCTGCATTTGCGGAGGAGGCGTAGGCGGCCTGATCTCCGGCTCATCCTCATCCACAAGCTGCTTCTCAAGTTCCGCAAGGAACGTGTAAATCTCCAACCCCTCACGCCACACACCATAACTCTCTTTTGCAGCCAATACTCTTCCTACTGCTACTAACAAGTCTTTGTCCATCTCGATCTTTGCCATATTCAGTCCTCCTTCTCTATAGTCATGTCGGTATGCGGAACCGGCTTTGGCTCCACATCAACTCCTGCTACTCGTGCAAGCTCCCGAAGTATCTGGTTGTTTTGGTCAAGCAACTCATAAATACTGACTACCGCCTTTACCATCTCATTGTTCTGGTCAATAATGCCATTCAGATTGTCGTTTATGCTGTTAACACTTTCACTGATTCTAGCTTCTGCTTTCTTCTGAAGCTTCTCCGCCTGTCCTAACGCAAACCTTTCGATCACCACTATTCACCTCCATAATTAGTGTCGCGAGGGGACACCGCATTCTATCTCCGGCCGGCTGCGTGCGTATTCCAGCGTCCGGTACAAATCTTCAGTGCTAGGTTCGCGTGTCATCCCTCTCCTTCTCAATTCCTTCTTTCATATCAAGAAATGCTTTGTCCAAGAAAATCGACCCGCCATTAACATATCGTCTGCGTTTAATTCTATCCCAAGCCTCAAGCATCCGCTCAATTATCCGTCGCCGCTCATCATCTCGCACCGCCCGCAGCCATGAATCAACATGGTCGTAGCTCAAGCGGTCGTAGGCGGCAAGCATGTCCCAGCGCTTGCGGTCATCTTTCTCAGCAAAATATTTTTGCCAGTCCATAGTCACAAGCCTCGCATCTTAGATGCGGGGTAGTTGATGCCACGCCCAGCCCAGCCGAGCCACGCGGTGATCATTATCTTCTTACCTTCTCCTTCTTCTGATAAACAAACCTGTTAAGACTACCATCAAACTCCCACCTAAGCAGCATCCTACGCCGAAACGCCACCCAACCAGTATACAAAGCTAAACCCGCAAGCACCCACGTCGCCACACCCCAACCCCACAAAAAGTAACTCACCACCGCCGAAACACCATACATTACTGGCGGGCCGAACACAGCAAATCGGAACACCAAATTGAACACGCGCCTACTGTTCAGCAAAAAGTCGGCAAAGTCAGCAAAACTCCTCTTCCCCTCACGAAACTTACGAACCTTCATAAGTTACCCCTCTCATGCTTATATTTCGCCTTCAAGTACCACTCATCAATCTTCCTAATACTACCACGCAACCGCACAACACCCCAACTATGATACAAAAGAATCCCCAAAGCCAAATAAAACACAAACCACTCAAACCAACCCAAAAAGTCGTACCTACCAATCATAATCGCCAAAACGTAGCAAACCACAAAAAACCCCATCAAACCCATCCCCCACTTCTCCTTCCTAAGCTGCCTCTCATAAATCTTACGCTCACGCGCCAAAAACCGTTCCACATCAAGAACCACCAAAACCACCCCCAATCGTTACATTAACACTGAAGTTGCCAAGAATACTAGAAGAAGGATACTCCCGACAGTAATCATTCACGTAATCAATAGCACCATTATACGCCGAAACGTAAGTATACCTCGCACCCACAGCAAAACCGGTAACACCAACAATAACAAGCCCAACAAGCACCATACCCAGCAACGGCCAATCATACCTTGATGAGGTCATTCATAATCTCCTCCTGCAACTTCTGAATCTCCAACGACAACCGGTAAACCGCCTTTCGGTCTTCCCTTCCGCACTCCAACCTTTTCCTTCGCTCCTCCAACAAGTCCCGAACCTTTCGAGCCTTCCCCTGATACTCCCTGAACCTCCTCTCGTAAAGCAACAAGCTCATCTACATCACCCACCCAATACTTGTAGTAACCACTCCCTTTATTCTGAACGTACTCCGCACGTATCAAACCATACTTCCTTAACATCTTAAGCAAAGTGTTGACGTTCGCCAACTGCAACCCCAAAGCCTTCTGAATCGTTTGGCTCGTCACAGCCTTCTTCTGCATTCTCATCCAATCATATATTTCCCACTGCCCCATGTTTGAGGCGGTGCAAGTTTAGGAAAAAGAGGTGATTCTTCTCCCGATGCCAACGAGTAAAACCTAAACTTACACCGTATCCTCTTTTTTGTCCACTGCCATCACCACAAGGAACGTGACCATAAAAGCAGTTATGATGAGCTGAGTCGTGCTACTTTGCAGATTGTAACCCACAATCTCTGCGTTGCTATTCAGCAACTCCACCGCATCCGGGTTGTCGGAATCGCTGCAATACGTCACCCCACTGGTCCACAGCAATCCGTACTCAACTATTGGTTGCCCTCCGTAAGTTGTGCAGATTGCGGCGTGAACGCTTTCGTGAGAGTAAACGTGAACCGCAAATGTTCCCCACACGGTCAGTGCAAATATGATTGCCCACCCATACTCCCACCTCATCTGCCTTTCACCTCGTATAGTATGAGCAAGCCTTCGCGGAACGTGAAGAGATGCCGAAACCGGACTTTGTGACGGTTCTGTAAAAGCCAACTATTTGCCGAGTCTACTGACAGGAACTCCTGAAGCTGAATCAGTGGAGTGTGAATGTGAGGCTCGATCATAAATCGTTGCCCGAGATACCCAAAGTTTTAACTTTGGGAGGAAAGGGCATACCTCCTTCTTGTTTTACAGCGAGAGCGTGGATTATGCCTCTCGTTTTGTATTCTCCAGTAATCCTATCTATAATAGCAGTCTGAAATCTTTCGTCATCACTACACTTTCCAACTAATAAATTTGCATACGCAATTAGTTTTGTTCTATCTCCTTCTAATCCAGCTTCAATAATCTTCAAAATCTCTGATTTGTGTTGCATCATCTTTTCCTACCTCTTCTTTAGATGGCGTTTCTTCAACTTTTCTAATTTTTTAAATGTAGCTGATGAATTATATTCAAAATGTTCTTTATCCTTATGAAATAACTCTTTTTCAATATCATCAAACACTTCTTTCTTTGATTCGATGATTGCTATGTTTAATGCTTCTTCTACAACTTTAGACATACAAAAATCTGCAAACTTAGTCTTAGCTAATATTAGATAACCGATAGCTTTGTCTTTTGGTGTTATATAATTCTCTACACATTTCCATAATCTTTTTTCTGGGGTGTTCATCTTTCTCTTACTCCAAACTCAATTATGTCAGTATCTATCTTTTTAGCACCAATCAAATCATTAAGGAACTTCTTAATTTCTCTTGGTTTGTGTTCTGTTTTCATCATCTCACCTTTTCAGATTGATTTACACATATATAGTATTTGCATCGTAATCAGTTCCTTATTTTTCCTTTGTTGAATATCATCATTATGGCAGTGTATTCCAGATCGGTGTCGGTAAACAACTTAACCCACTTATGTTCACGATTGCATCCCATCACGCGAATCATCCTTCACCACCTTCCTCGGAATCTCTTCACACTTAAAGCACATTCCTCCAACCGCAAACTTGTTGGTCGTATAGATTGTTTTTCCGCAAGTGAAACAGACCCAGTTATAGACCATCACTTTTTTATCAACTCATCCTCGTAGATATTTATTATTTTTATAGCCATTTCGTTTTGTTTCAGTATTTGCCATTCTTCAACGGAAATCATCACCTCACCCCCTATCAATTTCTTTTAGACAGTTTTTTAGGTAAGCGTACGCATCATCGTCGTCCGTAAGTTCATACTGTTTATTGAGAATTTTGATGATGCGTCGTCGTTCATCCTCACGACCTTGCTTGTATCCTGCTGCGTATTGCTCTGCCAATCCTCCCATAGCTTTTGCCATAATACTTTTGGGCAGGATTGTCGTGGCCATCATCTCACCCTTCATAATCTTTTGGTGGAGTGGCTTCTTTTGGCCTTTCTTTCCCGCACCACCACACACCACTATCGACATGAACCCATGTATTTTCGACAAATCCCGTTGTTATCGGTTTTCCGCAATTGACGCAGTTGACCATCATCTCACCCGTACCCGTCCCCGTCCCCGTACCCGTACCCGTCCCCGTACCCGGACCCGGCACATACAGGCACACCCTTAACACTCTTCTCAGCCGCAGAGGTGACATCTAAAATCTCGATGGCCTCCAACAAAGTCACCCGGCTCACTTCGACGGGAAACTTACACTCCGAAGGCTTTGATGTACCCCGTTGAGCCAATTCACTCAAACTCGCCGCACCCGCCCAATACCATATCCGCCGAGCATTCCGCAACACCACTTCCTTACCCTTACGGCTCTCAAGATTTCCAGCAAACACTCCAGCCGAGTATGTTCGCACAATTACATACGGTTTTTGTTTCATGGTTTAACCCTCCTCATTAGTAATGGCCTGTGTCAGATTCGAACTGACCGTGCAATAGTTCATCCGTTTTACTGTGGACCCCTTTCGGATATATGCACTGACACGCCACCCCCGAAGGTGCTGTTCCACCGTTTATTCTCCCCTTCTGAGGCACTACAGGCCAAAGTGAATGGTAATGGTAAGGGTGTTGTTTTACGCATCGTACTCTCCTACATGAACATCTTGACACAGTTGTGCGGCTACAAAAGTGTCATGCGCTTTAGCGCATATTTCACACAGATACTTATAGCGTTTGTGACGATTCAATACTTTTACCATGAGCATCCTTTGACATTGACCATCCCAGTAGCCATCCCAAAACGAATCCTACAATAACCCCCATCAAGCAACTAACCAAATCAAACTGTGACATTTCGGATAAGGTCGTAGCCTTTCACAGCCTTATAGCACTTAGCACAGACCCACCTCCCCTTAATCTTAAAAATATTCCACTCACAATGCTTCGTCCTACACACACTACACTCCCTCCTAACCGGCACCTTAACCACTTTTCTTCACCATAATAAGATGCTCAAACTTAAAACCGCAACGCTTAACCAAAAAGCAATCCTCACTACTGCACTTCGAATACCTCGAAGCCTGCGACTTCCTACGGTAACAAGCAGGAAGAATGGACTCCGAAACCTCCACAACCAACCTATCCATCCTGAACCACCGCCACAACCTTACACAACGGAACATACCAAATCCTCAACAAACCATCAAAACGCTCATCCTCAATCTCAACAAAAAAGCGATCAGCATTCCGAACCACACCACACACCTGAAGATGACCATCAAGCCACAACGTAATCTGTTCCTTACCGAAATGCTTTAAGAAAGAAGAAGGAAAACCGGTGGCCACACTAAGCCACCCTGCTTCCTTCTTTACTACCACCCACCACCTTATGATCTGGAACCGCTTCAGGAATGAAGTAGTCATGCTTCGGCCTACCACCCTTACCGATACCGGCAAATTTGACATGCACCGTGAAGCGTTCACCCTCCAACCCGCCCTGCCTCGCACCCAACGAAACAAGCTGACCGTACAAGGATACCAAAGTCAAACCTTTAGTGACAGTCCAATACTTCTTCTGCCCATCAACCTCAATAAGAAGTTCGATCTGGTCAACCTTGTTACCCGTGACGGGATCAACAAAGTTCGCAGGCACCGGCTCACTCAAACACTTGACTTGATATGTTCCCTTTTCAGGTTTGAACCAGTCTTTCGTCTGGTAGTCCTTCAGTGTTGCATACTCTTTTTTGTAGTCCACCTTTTTTCGCCTCCTGTCTCGATGAGACTGTCAACCTCTTTAGTTGCGCCCACATGAGGGCCTCGCAATCGTTATAAGGTACTATCCAGGGCATTTTGTAACACCTCTTTTTTCTTGATGACTTCCAATCCTTGCCGGATCAGCATTTCCGTGTATTCACTGCGCGTCCTTTCAAGTGCTAGTCTGCGCTTCTCAAGCTCTTCGTATACATCTGATGCGATATAGACTGTTAACATTTTTCCCATGTTGGTAAACCTCACATACAGTATACACCTCCTTATATAAATAATTTGCGGTACCCCCACAAGTAGTGAAAGCATAAAAACAGCTTTGTAATGCCTTTGTAATGCAGTAGTGGTAAGAAAAGAATAAGAACAAGATAGACATTGATATTTCTTCCATGACCAATCTTCCATCTACAAGATTTTACGCAAGTTGCCTCGATGCACTTAAAGACCAAACCAATTTTAGTTCAATGACGGAAGAACAGAAACAGCAATTCAACCAAGACCTGCAAAAACTTCCCATCGACGACGACGAGTTACGCCTATTCCTAAAACGAAATCTCGGAATGGAAACATTCGACAAAATTTTGATAAAGACCGAGCAGATAATTAACGAAAAGAATTTACGAGAGGTGCAATCCACGTCAGCACCACTACGTATTGAAAATCACATCCCCAACGCCGAATATTTATGGCATAAGCAACCATACTTTTATGACAAAGCTCGTATCTGGTGGACTTGGAATGTTGACCATTGGGAAATAACGGACGACACCGACATGAGCCGCCTACTAGACAACCAGTTAGGATTCTGCGGACAGACAGTCACATCATACATGCGTAGCAGTTACTTGGAAGCGATGCGGTGGGTAGGACGTGCTCGTATGCCAAAAGAAGCTCCAAAGAAGTGGATACAGTTCAAAGACAAAGCGTTCTCCATAAAGAGTAAGAAAATCTACAAAGTACAGCCCAACTACTTTTTCTGCAATCCCATACCATGGGAGATGGGCGAAACAGAAGACACGCCCGTCATGGATAAGTTGTTTACCGAGTGGGTGGGTGAGAAACATAAGCAGGTATTGTATGAAATAGTAGCATATTGTTGCTACACTGACTACCCTATCCAAGTATTGTTCTGCCTGTACGGAATCGGATGCAATGGCAAAACCGCATTCCTAAGATTACTTGCGTGTTTTTTAGGACAATACAACATAGGACATACCGAACTTGATCTGCTCACGGGCCACAACAGGAGCCGTTTTGAGGCAAGTAAGATATTCAAGAAGTTGGTGTGCCAAATGGGCGAAACCAACTTTGGGCTGATTCAGCACAGTAGCACTCTTAAGCAGCTTACTGGTGGTGACCTTCTCAGTTTCGAAATGAAAAATAAAGACCCATTCATGGGATACAATTATGCCAAGCTCGTCATTGCCAGCAACAGTCTACCTGTTAGTGCTGACACTTCAGATGGGTGGTATCGTCGGTGGATTATTGTCGATTTTTCGAACACGTTTCCGGAAGGGAAAGATATTTTGGAATCTATACCTAAAGAGGAATACAATAACTTAGCCAAAAAGGTAACCCGCATACTTCCTGAGTTGCTAGAAAGAGGATGTTTTTGCATGCAAGGTGATTTGAGGGAGCGTAAACGTCACTACACAATGGCAAGCAACCCATTACCTGTATTTCTAGAAAGATATACTGATCGCCTTATCGAGGGATACACGAAGTATTCCACTCTGTACACTGCTTATGCAAAATATCTGAAGCTGATCAAGAGGAGGATTATCAGTATACGGGAGTTTGGGGAGTTGTTAGCTGGAGAAGGAATTGAGATTAGCAAGACTAGTAAGATTCTGAATGGGATATGGATTAGTGATCGGTGGGTTGAGATGGTTGAGTTGAACCCCCAGAAGGTTGAGAAAATGTCCGACGAGGAAATGAAAAGCTCGACGGACAGGACAGACCATGACGTTATGACACGAGTTGTACCTTATCCCCTATATAGGGGTCTAAGTGCAGATCAAATCATAACGTCATGCGATGTCATAGAATCCAACACACAAGACTCTACAGGTATACCTATTGAGGAAGATGTAGCCGGTTCGCATCATATCTACCTGAAGTGCTACCTTTGCGGTGCCGCCGTTTCGGGCTTGTTTGATGATTCGCCTGGGGGTAAGGGTAGGCCTATCTGTGGGGATTGTAGTACTGCAAAAGATATGATGAAGTGATTATTGTTCTGTAGTATCTAATAACGATTAAAAGATTTAATCGAATTTATATAGTACAACATAACTATTCTAGACCAATATAGACCAAATATTGTCTCTTGGTAGGGATGAAAACCCAAAACGTCCAGAGGGTCATCAATTTAATAGGTATTAAATTCAAAAGATATATAAGCCACCAACCCCTACCAAATCAACCATGTCAACCAATCCAACCGATCCGGGAATCCCGGCAGCCCAACCCAACCCCCCAATCCCGGTAACCCCTCCCAACCCCAAAGACTACCCAAACTACCTCAAACTCCGCTACCCCAACCGGTACACTCGCTGGCAGTACTACAAGCTCCACCTGCGCATGCTGGCCTTCTGGGAAGACGGCTGGATCACGCAGCGGACAGTTAACCGCTTCCTGGCAACCATCAGCAACAACCCAAGCTATGGCAACCCGTTGTACTACGGCTTCTTGAGGAGCTATCTCGAATGCTACCGGCCTAGTCTTAGGAGGGCTAGGATTCAGATTAGGATCATTCGGCCTGTGAGGAAGGCTAAGGTGTTGAGGCAGTACAAATTCATAGAGTTAGGCACCATGAAGTTTTTGGAGAACAACCTACCAGACGGGCAGCTTAGGATCATGATCCGGCTGTACTTCGAGACTGGACTACGCCTCATGGAGCTTATTAACGTCAAACTACTTGACTTGGATATTGGGGGCCGCGCCATCAACGGAATAGGAAAAGGTGGGAAGCCGTACAGGGTGCGCTACAGCCCCAAAACGCGCGAGTTGCTGGCCAAATGGCTAGACACGTGTCCCAACAAGGCTTACCCGTTCATGTTCTACCGTAGACGCAGTATGACACCTTTAAGGAACCAGGCCAGCGCATGTTGGTACTACTTTATGACGCGCAGCAAGCAGTTGGGGATAGATGGGGTTCATCCTCACCGCTTCAGGCACGCTTTAGGACACTACTTAAGAGCCGATAAGGGTTTTGACCTATCTCAGGTAAAGGAGAAGCTTCGGCATGCTGACATAAGCACAACCCAGATATACAGTCCTGCTACTCAAGAAGAGGTTGATGACAAGATTGATAAGGAAGTGTGGAAGGTTGACGAGTAGAGTAAACGAAAAAGTTTGCCCTGATGTCCATAATGGATGTAAAGAGCAACCTATATTTAAAACTTTCGGAGGTAACGCAAGGAACGACGGAACGCAATTCCTCCCAACCCTAAAGGGATTGGGTATCCTTGCTACGATTATATGACTTACTCCCCCGTTCAAGCTAAAGCTTGGGGTTTCTCACGCAAACCCCTTCACTTAAACCTTCCCCTCTCTGCGGAGAGGTCGCTTTCGGCTAAAGGTTTAATGTGGGGTTCGCTTCACGAGAAACCCCACGACATCTCCCACCTCATAGAATGGAGGTGGTCGAAATGCCACAATACAAACACTTCAATCCAAAAGAACACAACTTGGATGTCAAGATTGCGACTGTTCGCAGAGGCTTTCATTGCAAACACAACATCAACTATCACATCATCTGGATACCAAAATATAGGAAAGCTTTGCTTACTGGAAAGGTGGCTGACGTGCTGAAAACGATTATTGAAGGGCAATACCAAGAACTACATCTTGACAAACTGGCTCTTGAAGTCATGCCAGACCACCTACACCTGTTCATCGGTGCGAATCCAACTGATAGACCTTGCGACATCGTTCACAAGCTGAAAGGCAACACCTCGATTCAGCTTCGCAGAGTGTTCCCTCACCTGAAATATTTAAGTTACACTCCAAGAGGTTCATGGAAAGGCTTTCCTGCACTGTGGGCGACAGGATACTATTGTGGTTCAGCAGGTCACGTTTCACAAGAAGCGGTGGCTCGTTACATCGCAGAACAACAAGGCAAACCTGTCTTTGAATACTCAATCTTCGGAGATAGCACAGGGCAAACAAAAATAGGTGATTGGTCTTGAGCCTTGGCTCCGATAAATTCATTCTTGACGCTTGCTGTGGGGGTAGAATGTTCTGGTTTGACAAACACCAACCGAATACAGTATTTATTGACAATAACCCAAGAGGGCCCAATATTTGTAAAGATATACCAAATTTTGAGGTCAATCCTGATGAGATCATGGACTTTCGGGACCTGAAATATCCAGACAAATCTTTCAAGCTTGTTGTATGGGACCCACCACATCTAAAGACACTTACTGAGACGAGCATTATGCGAAAGAAGTTTGGATGCTTGAACACTGAGACATGGAGATACGACCTTGCTAAAGGATTCTCTGAATGTTGGAGGGTCCTTGATGACTACGGAGTGCTTGTGTTCAAATGGTACAAGGGCGAAATCAGCCAAGAGGACGTTCTTGCCTTATTCAAGAAACAACCTCTTTTCGGACATACTACAGGCAGTAAATCTAAAACGATGTGGTTCTGCTTCATGAGAATACCAACAACGGAGGGTGCGATTCCTCCCAAAGATGAATCTTTGGGTATCCTCGCACACGATTTATGACTTTCGGCAGGGACCCGCCTCCCAAGTGGGACTTCGGGTTTCATGGCACAGCCATGAACATCAACTACTGGTGGCTGGAATACATCAAAAACCAGATTGGAATCTTCATGTATTACTGGCAGACTGCCGAGTTTTCTGATAACATTCGGCTGGAGCGCATGTATGAAGCTTTAGAGGTGTTGGAGGCTTTGACAAGTCCGAAAGTTGATAATGATGAGGTTGAGAAGAACCTTACGTGGCTGCAAACCAACATTCCTGATGCGTACCGCCGAAACGCTGATGGGGAAATTGTTAGCTTCAGGCCATCACTTATCTTTAGTATCAAGAGGACTCTTCTTCAGACGTTCAAGTTGATGCTTATCAAGATGGAGAGGAGCGGGTTGCTTACGATGCCTGAGCAGAGGCCGCAGGAGGCTATGGGCCGGTTCCAGAACACTTAATTTGTTGAGGTGGTGGGTAGTGGTGATGGTGTGTACTGATCGTACCTTTATCAAACCAAGACTGGTGAATGGCAAATACAGGTACGACATAGGCATCCCAAAACAGGGGTTCAGCATTGACGGGTGGTTGAAAAACAACATAGACAACTACCTCATTCCGGCTGTAAAAAGGCATTGGGATGGAGTCTGTCTTTTCACGGGATTAGAGGGCAGTGGAAAAACTACAATAGCCACTACCGTTGCAGCCTACATAGACCCGACATTCAACCTTAAGCGGGTAGTGTTCACGCAGGAACAATTAATGAAAGCGATAGACACCCTACCCCCACAAAGCGCGGTAGTTTTTGATGAAGCAGTAATGGCGGCCTTAGCGCAGGACGCGGCCACAGCCGCCCAGACGGTGCTTATCAAGAAATTCACCACTTGCCGAAAGAAGCAACTGTACATCTTCCTAGTGATTCCATCAATCTTTATGCTTCGCAAATACTTCGCCATCCTGCGAACAAGGGCGCTCATCCACACTTACAGTCCTGACTCAATCACGCGCGGCTGCTTCAAGTTTTACGGATGGGAAACCAAAAGGAAGTTGTATATCCAAGGATACAGGGATTTCGATATGGGAGTTGTCAGACCCGACTTCATCGGCAGCTTCCGAAACACTATGGGCTACTTCTTTCACCCAGACCATTACGATGAGAAGAAGGAACGCCTGATCCAGCAGATTGACAAGCAGCAGGCAGACGCGACAAGCTTTAAGCCTTCAAAGGCTATGTTGCGATTGAAAGAGGAGCGTAGTGCCGCCATGTACGTGGCGTACTTTGCGCTCAAATTCCATCATGAACGTAAACATGCGGGAGAGCAAAAGTCGCATGCCAAGTTCAATCCACAAAAGTTTTGTGATCTGCTTCAGTCTAAGTACGGTTGGAAGGTGAAAACGTCAACTGTGAGGAGTTGCGAGAAGGACGCTATGGAATACTTTCAGAAGTGTAAGTTGGAGGAGGACTTCAAGAAGCAGATGGGTGGAGAAGCTAACTACCGCCCAAGTACAGAATGAACATGCTTATCGGCATCAGAAGGATGAAGACCACCATGATGGTGCCGTCAATAATGTGCAGCGGATAGAGCAGGATGGCCAGGATCATTGTCACCCAACTGCATGCGGCAAAACAGTTCTTAGCACCGTAACCTTTACCCATAAGGGTGACGAACAGCACTATAAAGGCCGTACTTAGTATGTAAATACCCGGCAAGTAGCCGCTCTGCCTGCTCGTCTCCTGAACAAACTGAACCATACTGTTTGTTGAATTACTGACATTCGCTATCGAACTCAAATTGTAGGGGGTAAAGTACGCCATTTTCACACCGTCTGCCGAAGCAATGCACTAATGAACAGGAAGGCTAGTATGATAATAACAATCATGAAGGCGGCACTGATGAAAAGCGGATGAATCCCAACCCTATTGCCCAAAGTCTGAAGAGCTTTTGAAAAGATTTTGTAGCTCTGCGGAATCAGCGAAATCACCCTCGTGCTGGCCTTTACAAGGTTGTCCTCATAAGTCTGGTCTGTATTAGCGTTAACTTCGCTTCCTCCAGGACTTTTAGCCTGCATCTCCGCAGTCATGTTCGTCATGTGACTGTTTGCTTCGCTGGCGATAACTCCAAACTCTCCGAAAGTCTCATTGGCCTCAGTATCCATTGTCACTCCCATTTCTGGATAAGCAAAATACATGTATCCAAGAGGAAGCGTGATAAAAAGGCTTCCCACGATAAGGGCGATGAGGTAGTCTTGCATTCTCATGCCGCTTCACTCCCTTTAAGTTTGAACACCAATATGCCTCCCAAGATGATAAATGTTATCGTCCAGGTAAGACTAAAGGGCATTATTCTAGTAACCATCCCAACAATCAGTGCGAGCAAGCTTCCGATGACGATTCCTACCGTTCCGAAGTCAACAAATGCGGCGGACAACGCAATTACTAGTACGGCCAACGGAATCATCCATCCAACCCTGCTGCTTGTGTCTGAGGTGAACGGGTTGACCTCATTATATATCTCGCCGTTACCGATCATGTAATTAAGACCGTCTGACCCGACAAGTTCGGCGTAGGCTGCGTAGCGAGTGTTGTTCTGCACCGATGGGATGGTGTAGGCCAACGATCCGGCTGCCGACGTGCTTGTCGCGTTGTACAGTAAAATCTTGGAGTACCCCGTATCCTGATAGACAAGCAACCGCACTGTCTGAACAACGTTTTTGGTGTCGCTCCAGCTAACCCTGCAAGTGCTGGTACTCTCAGTGCAACTCATAGTAGCTCCTACGTTCTGTACGTCCTTCCAAGTAGCAAGAGCGTCCGTAGTTGTTGTGAAGCTGAAAGTTTTGGTCAGACTAAGAATCTTCTGAACGTCAGTCTCAAGTTTGACGGTTCCGGCGGGGTATTCCAGAATGAATTTGTAGAATACGTCAGCCAACACCATCTTTCCTAAAGTTTTGCCATTCTCATCCGTCTTGCTGATCTCCACAACTTTGTAGACGTTCTGCCCTGGATAGTACCTCAAATGCTTTATGTAGGTTCCGGCAACCGGATCGGCAGTTGCCGAGTCGATTACCGTCTCCACAACTTCGCTGCTTTTGGTGCTGTTGAGTAGGTACAGGTATACGTCTTGGTGGGTTGCATTTAGCACCATGTTGTAGAGATAATATTTGCGGTTGGCGTACCCATTCGCCTCATACTCCAATATGCTGTATATGTTGAAACTTGTCGAGTTGGGATAGATGCAGATGTCATAAGTCGAGTTGCCAGTAAACTCGAAATGGATATTGGTATAGTTGTAAGTGCTTGTAGTCCACAAGTCGAAGTTTACGTTCAGCAAAAAGGTGGTGTTAACATCCGTTTCTTCATCTTTTCCGGTAAAAGTCAAAGCCTTCGCGTAGCTTGCATTTTCGGTGCTGCAATTGCTCAACCCAATGTTTATGACCATCGTACTGACGTTAAATGTGTTGTTGCTGTCATCAACCCTCAAAAACCAGGCTCCTGTATAGTTGGTGTTGGCGTTCACGAATGGCGCTGCAAAACTGCTGTTGTACAGGGTGCTTAAGGTGTTGTTGGTTGCCGTTACCGACTTGTTTTCGCCATTAAATGTAAAGTAAGCTACGCTTCCTACTACTGATCCGTTAAAGTTGACATTTAAGCCGTAGTAGAGTTGCTGTCCTTCAACTGCCTGCGATGGGTACGTTACGGTAGCATCGTAGGTGGTGAAGTTGTAGTAGAGCACCACTGTGTTGAGTTCGCCAACGCTTTGGTACGTCTGATGGAGGGGGTTTTTGAGGTTAGAAATGGTGACAACCGCTCGCTTCAGTGTGTCATCCAGTTTGATTTCTATCTCTGATTGTGGTTCATAGGGATTATAGAAATCAATCCAGTTGTCACCACTAACTAACCACTTCTTGTATCTGCTTTGGGGGTTCGACACAACATCTAGTGTTTCTCCAGTGATTACCTCAAAGGAGTAAAAGTCCCTGACTTCGCCGGGATTGTACGTGAAAGTGTAGCGGTCATCAAGCTTTTCATAAGTGAACGGATTGGTAAGCCTATCCTTCTTGATTGGCCTGATCTTAATAGAATTCTTGTCACTATCAAACAATAAGTAGTCATTAACAAGCGGCCTCTCCACAGCGTAAGTCTCCTTAAGCTTCTTTGCCGTGTGCGCATCACTCATTGCCACCCTAAGCTGATGAGAACCTAAATTGTAAGTGGACAAGTTTTTGCTGAACTTAAACCCGTAGATTGTATTGTTAACACCCACCACGCTGTAAACCGAAGAGCCATCAATGGTTATGTTCAGGCGGTACAAGTTGCTATCCGACCAGTTGAAAACTCCGCTAATGTTTTGATTCTTATGAAAATAGCTCATATTGTCACTCACAACGACTGCCGACGTAACAACTGGCAGTACCGTGTCAAAATAGAATGGGTACGTAGCGGATGACTGTTCACCATACAATGTTCCATTACATGTCACGTTGAAAAGAAAGGACTTATCCACCGCACCCGAATTAACACAAGCAACAGTTTGCGTGTCAATAGTGTTAATCGCTCTCCAAAATACGGATTCCTCATAAATAAGGTGCGAATAAAGACCTGTTATCACCCAGTCATAAAACGTAATCCAGTTTCGAGAACTGTCCATACAGTATGCCGAGTAGACCTGGCTATTATAAGGCTGACTGAACTTGAGGACCAGAGTTGAGTCAACTGCTCCGCAACTGTTTAGTGAAAAGTTTTGAAATCCATACTGCGTCTTAACTTGCCACACAGACTCAGGAAGGTAGGTACGAATTGGTAATGAATAATTTATAAACAAATTTTTCGCATAAACATCCGGGTTTATGTTGTAATAAGTGCTCCAATCATCATCTATTGCTGAAGAAAACCCCCCAACAAGGTAGTCGTCCGAAACGTTCAGTCTGTAAGTGCCGTTCGAAAAGCCACCGCAAGAAGAAGTCTGGTTGGCGGTTGGCTGGACACAGTAAGACATATTCAAGGCGCCACAAATGATTCCTGTATCATTAAGTGAGATGGCACACATGGAATACTCATACGAACTCGAAACGTTAATCGATACGTTAAAAGGAGAATTGTATGAGGTACCTAAACTGGTTGAGACAGTTGGAATGCCCGGAGTCAACATAGCATACAAACCGAGAATCCTACCTCCATTAGAGGCATAACCAGCACCTGAAGCTATATCCACATTATCCCCCGCCTTAGTTAAATCAAGACCGTTAGGCGCTCCATTGTACGAACTCAGGTCGGAAGTGTTGCAGAGATAATACGAGATGAGATAGTTTACGGTATTGTTTATCGGATACTGTATCGAATCACTTGTTACCAGTCCAATTGTCCTTTCAGACCAGTTTCTGACTCCGCTAAAATAAAGTGTTCTATTCGTACCTGCTTTGCAACTGTAACTGTTAGGTGCGATGGTAGAGGCATTCTGTACGCAGATGGAAGCGCTACTAATACACATACCGTCACCTGTATTGCCTTTAAACTGGATTCGCGCATAACTGGTTGTGTAATTTATGTAGCTGCCGTTAAGGATTTCTCGATAAGTACTTCCCCCTGCGTCATCATACGTGCCTTCAGCACCTCCCATCTGTCCAACAACGCTCCATATAGGTGCGTCAGCATAAGCTACTGAAGCTAACATTAACAATATTAGTGCGAAAATATAGTATGTCTTCATCCTGCACCGCTCTGCCATTTGGCAAACATCACTATTGTCGTTATGCCAACGATAACGACGCTAATATAAGGGAGGTACTGCATAACATAAACCGAGATAGGGTACTGGTCGGCCATAGACGCAAATCCGGCATCCGCTCCTTCTCCAGTTATGATTTCACCGTATGCGTTGCTTAACGCCATACAGATGAGTACTAGGATGAATATTCCCAACACGTTTACCGCCAAAAAGATGGGGTGACTTGGGATCAGGAAGCTTGTAATGATGAGTCCTATAGTTAAACTGATTAGTAAA
>Ga0315274_10002583_pt1 | contig 27247 bp, 12 predicted proteins | sample YL17G02_20_MG_FD_203700 | JGI IMG/M metagenome (GOLD analysis project Ga0315274, IMG submission 203700) | Sediment microbial communities from Yellowstone Lake, YNP, Wyoming, USA - YL17G02_20 | ecosystem: Environmental > Aquatic > Freshwater > Lake > Sediment | place: USA: Wyoming | collected...
GCCCGGCCCGACATCGACGCGGTGCTCATCGCCACGGGTCCGAACTGGCACGCGACGGCCTCGATCATGGCGGCCAAGGCCGGCAAGGACGTGTACTGCGAGAAGCCCTGCACGAAGAACATCGCGCAGAGCCTGGAGTTGGCCGCCACGTTCCGCCGGACGGGGCGCGTGTTCCAGGGCGGCATGCAGCGGCGGAACCTGCCCCATGTTGCGCTGGCGGTCGAACTGGCCCGCCGCGGCAAACTCGGCAAACTCCAGACGCTCTACGCCCATCCGGGCGGCATGGGGACCGGAAGCAGCGGCTGGGCCCCGCCGGAACCCGAACCGTCCCGCGACGAGGTGGACTGGGACCTCTACCTCGGGCCCGCGCCCTGGCGGCCGTACAACCGCGGACTCCTGGATGGCTTCAACTTCGAGAAGGGCGGGGGATTGGTCGGCGGCGGCGTGCTGGAATGGGGCAGCCATTGCGTCGACCTCTGCCAGTGGGCCAACGACGCCGACGGGACGGCGCCGGTGGAGTACGAGCCACCCCAGGGCGGCGAGGCGGTCGCCCGCTACGCCAACGGCGTGAAACTGGTGCTGCGCGACGGCGGGTGGCTCCCCCTCGGCTCGTGCCCCGTGCGGTTCGAGGGCGACGCGGGATGGGTGGAGACGGGCGACAACGGCGACATGGTCGCCAGTTCGCCGGCGCTGCTGACCGGCCGTGGCGCGAGGGTGGGCGGCTACCCGGCCAACAACCACATCCGCGACTTCCTCAACTGCGTGAAGACGCGGGGGCAGCCCCGGGCCAACGCCGACGTGGCCTGCCACACGCACATCGCCTGCCATGCCGCAGGCATCGCCATCTTCCTGAAGCGGAAGGTGGTCCTTGACACGAAGACCTACATGTTCGTTGACGACGAGGAAGCGAACCGGCTGCGGTCGGAGGCGCTGCGCGAACCGTGGCGGCTCTGAGATGGCGAATCCCCAAAGGGTCTGCCCGACTACCAGGAGGCTGACGATGCCCAGGATCCGGTCTTTCGCCCTGTGTGCCGCGCTCATCGCGGCGGCGGTCTGTGCCGCGGCCGCCGGCCGCGCCTATGCCGCCGACGCCGATGCCAAGGCCGCCGCGGCCGAGAAGGAACGCAAACTGATCGAGGTGCTCCGGTCCGACGCGCCGCCGAAGGACAAGGCGATCACCTGCAAGCAACTGGCCGTCTGCGGCTCCAAGGAGGCGGTCCCCGCGCTGGCGGCGCTCCTGCCGGACAAGGAACTGGCCTCGTGGGCGCGGATCGCCCTGGAGGCGATTCCCGATCCGGCCGCCGACGACGCGCTGCGCCAGGCCCTCGGCAAGGTGCAGGGCCGGCTCCTGGTGGGCGTGATCAACTCGATCGGCGTGCGGCGCGACGCGAAGGCCGTCGGCGACCTCGCGGGCAGGCTCAAGGACGCCGACGCGGAGGTGGCCTCGGCCGCGGCGGCGGCCCTGGGCCGCATCGGCGGCGCCCCGGCTGCCAAGGCCCTGGAGCCCATGTTGGCCGGCGCGCCCGCCGCCGTCCGCCCGGCGGTCGCCGAGGGCTGCATTCTGTGCGCGGAACGGTTCCTCGCCGACGGCAAGCGCGACGAGGCCGTGAAGTTGTACGACACGGTCCGCAAGGCGGACGTGCCCAAGCAGAGCGTGCTCGAGGCGACGCGCGGGGCGATTCTCGCGCGGCAGGCGGCCGGCGTCCCCCTGCTGGTCGAGCAGTTGAGGTCGGCCGACAAGGCGCACTTCGGCATCGCCTTGCGCGTGGCCCGCGAACTCCCGGGCCGCGAGGCGACCGACGCGGTGATGGCCGAGTTGGCGAAGGCGACGCCGGACCGGCAGGCCCTGCTCCTCGTGGCCCTGGCCGACCGCGGCGACCCTAAGGCGCTGCCCGCGGTGCTCGGCGCGGTCAAGAGCGGCCCGAACGCGGTGCGGATGGCGGCGATGGGCGCGATGGAGGCCCTGGGCAACGCCTCGTGCGTGCCGGCGCTCCTGGAGGCTGCGCTCGAGGCTGACGCGGAACTGGCCCAGACGGCCAGGGCCGCGCTGGCACGGCTCCCCGGCAAGGAAGTGGACGCGGACCTCGTGGCCCGCCTGTCGCAGGCCCCGGGGAAGACGCGCCAGGCCCTCATCGAAGTCGCCGCCCAGCGGCGGATCGCGGCGGCCCTTCCCGCGATGGTGCAGGGCGCCGAGGAGGCCGACGCGGGCGTCCGCGGCGCCGCCTTGGAGGCCCTCGGCGCTATCGGCGGCGACAAGCAGGTTGCCGACCTCGTGCGGATCCTTCAGAAGACCGCCGATGCCAAGGACCGGCCCGGAACGGGTCCAGACTCCGGAGCGGCCATCGAGAAGGCCCTCACGGCGATCAGCGGCCGCGCGGGCGCGCTGTGCGTGCCGCACCTCGTGCCCCTTGTGCGGAGCGGCGACGGCGCCCTGCGCGTGGTCGGGCTCCATGCCTTGGCCAGCGCCGGCGGGCCCGAGGCCCTGGCCGCCGTGGTGTCCGCGGTCGAGGACAAGGACGAGGGCGTCCAGGACGAGGCGGTGCGCACGCTCTCGACGTGGCCCAACGGGTGGCCGGACGACGACGGCGTGGCGGCCCCGCTTCTGGCCCTGGCCAGGTCCGCCAAGAAGGCGCCGCACAAGGTGCTGGCGCTGCGCGGCTACCTCCAGTACGTCCAGGGAGACAAGCGGCTCAAGGAGGACGAGAGGCTGGCCAGGGTCAACGAGGTTCTGCCGCTGATCACGCGGCCCGAGGAAAGGCGAACTGCGATTTCGATCCTCGGCCGCACCCGAACCGCCGGCTCGCTGGAAGTGCTGGTGACCCTGGCGGCGGACCCGGCGGTCGCCGAGGAAGCGTGCTCGGCCATCGTCAACCTGGCGGGCAGGGGGGACCTGGCGGGCGCTTCCGCCGACGGGCGCCGGGCGGCGCTCCAGACGGTCCTCGACAAGTCGAAGAACGACGCGACGAAGAAGAAGGCCGAGGAGACGCTGAAGGGGATCAAGTAGGCAGGGGCGCTGCCGGGCCGGGCGATGCCGCGCGGCCCGGCCGTCGAACGTGCCGGCCGCCCGGTCGGATCGGGCCGGTCGGGCTGTGCATAGATGTGGATGTGCAGTGCATTTCCGGTGCGCACCTTCGGGAAAGTGCCAGGCAGGGGAGGTCCCTATGAAGACCGGCTCCGGACGGCGTGCGGCTTGCCTCGCGGGGGGGGCGGCGCTGCGGCTCATGCTTGCGGCGGGCGTGTGCCTGGCGGGCGCCGCCGTCCTCGTCGCGGGCTGCGGCGAGGGCCCCTCGGGGAAGCGCGGGGCGGTGCCGCCCGCGGCAGGCCTCTCCGCCGACCACGTCAAGGCCCTGGCCGCGTTCAACCGCGGCGGCGCCCTCCTGGAGCAGTACGATTACGCCGAGGCCGTCAAGGCCTTCGAGATGGCGGTGCGCCTGGCGCCCGACTGGACGGCGGCGCGCTTCAACCTCGGCCTGGCCTACTTCAACATGCACGGACAACTCGGGGCGGAGAAGGCCCTGGACGCGGCGCGCCAGGTCTTTGAGACCGTCCTGGCGTCGGACCCCCGCCACCTTCACGCCCGGTTCTGTCTCGGTATGTTTTATCAACATATGGGCGACAACGCCAAGGCGCTCGAGGCCTTCCAGGCGGTCCGCGAGGCCGGCGGCGAGGACCCGACCGTCGCGTACAAGTGCGCCGAGGTCCTTCTTGCCCTCGGCCGCACCGAAGAAGGCACGGCGATGCTCGAACGGGCCGTGGCGATCGATCCCGGTTTCGTCTCGGCCGTCTACCGCCTCGCGCTCCAGTATCAGCGGGCGAGCCGGCCGGACAAGGCGCAGGCCCTCTTCGAGCGGTTCCGGGCGCTGAGCGCGGAGGAACTCACCGGCGGCAGTTTCGTCGTCCAGAAGACCTACGGCACCACCGGCCGGTATGGCATGGCCCTGGGGCCGGACAGCCTGCCCCTCCGCGTGCCGGAGGCGGCCGCGCCGGGGCGCATCGTGTTCTCTCCCGAGGTCCGCTCGCTGGACGCCGGCGCGCCCCCCTGGGCGTGGGCGGGCGGGACGGTGGGCCTCGCGGGCATCGCGGCGGGCGACCTCGACGGCGACGGCGACCTGGACCTGGTCCTGACCGCGTCCGGCACGGGGGGGACGACCTCGGTGTGGCGGAACGACGGCTCCGGCCGGTTCACGGCCGGCCCGGCCATCGCCCAGCAAGGCGTCTCGCCCTGCCTGGGCGACGTGGACGACGACGGCCGCGCCGACCTCTGGCTCGGCCGCGCGGGACCCGACGTCCTCCTGGCCGCCGACGGCAAAGGCGGGTTCGGCAAGGAGATCGCCGGCGCCGTCGCCGGGCCCGACGTGCTCACGGCGTGCGCGCGGCTGGTGGACATCGACAGCGACGGCGACCTGGACCTGCTGGCATTCCGGCTGCGGAACGGCTCCGTGCCGGCGGCAGGCGCTGCCGCCCCCGCTCCCGCGAGCGTCTACCGGAACAACCGGGACGGGTCCTTCACGGACATCGCCGCCCAGATCGGCCTGGCGCTGCCGGACACGCCCATCGCCGCCGTCGCGTGCGACGATTTCGACGACGATCGGGACCTCGACCTGGTCCTCTTCCCGGCCGACGGGGGCACGCCGATCGCCTGGGTCAACGACCGGGCCGGGGGGTACCGCGTCCTCGACGCCGCGGCCACCGGCCTGGCGGTGCGCGGTGCGGTGAGCGCCGCCTGCGGCGACCCCACCAAGAGCGGGCACCGGGACCTGCTGGTCTTTACCGGCAAGGAGGCCCGCCTGTTCCTGAACCGCGGCGGTTTCCGGTTCGAGGAGGACCGGGCCTTCGCGGCCCGCTTCGGCCCCTTGGGCGGCACGGGCGGGCAGTTCGCCGACATGGACAACGACGGCGACCTCGACGTGGTGGTGGCCGACGCGCACCGCCCGGACGGCAGCCGAGGCCCGGCGCTGCTCTTGAACGACTGGCCGCGCAGCCGGTTCCTCGATGCGGCCGAGCGGGACCCGGGGAACCTCCTGGGCGCCGTGCGCTTCGCGGGCGACGCCAGCGTCGTCGTGGCCGACTTCACGGGCGACGGCCGGTGCGACATCCTGCTGGCGCCGGCGGGCGAGAAGCCGATGCTGATCCAGAACGCCACGCCCGGCGGCCACTGGGTCGAGATCGACCTGGTCGGGACGCGGACCCAGGACCAGAAATCGCGCTCGAACAGTTCCGCGATCGGCGCGCGGCTGGAGGTCAAGGCCGGCCTCGTCTCGCAGCAGTACGTCGTGGGCGGGGCGTCGGGGCCGGTGGCCCTCGAGCCGCTCCGGATTCACGCCGGTCTGGGGGCCCAGGCCAAGATCGACTGGCTGCGGGTCGTGTGGCCCGACGCCGTCCTCCAGGCCGAACTCGAGATCCCCGGCGACCGCGTGGCAAAGATCGAGGAACTTTCGCGCAAGACGTCCTCCTGCCCGTACCTGTTCGCCTGGAACGGGTCGCACTTCGAGTTCGTCTGCGACTTCGGCGGCGTGGGCGGGCTCGGCTACCTGGTCGCCCCGGGGACCTACGCCCCGCCGGACCCGACGGAGTACGTGCCCGTGCCGCGCCTGGAGCCCCGCGACGGCGAGTACGTCCTCCAGGCGCTCGAGACCCTGGAAGAGGTGACCTACTTCGACGAGGCCAAACTGATCGCGGTGGACCATCCCGCAGGGACGGAGGCGTACCCGAACGAGATGATGGCGATCGGCGTGCCGCTGCCCGAGTTCGAGGTCTTCTGCGTCAAGGAGCCGATCGAGCCCGTGCGCGCCGTGGACCACCGCGGCGCCGACGTGACCGACGCCCTCCGGCGGGTCGACCGGCGGTACGCCGGCGCCACGCGGCTGGACGATCGGTTTGACGGCCTGGCCGAGGACCACTTCGTCGAACTCGACTTCGGCGACCGGCTGCGGGCGGTGCCGGCGGGCGCGCGGCTCGTGCTGTTCCTGTACGGCTGGGTCGAGTACGGGTACTCGGCGACGAACTACGCCGCCGCCCAGGCCGGCCTGCGGGCCAAGGCGCCGACCCTCCTCGTCGAGCGCGACGGCCGCTGGGTCGAGGTCCTCCCGGAGGCCGGGTACCCGGCGGGGCTCCAGCACATGATGACGCTGGAAGTGACCGGCAAGGTCCTGCCCGGCGACCGCAAGATCCGAATCGCCACCAACATGGAGATCTACTGGGACCGCATCTTCCTGGGCGTTCCGCTCGGGCCGGAGGCGTTCTCGCTGAAGGAGGCGCCCGCGCGGCACGCCGACCTGCACTTCCTGGGGTATCCGCGCGAGTACTCGCCGGACGGGCGGCTGCCCAACCTGGCCGACTACGGCAACGCCGACCGCGCGGCGGCGTGGAAACTCCTGGAGGGGGCCTACACGCGCTTCGGCGACGTGACCGACCTGGTTCGGGAGGCGGACGATTGCTACGTCATCATGGGGCCCGGCGAGGAACTCACCCTGCGTTTCGCGGCCGACGCCTTCGGCCCCGTCCCGGCCGGGCGGCAACGCACCTTCCTCCTCAAGACCGACAGTTTCTGCAAGGACATGGATCTCCATACCGCCTATCCGGACACGGTGGAGCCGCTGCCCTTCCACGGGATGAGCGGATACCCCTACCGGGCGGACGAGCGCTATCCGGACACGCCGAAGACGCGGGCCTACCGCGAGCGGTACAACACGCGGCACATCTGGTGGCGATGAGGGCGCCGCCGGCGCGCCGGACTAAGGAGCCACCTCGGAACGAACTTGCAGATGTGGCACAGCCGCCCCCGGCTGTGCCAAGCACGCCCGAGGGCGGGCGTGCCACAAGTTCTGGGATGGCCTCAGAGGGGAGCGGCCTACGTGCCCCGGGCCGGCGGCGGGGGCGCGGCCGCCGCGGCCTCCAGGGGCCCGACGGCGCCCTGCCGGATGGTCCCCAGGCGGACCGCCCGGGTGTTGCTCCCCAGCGGGTCCCATGTCACCGCGCCCGTGACGCCCGTCCAGGGCGAGAGGTCGCGGACGGCGTCGCCGATCCGGGCGCGGTTGAGGCCCGCCTTGCCGATGGCGGCCAGCAGGAGCCGGACGGCATCGTAAGCGTGGGCGGCCGCATAGTCCGGCGGTCGGCCGAAGCGGGCCTGAAAGGCCTGCGCGAAGTCCGCGGGGTCCCCCGGAGGAGGGTAGAGGAGCGGGAAGATGACGCCCTCGGCCGCCGGCCCCGCCTCCTCGAGGAACCGCCAGCGCCCCATGGCCGGGCCGCCGAAGATCGTGCCGACAAACCCCCCGCCGCGCAGCGCCGCCGCCAGCCGCGCGCTCGTCCGGGCCCCGGCCGCCAGGATGACCGCCTCGGCCTTGGGTTCCAGGACCCGCGCGACCAACTCCCGCAGGTCGGGCTCCTCCTGCCGGAATTCGAAGTGGCGGCAGGGCGCCAGGCCCCTCTCGGACAGGCACTTGCTCAACTCCACCGCGAACAGGTGCGAGTCGTGATCGTCGGCCGACACCAGCAGGAACGGCTTCCCGCCGGCGCGCGCTGCGACCTCGGTGGCCAGGGGCGGGGCCAGCAGATGATCCCCGGGAAGACAGGAGAACATCCACGGCACGTTGGCCAGGTTGACCGTCTTGTCCGTGGCCGCCGGGCTCACGAGGGTCAGGCGCGCCTTGGCGACGACCTGCTCGGCCAGGTGGGTCGACGGGCCGTCGATGCCGCCCAGGACGGCCCAGACCTTGTCCTCGTAGACCATGCGCGTCAGGTGGCGCGCGCCCGCCGTCCACGGGCTGTCGGACCAGCCGGCGACCAGGCGGAACGGCGTCCCGCGGAAGCCTCCGCGGGCGTTCGCCTCGTCGACGGCCATCCGGGCGGCGCACCAGAGGTCGCCCGCCTCCGGGTGGCGAGGGTCGTCGGGTCCGAAGTAGCCGATGAGAACCTCGCGGACGCCCGCGGGGTCGGGGGCCTCGCGGCCGGGACCGGCGTATCCGGCCGCGCGGTCCCTGGCTCGGGAGAAGGCCTCGCGTGCGGGCGGCGTCTCGGGGACTCGCTCGGCGGCCGGCGCGAGGCAGGCCAGGGCCGCGATTGCCCCGCAGAGCCCTGCCGTCACGTGCGCTGTGCGAGTGGCCCTCATGCGTTCGGTCCCCTCGGCGGGTGCGGCCGTCAGCGGTCGGCCTCCGGAGCCCGGGCGTCGGCGGTCGCCTTCGCGGGCTCGGCGCTGGCGGGCGGCGGGTTCGGATCCCGCGGGATGCCGAGCGCCTCCCGGGAATAGTATTTCCACGCGCCTTGTTCGCGCTTGGCCAGGAACACGTCGCCGATGTCGTCGAGGGCGGAACTCAAGACGATGTCGCCGGTGGTCCCCTTCCACGGCTCGGTGCGGTAGGCGAGGACGTCGCGGATCTTGGCCCGGTTCAGCCCGGCCACCTGGACGGCCCACAGGAGCATGCTCATGCCGTCGTAGCCGTGGGCGGCGTAGGTCTCCGCCTCCTCGCCGAAGCGTTTGCGGAACCTCTCGCGGAACCCGAGGCAGGTCGCGTCCGTCCGGGTCGGGTCCCAGGGGTACGCGCAGACGACGCCCTCGGCGTGGGGTCCGGCAATCCGGACGAAGTCGTCGGACACGCAGCGGTCGCAGGCGAAGTAGGGCTGCGTCATGCCCATGGCCCGCATCTGGGTAAGGATGCGGGCGCCGTCCTCGGCGTCGCCCCAGTGGACGATGGCGTCGGCGCCGGCCTGCTTGAGGCGCTCCAACTGGAGGGAGAAATCCTCGCTTCCCACCGGGTAGGCCATCTCCAGGACGACGGGGCGTCCGACGCGGCGGCCGCTGTCGACGATCTTGCGGACGCCGAAGCGGCCGTAGCGGTTGCTCGCCCGGATGATGCCCGCCCGTTTCACGTCGAGCACCCGGTGCATGTAGTCCGCCAGGAGGTAACTCATCTGCCGGTCGTCGCCGATGCAGCGGCAGACCCAGGGGATGTTGGTCTCGATGAACGTGGGGTCCGTGTCGCCGGAGTTCATCATCACGATCTCGGCCTTGAGGGCCACGCGGATGGCGATGTGGCTGTTGGCGCCGTCGATCGTGCCCAGGATCGCCCAGACCTGGTCCTTGTAGGCCTGCTTGATGATCTCGTTGCCGGAGGAGCCCCAGAGGCCGTTGTCGTTGCTGACGACCAACTCGAACGGGATCTTGCGCGCGAGGTAGCCCCCGCGGGCGTTCGCCTCCTCCAGGGCCAGTTGCGTGCCCTGGAACATCTTCGTCCCGAGCAGCTCCTCGTGGCTGCGGCCGCCCGTGGCGACCGAGACCGTGGGGTAGAGGGGCCCGATGAAGCCCATCTTCACCGTCTTCAGGTTCTCGGGCTCGGGGACGGCCCGCCCCGCCCCGGTGTACTCCATCTGCTCGAGGAAATGCTCCTTGTGCGGCTGGACGTGGTGGAACGGCTTGAGATCCTTGCGGGTATGGGCATAGCGCTCATCGATCTTCAACTTCAGGTTCGGCACCTGGAAGGCGCTGAGCCCGCTGATCGCCCGGAGGACGGCCTGGATCTCGGGGCTCACCTCGATCTGGGGTGCGGCGGCGGGCGACGCCGCGGGGGCCGGTTTCTCCTCGGGCGCGGCCGCGAGGGCCGGCGCGGCACAGATCATCGCCGCCAGCACAACAAAGGTCGCGTGTCTCATGGCATGTCTCCCTTTCCGGTCATTTCGCCTTGGGGTTGCTTCCGTTCGCGCGCTTCCTCAGGCCCGGGTAGTAGCCGTCGCCGATGCCCCAGCCGAGGCCTTTGGCGGTGCCGATCCAGACGTCGTTCCCGTCGATGTCGAGGCTGATGATGAAGTTGTGCGGGACGCCGCGCTCCATGTCGACGGTCCGGAGGGCCTTGCCGCCGCGGTAGACGACGGCCTTGCCCCGGGGCGTGGTCGCGTCCCTCGTGTACGTCACGTAGGTGTCGCTGGGGAAGTCGGCGACGACGCCCAGGCCCTTGTCCATCGCGAACCAGGCCTCGTTGCTGCTGCGGGCCTTGACGTTGTTCGTGAAATCGCTGGGCAGGCCGGTCTCCTTGGCGTAGAAGCCGCGCCAGTGGCGCCCGTCGTAGCGGCAGGTGCCGAAGTAGGTCGAGATCCAGAGGGCGTCGCCGGCGTGGCTGGCGGCTGTGACGATGACGTGGATGATGCCGTCGTCGCGATAGAGGTCGATCTCCATCTCGCCGTCGGGGTCGAGATAGGGCTTCCACCGTTCCGTCGCGACGTCGAACTCCAGGCAGCCGCTCCCCCAGATGCCCAGGTAGATCTTCCCCTGGTCATAGGAGACGGCGTAGTTCCAGATCTCCTCCATGGGGGAGTTCTTCTCGGTGTAGACGGTCCACTCGCCGGTGACGGTGTTGTAGCGGCTGGCGCCGGCGGTGGTGGCGGCCCAGACGTGGTCGTGCTCGATGGCCACGCCGTAGACGACGTCGTTCACCAGGCCGCTGTTGAGTTGGTGGAAGTGGTCGAACCGGCCGCCGCTGAAGCGCGCCAGCCCCCCGCCGAACAGGCCGAGCCACACGTCGCCCGTCTTCGGGTCGATGTCGATCGCCGTGACCACGCGCCAGGGCAGTCCGTCCTTTTCCTGCCAGGTCCGGACGGCGCCCGACTTCTTGTCGATGCAGGCCAGGCCGTCCTCCGTCCCGACCCAGACCCGCGGGCCGTCGGCCTTGACGGCGAAGATGTGATCGTTCGGCAGCCCTTCCTTGACGGTGAAGTGCCGCCAGCGGGTGTAGACGTAGGGGAGTTCGTCGGGGGCGGCGGGGGCCGGGGCGGCGGCGGGTTCCGTCCCTCCCGGCCGGACCTGGGGCGGCGCCTGCTGGCAGGCCGCGCCCGCGACCGCCAGGCACCCCAGCACGAGCGCGCCCAGCCTGAGACCGCGTGTCTTCATGCCTCGCTCCCTTGCCCGGCGCGTCTCGGGCCGGCGGCCCGCCCGGCAGGGGCCGCCCGCGCGCGACCTGCCTGCCGGCAGGCACCCGCCGCGCTACAGCGTCTTCAGGTACTCGATCAGGTCGTTGAGTTGGTCCTTGGTCATGTCGTTCGTGACCCCGTGCCGGTCTTCCGGGTTGTACCGGGTCCAGATCTCCTCCAGGGTCTCGGCAATGCCGTTATGGAGATAGGGTGGCGAGTCGTAGATGTTGTTCAGGTGGGGGGTGTCGAAATCGGGCACCGTGTCCAGGCGCATCCGCGTGCCCACGTCGTGCCGCAGCCGGTCGGTGTAGAGGGGCGGGAAGTGGCACGTCACGCACCGGTTCCCCTTGGGGATGAGGCGGCCGTCGTTGGTGTAGACGCGTTCGAAGACGGCCTTGCCGCGCCGCTGGGCCTCGGTGAGTTTGGCCCCCAGCGGGCGGTAGCGGTTCGGCGGCCGGGCGATCGTGCAGATGTACTCCTCGAGGATGGTGATCTCCTCGGGCGTGAACGGCTGGACGCGGGTGAAGAAGACCGCCAGGCGGGCGCCGCACTGCCGCTGGAGGCTCGGGTTGGTGCCTTCCCACTTGAACGGCGCCGTGTCGAGGATGCCCCGGAGGGTGCGGTTGTCGACCGGCCCGACGCCGATGCCGTCGGGCATCGTGTCGTAGGTGATGCCGTCCATGTGGCCGTCGGGGTGGCACGAGTGGCACGAGAACTGGCCCTGGAACGTGAACCTGGCGCTGTTGAAGATGCGCTCGCCGCGGCGGGTCCGCGTGAGGACGGTCGGGCCGCCGAGGTCCACGCGGCCGGCCGCCTCGAGCCGCCCCAGGTCGATCACGGTCAGGGAATCGTCCAGGGCGCTCGTGACGTAGGCGGCCTTGCCGTCCGGACTGACCGCCAGGCCCCGGGGGCTGGTCCGGGTCGCGATGTGGCGGACGACGAACTCCGAGGCCTTCCCCAGATGGTTAGGGAAGACGTGCTCGCGCTCATCCTCGGAGGCGGCCCGGAGCAGGCCCGTAAGTTTCGCCAGGTCGACGACGGCCACGCGGTCCGAACTGGAACTGGTGACCAGGGCGAAGCGGCCGTCGGGCGTCACCGCCACGTCCGCCGGGTCCGGGAAACACTGGCCGGGCTCGTCCAGGAGGACCTGGTCGACGCGGCCGTCGGCCCAGACGATGCCGAGGCCGTTGGTGATCGTCCAGCCCTGGAGGATGCGCGTCATGTGCACGAGGTTCTTCGTGCGCAGCAGGGTGACGACGGCGTACGTCCCGCTGGGATGCCAGGCCACGCCCTGGACGAGGTTCGCGCCGTCGACGGCGCGGCGGTCGTCCACGATGGCGCGCTCGGTGTCGACCAGGGTGACCTCGGACACCGACGGGGCGCGGAAGGGCACCAGGCGCGACAGGTGGTTCGTGACGCAGATCCGCCGGCCGTCGGGAGAGAGGGCGAGCGACCACGGCCCGCGGCTGGCGGCCAGGCGCTTGACCTCCTGGAGCGACGCGGTGTCGACGACCGAGATGCTGTCGGCCGAGGTGTTGAGGACGTAGAGCCGCCCGCCCGTCCGGTCGGTCAGGACGCCGTGGGGCTCGTCGCCCACGGGGATCGTGGCGACGACCTTCCGCGTCCTGGCGTCGATGACGGACACGGAATCGTCGAGGCGGTTGCTGACGTAGGCCCGCCGCCCGTCGGGGCTGAAGGTGACGTCGGCCGGCTGGCCGCCCACGGGGATCTCGGCGACCTTCCTCCGCGCGGCCGCGTCCACCACGATCACGGAGTCTGAGGCCTCGCACGCGACGTAGAGTTCCTTGCCGCCCGGCCGGATCGCCAGGTTGAGCGGCGTCTTGTAGCGGGGGACGTCGGCCACCGCGGGCGCCTGGGTGGGGTGTGCGATGGCCGCCAGCGCCGTCCGGCCGTCGAAAGGTTTCCCGTGGGCGTCGCGATGGCACGGCAGGCAGGTCTCGAGCGTGGGCTTCCGGAGGCCGGCGGCCGCGGCCCGGGCCCGGTCCTTCATCACCAGCGCCGGCGAGTACTCGCTTCCGGCCCCGTGGCACGCCTCGCAGCCGACCCCCTCGTAGACGGAGTAGGTGGCCAGGACGCCATCCGACTGTTCATGGTAGGCGGTCGCGTGGCACGCCAGGCACTTGGTGCTGGCCCGCGGGTCGCCCGTGACGCCCATCTGGGCCGCCATCGCGGCGCCGGCCGGCGTCCCGAGGACGGCATAAGCGTCGGCGTGCCGGCTGTCGCGCCACCGGGCGAACTGGTAGCCCATGGCGGGCGCGGCGTGGCACTCGGCGCAGGCCATGACGCCGGTGTACCGGCGGCCGGAGTCCTTCGCCAGCGGCGGGTCGGGCAGGGCGACGTCCGGGCGGTTCCCGGTCGCCTTCCGCGGATGGGCGATCCGGGCCATCGCCTCCTTCATGTCCATCGGCGGCCGCCGGAGCACGAGGACGTGGGACATCTTCTCCTTGTGGCACTTGAGGCAGTCGTCGAGCGTCGGCAGGTCCAGGCCCTTGCGGACCGCCGCCTCGCGGCCGCGCATGACCTGGCCGTCCGCGTATTCGCTGCCCGGCCCGTGGCACTTCTCGCACTGGACGCCGTCGCGGAGGAAGAACGACTCGTCCTTCTCCCAGTCCTCGGCTTCGGCGGCGGTGGCGTGGCAGCCCAGGCACATGGCCGCCTCCTGGGGCTCCTGGGGGATGCCGCTCAGCGTGGCGATCCGCCGCGCCTCGGGGCCGGCCAGGCTCGCGTAGGCGCCGGCGTGCTTGGTGAGGCGCCACAGGCTGACCTGGTGGCCGGTCTGGTCTGCGTCGTGGCAGGAGGCGCACACCCGGACGCCGACGTAGACGGGGTGCCGCTCGCGGTCCTCGCCGCGCAGCAGCCGCCCCCCGGCGCCCAGGAGCGCCAGCAGGGCCCCCGCCACGGCGAGCCGAAGAACCGCCCAGCCTCGCATGGTCCGTCACCTCGATCTACGGCGCCGGCTGCACCACCTTCAGGAACTGGCCGGCCGGCACGTCCTTCACCTGGGTCGTCCTGCCGTTGGGCCAGCGGATGTCGACGCGGTCGGCCTTCTTCGCCTGCCCCAGGCCGAAGTGCGGCCGGGGGTCGGACTGCGACAGGTAGCCCCTTACGGGGATGAGGTCCTGGATCTGTACCAGGGCGCCCGCCGTGACGGTCACGCGGGCGCCGACGGCGTCGGAGCGGCCGTTCGGCAGTTTCGCGACGACGGCGAGCCATTGGTTCCGGTTGCCGCCGTCGTTCCGCAGGAGCCGCGCCGCGTCGTTGAGGTTCACCACGAGCAGGTCCAGGTCGCCGTCGTTGTCGAAGTCGCCGTAGGCGGCCCCGCGGCCGACGTGCTTCTCCTTGAAGCACGCGCCCGACTTCCTGGCCACGTCCACGAAGCGGGCCGCGCCGTCGTTGCGCGCCAGGACGTTCTCCTCGCCGTACTCGTGGTGCGGGTCGCCGTTGGCGACGAACACGTCCAGGTACCCGTCGTTGTCGAAGTCGGCGAGGCAGCCGCCCCAGCCGGTGTACTGGCCGCACAGGACGGCCAGTCCGCTGGGCGTGGTGCGGTCCTCGAAGTAGGTGCCGCGGTTCAGCAGCAGGCAGCCGTAGCCCATGTCGGGGATGTAGAGGTCGAGGCGGCCGTCGCGGTCGACGTCGCCGACGCACGGTCCCATGTGCGAGACGCCCTGGCCGCCCTCGCTGAAGGCGAGGCCGCGGGGGAGCGCCTCCTCGGCGAACGTGCCGTTGCCGAGGTTCCGGAAGTAGTAGCACTCCATGCTGTCGTTGGCGACGAAGACGTCCAGGAGGCCGCGGTTGAGGAAGTCGGCGGCGGTGGCGCTCATGGCGCGGCCGTCGGGCCGGACCATGCCGGCCTCGGCCGTCACGTTGGTGAACGTGCCATCGCCGTTGTTGCGGTACAGGGCGTCCGGCCGCCCGCCGTAACTCAGGGGCCCCGGATATCCGGCCGCCGCGTAGTAGGAGCGGAACTTGCCCGCGTCGTAGGCGAGGTAGTTGGCCACGTAGACGTCCAGCCGCCCGTCGCCGTTGTAGTCGAACCACACGCCCGAGACGCCCCACATCGGGTCCGCCAGGCCGGACTTCTCCGAGACGTCGGTGAAGGTCCCGTCGCCGTTGTTGTGGTACAGGACGTTGGGGCCGTAGTTGATGACATAGATGTCGATATTCCCGTCATTATCGTAATCGGCGGCCGAGCACGCCACGCCGTATCCCTCGCCGCCGCTCACGCCGGCCTTCTCCGTCACGTCGGTGAACGTCCCGTCGCGGTTGCTGCGGTAGAGGCGGTTCGAGAGTTTCCCCTTGAGCCGGCGGCCGGTGTTGTCGTTGACGTCGGGCTGGTAGCGGCCGTTGACGAAGTAGATGTCGAGCCAGCCGTCGCCGTCGTAGTCGAAGAACATGCACCCGGCGCCGGTCCCTTCCACGATGTTGCTCAGGTGCTCGTCGCCGAAACTGTGCTTGAAGCGGATGCCGGCCTGCTCGGTGACGTCCGTGAAGACCGGCAGCGCGTCGGGCGCCGCCGCCGGCGCGGTGCCGCTCGCCAGCAGCATCGTCAGGAGCCAGGCCCGCCTCATGTTCACTCCCCCTTGTCGCCCCGGTCCGGGAAAGCCTCGCTCGGCTGCGGAGCGGCCTGCCAGGGGGCGCCCGTGTCGATCCACTGGATGAAGGCCTGCCGGTCGGCGTCGCCCAGGGGCACGGCCGGGTCCGGCGGGATGGGTTTCGCCTTGCGCTCGGCGGCGGCGCCGTCCCAGGGGCGGGAGGTGTTGCGGCCGAGGAGGTGCCACACCAGCGGGCTCGTGCGCGCCCGACCCGGGTCCACGTACTTGCCGCGCGGCCCCCCGGACGCCACGGCCGCCTCCGTCGCGAGCAGCGTCTCGTACAGGCGGGCGGCGGCGTCGCCCGGACCGCTCGCCGGGGCCGTGCCCGTGTCGAGGAGTGGCGGGCTGCCGCCCTGCGCGTGGCACGGGGCGCACGCCCGCGCGAGGATCGGCGCCAGGTCGCGGCAGAAGTCGACCGACGGCCGCTGCCCCGGCGCCAGCGCGACCGGGACGGACGGCACCGCCACGGCGCTGACCAGGACGTTGGGCGGGGTGAGTTCGGGGTCCTCGTGGCATCCGATGCAGCCGCGCGGCTCGTGGTGCATGGCCCAGATCCAGCCGCAACGCCCGAGGGCCAGGCCGTCCGCGTCGAGGACCTGCAACTCCAGGGCCGTGCCCGCCGGCACGCGGACGTTGAACGACCCGTCGGCCTCGATCTGGACCTCGCCCAGGACCCGCCGCAGGGCCAGGAGCGCGGCCCCGCCGGCCGCGGCGCTCGTTTCGCCGGCCTTCCGCGGCACGCCCTCCAGGACGCGCAGCCGCTTCGCGGTCCCCGGAGGCAGCCGGCCCCAGCCCTTCAGGTCCGACTGGCGGACGTCCAGGCAGAAGAGTTTCCCCCAGGGGTCGTCCGCCTTGATGACGCTGGACCGGCCGTCGGGCTCGGCCCGCGGCGAGACGGCCTTGGCCTGGATCTCGTGCCGGCGGGGATCGTCGAAGACGAGGTCCCGCCGCTTGGACGCCGGGTCCAGGCGCCAGACGCCCAGCGTGCCGCTTCCGTCGGCCGGACGCCGCGAGACCAGGATCGTCCCGTCCGGCAGGGCCGACGGCGTGTGGAACAGGCCGTCCGACTCGGCCGTGAGCGCCCGGTACGTATGGAGCGGCCGGCGGAGTTCCGTGCAGGCGAGCGTTCCCGCGCCGTCCCAGGGCGCCTGGTCGGTCTCGACGAAGACGGCCAGGCCGCGCGTCGTCGCGCACGGCATGTGCTTGACGCGCTTCCCCACGCCAAGGCAGAAGGCGGCGGCGTCCATGCCGTCGACCTGGATGGCAAACAGGCCGATGCGTCCGAGGGGCCCGTGGTCCAGCGTCGACCGCTGCCAGGAGGCCAGCAGCAGCCGCCCGTCCGCCAGGATGGCGGGGTCGAGGTCGCTGGAGAGGTTGTACGTCAGGCGGCGGACCTCGCTTCCGTCGAGCCGGCAGGAGTAGAGGCTGGTGGCCGGGGCGCCGCCGCACTCGTTCACGGCCCCGTCCGGCGTGCTCACAAAGGTGATCTGGCGCCACGGCTCGGACGCGGTGATCGTGAACAGCGTGGACTGCCAGCCCGGCTGGCGGCAGTCCTGGCTGCCCCGGGTGATCTGCCGGACGCCCGAACCGTCGACCGCCATCTCGAAGATGCTCCAGGGCTCGTTGGCCGTCCGCTTGCCGGCCAGGAGGATCCGCTTCCCGTCGAAGGAGACGTCCGGATCGCACGCGCTGTGGAGCCCCTCGCTCAGGACGCGCGTGGCGCCGTCCGGCGACACCAGGAGCAGCCGCGCCCCGTCCCCGTAGGGCGCCCGCAGCATCCCGCCCGAGTAGGGGGCCTGCTTCTCAAGGTCCGTCCCGGCCACGAGTTGCGTCACGACGATGGGAACGTCCAGATGGGCCTGGGCCGCCGAAGCGTGGGCGGCGATCGCGCCCGCCAGGAGGGCTGCCAGAAGGACGCGGCGAACGGCCGCCCGCAAGCTCCGTCCCTGACAGATGGCGCTCACGCGGCCGCTTCCCCTGCTGGAGGGTGCAGTAGATCCCACAGCCGGTTCCCGAAGATCGGCTGACGATGTGCACGCTGTACGCAAGGGCCGCAACGCGAACCAGAACGGTGGCCGGGAGACGCCACCTGTGCCCGCCTGTTCTGCGGGTGCCGTGGGCGCGTCTTCCCGGGGCTCCGCGCGGCCCGAGATTTCATAGCATTATACCCTATCGGCAGGGAAGTGCCAGCATCCTTGGCCGGAAATCCCGCCGGCGGCCCCCCGGGGGGCGGGGGTCCCCCGCGGGGCGCGGCCAAGGCGGCACCGGGCAGAGGGGCAGGGCCTTTCAGTTCTCGGGGCAAGGCTTGTGGCTCAGCCGCCCTCGGCTGAGGGCGAAGGGGTTTCCGCCCACACCCAGGGCCCTCACGCCCGAGGGCGGGCGTGCCACATGAGAACTGAAAGGCCCTGGGCAGAGGGGCGAGTTCCTTGACAGGCGTGCGTGGATGAAGTATAAGCCCTTCGCCGGACAGGCGTTCAGGCCGGGCCACATCTTACCATCACATCTTCGAGGCGGCACGTGGCGGCTGTGCCCTTCGGGCGGGCCCCGGGGCCGCGGGCGCCTTGTCTTCCGTCCCGGTCGCGGGCGGCAGGCGAGGGGTGGGTGCTTCCGCACAGGGCCCGGGGCGGACTCTGGAGCGGTGCCCGGCGAGGTGCGTGCGGTGAAGCGGCAGCCTCATCCCGAGCGGCAGGGGCAGGGGGCGGCGGCGCCGGCCGGCGCCCGGCCGCGCCGCGGCGGCCGGTGGAAGCGATGGCTGGTCCTCGCGGCCGTGGCGGCTGGCGTGGCCGTGGCGGCGTGGATCGCGGTACCGTACCTGGGCGGCAGGGGCGGGCCGCCCGCGCCGCCGGACCTGGCGGACGCCCCCGTCGCGCCGCCTGCCCCGGCGCCGCCGGGCGCCGACGCCGGCATCCCGCCGGGCGAGACGCCCCAGAGCCTCCGGGCGCAGGCCATCGAGGTCGTCGCCCAGTTAGTCGCCGACTTCCCGCGGAGTTCCGACCCCCTGGCCCTGATGGGCATGATCCATAACCACTACGGCGAGAGCGACGAGGCCGCCGTATGGTGGCGCAAGTGTATTGATATGAATCCCAAGCGCGCCGATGCCTACATGGGCCTGGCCCGCCTGGCCGACGCGGCCGGGGATTCCGCCAAGGCCGAGGAACTGTGGCGAAAGGCCCAGGAGGCCAACCCGCGCGAGCCCGGCGCCTACAGCGGCTTCGCCGAGATGCTCCTGGACCAGGGCCGCAACGACGAGGCCGTCACCCTCCTCCAGAAGCAACTGAAGAACACCCCCAACGACGCCCGATCGTTCCAACTCCTCGGCCAGGCGTGCACGCAGCGCAGGGAGTACGCCAAGGCGATGGAGCATTACCTGCGGGCCGCCGACCTCCAGCCCGACGACTCGCGGTCCTATTACGGGTTGGCCAAGGCGTACGCGCGCCTGGGCCAGAAGGAGAAGGCGGACGAGTGCGCCGAGAAGTTCAAGGTCCTGCGGGCCGGCGAGGACGAGGACCTGGCCCAGCGCAAGAAACTGGCCACCGACCTCCGGCTGTCGGCGCGCATCCTCGCCGAGGCCCTCGCGAGTGCGGGGGCCGTCTACATAGCGCGCGGCAACGCGGCGAGGGCCGAGCAGTACTGGCTCCGGGCCCAGGCCCTGGACCCGCGGGGCCGGAAATGCCGACAATACCTGGCCGGGCTGTACCGGTCGAAGGGACGCCTCCGCGAGGCCCTCGAGGTCTGCGAGCAACTGCGGGCCCTGTCGCCGTACAGCCCCCTCTACCACCTGAACACGGGCGCCGTGCTGGCGGAACTCGGGCAGTACGATGCCGCCGAGGAGGCCACGCGAAAGGCCGTCGCGTTGGCCCCCAAGCACGCGGCCGGGTACCGGGCCCTGGCGCGGCTGCTGCTGGCGTGCGGCCGCAGCCTGCCGGAGGCGAAGACGCTGGCCGAGCAGGCGGTGGCCCTCGAGCCGTCGGCCATGAACTACGCCGTCCTGGCCGAGGCCTGCCGGCGCAACGGCGACGTGGCCGGCGCCCGGGCGGCCCTGGAGCAGGCGCTGCGGCTGGAGCCCGGCAACCCGCAGATCCGGAAGGCCTACGAGCAGTTGCCGGCGAGGAGATGAGCATGGAGGGGCGGGGGCGTTGGTGGGGCCTTCTCGGCCGGCCGGGCCTGGCGGCCCTGCTGGCCTTGGGCGCGTGGGCGGCCCCGCGCCTCGGCGCGGCCCAGGCGCCGCCTCCGGCCGACGCCGAGAGCACGATCCGCCTGGAGGACGTGACGGCCCGCACCGGCGTCGACTTCCAGCACTCGGACGGCAGTTCCGGCCGGCGGTACGTGTTCGAGCCGATGAGCGCCGGCGTGGCCGTCTTCGACTACGACAACGACGGCCGCGAGGACCTGTACTTCCTGACCGGGACGCCCCTGCGGGGAACCGCCGCGACCGTGACCCCCCACAACCGGCTCTACCGCAACGAGGGCGGCATGAGGTTCGCGGACGTCACGGACCGGGCCGGGGTCGCCAGCGCCGGCTACGGCCTCGGCGTTGCCGCCGCCGACTACGACAACGACGGCCACCTGGACCTCTACGTCAACACGTTCGGCACGAACTTCCTGTTCCACAACAACGGGAACGGCACGTTTACGGAGGCGTCCAAGCAGGCCGGCGTGGCGGGCCCCGAGAAGGTCGGCGCGGGGGCCTGCTTCCTTGATATGGACGGAGACGGGTATGTCGACCTGTTCGTCTCCCACTACCTCCGGTGGTCCTACGACGCCCACGTCTCGCGCACCTTCCTGGGCCACCCCATCTACTCGGGCCCGCGGGACTATGCGAAGTCCGTCAACGTCCTCTACCGCAACAACCGCGACGGCACCTTCAGGGACGTGAGCGTCGAGTCGGGCATCACCGCCCACCAGGGCGCGGGTATGGGCCTGACCGCTGCCGACTACGACAACGACGGCCGCACCGACATCATCCTCGCCAACGACTCGTGGCCGACCTTCGTCTTCCACAACGAGGGCGGCGGCGCGTTCAAGGAGGTCGGCCTGATCAGCGGCATGGCCTGCGACGAGAGCGCCGGTGTCTTCGGCGGCATGGGCGTTGCCTGCGCCGACTACGACAACGACGGATTCCTCGACTTCCACATCACCTCCTATCACAAGGAACTGGCCGTCCTCTACCGGAACCAGGGCGACGGCTTCTTCGAGGACGCGACGCGGCCGAGCGGCGCCGGCCTGGGCACCAGCGCCTACGTCAAGTGGGGCAACGGGTTCGCCGACCTCGACAACGACGGCCACAAGGACATCGTCATCGCCTGCGGCCACCTGGACGACAACTGCGCGGACTACGACAAGACGACCACCTACCTGGGGCCGCTCCTCGTCCAGCGGAACACCGGCATGGGGAGGTTCGTGGACGTCTCCGCGTCGGCGGGCACGAAGGGGCTGAAACTCTGTGGGCGCGGCATGGCCCTGGCCGACCTCGACGCCGACGGCCGCGTCGACGTGGTCATCTTGAACTCCCGCCGGACCGCCACCGTCCTGCGGAACGTCTCGCAGAACGCGAACCACTGGACCCAGATCGACCTGCGCGGCACGCGGACCAACCGCTTCGGCATCGGGGCCCGCGTCCGCGTGGTGGCCGGCGACCTCGTCCAGGTCGAGGAGGTCCACAGCGGCCAGGGGTACCAGAGCCAGTTCGGCATGCGCGTCCACTTCGGCCTGGGCCCGCGGGACCGCATCGACCGCGTCGAGGTCCGCTGGATCGGCGGCGGCACGGAGGTCTTCGAGAACGTCCCCGTGGACCAGATTCTCACCCTGACCGAGGGCACGGGCAAGCCCCTGGCCGCGGGGCCGGGCAAGCCCAGTCGCACCGCCGCTTCACCGTGAGGGGGGAAACCAGGTGAGCACGAGCCCTGATCTCAAGAGGCAGCGGCAGGAGAGGGCGGGGGCGCCCGCAGGCCGTCGCCGACCCGGCGGCAGGGGCCGGCGCTGGTTCCTCCTCGCGGGCGCTGCGGCCTGTCTTGTGGCGGTGGGCCTGGTGGCCGCGAAGCACTGGTGGAACCGACGGGTCGCGCAGGAGGAGATCCCCGCCCCCCAGGCCCGAGCGCCGTCCCCGGCAGGGCAGAAGCCCACCGGCCCGGGGCCGTCGGCCTCGCCGACTCCGGCCGGCGCCCCCGCCTCGCGCGCCACGGCCGAGGAACTGAGGGACGAGGCGTTCGCCACCGTCCGCCAACTGATCGCCGACTACCCCCAGAACGCGAACGCCGTCAGCCTGATGGGCACGCTGCACTTCGGGTTCAAGGACACTGAAGAGGCCGAGAAGTGGTGGTACAAGGCCCTGGAACTCGACCCGAATGGCGTGGGCAACCACATGGTCCTGGCCACGGCGGCCGCCATCCGGGGCGACCTCGACACGGCCGACCGGCTCTGGCGCCGCGCCCAGGCCCTCGCGCCCGACAGGCCCGGCGTGTACCGCGGCCATGCGGCCGTGCTTCTGAAGGCCGGCAAGGCGGACGAGGCCGTCGCCGCCCTCCAGAAGGAACTCGCCCTCTCCCCCGCCGACCCCCGCTGCCTCGCCCTCCTCGGCAAGGCGCATCTCCAACGGAAGGACTACGAGAAGGCGGTCGAGAACTACCGCCGCGCGCTGGAGGCCGGGCCGGTCGACGCGGAGACCCGCCTCGGCCTCGCCACCGCCTGCGCGCGCCTGGGCCGCAACGACGAGGCCGACGCGTCCATGCGGGAATTCGAGGCCATGCGGGCTCGGCAGCGGGAAGCGCAGGCGCGGGAACGGCAAAACACCTATTGGGATCTGTCCTTGAGCACCGGCGTCTTGGTCCTGGCCCTCGGCGACGCCGGCCAGACCTACGCCGAGTGCGGCAATCCCCGCAGGGCCGAGGCCTGCTGGCGGCGGGCCGCCGACGTCGACCCGGCGAACCGCGGATGCCGCTACCACCTCGCGGAACTGTACGCGGCGGCAGGGCGGCACGAGGACGCCTTGGGCGTCTGTCGGGAACTCCAGGCCATCCGCCCCGCCGGCGCCGACGACGAACGCGCCCTCGGCCTCCTGCTGGTCAGGTTGCAGCAGTTCGACGCCGCCGAGGCCGCCTTCACGCGGGCGATCGAGCGGGACCCCAAGCACCCCGCCCCCTATCGCTGCCTCGTGCAACTCCTCCTGACCCGCGGCCGCAGGCTCCCCGAGGCGAGAGCGCGGGCCGAGACCCTCGTCGCACTCGAGCCCTCGGCGCCCAATTGCCTGCTCCTCGGCCAGGCGTGCCGCCGCGCCGGCGACCTGCCGGCCGCGCGCGCGGCCCTCGAGCGCGCGCTCCAGTTGGAGCCCGACAACGAGAACGTCAAGGAGGCCTATCGGGCCCTCCAGGAGGGAAAATGAGGACGGCCCTGCAAGGTCGGGAACGCGGACTTCTCGTGCCGCTCGGCTTGGCCGCCGCGATGGTGTGCGCGGGGTCCGCCTTCTCCGCGCCGCCGGACCCCGAGGCCCGATGCCCGATTCAGTTCCAGGACGTGACCGCCCAGACGGGGGTCGCCTTCGTCCACACGGACGGCAGTTCGGGCCGGCGCTGGTACCCCGAGACGATGGCCTCCGGCGTGGCCGTCTTCGACTACAACGGCGACGGCCGCGAGGACATCTACTTCCTCACCGGCACGCCCCTGCGCGGGACCAAGGCGGACGTCCTCCCCAAGAGCCGCCTCTACCGCAACGACGGCGCCTTCCGGTTCACCGACGTCACCGACCAGGCAGGCGTGGGTAACGCCGGCTACGGCCTCGGCGTCGCCGCCGGCGACTACGACAACGACGGCAATCTGGATCTCTATATCAATACATTCGGCACGAACGTTCTGTTCCACAACAACGGCGACGGCACCTTCACCGACGTGACGCGGCAGGCCGGCGTGGCGGGCCCCGAGAAACTCGGCGCCGGCGTCAACTTCCTCGACTACGACGGCGACGGGTACCTCGACCTTTTTGTCGCCCACTACGTCGGATGGACCTACGAGAACCACGTCCCGGGCCACTACATGGGCTTTCCTACCTACGGCGGCCCCATGGGCTACCCGAGGGCCGCCAGCGCCCTGTACCACAATAACCGCGACGGCACGTTCAAGGACACGAGCGTCGAGTCGGGCATCGCCGCCCACCGCGGGGCCGGCATGGGCACCTGCTGTGCCGATTACGACCGGGACGGCCGCACCGACATCATCGTCGCCAACGACTGCTGGCAGGCGTTCGTCTTCCACAACGAGGGCGGCGGCCGGTTCGCCGAAGTCGGCGTTCGCACCGGCCTAGCCTACGACGACAACGCCAACCCCATGAGCGGCATGGGCGTCGTCTGCGCCGACATCGACAACGACGGCTGGCTCGACTTCTTCTTCACCGTCTACAACCGGCAATTGCCCTCCCTCTTCCGGAACCTGGGAGGCGGCCTCTTCGAGCACGCCACCGGCCGCGCCGCCCTCTGGCAGGGCACCATCACCTACACCAAGTGGGGCGACGCCTTCGCCGACTTCGACAACGACGGACACAAGGACATCTTCATCGTCTGCGGCGACGTCAACGACAACGTCGAGGCCTTCGACAAGACCGTGACCTACCTGGCGCCCCCCATCGCGCTCCGGAACACCGGCCGGGGGTCGTTCACCAACGTCTCCGACGCGTGCGGCCTCGGGGCCTTGAGGCTCTGCGGGCGCGGCCTGGCCCTGGCCGACCTCGACCATGACGGCCGCGTCGACGTGGTCATCCTCAACTCCCGCCGGCCGCCCACGATCCTCCGCAACGTCTCGCAGAACGCGAACCACTGGACCCAGATCGACCTCTGCGGCACCAAGACCAACCGCTTCGGCGTCGGCGCCCAGGTCACGGTCGTGGCGGGCGACCTCGCCCAGGTCGAGGAGGTCCACAGCGGCCAGGGGTACCAGAGCCAGTTCGGCATGCGCGTCCACCTCGGCCTGGGGCCGCGGGACCGCATCGACCGCGTCGAGGTCCGCTGGATCGGCGGCGGCACAGAGGTCTTCCGCGACGTCCCCGTCGACCGCGTCGTCACCCTGACCGAGGGCACGGGCACGCCCCTGGCCCCGGCCCCATAGGACGGGGTGCGCCCTTGACGAACGCGGTTATGGGTGTCCCCGGAACTCCTATCCACCCAAACCGGCGGACATTTCTATCCACCCTTGACACTCGAACGGACCGGCATCGGCCTCGACCTCGACGCGGTACTTCTCCTTGAATCCTTCAGGTACTCGCCACGAGTACCAGCACGAGTCGCCTCAGCCATACTCCGAGTTGCCCTCGGCCAGGACCTTGCCTGCGGAGTCGAGGACCTTGACCTTGGGCGGCTTTGACCGCACGCCGCCTTTCTGCACGCCCACCGAGTAGGTTTCGCCGCCCTTTCCCGCCAAGACGAGCGTTCAGGGCCACCTGGCCGGCCTCAGGGGCCCTCGCCCGGACCTTGAGGACGAGGGGCGGGCCAACCTTGACGGCGGTCGCGGCTCACGCCGTGGGCCAGTTCAGGCGCGCCGCGGGGCCGCTGCGGCGGGGGAGCGGACTTGACACCTCGGCCCGGACGGCTACAATGCCGTCCCGTTTCGGGCGCCACTAGCTCAGTTGGTAGAGCAGCTGACTCTTAATCAGCGGGTCCAAGGTTCGAGTCCTTGGTGGCGCACCAACCGATTCACCGGCGTCGGGTTGTGACAGGCTGTGACCTGACGCGACTAAACGCCGGTTTCTCTTGGGCTTACAGTTCGCCGACCCCTCTGACGCCAAGACATCCCCCCATCGTCCCCGGCGACAGGCGCGGACTCCGGCAGACTCGGGGCACACTCTGCGCGCTGGATGGCGCGCTGGACAGTGCGGGTGCTATCGTCGCCGCTGCTGGCGGGCGTGTCGTCCGTTCCGGTGGCCCGAAGCGCCTCCGTGCCCGGGCCGTTCCCGGTGGAGGGCAGGCCGTCCAGGACGAAACCCCGAGGCGTGAGGCTTCGGATCTCATTCGCCCGGCAGCCCGTGCCGAGTGCCACGCGGCACGCCATCGCGCGGTCGGCGCCGGTCATGCCGCCGCCGGCGGGCCCGCGCCGGGCCGCCGCAATCAGCCGCCCGATTTCCTCTTCCGAGAGTGCCCGAAGATCTGGTCCATGCGGCCGACGAGGCCCTGTACCGCGCGAAGTCCGCCGGCCGGAACTGCGTTAAGACTGCCGAGGCCCCGACATCCGCCGCCCGTTGAGGCCGGCGTGTGACGCCCCTCGCCCCGGCGCCCTAGCCCGTTGACTTCAACCCCGCCCACTCGTAACCTTGTGCCATTCCCAGAAAACGCAGGAATCGCACCGCGACTTGAGCCGCGGCCGGCCAGGGCAAGCCCACGGCGCGACTTGAGGGCCACCATGAGCAAGACCGTTGAGCAAGGCAAAGCCGAAATCGTTGCGCTGTGCGGCTACTTTGGCAAGAACCGCGCGGCGTTTCGCGCTTCCGGCGTCAAGGAAGCGCATGTCCGCCAATCTCTGATAGACCCGTTCTTTGAGGCCCTGGGCTGGAACGTCAGCAACAACCCGCCGGTCGCGCCGCAATACCGCGAAGTCATCCCCGAAGACAGTATCGATGTGGAAGGCCAACAGAAGGCCCCGGACTACACCTTCCGCCTCGGCACGTTGCCGAAGTTCTACGTTGAAGCCAAGAAATGCGGCGTCAACATCAGCGCCGATCCCGCCCCGGCCTATCAACTTCGCCGCTACGGATGGAGCGCCAAGGTTGCCCTGTCCATCCTGACGGATTTCGAGGAATCGGCTGTCTACGATTGCACGATGCGGCCGCGCCCGGCCGACAAGGCGGGCTATGCCCGTACGCAGTACCTCAAGTTCCAGGAATACCCCGACCGCTGGCGCGAGTTGTGGGACGTCTTCTCGCGCGACGCTGTCTGGTCCGGGGCTTTCGACCAACACACCGCGTCCAAGCGCAAGCGCGGCACGTCCGAAGTGGACGTGGAATTCCTCAAGGAAATCGAAGGCTGGCGCGACGCGCTCGCCCGCCACATCGCCCTTCGCAACCGGGGCCTCTCGTCCGACGACCTGAACCGGGCCGTCCAACTGACCATTGACCGCCTTATCTTCCTGCGGATGGCCGAGGACCGCGGCCTGGAATCGTACGCTCAACTCCTGGCCTTGTGTTCGCGGCCGGGAATCTACCGCCGCTTCATGGCCGATCTCTGCCGCAAGGCCGACGATAAATACAACTCCGGCCTCTTCCACTTCCAGAAAGAGGACGGCGTCACGGAGGACCCCGACCGTATCACGCCGGGCCTGGCCGTGGATGATGAGGTCCTCAGGCCCATCCTCGAGCGACTGTACTTCGAGCACGGGTCGCCGTACCACTTCGGCGTCTTGCCGGTCGAAATCCTGGGCACGGTTTACGAGCGGTTCCTGGGCAAGGTCATTCGCCTCACGGCCGACCACCACGCCAAGGTCGAGGAGAAACCGGAGGTCCGCAAGGCCGGCGGCGTGTACTACACGCCTGCCTACATCGTCGATTACATCGTCCGCCAGACTGTCGGCCGCCAGATTGAGGGCAAGAGTCCCGCCCAACTGGCCGGAAATGTGGAGTCTGTGGCACACCCGCCCTCGGGTGTGCGTGCCCAGCCGAGGGCGGCTGGGCCACAAGGCAAACAGCCCTTCCGCGTCCTCGACATGGCCTGCGGCTCGGGCTCGTTCCTCCTGGGCGCGTACAAGTGCCTTCTTGACCATTGCCT